>Ga0193728_1000162_pt1 | contig 29482 bp, 28 predicted proteins | sample U1c1metaG_FD_143037 | JGI IMG/M metagenome (GOLD analysis project Ga0193728, IMG submission 143037) | Soil microbial communities from a riparian zone of the East river system, Colorado, United States - U1c1 | ecosystem: Environmental > Terrestrial > Soil > Riparian zone | place: USA: East River... | reverse complement strand
GTCTTTGGGCGCGGCGTACACGTGCTCGGACAGGGCGGCGGCGCCGGGCTCGGGGTTCTGGACGTATAGGGCCGGGGCGCGGCCGGGGGCAACCTGGAGCCGGGCAGTCCACCCGGCGGCGGCCAGTTCGGCGCCGAGGCTTTCGAGCATGGCGATGACGGTGTCAATGGTGGCCGGGGCGGGCGCAGGGGCGGGCATGGCAGGGTCCGTTCGGGTCTGGAGGAGGTGGACAGCCGGGGCCGGCTGGGGGCGGGGGTCACCGGGGCGGGATGCGGGCGGCGGCGCCGTAGAACGGCGGCGGGCCGGCGGAGCGTCCGGCGTGTTTCAGGGCGCTGGGCCGTGTACCGGGACGCTGTCGCCCGGGCCGGGCGGCAGGACGGTTCCCGGTCGGCGGGGCTGTGCGGCGGTGAGTTCCGCGCGTATCTCGATCAGGCTCGCGGTGATGACGGTGTGCGGGCGGGTGGCCAGGCTGGTGCTGCGGGCTACGTAGCGGGTCCGGTCCAGGATGGTCTCGCGCCAGATGTCGTAGCCGGGATACTCCGCGACTAGCTGCGCCAGCCGGTCGGTATCGGGGTCGTGACCGGGCTGTGCCGTGGCGGGTCTGTGAGCCGGGTGGGGCTGACCGGGAGGACGCATGATGACGGCGAGGCCGCCGTAGATGTCGCAGGGTCCGCCGGGTGATTGCTGGGGCGAGGGTCGCCAGCGCGTGACCGGTACGATCTCGGGCCACTGAAGCCCCAGGTCGCCGAACAGCGCGGCGACCTGGGAGTGGCTGCGCGGGTAGACGGGGGCCGGGACACGGGCGTTGTAGGCGGCAGTGCCGGCTGTGACGGGGCCGGGGGCGTAGTCGGCGGTCAGGTGGGAGATCGCGATGAGGCTGCCGGGCGCTAAGGCGCCTGCGAGTTCGGCGACTATGCCGGCGGGGTCGTCGGTGTCGGCCAGGAAGTGCAGGATGGCCAGGAGCCAGACGGCGACGGGCTGGGTGAAGTCGAGCACGGCGGCGGCGCTGGCGAGGAGCTTGCCGGGGTCGCGGACGTCGGCGTCGATGTAGTCGCAGGTGCCGGCATCACTGGAGGAGGGGGTCAGCAAGGCGCGGGCATGGGCCAGGACGAGCGGGTCGTTGTCCGCGTAGGCGACGCGGCAGCCCTGGATCACCTGTTGAGCGATCTCATGGGTGGCGCCGGGCGCGGGCAGGCCGGTACCGATGTCCAGGAACTGGCCGATGCCGCAGTCGCGCGCGGCGTACCAGGTGATCCGGCGGAGAAACGCCCGGTTCGCGCGTGCTCCCCGCACCACCTGCGGGCGCTGGCAGATGACTTCCTCGGCTGCGTCCCGGTCGGCCTGGCTGTGGTCCTTGCCGCCGAGCCAGTAGGAGTAGATCCGGGCCGGATGCGGCGGCCCCGGGTTGTATGGTGCAAGGAGGCCCAGGTCGTCGTCGTTATCGCTATCGTCCACGATTAGTAATCGTGAGCTCACGCGGCGGATGTGACCAGGTACGGCGGGTATCAGCCGGGTGGCTAGTTGAGGCGGCGGTGGTACGGCGCGTACCAGTCAGGGTCGATCGACGCGGCAAGTTCGCGGAGCGCGGGCGAGAGGCGCTTGTGCTGCTCCACCAGGTCGGCGACGAGCGTCCGGGCGATGCCCTGGTGCCGGAACCAGACGGGGCTGACATCGCGGGCCTGGGACAGGACAGCGGTGGCGGCTGCCGGGCGGCGTGCGTCAGCGTGCGCCTGCGCGACATCGAGCAAGTGGCGGCCGTAGGCGATGCCGGCCAGGTCGCCATCGCCGATCTTGCGGGCAGCGGCGAGGGCCCTGGCGGGATCGCGGGTGACGGCGTAGGCGTGGCATGCCTGCTCCTGCACGCTGGCCGGGCCGAACGCCGACTGCCCCACGTACGCCTTTACCGGTTGGCCGAGCCGCTCAGCTCCGGCTGAGGCAAGCGCGATGTACTGGGACACGTCACGGCCGGCTGCCGCTGCCGGTGCGAGGGCTGTCGTCAGCAGGTGCCCCCAGACGGCGACATGCTTAACAGGCGCGGAGAACGATGGCTCGATCCGGTCAGCCACGGTCACGGCGAGCTGCTCGGCTTCGGCGAGCCGGCCCTGGTGCAGGAGGACCCATGCGTAGGTGCCCTCCAGCGTGGCGTGCAGCAGCTCGTCGTTGCTGGCTGTCGCGGCGGTGATGGCGCGCTCGGCGGCGAGGGCGGCGAGGTCTTCCTTGCCCATGTGGACCATGATGGCGGCGGCGAGGTCGTAGGTCTGGGCGAGCAGGCTGCTGGCCGCGGCGCTGACGGGCTGGGCGGCGAGGCGGCCTTCGCCGATCAGGGCGGGGAGCATCGAGGCCAGGCCGGCGAAGCTGCCCGCCCAGTACAGGCGGGCTGCCTCCGCGAGGCCGGCGCCTAGCAGGGAGAGCGCGGCGGGCTCGCCGTCGTCGGCCAGGTCGATGCCGGGAAGCTGCGATGGTGAGAGCAGGGCATCGCGGATGGCCAGGATGCTCGCGCTGCCCTCGGTTCGGGCGCCGAGCCGGGGGCGGTTGTCGAGCAGTTCGGACAGCGGAACGTCGAGGGCGCTCGCCAGCCGGGTGAGGATGGGCAGGCGCGGCTGCCGCTGGCCCTGCTCGATCTTGGCGATCATGACCTGGCTGATGCCCGACCGGTGGGCGAGTTCTTCCTGAGTAAGAGCGTTCTCGCGGCGGATGCGGCGGAGCCGCTCGGCAAGCAGGCCATCGTCGGTCATGCGGGCACTCCGTGTGCTGGCGGGCGTGTTGCACTTCAGGCTAAGCCATCCAGGTAAACCGGAAGCCTGCTCGCCAGACGGCAGCCTGGCGGCCCTGGGCCGACTGGTGGGCTTGACGCGGCCGGCCGTGTCGGTTCGGGGCGGCGGCCCGCGTGAGCGGGCGCCGCCTCAGCCGGGTGCGGTTCCGCGCGAGCCAAGGCGTGTCGCGCTCCAGGTTTTCGGCGGCTGGGCTGCGGGTTTCCTCGCCTGCGGTGTGCCTGATGGTGCCGGGGTTTCGGTCTGTGGTGGTGTTTTCCTCGTCAGCGCAATGGAGCCACCCGGGTTTTATGCACACTCGGTTACTTGTGTGATGTGTGAGGTTTGAGTTTACCCTCAACGGGGAGCGGAGGGAGTTTACCCGCAGTGGGGAGCGGAGGGCTTGACAAAGGGCGATGACCCGTACGCTTGCCCGCGGATCGGGCAGGTATCCCCGGAGCTGGCGGACGTATTGTCGGCCATCATCCAGCGGATCCGCCAGCCCGGCGGGACAGTCCCGCTCGTCCCCGCCTACGACCGGTGCGAATGCGTCTGGCAGCCGCCGTCGCCTGTCTTGTTCCAGCGCCGGTTCACCACCGAGAACCGCGCCATCAGCGACAGCTCCCTGCGCACCATGCTCAATGCCGCGCTGGCCGGAACCGGCCTGACCGACCCCGCCGACGGCCTCCCCCTGCGTTACACGCCGCACGATTTCCGGAGAAGCCCCGTCCCGCTGGCGGGGTCAGCCTGTGACCTTGACGTCGAACCAGAGGCCGCCGTTCAGGTTGATGTTGTTGCCGCGGGCCTGGCCGGGGGCGGTATCGGCGAGGTAGGTGTACAGCGGGCGCCCGTTGTAGGTGGCCTGCTTGGTGCCGTCGGTCCGGGTGATCGTGCCGAACTGACCAGTAACCCCCGGGCCGCCGCTGACCGGTCCCGGAACCGGCGGCCAGTACACGGCGCACGAGCCGTAGCAGGTCGACTTGTTCCGCGGGTCCGGGGCGAACACGTACAGGGTGAAGCCCTTGGCGTTGGTCAGCACGGTGGCGCCGCCGATCTTGGCGGACTTCACGACCGCCTGCCCGCTGGCCGTGGCGGGCGGGGCCGGGCTGCCAGCTCCGGCCAGGGCCACGGCCAGCAGCACGATGGCCACGGCGCAGGCCGCGGCGACCGCGCCCACGGAGGCCCGGGCGGACTGCAGCGACGCCGGGAGGCGGGTCAGGACGCCCTGCCGCCGGGCCGCGAGGATGGCCGCGGTCGCCAGGGCGGCGAAGGCCGCCACCTCGATGACCCCGGCGGCGATGCCCGCCGTGGTGCTGACTTCCTTGAAGCCGAACAGGCCGACCCAGACCGACAGCAGGTAGCCGCCCAGGGTGGCGACCGCGAACCCGGCGGCCGCGCCGGAGGCCAGCCAGCTGCTGGTCGCCAGCACGGCGGCGGCGAGCACGAACCCGGCGATGACCTGGAGCAGGAACAGCCAGCCGATAGTCGGGATGGTCTTGTAGCCGGTCAGGTACAGGTCAAGGTGAATGGCGGCCGTGGCCACGAGTAGCCCGGCCCCGACGACCCGGAGTACCAGCAGGTCGCGTCCGCCCGATCCCGAATTTTGCACAGCGCTCATGATCACATTACGTCACCCTGCCCCTGGCGGTTCACCCCGGCGGCCAGCGCGCCGGACACGTTCAGGTATGCCCAGGGTATGGGGCACAGAACACGTCACGCGAGCCATTCCCCGTGTCGTCCGGGGGTTTTGTCGGCAGCTGCCTGCATGCTGGGAATTGACGCCTCTCAGGAAGGCCACTGATGATCGCTGAGGCATCGGCGCCGTCCCGGTCGGTCCCTGACGCGGCGCAGGCGGTGCGCCACTCGCTCGACCGCGTCCGGATGAACCAGCGCGGCTATGCCCGGGTGCGCCTGCGGGCCAGCCCGGCCGTCGTGACCCGCGCCCGGACCGACTGGGGCCTGGCCGTCCTGGAGTGGATCGAGGCGAGCGTGGCGTTGGCCGAGGCGGAAGACGGGCGCGACCCGGCCCGGGCGGCCAGCGACAGCCGCAGCCGGCGGATCACCGTCGAGACCGGGCCGGCGCGGGGCCGGATCGAGTCCTCCTGGCGGCGGTACCAGCAGGTGCGCAAGACTGACCGCCCGGACCAGATCGCCCTCGCGCGGGCGCAGTGGCGCGAGGCGCTCGTCGACTGGTTCCAGGCCCTGGCCGAGCAGCGCGCCGCGGAGGACGGGCAGCGCGCCCAGGAGCGGCAGCCCGAGCCGGAGCAGACCGCGCCGCCCGCTCCCGCGGCCGGCCCCGCGGCGGCGCCGCGGCGGGATCAGCCCCGCTACCAGCCGCTGGCGGTCGGCTGGACGCCGGCGAAGCGGGTCTCAGGCTCCTGAGCCACCCGGGCGCTGAGTCACCAGGTGCCCGGTCGGCACCCGGCTGCGCCCCGGCCGCCGGGCGACGCCGCTCTGCGCGTCCGGCCGAAACGGGGGAGTATGGCGGGGTGGATGACGAGCGCCGCGCCGTCGCTCCGCGGCTGGGCCGGGGGCGGGATACCGCGCTGGCGGCGGTGACCGCGTACGCGCGGGACGCGGCGGCCGGCCGGGGCGCGGTGGTACTCGTGGAGGGACTGAGCGACCGGGCCGCGATCGAGGCCCTGGCCACGCGCCGCGGCCGGGACCTGCGCGCCGATGGCGTCTTCACCGTGCCGATGGGCGGCGCGACCAATCTCGGGCATTTCCTGGACCTGCTCGGCCCGCGCGGGCGGGACGTCCGCCTGGCCGGCCTGTGCGACGCCGCCGAGGCGCCCGGCTTCCGGCGCGCCCTGCAGCGCGCCGGCCTGACCGCTGCCCGCGCCCCCGCCGACCGAGCGCCCGCTGCCCGCGCCCCCGCCGACTTCCTGGACCGCCTCGGGTTCTTCGTATGCGTCGCCGACCTCGAGGACGAGCTGATTCGCTCCCTCGGCACGGCCCGGGTCGAGCAGGTCGTCGCGGACCAGGGCGAGCTCGGGCCGCTGCGCACCTTCAGCAAGCAGCCCGCCCAGCGGGAACGGACCCGTGAGCAGCAGCTGCGCCGCTTCATGGGCACGCGCTCCGGCCGGAAGATCCAGTACGCGCGCGCCCTCGCCGAGGCGCTGGACCCGGCCCGCGTCCCCGACCCGCTGGCCCGCCTCCTGGCCTACGTCTGAAGCCGCGGCCGGCGCGCGCCGTCGTTCATGCCATCTTCAGGTAACGCCAAGGTATGGCCCCGGCCAGAAGTGGCGATTTGTTTCTAGCATGTGGACATTGGCATACCTCTCTACCCAGCGGGGCGTCCGCGGGTGATACTCGCATTACGGGCCAATGCGGGAAGGGGGCTGTCCGGCCTCGGAGGCGGCAAGAGGGAGTTTTCGCATGAAGTCGGTCCGGCGCAGGGGGATGTCGGCGATCGCAGGCTTGGGGACGGCGCTTGCCCTGTTCCTCGCCGGCTGCGGGGCGCCGAATTACACATATGTGGCGAATACCAGTCAGAACACCTATTTCAAGGTGCCGTACAGCTGGCGGCAGATCAGCACCACCGCGATGGTCAAGGCGATCACCAACGGCGGGTCGGCCAACGGGACGTGGATCGTCGGCTACGACGCCAGCGGAACCCCCTCGGCCCAGCACGTCCTCGGGGTAGTGCCGAACTCGCCCTTCGTGTACGCGACCGTCGGCCAGCTCAACCAGACCACGACCGACATGCTGTCCTACAACCTGCTGAAGGACTTCTTCCTCCCGGTCACCTCGTCGGCCCGGACGAACGCCGCCCAGGAGGGCTTCCCGCTCACCGGCTTCAAGCTGCTGGCCAGCAGCAACCTGACGCCCGGCCAGGGGATTCACGGCGTGAGCGAGACCTACGACTACACCTTCCCAGGCAACCGCGTCGTGACCTTCGATCAGGTCGCCCTGACGAACGCCGCCGATACCGAGGTCTACCTGCTGCTCGTGCACTGCACGGCGACCTGCTTCAGCCACAACAAGGCCCAGATCAGCACCGTCATTAATTCCTTCACGGTCAGGAGCTCGTGATGACGATGGCCCCGCCGGACCAGTCCGGCCCGGAGAGCGCCCCGGGCGGGCCGCAGCCGTCCTCCCGGCCCCGTGCTGAGGACCGGCTGACGCGCAAGCGCCTGCCCTTGTGGGACCGGATCAAGCTCCTGCTCATGCTCGGCATCTTGTGGCTCGTCCTGGTCTGGACGGTCGTGGCCAACGGCGGGCCGCAGAAGTTCGACAGCCTGTTCGCCGACGCCTGGCGGACCGAGGTCAGGAACGCGCGGTGGCTGATCGTCCTGATCGGCCTGGAAGTCCTGCGCCAGATCCACTTCCTGGTCAGCGAGCACTGGGCCGGCTACAACCAGTTCTGGGTCCGCGGGGTGTTCGGGGGTACCGAGAGACTGACCCGGCGCAAGTTCTCCGACTGGACGAGATTCCGGCTGTGGCGAGCGTTCACCTGGGTATTCTGGATTGCCGTCCTGGCGCTGATCCTGGGCCGGGTCAAGCACGCCTCCCCGATCGTCGCCCTGGTGTCCGTCCCGGCCGAGATCTTCAAGGCGCTCCCGTTCGTCCTGCAGATCTTCGCGGGCATCTTCTTCGTCATCATCCAGTTCGGCGCGCTGTTCTGGTTCCTGTCCCGCGGCGGCGTGGACGTCTATTTCCCCGACGACGTCAAGACCCGGTTCAGCGACGTCTGGGGCCAGGACCACGTCGTCGAGCGGGTCAAGGAGAACATCCTGTTCCTGGAGGACCCGGAGCAGATCGAGTCGCGCGGCGGCTACGTTCCCGGTGGCATCCTGCTGTGGGGCCCGCCCGGCACGGGCAAGACGCTGATGGCCGAGGCGGTCGCCGGGGAGACCGGCAAGCCGTACGTGTTCGTCGATCCCGGCGCGTTCATCAACATGTTCATGGGCGTCGGCATCCTCAAGGTCAAGGCGCTCTTCCGCAAGCTGCGCCGGCTGGCCCTGCGCTATGGCGGCGTGATCGTGTTCTTCGACGAGGCTGACTCGCTCGGCCGCCGCGGCGCGCTCGCCCAGGGCGGCCCGAGCTTCCCGCGGGCCAGCGCCGCCGCCTACCAGGCGCCGGGCTGCCACGGCTTCTCCTACCTGTCTGACGACGTGCAGTGGCGGCTGTCCCGCCGGGCGCTGGACGCGGCCGAGCCGGAGCCGGACACCCGCCGGAACAAGCAGATCATGGGCATGGGCGGCGGGGGCGGCGGCGGCATGGGCACCCTGGAGGCCCTGCTCACCGAGCTGTCCGGGCTGAAGAAGCCGCGCGGCTTCGCCAACCGCTACATCCGGCGGGTCTTCGGCGTCCGGCCCAAGCCCCCGCCCAAGTACCGGATCCTGGTCATGATGGCCACCAACCTGCCCGAGGCCCTGGACGAGGCCATGCTGCGGCCCGGCCGCATCGACCGGATCTACAAGGTCGGCTACCCGTCCAAGGCGGGCCGGATCCGGACCTACGAGGGATACCTGGGCAAGGTCCGGCACGAGCTGACCGCCGAGCAGATCGACAAGCTGGCCACCATCACGCCGTACGCGACCGGCGCGACGATCAAGGACCTGGTCAACGAGGCGCTCATCATCGCCATCCGGGCCGGCCGCGACGTCATCACCTGGCGGGACGTGACCCGGGCCAAGCAGCTCAAGGAGCTCGGGCCGCCGGAGGACGTCGAGTACATCGAGCGGGAGCGGCACGCCGTCGCGGTCCACGAGGCCTGCCACGCCCTGATCGCCTACCGGACCCGCCAGCACATGGACATCGACATCGCCACGATCGAGAAGGGCAGCGACTACCTCGGCATGGTGGCCAGCATCCCGCCCGAGGACCAGTTCACCCGCTGGCGCAGCGAGTACGAGACCGACATCCTGGTCTCGCTGGCCTCACTGGCCGGAGAACGGATGTTCTTCGGCGACGACAGCTCCTCGGGCGTGTCCGGGGACCTGGAGTCGGCCACCACCGTGGCGTCGTTCATGGAGGGCTTCTGGGGGATGGGCTCGACGGTGTCCTCCTACTCCAGCGCCAAGCGCCTCGAGGTCGGCGCGCCCGGCGGCGGCGCCGCCGGCCGGAACAAGAAGGGCCAGGACCCCGAGGTCGAGCTGCGCCGCGCGCTGGCCGACCGGATCGAGGACCGGCTCAACGAACTGCTGCACCGGGTCGAGGACATCCTGGTCGAGCACCGGAGCTCGGTGCTCACCCTGGCCCACGCCCTGGAGACGCACAAGACGCTGAGCGGCGACGATGTGGTGGCCGTGCTCGAGCACACCGAGGGACCGTTCGTGGATGGCCGCGTGTACGCCGACCCGGCGCTGATCCAGGAGCTGGAGGAGTACCACGCGGGCGCGGCGACGGCCCACATCGAGCACAGCCCGGTCCCGATCGCGCTTCCCGCGGCCACCCATCGCGTCCGGGTCCCCCAGCCCGTCGCGACCACGGTCAACGGTGCGGCGAGCGGCTCGAGCACCGTCGCGGCCGAACCCGACCAGCTGGCCGGGTCCTGACGCCCGTGCGTGCCCCGTACCGAGCCCGGCTGGCCGTGAACCTGCTGAACGGCTCCACCGCCGCCGGGATCCTGGTCGCGGCGGCGGGCCGCGCGCGGCTGACCCGCGCCCACGACGGCCTGCTGATCGGGGCCCGTTACCGGCTGCCCGTTCCCGTCGCGCCGGCCTTCACCGTCGGGAACGTGGTCATTACCCGGATGGACGCCGCGGCGCTGGCCGCCGCCGGGCCGCTGCTGCGGCACGAGGCCCGGCACGCGACCCAGTACGCCTGCTGCGGCGGGCTGCCCATGATCCCGGCCTACCTGCTCGCCGCCGCCTGGTCGTGGGCGCTCACGGGCGATTTCGGGACCCGCAATGTCTTCGAGCGCCGCGCCGGGCTCGCCGACGGGGGATACTCGGAGCGACCCGTCCGGCCCGCCGTGGCCCGATGGCAGGCGCGGCTGGCCGGCGCACCGCTGCCCGCTGCGGGCCGCGGCGCAGCCTAGCCGCTTCCGGAGCCCCGCTCCCGGACTCCCCACCCCGGAGGTACAGCGCCGTGCCGCCAGCAGCCGTCCCGGCGATGCGCCGGATCAAGGTGCTGTCCCGGCTGCCGCATCCCGCGCGCGGCTTCACCCAGGGCCTGATCGCCGCGGGGGGCACCGTCTGGGAGAGCACGGGGCAGTACGGGAAGTCGGCCCTGCGCCGCTACCGGCTCGGCGCCGAGCGCGAGGAGGAGTGCGCCGCGGTGCCGCCGGAGTTCTTCGCCGAGGGCATCTGCTGGGCCGACGGCCACATCTGGCAGCTGACCTGGAAGGAGCGCGTCGCCCTGCGCTGGCGGCCGGACCCGCTGACCCTGGTCGGGGTCGTGCCCTTCAACCGCGAGGGCTGGGGCATCTGCGCGGCCGGCGATTTCGTCATGACCAGCGACGGCAGCAGCGAGCTGGTCCGCCGCGACCGGGTCACCCTCACGCCGCTGGAGGTCGTCGTCGTCCGCTGCGCGGGCCACCGCATCACCGGGCTCAACGACCTGGCCTGGTCGGGCGGGCTGGTCTGGGCCAACGTGCTGGCCCGCCCGTTCGTGGCCGGGATCGACCCCGGCAGCGGCGAGGTCGTCGAGATCGCCGATGCCCGCAAGGCCGCCGAGCGGCACTGGGGCGACCCCAACGCCGTCATGAACGGCATCGCGGCCATGCCGGGCGCCGGCGAGTTCCTGCTCACCGGCAAGAGCTGGCGGCACAGCTACCACGTCCGCCTCACGCCGTCGCGGTCGCACCGGGACCCGGTCCGCCTGCTCACCGGCTGACGCCGCGCCAGCCGGACTGCCGCCCGATGAGCATGCCCGCCGGCAATTAACGCTGCCGTTCCCGGCCAGCCCGTACCGCAGAACGCCGGCCCGGGACCTGCCGCGTTTAGCCCGCCCCACGGGGGCACATGAGAGCCGACCTTGACACCAGGGAGTGATTTCATGCTGCTGATCCTCGGCGTTCTGCTTCTGGCCATCATCCTCGGCGGGCTCGGCTTCGCGATCCACGTCCTGTGGTGGATAGCCCTGATCGTGCTGGTGATCTGGCTGCTGGGCTTCCTGCTCCGCGCGGCCGAGGGCGGCGGGCGGGCCCGCGGCCGCTGGTACCGCTGGTAGCCGAAAATAGCTGAGCGAGGGCCCGGCCTCCCCTTTGAAGGCCGGGCCGCTGTCTTCAGCAGCGGTCACGGCCCGCTGGTGCCCGCCGACGGTCGGTAACGCTGACCCCAGCAGAATCAGGAAATAAGCCGGCTCGCCGCCGGATAACCTCCTGATCAGGTTTAATTTGGCGTATGCCAGGGATCTACTGTGCGCCATGACAACCACTAGAGAGCCGACCCCGCCGCAGTTGGGACAGCGCGCCGGGTCAGCAACAAGGCAGTACGGGCCGCCGCCCGCAGAGCACGGCAGCGCGTCCTGCTGGCTGTGCGGGACTCATCAGCCCACCTCGCTCATGGTGGCGGACGGGGGTCCGGCCTGTGTCGATGTCCGGTGGTACTGCCGCGACACCCAGCGCTGCACCTGGCGCTGGACCGGGCAGGGCAAGTAGCCCGCCGGCCTGACCTCGCCTGAGTATTCTTGTCCCGAACCGGCCGGACCCGCGGTCGGCCGGACCAGGGCGAGCTGGTCCAGCACCAGGCTGACCTCGCGCCGAACCCCGCGCACGTAGACCCGGTGGCCGTTGAGGCGCAGGCACTGGCACGCTGCGGCCAGGGTCCGCGCACCGGGTCCGTCCACGGCCATCAGGCCGCTCAGCTCCGGCCGGACGTTGCGCACCGGCAGGCCGCAGACCTGATCCGCGCACGCGGCCAGTTCCTCCACGTGCTCGATGGCCAGCTTGCCGCTCAGCGCGACCAGGAGGGTCTCCCGGCCGGCCCGCTGCAGGCTGAGCGTGAAGGCACGGTCGGTCCGGCGAGCGGCGGCGTCGTTCATGAACCAGCTCCGTAGGTGCGTCAGGGGCCCCGGGCGCCGGGCGAATCGCCGGCCGGCCACCTGACTTCCCGCACAGCGGCGGCTCATGCGCGCCGGGGGGACGGCGCGGCCGTCCGGAGGGCTGGCCCGCCCCAGGCTCACTGCTCAGGCGCCTCATTGGCCGCGGCAGTTCCGTGCGCCCCGGCCGCCTCGTGATCGCGGCTAGTCAAGGACCCTGGCGTGTCTCGCGCTGGCCGCCGGTGCCCAGGACAGCAGCATGAACGTGGAGTCGCTGTCGCCAGGGCAGCAGTAACCTCACGGTCATGTCGTATCCGGCAGACGGCTGCCCGCTGTCCCGTGGTGACGCCCGGATGTGGGCGACGGCGCCGGCAGCGGGCCGGGCCGTTACGAGGCCGGGCCGTTACGAGGCCGGGCTGCTCGCGCTGGGCTGGGGGGCCGGGCGGGTCCCGACGCGGCCGCGGACGGCGGACAGGATGCCGCCGACGGCCTGCACGATGCGGAAGCCGATGATGGCGCCCTCGTTCCAGGCCAGCGCGCACAGCACGGAGCCGATCACGAAGACCGCGAACCCCGCTTCGTACATCCGCACCCGGCCGAACATGTCGCCCAGCCGGCCCCTGCCCAGCTCAGCGGGCCGCGCCGGTCCCGTTCAGGCGGTGAGGGTGGGCTCGTCGGGGGCGGACAGGCTCAGCACGGTGCCCGCCACGGCGGGTGACGCGGTGATCTGCGCCTCGAGCGCCCGCAGCCGGACGGCCAGGTGGGACTCGGCGTCATCGCCGGTGAGGTCGACGTCACCGATCACCGAGACCGTCCGCGGCCCCACGATCTCCAGCCGCAGGTAGGTCACCCGGGCGACCTCCGGCGCGGCCATCAGGGCCTGGATGGCGGCCGCGCGTACCCGGGGGTCGGCCTCCTGGCCGACCAGGAACCGCAGGTTGCGGCTGATCAGGAGGATCGCGACCACGGCCAGCAGCAGGCCGACCAGGATCGACCCGGTCGCGTCGGGGATCGCGGAACCGGTCAGCTGGTGGGCCCCCAGCCCGGCGGCCGCGATGAGCAGGCCGGCCAGGGCCGCCGAGTCCTCGGCGAACACCGCCCGCAGGGTCGGGTCGGAGGTGGCCAGGACGTGCTCGATGAGGTCGCGCTGCGCCGACTCGGCCTCGGGCCGGGCCTGCCGGACCGACCGCAGGAACGAGATTCCCTCCAGCACGAAGGAGACGGCCAGCACGACGTACCCGACGGCGAAGTGGCTGGCCGGCTCGGGGTTGATGAGCTCCTGGACGCCGCGCGCGACGGACACGGCGGCGCCGGCGGCCAGCAGCCCGAGCGCGGCGAACATCGACCAGACGTAGGCCTCCCGGCCGTGGCCGAACGGGTGGGCTGTGTCGGGCGCCCGCCGGGACCGGCGGCTGGCGATGAGCAGGAAAATCTCGTTACCGGTGTCGGCCCAGGAATGCGCGGCCTCGGCCAGGATCGACGCCGAGCCGGTGAGCAGGCCGGCCAGCGACTTCGCGACGGCGATGAGGACGTTGGCGCCGAATGCGACCAGGATCGTGATGAGGCTTTCCGAGCCGCCGGAACCGCCCGCCGCGGACGCCGACTCCAGCAGGTCATGGGACCTGCGGGCCGCGCGCTGGGCCGAGCGGGAGTCCGGAGCCTGCTCGTCATCCTGATGGCGTCTCATCAGGCAGTGCTAACACATCGGCTTCGGACGCAGGATGGCGGCGTCACCGCCGGGCGGGGCGGCGGCCGAACGGGTCCTCAGGCAGGCCGAGGACCCGCGGCCGGAGATAGCCGAGCGCGCTGGAGAGGATCCGGGAGACTTGCATCTGGGAGACGCCGAGCCGGGCGCCGATCTGGGCCTGGGTCATGTCGCCGTAGAAGCGCATGAGCAGGACCCGCTGCTCGCGGGCGGGCAGCTCGCCCCAGTGGGCGGCGACGGCTTCCATGCCGAGCATGCGATCAAGGGCCGGGTCGTCGGCGCCGAGGTAGTCGGCCACCGTGCGAGCGTCCGCGTCGCCGCCGGCCGGGGAGTCCAGCGAGCGGGGCGAGTACGCCATCTCGGCGCGCTCGGCCTCCCGCAGGTCGGCCTTGGTGACGCCCAGGTACCGGGCGAGATCCGGCTCGGCCGGCGTCCGGCCCAGGTCCTGGCTGAGCTGCGCGGTGGCCGTGCGGACGTCCAGGACCAGTTCCTTGACCGGCCGGGCGACGCGGACCTGCCAGCACTTGTCCCGGAAGTGCCGCTTCAGCTCGCCGCCGACAGTGACCTGGGCGTAAGCCGCCAGGCTGCCGCCGGCCGCCGGGTCAAACCGGCTGATCGCCTTCACCAGGCCGAGGTACCCGGCCTGCAGCAGCTCCTCGGCCGACTCTGAGCTGTGCCAGTACCGCCGGACGCACGACCGGACCAGCCCCCGGTACCGGGCCACCAGCACGTCGCACGCCGCCGCGCGCCGCTCGCTGCCCAGCGGGAGCGAGCGGAAGATCTCCAGGAGCTCAAGGTCATCCAGCCGGGCCAGTTCTCTGAGCACCGAGCCGGGCGGGGAAACCGGTGCCGGCGCCTCCGGAGCAATAGCTGTCATGCCTGCCTCAGATCTGATCAGTCCAGGTGCGGAACGCCAGGGTCCGGAGCAAGCAGGCCAGCACGCCTCATGCCGTGCGCGCACGCGCATAATGATGTTTTTGCCTGTAATCACCACGGTAGGCCACCTTTACCGCAACAGCAACAGCTCCGGCTGGGTGGGCCGGACCTCCTTTGCCAGCCGCCTTCCGGTGCGCCTCCTGGTGCGAGCTCTGGCCGCGAGGGGCAGCTGGCTGCCCCTGTCATCAGCGCACGTCGGGGCGTACGATCGACATGTCGCTCCGGAACTCGGCAGCCGCCTCGGAAATATTACGAGGCAGCGGGCTCCGGGGCTTTTTCTTTAGTACCTGGATTTCCGTCGAACGCGCGCCCCGTCACTGCCTGAGGAGCTGGTTATGGGAATTATGGCCTGCACAATTGCTGGCCCGGACCCGGGCGAGCCCGCCGGCTGGGCTGGCGGACGACCGGGATGGGCGCACCCGTGAGAATCCTGGCCAGGGGCGAGCGCCCCCAGACCGGGTGGCGGCAGGGGGCCTCGTCACCGCCGGCCGGACGGCGGGTCACCGGCGCCGGCGCGGGCTTCATGCTGATCGCCGTGGGCGCGATCCTGGCCCTGGCCCTGCCGGGCCGTCCGCTGGCCGCGGTGAATCTTCACATCGTGGGGGTCATTCTCATCGTCACCGGTGTCCTCCGGCTGCTGCTCCTGCCCCGGCAGCGCGGTTCCGCGCCGTCGGGCGGGCTGGGGCGCCTGATCAATCCGAGCGGGTTCGACGATCCTCGCGTGCATGACGACCAGACGGCCGCGGCCATCGACGTGGCGAATATCCGGGACGGGGAGAACCTCGTCAGCCCGAGCGGGCTGGGAAACCAGCCCGACGAGCTCTGAGCTGGCTGACCGCGGTACCGATGTCCCCGGTTCATTCCAGGGACCGGTTCCCGGAGCGAGCCGGTCACGCAGAAGGACCCGGCCACCAGGCCGGGCCCTTCTGCGTGCCGTCCTAGCGTCGGGCGTACCGCCGGGTCCGGCTGGACCGGCTGGACCGGCTGGACCGGCCGGACTGCTGGGTGAACAGGTGATAGGCGAGCAGCAGGATGGCCGCGCCGGCGATGGCGGTGAGCCAGGTAGAGAGGTTGAAGAAGCCCTGCAGGCTGTGGATGTGGAACAGCTTGGTGGCCAGCCAGCCGCCCAGCAGCGCCCCGACGATGCCGATCACGCAGGTCAGGATCAGCCCCTGCGACCGGCGGCCGGGGATCAGCATGTTGGCGATGAGGCCCGCGACGAGGCCGAGAACAATCCAGGCGATGATGCCCATGACCGACTCCTTTTAGTTAGCGACGTAGTGACGCACGCGGTAGTCAGTCATGCTGGGCAGATCGCGCCGGGAAGGAAACGCTCCCGGGCTCTCACCGTCCGTGGCTGTGGCGCCTTGCGGCACCGTTCCGTGCACGAAAAAATCCGGACCCGCCGAGTCACCATGAAAATGTGGTGACCTCAACCGCCAGGTCCGGAGCAATATTCATTATTATAGCATTTTTCGGGTCCAGTGCAAAGTAATACCAGCGTCATCAGGAGGCTCCTGAAAAGAGGTAGGTAAATGCTCGCGCGGCGGTAGCCGGAGCCGGGCTGGCGGCAGCCCGGCTCCGAAGCGATTTTTCCCGGCGGCACTCAGAGGCCGCTTCGGCTCGCGTACCTACACGGGGGCGGGATCCCCGGTCGGGACATCGTGAGCGGACTCGTGAGCCGGCGCGGACACCACTTCTGGCTCGGGCGACTCCGGCCGGGCGGGGGCGGCCGGCTGGGGGAGCGGGGCCCGCTGGGGAGCTGACCGGAGTCGGGATCCGAGCCCGCGCAGCCAGTTGCCGGCGCCGTTGCCGTCCGGGGCGGGGCGCACTGGCCCAGGTCCCGGCGTGGTGCCGGCGGGCGTGGTGCCGGCGGGCGTGGTGCCGGCGGGCGTGGTGCCGGCGGGCGTGCTGTCCGCGAGCGTGCTGTCCGCGAGCGTGCCGTCCGCAGGCGTGCCCGCGGCGCGGGCGCGGGCGGCCTCGTCGCGCTGGCCGATGAGGTCGTCGCGGTCCTGGCTCACGGCCGTTGTCTCGCGGCGGGACTGCCGGAGGCTGCGGCGGGCCGCGATACCGCGACGGGAGCTGCGCCGCGCTCCGCCCAGCAGGAGGGCCAGCCCGAGCATGGCCACCGCGCCGATCACGATCCCGTACAGGAACAGCGTGCCGGTGGATCCGGTCACGTGGTAGCCGAGCATCGAGAACCCGCTGGTGAGGGCGTGCCCGTGTCCGGCGTTGCCGAGCACCGCGGCGATGCCCGCGATGGCGGCCACGACCAGGATGATCAGTCCGATGATGATGATCATGAGATTCTCCGTAGAAATGCGCCGTCGATGCCGTGGTTATTACTCCGTCACTCGGCAGTAGCGACTTGCGCACCGTCTCGTGCACGAAAAAAACTCCGGACCCTGCTGCATGACCGCGGAAAATGCGGACGCAGCTACCAGGGACCGGAGCAACATGCTCTACACTACACGCATTTTCCTCGCACCGGAAATCCCGCCGCTAATATCCGGGCCCTTAGGAAAATGGCCGCTGGCTGGCGCCGGCGATGGGGGCAGTGCCGTGGATGACGTCGCCGGCGAGCTGGGTGAGGGGGTGATTGTGGTTGCGGGCGTAGCGGCGCAGCATCAGGAACGCCTCGTCGGGAGTCATCTGCAGACGCTCGGCGAGGATGCCCTTGGCCTGCTCGATGACGACGCGGCTGTTCAGGGCGACCTGCAGCTGGCTGGCCACAAGCTCCTGCTGGTGGATGGCGCGCTCCTGCAGGATCCCGATGGTGGCCACGTCGACCAGGGTCCTGGCCGCCCGGGCCACGGCCGGATCGAGGCCGCCGACCGCGGTGGAGAACAGGTTCAGTGTCCCGATGACCTCGTCCCGCAGCCGCATCGGGATCGCGTGCACGCCGGCGAACCCGGCCGCCTGGGCGGCCGCCGCGAACCGCGGCCACCGGGCCGCGGCCTGCTCCGTGCGGATATCGCTGACGATGACGGCCTGCCCCTCGCGGTAGCAGTCCAGGCAGGGACCCTCGTTCATCTGGATCTGGAACAGCTCGATGATGCGGGTCTGCTCGGTGGACGCGGCGACCACCTGGAGCGCGCTCCCGGCGTCGGCCAGCAGCAGGCCGGCCGCGTTCACCTCCAGGAGCTCGACGCACCGCTCGGTCAGCGTCTGCAGGAACTCCATGAGGTCATACCCGGCGACCAGGGTATCGGCCAGTTCGACGAACGTCTCGGACAGACGCTCGTCCATGGTTGCAACCATGCCTCCCACAGTAGACCTCGCGCCGCAATCAGGATCGCTGCCGCCGGGCTCTACCGTCACGGCTGGGGCTCGGCACTGAGGTCGGGGCTCGGATCAGGGCTGAATCGCAGGACGCGGGTGACGACATCGTCGGCGACGTCGGCCAGCGCGCGGCTGGTACCGAAGGCGTGCGCTCGCAGCCGCACGAACGCGTCTTCCAGGCCCACGCCCAGCTGGACCGAGACCATCCCGGTGGCCTGGTAGACCTCAGCCCGGCTGTCGGACAGGCCCGCTAGCGGCTGGTTCTCCGGCAGGCTGCTGACCCCGGCGGCGGCGTCCAGGATCAGCTGGAGTGCGACGTCGGCCAGCACCAGCCCGTCCGCCAGCGCTTCGGGGGCGAGCGCGCCCGGCTTGGCCCGGTACAGGGTCAGCACGCCGACGTGGATGGCCCCGGCCTGCAGGGGCAGCGCGAACATGGCCCGGGCCCCGGCGGCGACGGCGGCGGACACGAAGCCCGGCCACCGCGCGGCCACCGTCTCCAGGTCCGGAATGAGCACCGGCGACCCGAGCCGGAAGTCTCCGGCGTCCGGCCCTTCCCCCGTGGTGAACTGCAGCTCCTCCAGCCGGGCGCTCAGCGGGTCGGAGGCGAACAGCGGCTCGCGCGCGATCAGGTCGCTGATGGCCATTACGCTGGCGCCGTCGACTCCGAGCCAGCGCACTGCGGCGCGGCCCACCGCCGCGACCGACACCGGCCCGTCGCCTTCGTGGGCGGCGGCGATCCAGGCCCGGACCCGGACCTTTCGCTCGCCTGCCACCCGATCACCCCCCGCTCGTCTGCCGCCGGCAGCGCGGGCAATAATCGCCGTCCGGCGGATCCCGGAAGCTGGTCGATGACCCGAGAGCGAAATATTTCAGATAGGTCGTCGGCCCGCAGTGCTCTGCCAGCATTTCCTGCGCATAAAAAACTCCGGCCCTGGCCGCGTCGCCGAGTAAATCAGCGCGCGCCTACCGAGGTCCGGAGCAACTCCTTTCAGGTTACGCGCCTTATGCTCACATGGGAATTCCGCGGCCGCTGGCCGGGCTCCAGCACACGGCGTCAGCCGGGACGATGTCGCCCGGCTGCCGCTCGATGAGGTTCCCGGGTCAGCCGCCCTCCAGGAGGCGCTCGACGCCGGCGGCGATCTCGAGGTCCTCGCGCGAGGTGACCACGAGCGTGCGGGCCGCGGCGTCCGCGGTGCTGATGTCGGCGTCCGGCTCGGCACTGGAATTGAGCCGCTGGTCGACGCTGACGCCCAGGTAGGTGAGGCGGCCGGCCGCCCGTTCCCGGATCTGCGCGGCATGCTCACCGACGCTGCCGGTGAACACGACGCAGTCGAGTCCGCCGAGGCTGGCCGTCATGGCGGCGATGCCGGCCGTCAGGTGGTGCAGGTAGACCTCGAGGGCCAGCCGGGCGTCGGGGTCCGCGCGGCGCAGGATCTCCTGCATGTCGGCGGTATCGGCCAGTCCGAGCAGGCCGGAGCAGTGTTCCAGGCTGTGCGCGATCTCATGGGGCGGAAGCCCCTCGTGCTCCTCGATCCACAGCAGCAGCCCGGGGTCGACCGACCCGCAGCGGGTGGCCATGACCAGGCCGTCGAGCGGCGTGAACCCCATGGTGGTGTCGACGCTGCGCCCGTCGAGGACGGCGGCGAGCGAGGCGCCAGCCCCGAGATGGCAGGTCACGACGCGGCGGGCGGCCGGAACCAGCTGCCGGGCGCGGCGCGTGGCCCAGGCGTGCGACAGCCCGTGGAAGCCGTAGCGGCGGACGCCCCAGCGCTCGCGCCACTGGCGCGGCAGGGCATAGATGTAGGCCTCGGGCGGCAGGGTGGCGTGGAAGGCCGTGTCAAAGCATGCGACATGCGGCACGCCCGGCAGCAGGCGCTGCGCGGCCTCCAGACCGCGGAGCGACTTGACCTGGTGCAGCGGGGCCAGCTCCGTCAGGTGCCGCAGGCGCCGCTCGATGCCTGCGTCGACCAGCACCGGCTCGGTGAGGTCGGGCCCGCCATGCACGATGCGGTGCCCGACCGCATCCACCGCCGGCGGGTCGGCCGGCAGGCCCTCGTAGGAGGCAACGGCCCGGCCGCCGTCCACGAGGTCGACCTTCAGCCAGCTGGAACCCGCGTTGACGACCAGGACCCGCATGTCAGGCATTCCCCCATTTGCCGATACCCGCCTCTGGCCGGGACTCGCCGGGGAGTGCAAGGGCTGGACCGTCCGCAGCGCGCAGAACAGCGCCATGGTACGCCGGGCGCCCTGTGCATCAAGGCCGGGAAAGTGTAATCTCCGCGCCGGAGCTCTGGACCTGGCCGTCGTAAACTCGGCGCCGGGACCTGCCGGCGGCCGGCTTCACCGAGGTGCAGGTCGACGACAAGCCCGGCTGGCGGGAGGCCGAGAGGCGGATGTGGCAGGAGGTGGTGGGGGCACCGCCCGGGGCGGATGCGGGGATGCAGTCCCTGCAGGCCGAGGGCCGCCGCTCGCTGGACACGTTCGGTTCGGTACGCCGCGTGTTCGCGACTGCGACCGCGCCCTGAGCCGGGCGAGGGCCTTGGTAACAGGCCAATCACGGGTCAGTTGCAAGATTGCCGTACACCTAGACATCATGGTCAAACTGTCGTGTCTTCGTTGGGAGACAAAAAGTTCCCTGACTTATCCGCGCGCATGGAGGCAAATTGATGAACCTGTCGCTCTCGCGGCCAAGAGCCCGGTGGCTGGCATTGACCACCGCTGCTGCCGCGGCCTCTTTGGTTGTCGCTGCCTGCGGCGGCAGCACCTCCTCGTCAACGGGCTCCGGCACGGGCACGGTCAAGAGCGGAGGCACGGCCACCTTCGCCCTGGACGAGGACGTCGCCGGCTTCAACGTGCTGCAGGCGAATGACAACGAGTTCGTCCTGCAGGAGATCAACGACCAGATCTGGCCGCAGGCCTTCCTGACCCCGCCGAGCCTGACGCCCACGCTGAACAAGGACCTGCTGACCAGCGCCGCGGTCACCAGCACCAGCCCGCAGACCGTCGTCTACAAGATCAATCCCAAGGCGACCTGGTCGGACGGGACGCCGATCTCGGCGGCGGACTTCATCTACAACTGGCAGGCCAATAGCGGCAGCGCCACGTACAAGGACCTGGGCGGGGCTGCCTACCTGGCCGCCAGCACGGCCGGCTACAACGACATCAAGTCGGTCACCAGCTCGGACGGCGGCAAGACCGCGACGGTCGTGTTCTCCGCGCCGTACAGCGACTGGCGGGCCCTGTTCTCGCCGATGATCCCGGGCCACGTCGCCCAGAAGGTGGGCTTCAACAACGGGTTCCAGACCTTCGGGCCCGCGGTGCAGGTCTCGGGCGGCCCGTACATGATCCAGAGCTACACCAAGGGCGAGGACCTGGTAGAGGTCCGGAACCCGAAGTGGTGGGGCACGCCGGGCAAGCTCAGCAAGATAGTCTTCCGGTTCATCCTGGACGACAGCCAGCAGCCGCCCGCGATCCAGAACGGCGAGGCCAACCTGGTCAACCCGGCCCTGGCCGCGCTCTCCTACTACGACTCGGTCAAGAACATCGCGGGCTTCACCACGAAGGTCGACCCGGGCCTGGAGTTCCAGCACATGGACTTCAACCAGTCCAACCCGTACCTGGCCAACGTGAACGTCCGGCACGCCATCGCCTACGGGACCAACCGGCAGCAGATGGTCGCCCGCATCGTCAGCCCGATGGCTCCGTCCATCAAGCCGCTGAACAACCGCCTGTGGATGGCGACGCAGCCCGCCTACAAGGACACCAGCGCGGGCTACGGCGACTATGACCCGGCCAAGGCCAAGGCCGCGCTCACGGCGGCCGGGATGACCATGGGCTCGGACGGGTACTTCCACCCGAACTCGGGGCCGCTGAAGGGCCAGGACCTGAGCTTCAACATCTCGACCACCAGCGGTGTCGAGGTGCGGGCCCAGATCGAGCAGCTGTTCCAGGCCAGCATGAAGAACATCGGCATCAAGATCAACGTCAAGAACTACGACGCCAACACGTTCTTCGGCACGGTCCTGCCCAAGGGCGAGTACGACATCGGCGAGTTCGCCTGGGTGCTGACGCCGTTCGACTCCGGCAACCAGCCGATCTACTGCTCCTACACCAACGCGGCCGTCTGCGGCAACAACTGGGTCCACTACGCGAACCCGACCGTGGACAAGCTGTTCACCCAGGCCTCGGCCACCCTCGACCCGACCCAGTCGGCCGCCCTCTACAACCAGATCGACACCATCCTGTGGAAGGACATGGTGACCCTGCCGCTCTTCCAGCAGCCGCAGCTGTTCGGCTGGTCCAGCAAGCTGGCCAACGTCGTGCCCAACACCAGCAGCGTCGGCGTCACCTGGAACGCCCAGCTGTGGGGCAACACGACTCAGTAGCAGCCCGGGCTTAGCGCTACTGCGTCAGTGAGCCGGCAGCCGCCAGCAAGGCGGCTGCCGGCTCTACCCCGGAGGGAGGTCAAATCATGGGCGCCTTCATTGCCCGCCGGATCGCGGCCGGCATCGTGCTCCTGCTCGTCGCCAGTTTCCTGATCTACCTGCTCGTCTCGCTGTCCGGCAACCCGCTGGCCGCGCTGGAGGCGAACCCCCACATCGCCAAGGCCACGATCGCGGCGGCCCGCGAGCAGCTGCACCTCAACGAGCCGCTGCTGGAGCGGTACTGGACGTGGCTGACCGGCTTCCTCCAGGGCAACTTCGGCACGGCCACGACCGGCCAGGCCGTCGGGCCGCAGGTGCTCCCGCGCCTGGTGGTCACGCTGCAGATGGTGATCCCGGCGACCCTGATCGCCATCGTCCTCGCCATCCTGGTCGGGGTGGTCGGCGCGGTGAAGCAGTACAGCATCGTCGACCACCTGTCCACGGGGCTGGCCTACGTGTTCTTCTCGACCCCGGTCTTCGTGCTCGCCATCCTGCTCAAGGACTTCCTGGCCGTGGACTTCAACAAGGGCGTCGGCCACACCGTGCTCTACACCATCGGCCAGAACACACCGGGGGTCACCGGCTTCGGGAACGTGGCGGTCGACGCGATCGAGCACACGATCCTGCCGGTCGTCACGCTGACCCTGATTACCTACGCGACCTGGAGCCGCTACCAGCGGTCCTCGATGCTGGACGTGCTGAACGCGGACTACATCCGGCTGGCCCGGGCCAAGGGGCTGTCGCCGCGCCGGGTGCTCTACGTGCACGCCCTGCGGAACGCGCTCATCCCTGTGACGACCGTGATCGCGCTCGACTTCGCCGCCGTCATCGGCGGCGCGCTGGTCACCGAGATCGTCTTCGGCTGGGAGGGCTTCGGCCGGTTCTTCTACACCGGGCTGACCGGCCCGGTGAGCCCCGACGTCAATGTCGTCCAGGCCTGGTTCGTGATCTCGGCCGCGATCATCATCCTGTTCAACCTCATCGCTGACATCCTGTACGGCGTGCTCGATCCGAGGATCCGTTATGCCTGAGCCCATCGAGGTCAGCCCGCCCCAGTCCGCGCCGCTGCCGCCCGTCCTAGGCGGCAGCCCGCTGGAGACCCTCCCCGAGCCACCCCCGGAGGGCACGCGGTCAGCCGCTGAGGAGGGCCTCAGCATCGAGGCCCGGAGCCAGTTCCGGATGGCCGCGGAGCGGTTCATCCACCACAAGCTGGCCCTCCTGGGCGGCAGCATATTCATATTCCTGCTGCTGCTGTCCACCGTGGGCGCGCACTTTTGGCGCTACGGGCATGCCCAGATCACCGGGCAGTTCGGGACCGGGCCGTCGCTCCAGCACCCGTTCGGGACCGACACCATCGGGCACGACCTGTTCGCCCAGGTCCTGACGGGCACGGCGACCTCCATCGAGACCGCCGTGGTCGTCGCCGTCATCGCGACGGTGATCGGCACGCTGATCGGCGCGGTCGCGGGCTACTACGGCGGGTGGCTCGACGCGGTGCTCATGCGCTTCACCGACCTGGTCCTCGTGGTTCCGTTGCTGGCCGTGCTGCTGGTGCTGGCCGCCGGCGTCCACAACCTGGCCGGCAACTGGCTCGTGATCGCGCTGGTCCTCGCCCTCCTGCTCTGGACCTACCTCGCCCGGCTGGTGCGGGGCACCTTCCTGTCCCTGCGGGAGCGCGAGTTCATCGAGGCCGAGTGGGCCATCGGCGCCTCGGACTGGCGCATCATCCTGCGCCACATGATCCCGAACGCCATCGGGCCCATCGTCGTCAACGCCACCCTCACCGTCGCGACCGCGATGCTGATCGAGGCGATCCTGTCCTTCCTCGGCCTGGGCATCCAGCCGCCGGACGTCTCCCTGGGCTCGCTGATCAATGCCGGCCAGGGCGACGCCACGGCCCTGCCCTGGCTGTTCTACTTCCCTTCCGGCATCCTGGTCCTCGCGATCCTGTCGGTTAACTTCCTCGGCGACGGGCTGCGCGACGCCCTGGACCCAAGTCAGCGGGTGCGTGCATGACCGAGCCGTTGCTGGAGGTCACCGACCTGTCGGTCGGCTTCCAGACCAGGGAGGGCCAGGTTCGGGCCATCCGGAACCTGAACTTCACCCTCCAGCCGGGCGAGACCCTGGGCATCGTGGGGGAGTCCGGGTCGGGCAAGTCCACGGTCGCGCTCTCCATCCTCGGCCTCCTCCCCAAGAACGCCAGCGTCACCGGCTCGGTCCGCGCCAAGGGGCGGGAGCTGATCGGGCTGTCCGAGCAGAGCCTCTCGCAGGTGCGCGGCAGCACCATCGCCTACATCCCGCAGGATCCCCTGTCCTCGCTGAACCCGGCCTTCCGGGTGGGCTGGCAGGTCGCCGAGGCGATCTGGACCCGCCAGGACGTGACCAAGGAACGGGCCCACAAGCGCGCGGTCGAGTTGCTGGAGCTGGTCGGCATCCCGAACGCCGCCGACCGCGCGGAGCGCTACCCGCACGAGTTCTCCGGCGGCATGCGGCAGCGCGTGGTGATCGCCATGGCCATGGCCAACGACCCGGCCATCATCCTGGCCGACGAGCCGACCACCGCGCTGGACGTCACTATCCAGGCCCAGGTCCTGGAGGCGCTGCGGGCCGCCCGCGACCAGACCCAGGCGGCGGTGATCCTGATCACGCACGACCTCGGGGTCGTGGCCGGGATGGCCGACCGCGTCATGGTCATGTACGCGGGCAAGGCCGTGGAGACGGCGCAGTCCGACGACGTCTTCTACCACCCCCGGATGCCCTACACCCTCGGGCTGCTCGGCTCGCTGCCCCGGCTGGACGTGGACGGCGGAGGCCGGCTGCGCCCGATTCCCGGCTCGCCGCCCTCGCTGGTCAACATGGCACCGGGCTGCCCGTTCCGGGCGCGGTGCCCGCTGGCCTACGACCGCTGCGTGACCGAGGAGCCGGCGCTGGAGCATGTCGGCGTCGAGCACTCCGCGGCGTGCCACCGCTCCGCCGAGCTGGTCGACGTGGGCATCGAGCTGTACGAGCCCACCTGGGTGGACACGGCCGACTTTGCCGATGCCCAGGCGCCCGAGCCGGCCGTCCTGGCGGCCGCGCACAACGGCGCCGCCACGGCGCGGCCGGCCGGCGAGCCGGCCGACGGCCGGGTCATGCAGGTCACCAACCTGGTCAAGCACTTCCCGATCCGGGGCGGCGGCCTGATCCGGCATCAGGTCGGCGAGGCCCACGCGGTCTGCGGCGTCTCCTTCGACCTGCACCGGCACGAGACGCTCGGGCTGGTCGGCGAGTCGGGCTGCGGCAAGTCCACTACCGCGCGCACCGTGCTGCAGCTGCTGAAGGCGACTTCGGGCTCGGTCCGGTTCGAGGACCAGGAGCTGACCACCCAGAGCCGCAAGGACCTGCGGCCGCTGCGCCAGCAGATCCAGGTCGTCTTCCAGGACCCCTATGCGTCCCTGGACCCGCGGATGCCGGTCGGCGATATCGTCGCCGAGCCGCTGCGCATCCACGACCGCTGGTCGCGCGACAAGGGCCCCAAGGAAGTATCCGAGCTGTTCCGGATGGTGGGCCTCAACCCCGAGCACCGCAACCGCTACCCGCACGAGTTCTCCGGCGGCCAGCGCCAGCGCGTCGGCATCGCCCGGGCGCTGGCCCTCAAGCCCGAGGTGCTGGTCATGGACGAGCCGGTGTCGGCCCTGGACGTCTCCATCCAGGCCGGGATCGTGAACCTCCTGGAGGAACTGCAGGACCGGCTCGGCCTGTCGTACCTGCTGATCGCCCACGACCTGTCGGTCATCCGGCACATCTGCGACCGGGTCGCGGTCATGTACCTGGGCAAGATCGTCGAGATCGGCACCCGGAACGACGTCTACGACCGCCCGACCCACCCCTATACCCAGGCCCTGCTCTCGGCCGTTCCCGTGCCGGACCCGGTGGTGGAGCGGCAGCGGCAGCGGATCCTGCTGACCGGCGACGTCCCGAGCGCGGACAACCCGCCGTCGGGATGCCGGTTCCGCACCCGCTGCTGGAAGGCCCAGGAGATCTGCGAGCAGCAGGATCCGGAGCTCACCGAGCGGGGCCAGGGTCACCCCGTGGCCTGCCACTTCCCGGAGGTCACCGCCGTCCTGCAGACCCGCTAGCGATCACGCCCGGCCGTGGCCGCCGCCCGCCCGTAGCCGCCCGTTTATCCGAAACGCTGGCGTGACCCGGGCCGGCCGCACCGGCGGGTCGCGGCCGCCCGGCGGAACGGCCGCACGGCGCCCCTGATGTTCGGCCGCTGCGTTACCGGGGATGCTCTGGCCCGTGGGCAATGAGGAGAGCGCCGGGCCGTCGGCGGCGACCGGCCCGGCGGCGCTCGGGGCGGGCTGGTCGCACGGGCACCGGGACGTGTCGGGCGGCTGGCTGCGGCCCACCGTGTTCGGGGCGGTCGACGGGCTGGTGACCAACGCGTCGCTGATCGCCGGGCTCAGCGGCGGCGGCGTGTCCGCGCACACGATCGTGCTGACCGGCGCGGCGGCGCTGGTGGCCGGCGCGTTCTCGATGGGCACCGGCGAGTACATCTCGGTGACCAACCAGAACGAGCTGGTGCACGCCGAGGTCGCCCTCGAGAGGTCGATGCACGCCCGGTTCCCGGCCGCCGAGCAGGACGAGCTAGCCGGGTACTTCCGCGGGTACGGCGCTGACCCGGAGACGGCGCTGCGGATGGCCGTCGCGGTGTCCGCCGATCCCGGCACGGCCCTGCGGATCCACACCCGCGAGGAACTCGGCGTCGACCCGGAAGAACTGCCGTCCCCGGTGCTGGCCGGGGGCGCCTCGCTGCTGGCCTTCTCCCTCGGCGCGCTGGTGCCATTGCTGCCCTACCTGGTCGGCCTGGCCGACCTGGCCGCCACCCTGGTACTCACCGTCGTCGCGCTGGCCGTCGGCGGGATGGTGGTGGGCCGGCTGACCGGTCGGCCGCTGCTGCGCTCGGGCCTGCGCCAGGTGCTGCTCGGCGCCCTGGCCATCGGGGTGACCTTCGGGGTCGGCAGCCTGATCGGCAGCCACGGCGCCTGACGCGCCAGCGGCAGCCTGGCTGCGCTCAGACGGTCGCACGGCGGATCATGGCGAGGGTCCCGGCGTGCCCTGGCGGCGGCCGCCAGCCCCGGCGGCAGCGCCGGAAAGCCGTCGTAATCATGGAAGACCAGCCCCGGCCGGAGGCGCTTCATGATCGTGACCGGTTAACCGTGAAGGAGCCCGGTATACCGGTCACGATCATCGCATATTTCCGGCATACCGCACGGCAGGCCAGCCGTCACCAGGCCGTAACCCCCGCAATTAACGATCTTTAGTTTAGTCAGGCAGCAGCGCCAGCTTGAGGCGCCCGAGCCGGTCCGGGTCGGCGATCACGTCGATGCCGGTGATCCGGTCCTCGCGGCTGGTCAGCGCCAGCACGACCTGCAGCCGCCCGCCGGGCGCGAACACGATCCCCACGGCCCCGTCCACCAGGGCCAGCCAGGATGCCTCGGACCGCGCGGCGGCCGCGACGGCCCCCCGCGCGATGGCCTCGGCGCCACGCAGCTCCACGGGCCTCCCGGCCGGGGTGACCGCGGCATCGGCCCGGAGCACGGCATCGGAGTCCAGCACCGCGACCAGGGCCGAGAGGTCGCCGCCGCGGGAGGCCGACATGAACGCCGCCGCGACCTCCCGCTGGCGGGCCAGGTCACTGGCCTGCTCCGGGCTGGGCGTCGCCCGCACCTGGCGCCGGGCCCGGCTGGCCAGCTGGCGCGTGGCCGCGGTGGACCGCCCGAGTACGGCGGCTACCTCGGTGAACGGCATCGCGAACATGTCGTGCAGCACGAACGCCAGTCGCTCGGCCGGCGTCAGCGTGTCCAGCACGACGATCAGGGCCAGCCCGACCGAGTCGGCCAGCACGGCCTCGAACTCGGGATCGGCCACCCCGGCCACACCCGTTGTCCCGGCGGCTCCCGCCGCGGCCGCCGCGTCCGCGGCCCTGGGCCAGGCATCACCGACCGGCAGCTCCTGCCGCTGTCGGCGGGACCGCAGCATGTTCAGCGATACCCGGGCCACGACCGTCGTGAGCCAGCCGCCCAGGTTCTCCACCTCGGTGGTGTCCGCGCTGGTCAGCCGGAGCCAGGTGTCCTGGACGGCGTCGTCGGCATCGGTCATCGAGCCGAGCAGCCGGTAGGCCACCGCCCGCAGGTGGGCGCGGTGCTCCTCGAACGCGGCGGCCAGCTCGTCGCGGTCAGCCATCTGTCCCACTCTCCCCGCTCAGGTCTGACCACCCTGACACCCGGCCCCCGGCGAATGTGACACGGCCGGGCGGGCCAGCTCCGGCCACGCTCCTCCGGGCCGGAGCCCGGGCCGGCTCCAGCCCCACCAACCTCAGAAGCCCCTGGGTTGGCCTTGTCGCGGGGTTCGGTGGAAGGCAGGCGCTCAGCGGTTCGCTTCACCCGCAAAAACGGGGGGGTGATCCGAACCGCTAACACCCATGACCACGAAACGAACCGCTGATCGCCAGTCTCCCTGCACGGAGGCCGCACTGGCCCAGGGCTGCCCAGGGCTCACGAGGCTGGTGAGGTCCCCGGGACGGAGACTGGCACCGGGCTGGCGGCCGCCCCCGGCGCGGCGTTTGAACGCCACCGCGCCGTCCAGCAGCGGACGGTCAGCGTCAGCTCCAGGCTCTGCCCGTCCGGGCCGGGCCGCGGCCGCCCGGCCCCGGCGAGCCGGAACCGCGCGGCCGCCAGGTTCCGTCATCGGGCCGAGGTCTCCGCTGAGCCCCGCCCGAAACACCCGTCCGAGCCGCGGCGGCCGAGCTCAGCCCTGGCCGCCCTGCGCGCCGGGCGCCGGGGACTCCTCCTCCGGCTCGGGCCGGCCGTCGTCGTGATGGCTGGCCGGGAAGGGCTCGTCCCGGACCTGGTTGACGTTGGACTCCTGCGGTGGCTCGTCGGCCGCCGGCTCATTGCCCGCTGACCGGTTCTCGGCCTGCTGATTGACCGCCTGCTGATTGACCGCCTGCTGATTCCCCGACTGCTGATTCCCCGACTGCTGAGCCGGCTGTGCGTCGCGCTCCTGTGCCATGTCGCTCCCTCCCGCGGTTTCCTCCGGTCAGACAGACACCGCCCCTTACCCGCGACCGGCGCCCCCTCACCTGGGCGGCGCGCGCGCGTAACGCTCCGGGGCCGGGGTAGGGCCAAGACTCGCAGGGCCTCGGCGAACTCGACATGCAGGTCTACGAGGCCGTCGCGACCCTGGAATTCCTGGGGCGCGGTGCCCGGCGAGCCGGAGGGCCCGCAGCGGCTGTCCTAGCCCGGCTGCCCGGCGGGATTGACCGCCGGTGACCGACCTGCTCGCCCTCAGCGGGCCGGCGCGCCGCCCAGCAGCCGCAGCACGGCGGCCTCCGGGCGGCCCCCCGTGGCCAGCTCGCCGAACTCGGTGCTGGCGCCGAGGTCGCCGAGGACCCGGCCGATCGCACGCCG
>Ga0193728_1000161_pt1 | contig 29513 bp, 30 predicted proteins | sample U1c1metaG_FD_143037 | JGI IMG/M metagenome (GOLD analysis project Ga0193728, IMG submission 143037) | Soil microbial communities from a riparian zone of the East river system, Colorado, United States - U1c1 | ecosystem: Environmental > Terrestrial > Soil > Riparian zone | place: USA: East River... | reverse complement strand
CGCCACGGTGCTCACTCCGACGCGACTCCGAGAACCACGGCTGGATCGAGATCGATCTCTCGACGCACGAACCGGCAAGGGATGTCGGCGCGCTTGCACGCCTCGAGAACCGCGTCGAGCCGCTCGCGCGGTGCGGTCGGAACCGTGACGAGGACCGACTCGGGTGCCAATCGGCCGATCGCCCAGCCGATCTCGTCGAGGCCGCCGACCACGCGCACTCCCTGGATGCGCTGCCGCCTGATCGCAGGATCGTCGTCGACGAAGCCGACGACCCGCTGCCCGCTCTGCTCCCGCAGCTCACGAAGCAGGCTGCGGCCGCTCGCTCCGGCACCGACGATCAGCACGCGACGCTGCTCGCGCCGGCCGACGAGGGACGAGAGCGCGCGTGCAACGCCGCGTTCCCAGAAACGCGCCACGCCGACGAGGAGCGAACACAGCAGAAGATCGATGAAGAACACGCCGCGCGGAAATCCGTTCCACGGGACCGTCAGCCACAGGAAGAAGAACGCAACGGTCTCGGACACGAGCACTGCGGCGAAGATGCTCGCCGCGTCGCGCGCACCCGCGTAGCGCCACACGCCTCGGTAGAGCCCGAACAACATGAACGACAGGTAGCGCGCAACGAGCACCACCGGCAGCCCGACATGGAGAACGTGGCGCATCCACGGCGTTCCTTCGCCCTGCACGCGAATGGCGTATGCCGCCGCGAAGGACGCGGTGATGAGGGCAAAGTCGACGATCACCTCAACGAAGCGGCGCCTATTGACGATCAGCGATCGCAGTAGTGAGGGCGAGCGGTCGACGCCTGCGGTGTGGTCGACGTCGGCGAGGTACGTCCCGAACTGGAGCAGGAACGCGAAGGTGAGCAGAACGCCCGCGAGCGTCACGTACGTGTCGTCGAACACGTTGTAGGCGAGGCTCGTCGCGCCGAGCGCGGCCGACACGACGCCGAGCAGGATGACCGCGCGCTTCTCTGACAGGCCCCGGTACACCAGGCGATGCGACGTGTGGTCGCGCCCGCCCTTGTAGATCGGACGCCCTTCCAGCAACCGGACGATCGTGACGAGGGTCGTGTCGAGGATCGGCACTGCGAGCACGAGGACGGGAAGGATCAGCGTGGCGGCGGTCGACCCAGCCACCTTCCAGCTCGACGCGAGCCCGAGCGCAGCGAGCGCGAACCCGAGCATCTGGCTGCCACTGTCGCCCATGAACACTGCGGCCGACCGGTTCACGCGCAGGTTGTAGGGCAGGAAACCCACGCAGGCCAGACACAGGCTGAGCGCGAGCGCCAAGGCGACGTGGCTGGGGTGCACCGTCACCGCGTCGAGCGCGAAATAGGCGCAACCGATCGCCGCGAGCGTTGCCGCGAGGCCGTCCATGTTGTCGAGCAGGTTGAACGCGTTCGACATCCCGACGAGCCACAGCAGGCCGAGCACGGTCGCGAGCGCGCCGTTCGAGACGACCTCGACGCGCACGCCGGCGACGAGAACCAGTGCCGCGGCTCCGAATTGCGCTCCGAGCTTCGCGATCGGGTTCAACGTGAACAGGTCGTCGATGACGCCGGCGACGAAGAGGATCGTGCAGCCGCCGAGGATCCCGAGCAGTTCGTGCGACGCGGGCACCGCTCCGCTCGCGATCCCGAGCCCGACTCCGGCGAGCAGGCCGGCGAAGATTCCCACTCCGCCGACGACGGGTGTGTCATGGCGATGCCAGCGGTCGGCCGACGGCGCGGCGACGACACGCCCCGACATCGGCACGCGCAGCAGCAGGGCGATCGTCAGGAGGCTCGCCGGGAGGGCCGCCAGCGCTGCCAGAGCCGTCACGGCGCGGCGCGCCTCAGCCGCGCAGTTCGTGCGGGTCGTAGCACGTGGTCCAGCGTAACCAACCGCTGTAAGGGGCGTGTTTGGGGGCACCGGCGGTGCCGTCGCGCACGGTAGGTTGCCCCGACGTGAAGACGCTCCTGCTCGAGCTCATCCGCTGTCCGTTCTGCCGTGCCGAGCTCACCGAGGCGGGCGACGGGCTGCGGTGCCCCGGCCTCCGCTGCACAGCATGCGGGCGGACGTTCCAACTGACCGACGACGGGATCCCGCTCATGCTCCATCAGGAGCTTCCCGGTGCGACCGAGAAGCTCCGCGAGGCCGAGGGCTGGCTCGAGAAGGCCAAGGCGGAGGGCTGGTACGAGCCGGACGACGCCGTCGACGCCGTCCTTCCGTTCGTGAACCGCGAGCTCGGCTGGAACGATCCGAACTGGCTCGCGAACGGGCACTCGTTCCAGGTGCTGCTCGACCGCTACGTCGGCGACCTGCGCGGCCTGCGCGTGCTCGAGGTCGGTGCCGCGAAGGCGTGGAGCTCGAGGTTTTGGCTCGAGCGCGACTGCGAGTACGTCGCGACCGACATCCTCGTCGACAAGAAGATCGGTCTCGGCCGCGGCGCGTTCTACGGCGACTTCACCCGCGTGCAGGCCGACGGCGAGCACCTGCCGTTCGCCGATGCGACGTTCGATCTGACCTACTGCGTGGCGACGCTGCACCACGCGCTCGACCTGACGAAGATGGTCCGGGAGATGGCGCGGGTGACGCGTCCAGGCGGGATCGTGGCCGGGCTGAACGAGGGGATCCGGGGCTTCGGCCGAAGCTCGGAGAACCCCGACCAGGCAGGAGAGAAGGAGCTCGGAATCAACGAGCACGTGCACACCGTGTGGGCGTACGCCGCCGCATTCACCCGTGCGGGTCTCGTCGTGCGCCGGCTCGAGCGATCCGACGGCTGGCCGCCCGTTCCCTTCGGCTACTTCCTGTCGCGCGTGCCGAAGATCGGCATGACGATGGGCACGCTCGCGCATCTGAGCGCTGCGCGGTATGCCGGCGCGTCGATCTACGCGCGGAAGCGCGGCGGGTGAGCGCGCTCGCCGTCTACGGGGACGTCGTTCGCTATCGCGACCTCTTCGCGAACCTCTTCCGCCGCGACCTGCACGCGAAGTACCGCGGCTCTGCTCTCGGCGTTCTCTGGACGGTCGCCAATCCCGTGATGCTGATGGGCGTCTACCTGCTCGTCTTCGGCGTCGTCTGGAAGTCGCCGTTCGCGAACGGCGGCCACTATCCGCTGTTCCTGCTCTCGGGCCTCGCGGTCTGGACATTCTTCACGGCCGCGCTGTTGTCGTCGACGCGGTCGATGCTCGACAACGCGAACCTGATCCGGAAGACGAAGTTTCCGCGCCAGCTCGTACCTCTGTCGGTTGTCGCCGCGCATCTCGTCAGCTTTGTCGCGATGCTCGTGCTGTTGCTCATCGTCAACTTCATCGTGCTCCCGCGCGCGCGTGCGACCGAGCTGCTCGCCATCCCGCTCGCCGCGTTGTTCGTCGCGCTCGTGTGCGGGCTCGCCGTGGCGGTCGCATCCCTGAACGTGCTCTTTCGCGACGTCGAGTTCATCGTCGCGGCGCTGCTCGTCCCCTGGTTCTTCCTGACGCCCATTCTCTATCCGCTCGACGGGAAGCAGATCGCGGATCACCCGGCGGCCGGCTGGCTCATCCACTGGGCGAACGTGCTGTCGCCGGGGATCGAGGCGATCCGGGCGCCGCTCTTCTACGGGCGCTTGCCCTTCTGGGGCGATGCGCTCTACCTCGTCGTGGCGAGTGTCGCCGCGCTCCTGCTCGGAGCGTTCGTCTTCACACGCGTCGACGATCAGATCGCGATCGAAGTCTGATCACGAGCCTGCCGTCGAACATCGAGGGCTCGTCGCCCTCCGGCCGGTAGGCGGGGAGGCCGCCGACGACGCAGTTCGGCTCGAGCGGCGGCATGAGCGACGGGCAGACGAGCGGGTGCACGAAGCGTGGGTGCCGGCCGCCTCCCGGCGCGTACGGCTGGAGCGCTGCATCACCGCGGCGCACGAGGCCTCGCTCCTGCTCGATCGCGCCGCCGACCGCGGCATAGCCCTCCTCGTGCAGTGCGCGGGCGCGGTCGTGCCAGTCGTCCGCGGGCTCTGCGCCGTCCACGAGAAATGCGCGCGCGCTCGAAGTGTCGCGCGGAGCGACGTCGACGTCCTCCTCGTAGGGCGGGTTGCCCAGCTCGGCGAGCCAGAAGCGATGCTCCTCCACGAGATCGACTGCGAGGCGGTAGCGGCCGGGCGGGATCGGCCCGCGGAGCGCGAGCTCCTGACGCAGCGTCTCGCCCGGTGCGACGGCCCGTTCGAGCGGCGTGCGCGGGCTGTCCCAGACGATCGCATTGCCACGCTCGTCGAGCCAGTGATAGGCAAGGAAGAGGCCATCCTCCGCGCTCCGCGTCCGCCATGTGGCGGTCCCAGCGTTCTCCGCCTCGACCGTCACGCGCTGCAGGACACCGGCCTCGACAGGTGCGCGCTCGAGCGTGCGCCAGCGCGCGACGAGTGGGCCGACTGTGTTCACTGGCCAAACCTCCGGTGGCGTTGCATAGCGGGGCTAGTCTAGGCCGGTGACACGACCTCTCCTCGTCCGTGCGGCGCTGCGCGAGCCGGTCGAGCGCACGCCGGTGTGGTTCATGCGCCAGGCGGGACGCTCGCTGCCCGAGTACCGCGCGATCCGCGAGCGGCACGGCTTCTTCGACGTCGCAGGCACGCCCGAGCTCTGCGCGGAGGTGACGCTGCAGCCGGTGCGTCGCCACGGCGTCGACGCCGCCGTGATGTTCGCCGACATCATGTCGCCGGTGCTTGGCATGGGCGTCGCGCTCGACCTGGTCGAGGGCGTGGGGCCGGTGATCGAGCATCCGGTCGAAACGCTCGCCGACGTCGAGCGGCTGCGCGTCACCGACCCCGGCGAGTGGGCAGGCCCGATCCTCGAGGCGGTGCGCATCGTGCGTGCCGAGCTCGACGACGAGAAGGCGGTGATCGGGTTCTGCGGCGGGCCGTTCACGGTCGCCGGCTACCTCGTCGAGGGGAAGCCGAGTCGCGACTTCGCCCGCACGAAGGCATTGATGTACCGCGAGCCAGCCGTGTGGCACGCGCTCATGGACAGACTTGCGGAGCAGTTCTCGCGCTACGTCGCGGCGAAGGTGCACGCCGGCGCCGATGTGGTCCAGCTCTTCGACTCGTGGGTCGGTGCGCTCTCGCCGGCGGACTACGAGGAGTTCGTCGAGCCGTACTCGGCGCGAATCCTCGCCGCAGTCGACGTGCCGACGATCCACTTCGGCACGGGCGTCACCGAGGCCGTGCTCCGGAACATGATCCGCGCGGGCGGCGACGTGATCGGGATCGACTGGCGGCTCCCGCTCGACGCGGTGCCGGCGGATCACACCCTCCAGGGCAACCTCGATCCGATGGTGCTGCTTGGCCCGTGGTCGCGCATCGAGGCCGAGGCAATCGACCTCATCGCGCGCGCGAACGCGCGTGGCAGCCACATCTTCAATCTCGGCCACGGCGTCTTGCCCCAGACCGATCCGGAGCTCATCACCCGGCTGACCGCCCTCGTGCAGGAGCGCACGGTCGGGGCGCTAGCGTGACCGGCGTGACCGAGGCCGTGGTCCTGATGGCGTACGGCTCGCCGGAGCGACTCGCCGACGTGCCGGCGTACTACGCCGACATTCGCGGCGGGCGCCCGATCGCGCCGGAGAACCTCGCGGACCTCGTCGAGCGGTACCGGCGGCTCGGCATCGAGGATTCGTCGCCGCTGAATGCGATCACCGAGCAGACGCGCACATCGCTCGAAACGGAGCTCGGCATGCCGGTCTACACCGGGATGAAGCACTGGTCGCCGCGGATCGCCGACGCCGCCGAGGCTGCCGTCGCAGCCGGCGCGCAGCGCATCGTAGGGCTCGTCCTCGCGCCGCACTACTCCGCTTTGTCGATCAAGGGGTATCGCGACCAGCTCGAGCACGCGGTCGCCGGCCGCGCGGAGGTTGCCTTCGTCGACAGCTGGCACACCGAGTCGGGGTTCATCGAGCTGCTCGCAGACCGCGTGCGCGGCACGCGGTCGCACGTCGTCTTTACCGCGCATTCACTTCCGGCCCGCATCCTTTCCATCGGTGACCCGTACAAGGATCAACTGCTCGAAACCGCGGGACTCGTCGCGGAGGCCGCTGGCCTCGGCGACCATTGGAGCTTCTCGTTCCAGAGCGAGTCGCCCACTGGCGAGCCGTGGCTCGGCCCCGACATCCTCGACCACCTCGTCGACCTGCGGGACGACGGCGTGACCGACGTGCTGATCTGCCCGATCGGCTTCGTGTCCGACCATCTCGAGATCCGCTGGGACATCGACGTCGAGGCGCAAGAGCGCGCGACCGAGCTCGGCCTGCGGGTCGATCGCATCGCGATGCCGAACGCGGACCCCGCTTTCGTCGCGACCCTCGCAGGCATCGTCCGGCGTGCGCTGGGCGTACCGTCAGCGGCATGACGCTCGAGTCGATGACACCGGGCGCAATCATGGTCGACCACGCGGCGCGCAGCTTCCGCGTCTACCCGCGGGAGAACCGGGCGCTCAAGGACATGCTCGTCGCGCGTGGCCGCGTGCGCGGCGCCGACGTCGTTGCGCTGCGCGACGTCTCGTTCACCGTCGAGCCGGGAAGCGCCGTCGGCCTCGTCGGGAGAAACGGCTCCGGCAAGACGACGTTGCTCCGTCTGCTCTCCGGCATCATCAAGCCGTCGTCCGGCACGGTCGCCGTCGGCGGTCGCGTCGGCTCGCTGCTCGAGCTCGGCGCGGGATTCCATCCCGACCTGACGGGTCGCGAGAACGTCTATTTGAACGGCTCGATCCATGGGCTTGGCCGCACCGCGATCCGTGAGAAGTTCGACGAGATCGTCGCCTTCGCGGGTCTCGAGGACTCCATCGACCTGCCTGTGCGCACCTATTCGTCGGGTATGTACATGCGCCTCGGCTTCGCGATCGCCGCGCACATCGAGGCAGATGTCCTCTTGCTCGACGAGGTGTTCGCCGTCGGCGACGAGGCGTTCCAGCGCAAGTGCTTCGGCAAGATCTTCGAGTTCAAGAAGCGCGGAGGGACGATCGTCTTCGTCTCGCACGACGCCGCGGCCGTCGAGCGGCTCTGCGACCGTGCGGTGTTGTTGAAAGACGGCGTCGTGGCGTTCAACGGGCCGACGCACGAGGCGATCGTCGAGTACCGGCGTTTGCTCGCAGGCGAGCGGGAGCCCGAGGAGCGCGCGGCCGGCCTGAAGGAGTGGGGTGGGGACATCGCGCGCGTCGAGCACGTGCGCCTCCTCGGGGCAGACGGCACGGAGCGGGTGCAGCTGCTCGCGGGAGAGCCGTTCGCGATTGCGGTCGACGTCGTGGCAGATCGCGCCGTACCGCCGCCGCGGCTCGTCTGGGAGTTGCGCGACGACGCTGCGATCCTCGTCGCCGCCGGCGCGGTGTCGACTGCCGAGCACGGGTGGACCGACGGCACGCGCACGCTCGCGTTGCGCTTCGACGCCGACCGGCCGCCGTTCGCCGACGGCAGGCTGCACCTTCGGGTCGATCTCACCGACGACGACGGGCAGACGCAGTACCACTCGCTCGACGACGCGCGTGTGTTCGTCGTGTATCCATCCGATGAGATTCGCGGCCTGGTGCGGCTCGAAGGCCGCTGGTCGCGGGAGGACTCCGGTCCCGCCGCAGAATTGGAGAGAGCATGAGCACGCGCACCTGCCCGGACTGGCCCGACCTGATGGAGCTCGCACCCGAGCTCCAGTTCAAGCACTACACCGTCGCGGAGGCGCAGCTCCCGGCGGACGCATTGATGTTCGTCAAGGACTTCTCGCTCTCCGACGTCGCGATCTGCGCCGACCTGGAGAAGAACGTCTTTCACGCCGCGCATACCGACGAGCGCGTCGCCGAGGCGCTGCGCCAGAGCCACTGGTACGAGCTCCGCGAGTGGATCAGCGCGGGGCGTCCCGGACAGGGTCAGTACTAGTCGGGAACAGGTGTCGGCAGCGGCTCGCCGCGCTCGGCGGCGAGGATGTTGTCGACGAGGGCCCGCGTCATCGCCGCGCGCGTCTCGACCGTGCCGCTTCCGAGGTGCGGCGTGAGGACGACATTCGGCAGCGTCCCCAGCTCGGCCGGAACAGCGGGTTCGTGGACGAATACGTCGAGCCCGGCGCTGATCCGCCCCGAGACGAGCTCTGCGACGAGCGCGTCCTCATCGACGAGACCGCCGCGCGCAGTGTTCACGAGCGTCGCGCCGTCGGCGAGCAGAGCGAGGCGCGCACGCGAGATGAGCCCGCGCGTCTCCGGGGTGAGCGGGGCGTGGATCGACACGACGTCGGCCTCGCGCATCAGGTCGTCGAGCTCGCGGTACTCGAGCCCCGGCTCGTCCAGTCGGGTGCGCTGGTGGTAGAGCACGCGCATGTCGAACCCGGCTGCGCGGCGCGCCATCGCGCGGCCGATGCGTCCGAGGCCGACGATGCCGAGCGTCGAGCCGGTCACCTCACGTCCGAGGAACGGCGGCGTCGCCCAGTTCGTGTTCCAGCTTCCGGACCGGATGTGGTCGTGACCTTCGACGAGTCGGCGGCGCGTCGCCAGTAACAGCGCGAACGCGAGGTCTGCCGTTGCGGCATCGACGACGCCGGGCGTATTCGTGACCTGAACTCCGCGTGCGCGGCACGCGGCGACGTCCACCTGCTCGTAGCCCACGCCGTAGTTCGCGACGAGGCGCAGTGAGGGCAGGAGATCGAGCACGGCGTCGTCGACGGGCACGCCCGGCGCGACGAGGACCTCGGCTTCCTCGTGTCTCTCGTCCAGAGAGCCGATCTCGACGTCGGCCAGCTCGTCCCAGGCCACGCCGGGTAGACGTTGGGTGGCGAGCACTTTCACCGTCTGCACGCTACCGCCGCCGCTGTCGAGGCGATGTCGTTGTTGTCGACGCGGCTAGTCTCTTCCCATGTCGACGATCGTCATTCCGTTCGCCGGAGCCGAGGGCAAGACGAGGCTCCACGCCTCTCGGCGGGCGAGGCGAGCGCTGTCGCTCGCGATGCTCGGAGACGTACTCGCGGCGGCGACGGCAGTCGGGTTGGCGCTCGTCGTCACGGCCGACACCGAAGGCCACGCGACCGCGCGCGAGCTCGGAGCTGAGACGGTCGAGGATCCCGGCGGTGGACAGGGGCCGGCCGTGGCCGCCGCACTTGCAGGCCTCGAACCGGGGCCAATTCTCGTGGTGAATGCTGACGTACCGTGCGTCGTGCCCGCCGACCTGCGAGCGCTGCTCGCGTCCACGCCGGCCGGCGGCATCGCGCTCGTGGAGGCGCTCGACGGCACGACGAACGCGCTGAGCCTCCCGGCGCCGGAGGTGTTCGCTCCGCTCTACGGTGCCGACAGCGCGGTGCGCTTTCGCGCGAGAGCCGCAGAGCTCGGACTCGAGGCAGTGTCGGCCGTCGTTCCGAATCTCGCAGACGACATCGACACCCTCGACGACCTCGAGCGGCTTCAGCTCCGCTGCGGCCCGCGGACGCAGTCGGTGCTCCAGGATCTTCCGCCAGGAGCTACTCCGTGAAGCTCGTCGTGCTCTCGGGCGGCGTCGGCGGCGCGCGGTTCGCGCGCGGCGTTGCCGAGGTCGCCGATCCCGGCGCATTGACGGTCGTCGGCAACGTCGGCGACGACGTCGAGGTGCTCGGGATGCACGTGTCGCCCGATCTCGATTCGATCGTGTACGCGCTGGCAGGCCTCAACGACGAGGTCCGCGGCTGGGGCCGCTCCGACGAGACGTGGAACACGCTCGACACCGTCTCGGCGCTGGGCGGCGAGGACTGGTTCCGTCTCGGGGACCGCGACCTCGGGCTCCACCTCGTGCGCACGCAGGCAATGCGAGCGGGCGAACCGCTCTCAGCGGTGACGGCGCGGATCGTTGCGGGCCTCGGAGTCGAGTCGCTATTGCTGCCTGCGACCGACGACCGGCTGCGCACATGGATCGCAACGCCCGCAGGCGAGTTTCCCTTTCAAGAGTGGTTCGTCGCGCGCGGACACCGCGACGAGGCCGACGCCGTGCGTTTCGAAGGTGCAGAGGACGCGCTGCCGGCGCCCGGCGTCCTCGACGCGATCGAGACGGCCGACCTGCTGTTGATCGCCCCCAGCAACCCCTACGTGTCGATCGAGCCGATCCTCGCGGTCGACGCCGTGCGGGTCGCACTCGAGCGGCGCCGCGTTCCCTGTGTCGCGGTCAGCCCGCTCATAGGCGGTCGCGCCGTGAAGGGCCCTGCCGACCGCATGCTGGCGCGCATCGCGGGCGGCACGTCGCCGCGGCACGTCGCAGCGTGTTACGCAGGACTGATCGACGCGATCGTGCTCGACGAGGCAGACGCAGACGATCTCGACGGCCTCGGGGCCGTTCGCCCGATCGTTGCGCGCACGCTCATGCACGATGCCGATGCGCGGCGGCGCCTCGCCGAGACCGCGCTCGGAGCCGTGCCTGCGTGAGCGGCTTCTCCGTCTTTCCCGTCGAGGGGATCCCCGAGCTGCACGAGGGCGACGACCTCGTATCGATGATCCTCGAGCGCACCGAACTTCAGGCACGCGACATCGTCGTGATCGCACAAAAGGCGATCTCTAAAATCGAGGGACGCAGCGTGCGGCTCGACGATCTCGAGCCGTCCGACCGCGCGATCGACATCGGAGCCGAGGGAAACGAAGATCCGCGCCGCATCGAGGCGATCCTCCGCGAGGCGAAGCGCGTCGTACGACTGCGCCCGCCGCTCGTGATCTGTGAGACGCGTCATGGCTTCATCTGCGCGTCCGCGGGCGTCGACGCGTCCAACACGGGCGAGCTCGGGACGCTCGTGCTGCTCCCGCTCGACCCGGACGGGACCGCTGTGGAGTTCCGGGAGCAGATCCGCGAGCGGGCCGGCGTCGACGTCGGCGTCGTGATCACCGATTCGTTCGGACGCCCCTGGCGGCAGGGAACGACCGACGTCGCGATCGGCGCGGCAGGCGTGGTCGTCCTCCAGGACTTGATGGGCCACAGCGACCCGGACGGCTACGAGCTGAAGGCCACGGTGATCGCGGTCGCCGACGAGGTCGCCGGTGCAGCGCAGCTCGCGAGCGGCAAGCTCGGGCGCGTCCCTGTGACGATCGTCCGCGGCCTTGACCTCCGCGGCGAAGGGCGGGCGACGGACATCCCGGTTCCCCCGGAGATGGATCTCTTCCGTTAGCGTCACGGCAATGGCAGTCGATCCCGTTGCCGCTGCGAACGAGCTCCTCCGTGAGAAGGGCTACGCCGAGCGCGACCTCGCCGTGCATCCCGGCCCGCGCGGCAAGGCGCTGCTGAAAGGGAACAAGATCATCAGCCCGTTCTCCGACGAGGCCGCGCTCGTCCTGCGGGTCGTTCAGGAGCTCGTCCCACCGGACGCCGATCTCGGGCACAAGCTGCTCCGGCCGGCGGATCTGCGCAAGTCGCTTTCGGGCGCATGAGCGCGCACGACGGTGTGCTGCGGCGCGCCGACCTCGACATCGACCCGATCGTGCAGCTGCAGCGGTGGTTCGAGGAAGCGGGCAGCGTGGTGCGCATGCCGGAGGCCGCGGCGCTCGCGACAGCGACCGCGGACGGCGCGCCGTCGGTGCGCATGGTGCTCGTGAAGCGCTTCGACGACGACGGGCTCGTGTTCCATTCGCACGCGACGAGCCGAAAGGGCCGCGAGCTCGAGGCGAACCCACGCGCGGCGTTGCTCATCTACTGGGACCCGCTCGGACGCCAGGTCCGGATCGAGGGACGCGTCGAGCAGGTCCCGGCGGCGGAGGCCGACGCGTACTTCGCCGGCCGACCGCGCGACGTGCAGGTCGGTGCGCACGCGTCGCACCAGAGCGAGCCGATCGCCGACCGCGCCGAGCTCGAGCGCCGCGTTGCCGAAGCGGAAGAGACGTTTGCGGGACGGGACGTTCCCCGCCCCGAGGCGTGGGTCGGCTACCGGCTCGTGCCGGACGCCTGGGAGTTCTGGCAGCACCGCGACAGCCGCCTGCACGACCGCTTCCGTTACCTGCGCACGGACGCCGGCTGGACGATCGAGCGCCTAGCGCCGTAGCTCGAGGCTGCGCCGCAACGCGGCCAGCCGGTCGTCCCACTGCGCCCCGACGTCGACCATCCAGGCGACGGCGTCCTCGAGCGGGCCCGGCGTCACCTCGTAGCGCGTCTCACGTCCGGCACGCGTCGCGTGCAGGAGGCCGGCGTCGGCGAGCGTCGTCAGCTGCTTCGCGACCGCCTGCCGCGACACCGGCAGCTCGGCCGCGAGCTCGGTCGCCGTGGCGTTGCCGCGGGCCGCGACCGCCTCGACCAGCGCGCGCCTGCCGGGGTCGCCGAGCGCGGCGAAGACGTGGTCTACGCGACGAGGGCCCACGCGTGGGCGCGCAGCGCGAGCGCGGTCGCGAACTCCGGCGTGCTCTCGACGACTCGCAGGAGCGTGCCGCCGTCGATCTCCTCGAGCTCGAGCACGACCTCGCCGCCGTCGTCCTCCCAGTCGAGGACGAGCCGCTCCTCCTCGGCCGCCTCCCGCACGGTCGCGCGGCGCTCTTCGCCGTCGCCCCACCTGAAGACTCCGGTGCCGCCCGGGCGCGGGTCGAGCTCGACCTCGGTGGCAAACCACTCCTCGAGCCGCTCGGGCTCCGTCAGCGCCTTCCACAGCTCTGTGGGCGACTCGGGGAAGACGATCTCGCGCTCGACCTGCATCGGGCTCCTCCTCTGACGCGCAACCGATAGGTTGCGTATATTGTGCAACTCGTTGGTTGCATGTTACGCACGAAAGGAGACGCTGTGCACCTGGTACCGATGGTCGTCGAGTCCGACGGGCGCTTCGAACGCTCCTTCGACATCTTCTCGCGGCTGCTCCGCGAGCGAATCGTCTTCCTCGGGACGGAGGTCGAGGACGCGTCGGCGAACGTCATTGTCGCGCAGATGCTGTTCCTCGAGGCCGAGGATCCGGACAAGGACATCCGCCTCTACGTCAACTCGCCGGGCGGCAGCGTCTACGCGGGGCTTGCGATCTACGACGCGATGCAGTTCGTGAAGCCCGACGTGCAGACGTACTGCGTCGGCATGGCGATGTCGATGGGCGCGCTGATACTCGCCGGCGGAGCGGCGGGCAAACGGTTCGTGCTGCCCAACTCGAAGGTGATGATCCATCAGGGATCCGGCGGCTTCCGCGGCTCGCCCTCGGACATCCAGATCGCCGCGCGGGAGATCCTCGCGCAGACGCGGCGCTACGCGGAGATCATCGCGAAGCACTCGGGGCGTGACGTCGACCAGGTGGTCGACGACATCGACCGCGACCGGTTCCTCGAGCCGCACGAGGCAGTCGAGTACGGGCTCGCCGACACCGTGCTCTCGACACGGGAGGCGGTCGTCGTCTAGCCCGATCTAGCTCGTGGCGTCGAGCAGCGCTCGCGCGGAGGACGCAACGCGCCGGAGCGCCGCGGTCGCCGCCGCGGTGTCGACGCCGTCGAGCGCCCCCAGCGTCACCGCGCCCGTGTCGGCCGTGTCCGCGAGCAACCGCGCGGCGGCGAGCGCGAGCTGCGGCGCGTAGTCGATCAGCTCGATCAGCACGTGAGAGACGGCGACCGGTGCGACGAGCGCGTCGAACGCAATCTTCCGATGCCCTTCGACCTGCGGGGATTGGAGCAGTTGCTCCCCGGCGTCGGCGCAGTGTCGCGCGTCGACGAGACAACGAGCAAGCTCGTCGGCAACCTCGGTGAACCACACATCGCCCATAGCGCCGCCCGAAGACAGGGTCAGCCCTACCCCGATTCGGCGAGATCCGAACGAAGCTCAGCGTGCTGCCGCGAATCCCGGGCGGACGAGCCGCGACGGCGCCTTCAGGCCCGCGTCCTTCACCGGCGGATTGAGCGGCTCGATGCAAGGAGGAGCCCCGAAGCTCGCGGCGCGCCTCGCGGGATCGGCATCTCCGTAGAGGGTCGTCCGCTGTCGGGGCGTCCGGCCGTTCGCGCGGATCAGCGCTTCGAGTTCCTCGGGTGTCATCTCCTGGCCATGCTCGGAGCCTGCCGCGCGTGAGATCGATTCGTTCATGAGCGTGCCGCCGAGGTCGTTGACGCCGGCGCGGAGCGCGGCGGCGACACCGCCCGGCCCGAGCTTCACCCAGGACGCCTGGATGTTCGTGATCCAAGGATGCAGCGCGATCCGGCCCACGGCATGCATGAGGAGCGCTTCGCCGAACGTGGGCCCGCGGCGCGAGAGGCCTTTCAGATACATCGGCGCCTCCATCGGCACGAACGGCAGCGGCACGAACTCGGTGAAGCCACCGGTGACGCGCTGCTGCTCGCGAACGGCGACGAGGTGCCGGGCCCAGTGCTCGGCGCGGTCGACGTGGCCGAACATGATCGTGTTGTTCGACTTGAGCCCGACGCGGTGCGCCGTGTCGTGCACCTCGAGCCACTGCGCCGACGTGATCTTGTCGGGGCAGATGATCCGGCGGACGCGGTCGTCGAGCACTTCCGCCGCGGTACCGGGCAACGAGCTGAGCCCGGCGTCGCGCAGGCGCGTGAGGTAGTCGGCGAGGGGCACGCCGAGTGTCGCGGCTCCCTGCCAGATCTCGAGCGCGGAGAAGGCGTGCACGTGCATCCCCGGGACTGCCTCCTTGATCGTGCGGACGACCGATTCGTAGTAGTCGCCGTCGAAGGCGGGGTGGATTCCGCCCTGGAGGCAGACCTCGGTCGCGCCGCGCTCCCACGCCTCGACGACGCGCCGCGCGATCTCGTCGTGCGGCACGAGGAACGCAGGCCCGCGCAGGTTCGCGGCGAGCTTGCCTTTAGAGAAAGCGCAGAAGCCGCACTTGAAGTAGCAGACGTTCGTGTACTGGATGTTGCGCGTGACGACGTAGCTGACCTCGTCGCCACACATCTCGCGCCGCAGGCTGTCCGCGGCGGCATAGATCTTCTCTCGCTCTTCCCCGCGTGCACGGAAGAGGCGCGCAACGGCCTCCTCGTCGAGCTCGTCGTGCGAGTCGACCGGCAGTGCGTCGCGCGGTACGAACGGGACGGGCATCGGCTCGCCCGGCGCCCAGCGGTCCTCGCGGGCGAGACCGGCCGCGTCCGATGCGCGCAGCACGGTGGGGAGTACGCCCTTGTCGACCCAGTCGGCGTCGAGCCATTCCGGATAGACGGGCAGTCGGGCGGCGAGCTCGAAACCGCGCGACCGCGTCGCCTCGCGCAGCAGGTCGAGCTCGGGCCACGGCGCCTCGGGGTTGACGTGATCGATCGTGACCGGCGAGACGCCGCCCCAGTCGTCGATACCGGCATCGAGGAGCACGGCGAAGTCCTCGGTGAGGTTCGGCGGTGCCTGCAGGTGCACGTCGGCGGGCAGCAGAATTCGCGCGACCGCGATCGTCCAGAGGTGGTCCTCGACGCTCGGCTCGGGTGCGTCGACCATCTTCGTACCGGGCTTTGCCCGGAAGTTCTGCACGATCACTTCCTGGATGTGACCGTGGCGCTCGTGCGACCCGCGGATGGCGAGCAATGCCTCGATGCGCTCCTCGCGCCGCTCGCCGATCCCGATCAGGATCCCCGTCGTGAACGGGACACCTGCCGCTCCTGCGGCATCGAGCGTTGCGAGACGCGCGGCCGGCAGCTTGTCGGGCGAGCCGAAATGCGCTCCGCCGCGCTGCGAGAGCCGCTCGGACGTCGTCTCGAGCATGATTCCCATCGACGCCGACACGGGCCGAAGCGCCCGTAGGTCGTCGGCCGTCAGCACGCCGGGGTTGAGATGCGGGAGCAACCCCGTCTCTTCGAGCACGGCGGCGGCGGCCCGCGTGAGGTACTCGAGCGTCGTCGTGCAGCCGAGCTCGGCGAGCTCCTCGCGCGCGGCGCGGTAGCGCAGCTCGGGCTTGTCGCCGAGCGTGAAAAGCGCCTCGTGGCATCCTGCCGACGCGCCTGCGCGCGCGATGCCCAGCACTTCCTCGATCGTCAGGTATGCGCGCTCGCCGCGCTTCGGAGGCGCCGCGAACGTGCAGTAGTGGCAGACGTCGCGGCAGAGCTTCGTCAGCGGGATGAACACCTTCGGCGAGTACGTGACGATCCTGCTGCGCGCATCGCGGATCCGGCGCGCCTCGCCGAGGAGCTCGTCCGGCGACGTCGTGAGCAGCTGCATGGCCTGCTTCTCCTCCGGACTCACTGCAGCACCACCACCTCGTACGAGTATATTGGATTTTGGATACGGTCGAGAGAGGAATGATGCGTCTGCGCTCAACGATCGCGGCCATGTTCGCCTCGCTCGAGAACCCGAACTACAAGCGCTATTTCTTTGGCCAGGCGCTGTCGCTCATCGGCACCTGGATGCAGATGGTCGCGCAGTCCTGGCTCGTCCTGACGATGACCGGATCGGCCGTCGCGGTGGGCGTCGTCGTCGCGTTGCAGACCGCGCCGGTCCTGCTGCTCGCACCGTACGGCGGCGTCGTCGCCGACCGCGCCGACAAGCGGAAGCTGCTGATCGGGTTGCAGTCGTCGATGGCGATCCAGGCGCTCGCTCTCGGCCTGCTGACGGTCTTCGGTGCCGTGCAGTTCTGGGAGATCTGCGCGCTCGCGCTCCTGCTCGGCCTCAACAGCTCGTTCGAGGTGCCGACCCGTCAGTCGTTCATCCTCGAGATGGTCGGGCGCGACTCCGTCCGCAACGCCGTCAGCCTCAACTCGGTGATCGTCAACGCGGCTCGGGCGATCGGGCCGGCGATCGCGGGCGTCCTGATCGCGGTCGTGGGCGAGGGAACCTGCTTCCTGATCAACTTCGGCAGCTTCGTCGCGGTGATCTTCTCGCTGGTCTCGATGGACGCATCGCTGCTGCTTCCGTCGGTGCCGGCGCTCCGCGCGCGGGGACAGCTGCGCGAAGGCATTGCGTATGTCAGGCAGACGCCCGAGCTCGCGCTGCCGCTCATGATGATGGCCATGATCGGGACGCTCACCTATGAGTTCCCCGTCTCGCTGCCCGTCCTCGCCAAGCACACGTTCGGCCTCGGCTCGGCAGGCTACGGGTTCATGACCGCAGCCATGGGCCTCGGTGCTGCGACGGGCGGCCTCGTGACGGCGGCGCGCGGCCGGACCGGTCTGCGGGCTGCCGTTCTCGCCGCCGGAGCCTTCGGCATCTGCGTTACGGCGGCCGCGCTTGCGCCGTCGATCACGCTCGAGCTGCTCGCGCTCTTCCTCGTCGGCGCGGGAAGCATCAGCTTCGTGTCGGTCGGCAACTCGACGCTGCAGCTCGGCGCCGACCCGAGCATGAGGGGACGCGTCATGTCGCTGTGGTCGGTCGCGTTCCAGGGGTCGACTGCAATCGGCGGCCCGATCGTCGGCGGCATCATCGCCGTTGCGGGAGCACGCGCCGGGCTGCTCGTCGGCGGGGTGACGTGTTTCGCCGCCGCAGCCGTCGGTGCGCTGTATCTGCGACGGCCGCAGCCCGTGGAAGCGACGTGAAGATCGACGCGCTCGTCCCGTTGAAGCGCCTCGACTATGCGAAGACGCGGCTCGCGAGCGTGCTCGACCCGGCGACGCGCGTGCGCGTAATGCGCGCCCTGCTCGACCACACGCTCGAGCAGGTGAAGTGGGCGCCGTCGATTCGCTCGGTGACACTCGTGTCGTCGGCGGTCGAAGCGGCGTCGATAGCCGCCGAGCACGGTGTGGCCTATTTCGACGACCGAGGGCTGCCGTGGAACGACGCGCTTGCGGCCGCGATCGCCGAAGCCGTTGCGAGCGAGGCAGTGGTGATCGTTTCGGCCGACGTTCCGCTACTGACGATCGGCGACGTCGAGCAGTTCGTCGCCGCACTGACGGACCACGGGGCGGTCGTCGCGCGCGCGACCGACGACGGCACGAACGCCGTCGCGATGCAACCCGCGGGCGCGATGCCGACCACGTTCGGCGTCAAGGGAAGCGCCGCGCGTCACGCGGAGCTCGCGCGCGAATCGGGACTGGCACCCGTGATCGTCGACATTCCCGGCCTCGCGCACGACCTCGATACAGCGGAGGACCTCGACGAGGTCCTCCGCCATGCAATGTCGGCCGAGGTGCGTGCCGTGCTAGCCGGCGCGCGAGCGAAGTAGCGGCAGCACGTCCTCGGAGAACTGCTCGAGGAATCGCCTCTGGTCTGCGCCGGGCCCGTGGAAGACGAGGTGCTGGAAGCCCTGGTCGACGTACCACCAGATCTTCTCCGCGCACTCCTCGGGGTCGGCCGTGACGATGAAGCGCGTGTGCGCGCGGTCGGCATGCTCGTCTGCGAGCCGCTCCATCTCGATAGGATCCTCGATGCCGCTCTTCTCGTCCGCCGTGAGTGCGAGGGCGGCCCACCATTCGCAGGCCTTCAGCGCGTAGTCGGCGTCGCGGTCGTACGACACCTTCACCTCGATCGTCCGCACGATCGACGAGGCGTCCTTCCCGGCCGCCTCGGCACCCTCGGCGACGTTGCCGAGCAGCTGCTCGTACAGCTCCGTTCCCTTACCGCTCGTGCAGATGAAGCCGTCGCCGGCGCGGCCTGCGAGCTTCGCCGCCAGCGGGCCGGATGCCGCCACGTAGATCGGCACCTGCTGCTCCGGCTTGTCGTAGATCGTCGCCTTGTCGGTGCGGTAGTACTCGCCCTCGAAGGTGACGCGTTCCTCCGTCCAGAGCTTGCGGATGAGCTCGATCGCCTCCGCCATCCGCAGCCGTCGCTCCTTCGCGCCCGGCCACTCCGCGGCGGTGGCCGGCGTCTCGTTCATCGCTTCGCCGGTGCCGACGCCGAGGATGACACGGCCGGGTGCGAGACAGCCCAGCGTGCCGAAGCTCTGCGCGACGATCGACGGGTGGTAGCGCATCGTCGGCGTCAGCACGCTCGTCAGCATCTGCACGCGCTCGGTCGCCTCCGCGAGCGCGCCGAGCCAGACGAGCGAGTTCGGTGCATGGCCGGTCTTGTGACGCCACGGCTGGAAGTGGTCGGACACCGCGACGGAATCGAGCCCGACCCGTTCCGCGAGCTGCGAGAATTCGAGCAGCTCGCGCGGTGCGAACTGCTCCGCCGAAGCCTTGTAGCCGAGCTTGATCATGAGGCGAGGCGCTCCTTCAGCAGCGTCGGATTGACGGGCAGATCGTAGATGCGGACACCCGTGGCGTTGTGCACGGCGTTGAGGATCGCAGGAGTGGAGGGAACCGTTGCGATCTCCGAGATCCCCTTCGCGCCGTACGGGCCTTCGGGGAACGGATCCTCGACGATCTCGACGCGCACCGAGGTGGCGTTCGTGCTGAGCGGCACGCCGAGCCGGCGGTAGTCGAGCCGCTTCCACGGCGGCGTCCCGTTGACCGCGGGGTAGTTCTCGCTCAGCGCGAGGCCCTGGCCCATCGACACGCTTCCGATGATCTGCCCGCGGATCTGCTGCGGGTTGATCGCAACGCCGACGTCGTGTGCGGCGATGACGCGGAGCAGGTCGACGCGACCTGTCTCCTCGTCGACGCCGACGAACGCAACCTGGGTCGCGTACGCGTACGTCGGGTAGTTGCGGTACTTCTCGCGCGGCACCGTCTTCCGTGCTTCCTGATCGGAGAGCGGCCAGGTCTGCGGCGCGATGTACTCCGCCTCGGTCGCGAGCTCGATGCCCTCGGCCTTCGCGCGCGCGTAGACCTCGGCGAGCGTGATCAGCTTCTCCTCGACGACGTACTGCGTCCACTGCGTGCGGATCTCGTCGCCGATGATCGCGAGCTCCTCGGGCTTCTTGTCGAACCAGCCGCCGACGAGGTCCAGCAGCTTCTGCTTGAACTCCTTGCCCGCGATCACGACCGCGTTGCCCGACACGAGCGTCTGCCGTTGGCCGGACGCAGACCGGTGTGGATGTACGAGCGCCGTGTCGGAGGTCGTCAGGTCGAAGATCCCGAACGGGAGCCCGGTCGACTCCGCGGCCAGCTGCACCATCGTCGTGCGGATCGCCTGGCCCATGTCGATGACCGATGCCGTCATCGCGATGCGGCCGCTCTTCTTGAGCTTGAAGGACGAGCCCGAGTCGTCGATCTTGCCCTTGCCGGCGCCGACGTTCTTGTAGCCGGCGGCGACGCCGTACCCGATGCGGTAGCCCGGGCGGGCGAGCTGCTGGTACTTGGGCCACTCCTCGTCGAAGGCCTTCTTGGCGGCGTCGAGCGTGGGGATGGCGCCGACGCTCGATGGGAGGTACTGGCCGGTGATCGTCTCGTCGCCCTCGACGAGCATGTTGATGCGACGGAGCTCGAACGGGTCCCTGCCCGTCTTGATCGCGAGCTCGTCGAAGAGCTGCTCCATAGCGACCGCGGCCTGGTTGATGCCGTAGCCGCGGAAGGCGCCGCCGAGCGGGTTGTTCGTCAGCACGGCCTTGCCGTCGACGCGGACGTTCGGAACGCGGTACGGGCCGCACGAGAAGATCGCGGCCTGGTCGATGACGCGCGGGCTGTTCCCCGTGTACGGGCCGCCGTCGCAGATCATCGTTGCGTCGACCGCAAGCAGGTAGCCGTCGTCGTCCATCGCGACGCGGTAGTCGACGATGAACGGATGGCGTTTGACGCCGGTGCGCAGCGTCTCGTCGCGGCCGAGGGTCATCTTGATCGGCCGGCGCGTGACGTACGCAGCGACGGCGATCATGCCCTCGATCGCGACTTCGAGCTTGCCGCCGAAGCCGCCGCCGATGGGCGTCGAGATGATCCGGACCTTCTCGCGCGGGAGATCGAGGATCTTTGTCAGCTGCTCGCGCGTCTCGAACGGCGCCTGCTGCGGCGTGCGCACGATCACGACGCCGTCCTCGTCGACGTTCGCGAGCGCCGCGAACGGCTCGAGATACGCATGGTCCTGCCGCTGCGTCGTGAAGTGGCCCTCGACGACGTGCGGTGCGGAGGCGATCGCCGCATCGACGTCGCCGACGATGTGCGTCAGTGCCTTGCAGACGTTGCCCGGCGACGACTCGACAAGCTGCGGGGCATCGTCCTTCAACGAGTCACGCGGGTCGAAGAGGCCCGGGAGGACCTCGTACCCGACCTCGACGAGCTTCGCCGCTTCCTCTGCCTGCTCGCGGGTGTCGGCAAGAACGAGGCAGATCGGGTCGCCCGTGAAGCGGACCATGTCGAACGCGAAGACGGGCTGGTCGGGGATGGTGCGGCCGTGCGCGTTCAGGCCGGGAACGTCCTCGTGCGTGATGACGCTATGAACGCCTTCCGCCTCGGCGGCCTTGCTCGTGTCGATCGAAAGGATGCGCGCGTACGGGTGCTCCGCCCAGACGACCTTGCCCTGCAGCATTCCCTCCATCGTCATGTCGTCTGCGTACCCGAGCTTCCCCTGCACGCTGTCGAAGCCGTCGAGCAGCACGGACGACGTGCCCATCGGGCCGTACTTCGGCTTCCACTCGTCGTACGCGTCCTCGTCCTCGAGCCACTCGGCGGCCTTCGCGACCGCGTCGAAGATCGGCATGAAACCGGTGCAGCGGCAGATGTTGTCCTTTAGGCCGTCGCGGATCTCGTCCTCGGTGGGATGCGGGTTGCTTGCAAGCAGCGCCTTTGTCGCCATGATCATCCCGGGGATGCAGAACCCGCACTGGACCGCGCCGCGGTCGAGGAACGCCGCCTGGATCGGATGCAGCGTCCCGTCCGGCTGCGTGAGGCTTTCGATCGTCTCGATCGTCGCCCCGTTGGAGCGCCGCATCAGGTAGACGCACGCGTCGACCGACTTTCCGTCGACGAGCACGGCGCAGGAGCCGCAGTCGCCGCTCGAGCAGCCGTCCTTCGTACCCATGAGGTCGAGATCGTCGCGCAGGTACCGCAGCAGCGACCTCTTTCCGTCGACGTTCGCCTTGATCGTCTCGCCGTTCAGCGTGAACTCGACCTCGACGGCCGAGTCCTCCGCGACTTCACCCTCCTGCGCGATGCCAGTCAATTTTCTCTCCTCGTTCTAGACGTGAGGCCCGCGGCCCAGGGCCGCGGGCCTCACTCAGGTCGACGCGATGTGTGCTGCGCGGTAGGGCTGCGCTACTTCTTCTTCTTGACCGGATAGAGCTGCGCTTTCGCCGCATTGGCGTAGGCGACATTCGCCCACTGGCCGATCGGGATCGTGCCGGTGACGGCGCCGACCTGGCGGAAGAGCGCAGCTTCGTACTTGAGCGTCGGGATGTTCAGCGTCGCCTTCTCGACCGCCCAATGCAGGCTGCGAAGCGTGTCGAACAGCTGCTTCGTCTGCGCCTCGTCCGTGCCGGGCGCAAGCGCGACGGCCTCCTGGACGACTGCGTCTGCGTTCTTCGGATTGTTGAACCAGACGTACGACTGGAGGATCGCCTTGTTGAACGCGATCGCGAGCGCCTTGTGCCCGACGAGCCACGACCTCATCGCGAAGACGTTGTCGTCGTACATCGACGACGACTGCTTCGTGAAGTCGTAGAGCACGTGGTAACCCTGCGGCACCAGCTGGATCGCCGCGGCATGGCTGAGCATCGTGCCGTCGAGACGGCCTGCGACCAGTGCTGCGAGACGGGTGCTCTGGCCGCCGGTGACGACGATGCTGACGTCACTTGCGTCCATGCCCGCCTTCTTGAGAACGATCAGTGCCTGCGGGTAGTTGATGCTCGTGGTGTCGAGCACGCCGATCTTCTTGCCCTTGAGCTGGCTGAGCGACGTGACGTCGGGCCGCGTCATGAACACGTAGTCCTCGCGCGGGTTGACGAGCGCGAAGTCGACGAGCGGGATGCCCGCGATCGCCGCACCGAGGCCGCCGGCGACGGCATTGGAGAACCCGTCGACGTCGCCGCTCTGCAGCTGCGCGATCGCGATGTTCGACGAGGTTGCGTTCCACTTGACCGACGCGTCGACGCCCTGGTTCTTCAGAATCTGGATGGCGTGCGCCTGAAGCACCTTGCTTGCCGTCGGCGAGCTCTGGATCATCAGGGTGAACCGCTGACCGGCGATCGGGCTCGCCGCCTTGCGGCTCGCCCCGGCACCGCTGGCCGCCGTGAGCACGACCGCGCTCACCGCAGCGAGGGCAAGTGCGACGAGCGCAGCCCTCTTCGTCGTACGACCGTTCTTGAAACTCGTCACTGCCGCGACCCTCCTTGGATGATTGAAACGCTGTTCCAGGTGTGACGAACCACCTGCGTGCACGGTTAGATCGCCGCCTTCCAGCCGCCGCTGCCCTCGTCCTCCGTCCACGGGAAGACGCGCTTGCGGATGACTTCGAGGAGGATCGCCGCGATGACGCCGACGAGCGACGCGGTCACGACACCTGCCAGCAGATACGCCGTCTTGAAGGCGTTGCCGTAGTTGATGACGATGCCGCCGAGGCCCGTGATGCTGATCTCCATCTGGGCGATCATCACGCCGATGAGCGCCTTACCGAGGGCGATCCGGAGCCCGGCGAATACGTGGGGGACGGCGTTCGGAAGCTGTATGTGCCCGATGACCTGGAGCGGGCTGAGCTTGTAGATCCGCCCGACGTCGAGCAGCGACGTCGATGTGTCTTTCACTCCCGTCGAGGTGTTGATGATGATCGACCACAGAGAGAGGATGAAGACGACCGCAACGCGCGCCTCGAGGTTGACGCCGAACCAGATGACGACGAGCGGCACGAGCGCGATGAGCGGCGTCGCCTGGAAGAAGTTCACGTAGGGGTTCAGCATCCGCTCGACGATTGCGCTGCGGCCCATCGCCATCCCCACGACGATCCCGACCACGGCGGCGAGCCCGTAGCCGATCCCGAGATCGCGGAGCGCGCCGTAGAACGCCGGCCAGAGTACGCCCGTGCGTCCCAGATCCCAGAAGGCCTGGACCACCTTGATCGGCGTCGTGAACAGGATCGGGTTCGTCCGCATGCCGACGACCTGCCAGACCGCGAAGAAGACCGCGAGCGAGATGAGGGGAAGCAGGATCTTTCCCCTACGCGTGTGGGCGAACGCCGGGCCGCCCCACCGCCGGCCGGGCCCGAAGGCCGTCAGCCTCTGAGACAAGCTGGGGGTCGGGACCTGTGCCGCCACGGACGAAGACCTTTCAGCTTCCACGCAGCCCTCCCTCGCGCGATTCGTCCGGCGCGAAGTCGCCGGGTCGCGAACGTATCCTGGATACCGTTGCATGTCAAGCGGATATTGGATACGCTCGCGCCGCCGCGGGCTTTCCGCGCAATTCGGGTCGGAGGGGACGACGTGCAGACCGAGTCGGTCGAATTCTTCAGTGGAGGCGAACGCATCTCGGCGCTCTGGCGCACACCTGACGCGGCTTCCGGAAGGCTGCGCGCGATCGTCCAGGGGCCTGGCTGGCTCGGCCTGAAGGATGCCAAGCTCTACGTCCGCTACCACGACGCGCTCGTCGAGGCCGGCTTCGGGGTGCTCGTCATCGACTACCGCGGCTTCGGCGACTCGGGAGGTCCGAAGGAGCTCTCACCGCGCGTGCAGCTCGAGGATCTCGTCAACGCCGTCACCTATCTGACGACACGCGAGGACGTCGACGCCGACGCGATCGGCGTCTTCGGCACGGGCGGCACGGGCGGCGGCAATGCGATCCTGCTCGCGGCGGCCGACGCGCGCATCCGCGCAGCGGTGAGCCAGGTGCCGGTCGCCGACGGCGAGGACTGGCTGCACCGGATGCGGTCGGAGTCCGACTGGCTCGAGTTCCTCGCGTCGCTCGAGGAGGACCGCCGCGCACGTGTCACGACCGGCAAGGGCAGGCGCGTGCACCCGCGCGAGGAGATCATGGTCCCGACCGCCGAGCGCCGTACGACGACGGTGAAGGCCGACGTCGACGACAAGATTCCGAACGAGGTCTCGCTCGCAGCCGCCGACGAGATCCTGGTCTACCGGCCGATCGAGGCCGCACGTGGACTGCGCACGCCGTTGATGGTCATCGGCGTCGAGGGCGACGCGACGACCCCGACCGACCATGCAATTGCGCTCTACGAAGCGGCGGCAGGCCCACGCCGGCTCGTCATGCAGCGCAACACAACGCATTACGCCGCGTATGACCGTTATTGGACGTCCGTCACGCCGCTCATCGTCGACTGGTTCGACCGCTACGTCCGCAGTGGTGGCGTGGTCGTGACCTCGTCGGACGGCGGCGCTGACGTCATCGAACTCATGGAGGAGGCCTAGATGGCAATCGACCTTCGGATCACTGGGGGCGACGTCGTGACACCGGCAGGCCGGCGACCTGCCGACGTGCTCGTCGACGGCGAGAAGATCGTCGGGCTCGTCAGCCCGAGCGTCGAGATCTCGGACGTCGGACGCAGCATCGACGCGACCGGCAAGCTCGTCATCCCCGGGATGGTCGACCCGCACGTGCACACGCGCGAGCCGGGCTTCACCCACAAGGAGGACATCACGACGAGCACGCAGGCGGCCGCGGCCGGCGGCGTGACGACGATCTTCGGCATGCCGAACCTCAATCCGCCGACGTCGAGCGCGGAACTGCTCGACCAGGTTTTCGAGATGTACCGCGAGAAGTCGCTCGTCGACTGGAACCACAATCCGGCCGCGACCGATCCGACGCAGATCGTCCCGATGGCGGAGATGGGCATTCGCGCGTTCAAGATCTTCATGGTCGTCGACACTGGGCGCACGTATCCGCATCCCGCCGGCACCGGCATGCACAACCACGGCGACCTGCTCCGCACGATGGACCTGATCGCCCCGACGGGGCTGCCATTCATGATTCATCCGCACGATCAGCAGTTGATGGACTACATCGAGGGCGAGATCCTCGCCCGCGGCGAGAACACGCCCCAGGCGTATGCGCAGGCGTACGCAGCGCGCGACGGAGTCATCTGGGACACCGCAACCGATCTCTTGCTGCGGCTCGCCGAGGCGTCGGACTGTCACGTGCACCTGATGCACATGCAGACGCGCCGCTCGATCGACGCCGTCCGCCGCGCGAAGGCGCGCGGTATCAAGGTGACGTGCGAGATCAATCACTGGTCGCTCTTCCTCGGCTCGTGGGACGATGTCGAGAAGCTCGGTCCGTACGCGCTCTCGTACTGGAATCCCGACGACGCCAAGGCGGCCGTCTGGGAGGGCCTGCTCGACGGGACGATCGACATGATGTCGTCCGACCACGCGCCGCACACGCGCGAGGAGAAGGAAGTCGGCTGGACGAAGATGTGGAGCGCGCACACCGGCACGCCCGGCATCCAGTATCAGCTGCCCCTTCTGCTCGACCTCGTCAACCAGGGCAAGATCACGCTCGAGCGCGCGATCGAGTCGGTCTGCTCGAAGCCGGCCGAGGTCTTCGGCCTCGGGCAGGCGAAGGGTGTCATCACGCCGGGGGCAGACGCCGATCTCGTCGTCGTCGACCTCGACAGCCCGTGGACGATCACGAACGACAGCGTCCTCTCCCGCTGCGGTTGGACGCCGTACGACGGACGCGCCTGCAGCGTCAGCATCGAGCGGACGCTGCTCCGCGGACAAGACATCTACGTCGACGGCAAGGTCACCGGTCAGCCGGGCCAGGGACACATGGCCCGCGCCGGCGAGACCGTGGCTGCGACAGCCTAGGAGGAGACACATGACAAGTGAGAAGAAGAAGACGAAGTACGGGCTGCTGCTGCCGCATTTCGGCGTCTATGCCGATAAGGACAGGCTGCTCGACGGCTCGAAGCTCGCCGAGAGCTTCGGGTTCGATTCGGTGTGGGTTCGCGATCACCTGATCTTCGAGCCGCACGGCGAGATGGAGGACCCGAACCGGAACTTCTTCGACGCGATGATCACGTTGACCGCGATCGGTGCCGTCACCGACAAGATCGAGCTCGGAACCGGGTCGCTGATCCCGTTTCGGCATCCGCTCGAGGTCGCGCTGTCGGTCGCGACGCTGACGCACCTCGTCGGCCCGCGCTTCATCTGCGGGTACGGCGCCGGCACCTTCGACCACGAGTTCGAGGCTGTCGGCATCGACCCGACCATCAAGCGCTGGGATCTCGTCAAGGGCACCGCGAACGTCCTCAAGAAGGTCTGGACCGAGGACGACGCCTCCTACGACGACGGCTTCTACAAGTTCGACAACGTCACGATCGACCCGAAGCCGCTCGGCGGCCCGCCGCCGTTCTGGTACTGCGGCAACACCCCGGCGTCGGTTCGTCGCGCGGTCGAGTACTGCGAAGGCTGGATGCCCGGGCGCATCTCGCTCAAGACCTTCGAGGCACGCGTCGAGGCCCTGCGCGAACAGAGCCTGGCGGCCGGCAAGCCGATGCCGACGCCGGCAGTTATCCCGCCGACGAGCGTCGAGTCGACCCGCGAGGAGGCGCTCGAGTACGTGAACATCGACGGGCTGCTCGCCTGGGCGAACAAGGCGAAGTACTGGGTCAAGCCGCCGTCCGGGAAGTTCGAGACGTGGGAGGACCTCGAGGGCACGCTGATCGCAGGCAATCCCGACGAGGTGGTGGAAGCGTGCCGGAAGTTCGAGGACGCGGGGTGCGAGCACCTCGTGTTCGACTTCCGCTTCAAGTTCGAGCGCTTCTTCGAGCAGATCGAACTGCTCGGCCGGGAGGTTCTGCCTAAGCTGCGCGAGTCCCGCGTCGAGGTGGAGGTCTGAGCATGGGATCCGGGTCGATGATCGAGATCGAGGGAGTGGGAAAGCACTTCCAGCAGCGCAAGGGCACCCTCAACGTGGTGCTCGAGAACATCGACCTGACCATCCGGCGGGGCGAGTTCGTGAGCCTCGTCGGACAATCCGGCTGTGGGAAGACGACGCTGCTCCGGATGATCGCCGGCCTCGCGCCGTACTCCCCGGGCGAGATCAAGGTGAACGGGAAGACCGTGCGCGCGGTTCCCCCGCGGATCGGCTTCGTCTTCCAGAATGCGGCGCTGCTGCCGTGGAAGACCGTGAACGAGAACGTCATGCTCGGCCTCAACGAGACCCGAGGCGCGTTCACGCGGGAGGAGAAGCGCGCCAAGGTCGAGCATCAGCTCGAGCTGACCGGTCTCGCCAAATTCGGCGACTATCTGCCGGGGCAGCTGTCCGGCGGCATGCAGCAGCGCTGCGGTCTCGCCCGCGCGCTCGTCGGCGAACCGGATGTGCTGCTGATGGACGAGCCGTTCGGTGCGGTCGACGCGCTGACGCGGATCCGGCTGCAGGAGGAGCTCGCGACGATCGTCGAGCGCACCGAGGCCACGGTCGTGTTCGTCACGCACGATGTCGAGGAGGCCGTGTTCCTCGCCGACCGCGTCGCCGTGATGACGACCGGACCGGGAACGATCAAGGAAGTCGTCGACGTCGATCTGCCCAGACCGCGTGAGCGCCGGTCCGAGGTGATCAGCCCGCTGAGCGACTACGTGCTCGAACTCGTGCTCGGGGGCGGCGAGCGTCGCAAGGTCTCACCGCCGGAAGCGGTGCAGGCATGAGCGGCCTGACGTTCGGCGTTCGCGTCCCGAACTCCGGGCCGTTGTCGAGCATCGACAACATCGTTCGTGCAGCAAAAGAGTCGGAGGCACTCGGCTTCGATGCGATCTGGGTGCACGACCACGTCGTGTGGAGCTCGGAGATGCACCGCCATCACATCTCGTCCGGCGCGGTCGAGGCGCTCGCCGACGACCAGACGGCGACGTTCTTCGAGTCGATGACGACGCTCAGCTACCTGGCGGCGGAGACGGAGCGCGTCAAGCTCGGGGTCGCGTGCCTCGTCATGCCGACGCGCAATCCGATCTACGCAGCGAAGCAGGCGGCGACACTCGACCACCTGTCGAAGGGGCGGCTGATGCTCGGCGTCGGTCTCGGCTCGAAGGCAACGCAGTCGTCGAGCGAGTTTGACGTCTTTCAGGTCGACTGGAAGAAGCGCGCGCCGTTGACCGACGAGTACATCGACGTCATGCGGGCGATCTGGACGCAGCCGCTCGCATCGTTCGACGGCCCGACGATCCAGTTCACGGACGCTGAAATCTGGCCGAAGCCGCTGCAGGATCCAATGCCGGTTTGGGTTGGCGGCTGGACGGACTTTGCCGCCCGCCGCACAGGGATCCGCGGCGACGGCTGGATTCCCGGCTGGCTCTCGCCGTCCGAGATGGCGAAGGGCCGCGAGGTGTTGCGCGAGGCCGCACAGGAGGTCGGCCGCGACCCGGACAAGATCACGATCGGCGTCGAGAAGCTGACAGCGATCCACACCGACCGCGACCAGGCTCTCCAGTGGGCGCTGCCGACAGTGAAACAGAGCTCGATGACGTATGAACGCGACGTCGATGACCTGCAGTTCGCGCGCGACCGGCACATCTTCGGCTCGGTCGATGACGTCCGCCGCCGTATCGAGGAGTTCGCGGAGGCCGGCGTGCAGCACTTCGAGCTGAAGTTCATGTACCCAACGCTCGACGATCTGCTGTTCCAGATGGAGCTGTGGGCCGACACGATCCTCGCCGAGTACGGCGCCAAGGTGACCGTCTAGCGCATGCAGATCCTCTCCGACTTCCAGCTGCACCGTCCCGCGACCGTCGATGAAGCGGTGCAGCTGCGCGGTGAGCTCGGCGACGTCGCCGCGCTGTACGCAGGCGGAACGGAGCTGCTGCTCGCGATGAAGATGGGCGTGCTCGACTACGAGCATCTGATCGACGTCAAGCGAATCGACGGGCTGCGCGGGATCGAGGTGCGCGACGGATCGCTGTGGATCGGTGCAGGGACGACGCACCGCGAGATCGAGAAGAGCCCGGTGGTGCAGGAG
>Ga0193728_1000160_pt1 | contig 29544 bp, 18 predicted proteins | sample U1c1metaG_FD_143037 | JGI IMG/M metagenome (GOLD analysis project Ga0193728, IMG submission 143037) | Soil microbial communities from a riparian zone of the East river system, Colorado, United States - U1c1 | ecosystem: Environmental > Terrestrial > Soil > Riparian zone | place: USA: East River... | reverse complement strand
TATGATTAATGTGTCTACCATTAGGGTTAGTTAAGAAAGTTAAGTATAATACTTTAACAGAATATAAAGTAGTAAACATAGCACCAATAGTAGCAATAAAGTATACAACTGTACCGCTATAGTAAAATTGCCCATATGCAGACTCTAAAATAAAATCTTTACTATAAAATCCTGTCATAAAAGGGAAAGCTACTAGACTAAGACTTGCTATTAACATAACAGAATACGTTAAAGGTAAATATGTTCTTAACCCACCATATTTTCTAAAATCTTGGTTATCACCTACTGCATGTATTACAGCACCTGCACCTAAAAATAGTAATGCTTTATAGAAAGCATGATTAACCAGGTGGAATAAAGCTATGTTATATGAAGATAATCCTACTGCTATGACCATCATACCTAATTGACTCATGGTAGAATAAGCAATAACTTTTTTAATATCTTGTTGAAATAACCCAATAAGAGAACTAAAAACAGTAGTAATTGCACCTAATCATAAACATAGAATTAATACAGTTGAACTATATTCTATTAAAGGACTTGTACGCATCAATAAATACACACCCGCTGTAACCATTGTAGCCGCGTGTATTAAGGCACTAACTGGTGTAGGACCTTCCATAGCCATAGGTAATCAAACATGTAATCCAACTTGAGAACTTTTAGCCATAGCACCAATTAATAAACAAATACCTATAATTGTAACAATATTTTCATTAACAAAAGGTGCTAATGAGAAAACAGTACTATAATCAATATTACCAAATGATCATAGTATAGCAAACATACCAATAGTTAAAAAACAATCACCCACTCTGTTAGTTAAGAAAGCAGACATAGAACTTTGATTTGCAGCTATTCTAGTAAATCAGAAACTTACTAGAAGATATGAACAAATTCCTACACCTTCTCATCCTACAAACATTAATAAAAAATTATTAGCTGTAACAAGTATTATCATCATAAATGTAAATAAACTTAAGTAACTAAAGAATCTTTGATTATGTGCGTCGTGACTCATATATCCTATAGAGTATATGTGAACTAATGAACTAACTATTAAAACAGGTATTAACATAGATACTGTTAAACTATCAAAATGAAAACCTCATAGAACATCTAGTGATTCACTATCTATTCATCTAAAAAGGTTTATTGATACAGGTATATTATGTAAACCTACTTCAAAAAAAGCAAGAATTGCTAATAAAGTTGTTACAATTACACTTGTACATGTAATTAATTGTGCTCCACTAACTCCGATGTTTCTACCAAAAAAACCGGCAACTATTGATCCTAATAAAGGTAAAGTAATTATAGCTAAATACATTATTTATATTCTATTGCAATACTTCCTCTTAATCTATAAAAAGCAACTAGAATACCTAAACCAATTGCTGATTCTGCACCAGCAATTGCTATTATATATATAGCAAATGTTTGGCCTAATATATCATCAAAACTAAGTGAACTTATCAATATTAAGAATGTAATAGCTAATAACATTATTTCTATTGAAATAAGCATTAATATTATATTTTTTCTATTTAAAACGAAACCTAAAATTCCGATTAAAAAAAGTATTAAGGATAAATTCATTATATATTTTTTTTTTATTTAATTATTATTTTTTTTTTGTATTATTATCAACAATATAAACATCAAAACTATTTAGTTATAAAGTAAAGGTTTATCTACCCATTTTTATTATTTATTTATTTTTTTAGTCGTCCATATTATTAATATATTTAATTATTAGTTCTGTCGATGGACTACTAATATATTTAACTACATAAAAGAAAAAAAAAATTTTTTTTTCTTTTATTTATAAATTTTGAGCAACGCGAGATACATGAATAGTAAATATAAATACCTATATATATATTTATATTATAGATTTAAATTATAATAAAACAGAGTACATTAAAACTTTGCTAATCAATTTCACCATCTTACCTATGCTAAACTAAATAATTATCATAACCTTATTTAATTTAAAGTAAGCGAAAAAATAAAAAAATATTCTTTTATTTTTTTTTTTATTTAGTACCTATTCAACCTTTAACACCGAAAGCTCCATTACGATTTTTAGAATTCACTATAGAATATTCTACATTAGATTTTCGATCACCTCTTAACATTATAGCTGATAACCCTTTGAAAGATGAATCTACATTCTTTAAACCTCCTTTTCATTTTACTTTGAATACAGATCTAGCTGCAGTAAATCTTCTAGTTAGTCTACCTTTAGCTTCTACTCTAACTCCAGCCAATTTTACATGTTTCAATGTTCTAAGTATGTATTTATATAATGAAACAGAACGTTTTATAATTGATGATTTTTTTTTGACCTCTATTTTTAAATTATTAGTTGAAGGAAAAAAACCTAATAATAAACTATTTAAAGGATCTACACTAGTATTGTTACTAAACATAGAATTAATATAACTATTTCTTATTTTATTAATTAAATATTCATCTTTATTATCTTTATAAAATTTTTCACTTAATCTGCTTACATTAGGTAATTTAGCTTTAGTTAAAGATCGTGTTAGAACTTTAAATAATTTATTATCTCTATTTCTTAATTTTAAAGAAACAGATTGCGTATATATATCACTATTTAAATGCATTTTATATAAATTAACTAAATTGAATTCCACTTCTTTGTTGTAAATATTTTTTACTAAATACGCAAGTTTTCGTATAAAAGGTTTTTCAAATTTAACATTATTTATCATTAATAAGTAAGCAAATCTTCTAAAAATTTTTTCATACGAATCTTTAGCTATAGCCATATACCTATCAAAATTATCGTATAAGTTTTTTATACTTGAAATATCATTTTCAAACTTTAGAAGTTTTTCAGTATTTTCTTTATTCTCTACTAATTGTAATAAGGGATGACCAAAAAAATTTTCACAAATATTATTTGGATCTTTATTAACTGAGAAACTTTGCAGGAATGTTGATTTAGCCTTATCTTTAATACTAATATAGTTTTTCTTTTTTTTTCCGTTTAATTTTTTCTTTGCTGCTTTTTCTTCTTTTACTAATTTATTATGTCCAATTAATTTAAGGTATTTTTTTCAAAATAATCTAAAACAAATATTCTTATGCCATGTAGGATGATCAGGGAAATTTATATCTCGAGTAGGGTGATCAGGGTAATTTAAGAATTCTTTTAATGTATGATGTCTATTATATACTATAACTTCTTTTCAATTTATTGTATCTATTAAAATGTATTTTTTCAACTTTTTTTTAGGAGAAAATAAAATTTCAGCTAGTCTTATTGTTCAACTTTTTAAATATAATTGCTCTGCGTTATATATGTAAGAAGTTATTATAACTTTTTCATTAGTATGTTTTAAGTCTCCTTTACCCACAAAAACTTTATTTGATGATAGTTTACGATATCTATTCGCAATACGTTTAGTTTTTAATTTTTTATTATTTACAAAAAAATTAAAATAACTTTTTAATAATTTAAGAACTTTTTTATCCGCAGTAGGTAATGATTTAATATAATTTTTATTATATGTGTATATACTATTAAACCATTCTTGAGCTACGGGTGTAAAATGTCGAGTTTTACCTGTATCATTGTTTATATATCTTATTGTTTTTATAGATGATTCTTTCTTCTTTTTGTTAAAAATAATAGGCTCATTAAAAGAAGTATTTTTTACTTTTTTAATTACTTTTATTTCTTTATAATTATTTATACTAGGTATCTTGCAAATTTTTTTTTCTCCTGTATAACTAGTAAAAAATAAATTAGTAGTTGTAATTGCTAAATTAGGAATATTAGGATATTGTGTACTATTTTTATCCATTAATAATTGTTTTTTATTCATTATTTTTGTTATTTTTTTTTTCTTTATAAAGTCTTTTACAATATAATAATATAATTTATTATTATTATAAAATTTTACATATGGGCTTAACCTTTAAGCGAGGGTTAAGTCTATTTCATTAATATTTTAAAATATTAATCATTATACTTTTTTTCATATAAATAAAGGATGAATATTAGGTATTTAAAGGTATATTGTTAGCATAACTATACATTTAATCATTAAACCTTTTCACTTAATTTCCGTTCAATTTAAGAAGATAAATACATAAAAGGTTAAATAACTAACAAATTTATATTAAAACAATATATATATATATATATTGTAACAGTAAGTATTTTAATTATATATATAATTGTTATTATTGTATATATATTTTTTTTATATAATATAACCACTATTACCTATATAAAATGTAATTTATATAAACTATTATCCAAGACTTGAACTTGGACCTGCTTATTAAAAATATTCTGCTCTAGCTTTAAGCTAATAATAATATGCCTTATTATATAATGCTATACCATTATATAAATCTTATATGAGATATAAAATGTGATAATAATATTATACAGCCGGGAGAGAAATTCGAATTCTCAATGTTAATGCATGAAATTAATGTTTTAACCTATTAAACTATCCTGGCTAAAGATAAAAATTATTTTTTTAAGGGTGGATACCCTGATTCGAACAGGGAATTACCTGTGCCACATACAGTTGCTCTACCATTGAACTATACCCACCTTATATAAAGACTTAACATTATTCCTTTATGTTGGAGTGATTCGAACACTCAATAATAAATACCAAAAATTTATGACTTACCTATTAGTCTACAACATATAATATAATAATTATATTTAAAATATAATATAAGATAAGGTAAATCCGACTTGAACGGACAAAATTAAAAAAAATCAAATAGTCCTAAGCTATTCATGTCTACCAATTCCATCACTACCTTTATACAATATTATTAGAATATATTATATTCTAATAATATAAAACCCTATAAAAGAATAATCCTATCTAGCTAAGTAAAATAGTATTTACGATATTATAGAACAACTATTTTAAAAGTTAAACTGTTTCAAAAATAACATGACTAGGGGCAGCAGGTACACTAATAAAACATAAAGAATAAACGTACCAACTATAGCTGAAGTAATAATATATGAAAAATTCCTTTTTTTTCTAGACATTAAACAAATTAAATTTATCCAATAGTTCAATTAAACTAAAGTAAATTATCATCTTTAACAATGAATAAATACAGATTAGATTGATAAATCAGTCTGCTCGAGATAAGATTTGAACTTACAGCCTAGGTCGCTTCAAGACCCCGCTCAACCAATTGAGCTTCTCGAGCTTATTTAAAAATAATATATATATATATAATACTCTTTACTATAAATTAAAATATAATCGTTATACGTTTGTTATTAAATATCTTTCTAATAGTGTTTTCGCTTCTTTTTTATATAAATACAATATATTTTAATCTACTTTTTTTTTAATTTTTGAGGTTTTAAAGTTATTTTTAGATATTTCACTATTTTTTAGTCTTTATAACTTTAAAGTTAAGTGTGTTTTAACATGTATGGAGACATCAGGACTCGATCCTGAAATAACGATATGCAAAATCGCAGTTTTACCAGTTAAACTATGTCCCCTTAGATTACAGATAAAAACCCTTTTTCACTACACGCGTAAAGGACTTGAACCCTTAAACCAGTAGCCGAAATACTTTGCTTTACCATTAAGCTAACACGTGTGAATCGTTTAAACCTTTTTTTTTGTTACTCTACATATAAATATTAAATAGATTAATTTTATATATTAATTTATCCGAGAAAGGACTTGAACCTTCACGACACTAGTCAACGAAGCTTAAGTTCGTCCTGTCTACCAATTTCAGCACTCGGATACATAAAATAATAGTATTAACTAAGGCCAGAGTGAATTGAACACTCATCTCAGCTGTCATGAGCAGCTTGCTTTACCAATTAAGCTATAACCTTAAAAAAACTTTTTTTTACGTTTGTGCGGACAAAGGATTTGCACCTCTATTTGCTGGACATGAGCCAGTTATGTTACTATTACATTAATCCGCATGAATTGCAATAATTAAATTATTACAATAGTAAAAATATTGTATTAATAAAACATATTATATTTTTAGCCTTAAAGGGGTTCGAACCCTTGAATGTAATGATGAAAACATTATGTCGTAACCACTTGACTATAAGGCCCTTTATAAAAATACATACATACGTATGTATATACAAGCCCAGTGCAAGTATCGCGCTTGCTTCAACTGGTTACAAAACAGTTGCATTACTTTTATGCTAACCAGGCTAAATGTTTAGTTATAAAGATTAGAATCTCTGATATCATATTTATTTAGTTAAATATAAAATTAGTACTTTACACCTCAAAATATTAAAATTCTTCCAGCTAAAGCCTATTAATTGCAATTAAATATTAATGTATCTAAATTATATATTTTTTTTTAATCCATTAATATTTAAAAACAAAATTGTAGTGTTCAGCTACATATATTTAAGAATATATTAAGGTAAACTTCGTGCCTAGATGCTTTCAGCACTTATTTTTAACTAACATAGCGTTCCTGCCGTGCTTATGCTAATATTTACTTAAGTGAAAGTAATAGCCCTGTATAAAAACAAATTTTATATACTTATATTAATATTAGGCGAACATAAACAACAGGTAAACCATAGGTTAATATACCCAGCTCCTTTCGTACGAGGGGGCTAACCTTATTTTATTCTAATTTCCTCTAGAAGATAGAAACCATACTGTCTCACGACGTATTTAACCCAGCTCGTGTAACTTTTTAATCGACGAACAGTCGAACCCTTCATGATTCTTGCATTCATGTGGATAAGTTAAGCCGACATCGAGGTGCCAAACTGCGCACCCAATTTGTACTCTCCGGCGCAATTAGCCTGTTATCCCTAGCGTAGCTTTTTCAAAAATCCAAGACCTTTCCTTACTGCATCTTGTGATCATATGCCCCGCTTACGCGACTGATAGACGTGTAAGTCAAACAGTAAAGCAAGATTAAGCCATTAAACTTGACAAGTAATAATCATAATTATATTATTAGTGATTTTAGCTATTATGTTTAAATAAACAAAATAATAATATAACTAAAATAACATTTTTTTTCTAGCTCTGAAAAGGGCTCAGTATCTAAATAATGTTTTTATTACAACTATTTTCCATATAGTTAAAATCTTACTTGAATATAAATTATTAGTTCTAACTCAATAGATATATAGCTGGATTAGTTATAGCTAAAGCTATACCAAATAACACACTAAAAAAAAGTATACAAATTATGTATAATTAATTATCCTAATTTAATTAAGATATTTTTACATAATTAATTTTGGATACACCCAGGTACTTTTTGTGGGATCTGTGCCCCGCATAAACTGCCTCCTAACAATTGTTCCTTATTAAAAGGTTAATATAGACAAAGTCTATCAATATGATAAGTTTTACAAAGATGTTTCAACGCCGCAAAAAAAAAATAATTATATAAAATCTATAACTATTTTAATACCGGTGAAGCCTAAATAAATAGACTGGCTTTTTAAGCCCTAACCCAGTCTATCTTATACGCTAAAGTCATAACTGTATCATACCCAATAATTAGCAACAGTAAAGCTGCATAGGGTCTTCTCGTCTAACTAGAGGTAAACTGTATCTGCACAGTTATTCCAATTTCACTGAGCCAATCATTGAGACAGCTGTTGTATCGTTAAATCATTCATGCAAGACCGCATTTAACGGCCAAGGTATTCCGCTACCTTAGGACCCTCATCGGTAAGGCCGCCATTGATCGGGGTTTCCTTCAAAGCCAAATTTGTATTAGTCAACTTAGCAAATCCGTTAACCAGCCGACATTGGGCAGAAATCACACTCAATACTTTGATTTATTATCTTACTGCAAAGTGCTTTGTTTTAATTAAACAGTCGTACAACATTATTCCATGCTTCCTCTTCTTTACCTGATATTAATCAGGAGGAATGGCTCTCCTTATCCCTAAGTTACGGTAGTTAATTTGCCGAGTTCCTTAATGATTGTTCACTCAAACGCCTTCGTATTCTCTACTAGCTTACTTGTGGTAGTTTCTAGGTACGGTTATTGATTCTTATATTCATTTCTCATCTTTTTAGTTTATTAAAATGGTATAATCAGTTATTGTTTTTCCAGAACCCTCTTCACTTTTTTAGGCTCCGTAAGGAGTAAAAAGAAGGTTGTTACTATATAACTAAGATTTACTCATCGTTTAATCCTTTAGGTTAATAAACTTAGAGGCCGTTACTTTATAAAAACCATAAGCTTTAGGCGAGGATGCTAATCGTACCAGACCCGAACTAAATACAGTAAATATTGTATCCTCTATAATCCGGTTGCATCTCTTTTTCGTTACTCATGTCAGCATTATCACTTGGGATATTTTATTTTCTATTCTCAGTATTACATTACCGGTAGAAAGTTATTTATTCTTGAAAAGAATAAACAGTGGATTACCCAACGTTCTGCTACCCCATTAAATACCATAATATAAATTATATTATAAATAAATATGGACAAGGTGTCGGTATATTGTTTAGATCCGTTAAATTTTTGGTGCAACTATCAATATAAAAATAAATTTATCAAACCAGTGCTCTGTTACGAGATCTTCAAAAAATGACCGCTTCTAAGCCTATTTCCTAGTCGTATTACATAGAAACTTCCTTAATTTCACTTAACAATAATTTTGGAACCTTAACTCTTGTTCTGGGCTGTTTCCCTTTAGACATACAACCTTATCGTACTATGTCCGATTATTCAATATTCATCATTGCCCTTCCGAGTGCGAATACTCACCGATAAAAACCTTCACGGTTGCCCGATATATGCAAAATTTTATATTAATATAATTTAAGTTATATTAATATATTAAAAGTTGCCTGAGATCACAGTTCTGTACCTGCTATGATTCGTAACTTGAATTACCTACTTATATAGGTTTCGCAGAAAACCAGCTATCCTAGTCAGTATTGTCTTTCACTAACTTACCACAGTTCTTCGGATATCTTTACAACGATAACCCGTTCGGGCTTTTATAACCCTGACGATGGTAAGATCACTAGGCTTCGGGTCTAATTTTAGATACTAAATCATTATTTCATAATTGGTTTATCTAGGCATATGCTGCTCGCATCTAACATTAACTCGCTGACCCATTATGCAAAAGGTACGCTCTCACTTATTATTTAAAATTTACTCGAGCTGCTTATAAAACTACTAATTCAAACCTTTCCTTCACAGTACTAGTACGCTATCGCTTATATATTATATTTAGCCTTAGAGGAAGGTTCCCCTTTATATTCAAACAGATTTAGTCCATTCTACTTACAAAAAAAAATTTTTTTTTTAGGCTTTTCTACTTTCATTCACATTAATCATAGAATCTCGTTTGATTTCTTTTCCTAAAGTTACTAAGATATTTCAATTCACTTCGTTTATTACTGAATTTCTCTAAGAGTACATGTGCTCCATCTGGTAGCACAACAAATATAATTTGTATTAAGTATCAAGGATAGGATTTAATATTTAACTTAAGCCTATCTTTAACCTCTCTTTAATATATAGCCAGGTATCCCTAATAGTTTCTTTATATACTTTTCTATACTACATATAGTATAGAAAGATTTTATTGATATCTCTTACATTACTAATAATATTAAGCCAATAAATAAAAAAACTTTTCATTATTATAAATTTGACTACTTCGATTAAAATTAATTTTTTTATTATTACTTATCAGATCGTTCAGATTCGAACTGAAAAAATCTCCCACCCAAAGGGAGTGGTTTAACCATTTACCTACAATCTGTATTATAAATACTTTATATTTATTTCTATTTCTATTTCTAATACTATTTTTAGGATAAAATTAATGAAAAACTTTATTAAAACATAAATTTCCTCCATAGTTAAAAATTCGCGAAAATCTTTACCATCTAATCTAAGGGAGATAGACTCTCCATATAAAATATCTAAAGAATCATGTACACAACAAACATATCGCGCAGCTAAGACATAAAGTTTAAATAAAGACTGAGCCAGCGAGGGAATATTATTCTTATTATTTCTCATATTTATTATAATATTTTTTTTAAGAGACAATTTTCTCTATAGTTTATATTATTATACTAAAACTAATGTGTAACGATATTTATATGTTTATCCTCAGAAGATGAGGGATTCGAACCCCCGTAATTTATTAAATTAAACTAGTTTCAAGCTAGTCACGATCAACCACTCCGTCAATCTTCTTTGTGAATGATTCCTTGTGGACTTGAACCACAAGTAACATCCTTATCAAGAATGCGCTTTACCTATTAAGCTAAGGAACCTTTTTAATAAAATAATATAGTAACAAGAGCACTCAGGGTTGAACTGAGAAAGTGAGTACTGAAGGCTCAAGTTTTGCCATTAAACTATGCTCTTTGATAATTACTTTAAATTAATTGTTTAGTTATTATTTGTAAAAATTTATTAAATGATCTCAATTAAAGTAAGTTCTTTTATCATTCATAGAATTTTTTATAACCTGAATATTTCTAATTTCTTCATCTGTTAAACGTTTACCTAAATAATTTAAACCTTTTAGATAAGACAAATAATTCAAATATTTACAAGAATTACTATGTTTTGATTGAAAAATACCTCCAGCACCTAAAATTAACATAAAGTTTTCAAAAAAGGGTGTCTCTTTTTTTATGAAAAGCAATTTGTATTCGTGAATTACATATATATTCATTAAGAGATACTAATGCTTTAGGTGTTCAAATACTATCATCTCCTTCTATTAAACCCGCAAGATAATAACCCAGTTGTGTATTATTCATATTTTATTTCTTTTTTTTATTAAAAAGAGACACATTTCTCTATAATGATATGCAAAGTATTAAATTATAACACTTTAATGTAATGTATAAACCAAAGATATTGCATCGGAAAGAAGCGGAGTTGAACCGCTAGATCTTTAAAAGATGACGTTTAGCAAACGTGGTGTTTTACCTATAACAACCTTTCCTTATATAATATGTTATAAAATTATACGGGTCAGACCGGGGTCGAACCGATGTAGACTTCCATGACAAGGAAGTTCCTTACCAATTAGGATACTAACCCTAAATATATTATACGGCTAGTCGGATTTGAACCGACATCATCTGTTTGGAAGACAGTAGACCTACCATTGATCGATAGCCGTTAATTAATTTATTTTTATATTTAGTTAAATATTACTAAACTTAAAATATATAACTATATCAAACACATTACTAATGTAAATATTACATTATATTATAATAAGATCTATGGGATTCGAACCCATATGACAAAGATTAAAAGTCTCGTATTTTACCGTTAAACTAAGATCTCTATAATTTAAAAATATATAAATTATATAATTAAAATTATAAAAATATAATAATTACTTTGAAAACAGTTTCACCACTATATTCTAAACCCATCATACCAGATTTTCTTTTAGAGATTTCTGGTTTCAAATCCATTCGTTTCGCAATATATTTTAAGAACCTCAATAATAAATAGAGATAAATAAGAAAAGTCAAACGACGTCTACGAAATGCCAATATAGAATACTTGCTTCTAGCCCCACGTGATGATCTGAAGTTAAGTGGTATGCAAGCATACGTCATAAACCCACTGCTATAAAAGCAGTACCTATCATAACATGTAACCCATGAAAACCAGTACCGAAATAGAAACATGATCCAAAAGCCCCATCACTAATTGTGAATGAAGATACAGTATATTCTACACCTTGGAAAGCAGTAAAAACAATAGCTAATATTACTGTGGCTACTAATCCATAAAGTGCTCCGCTTCTATTACCCTGTATTAAAGAATGATGAGCGTAGGTTACAGTTACCCCTGATGATAGTAAAATTACTGTGTTAAGTAAAGGTAACTCAAAAGGATTAATGGCTTCTATACCCATTGGAGGTCATTGAGCTCCTAATTCTACTGTAGGAGATAATGCACTATGGAAGAAGGCTCAAAAAATAGCTAAGAAGAATAGTGCCTCAGATACTATGAACAGAGCAACACCCATGTTAATTCCTCTTTGTACGGCTAATGTATGATTTCCTAAATAAGTACCCTCTGAGATAACATCACGTCATCAAAATGACATTGAACAAATAACTGATACAAAAGCTAGTCTCAAAACATAATCTGAATTACTAAAATTATGCATTGTTAATACTCCGCTAGTTGTTAAAGTTAATAAGGCAATACAAGTAAATATAGGTCAAGGAGAAGGGGATACTAAATGAAAGGGGTGTGCTTGAAAATTACTTCTAGTTAAATTTGTCATTTTTTTTTTTATTCTAAATTTAATGGATTAAACTTTGTTAATAAATAGTTAATTAAATAATATACTTTAAGTATTATTAAATTATTACAAATAATATTTTTTTTTTATCTAATAATACTCTAAACTATCTATTTATTATTTTGCATACTTTTGGTATATATTTTATTTTTCTGTGACATAGAAAAAATCCCACTGATTGAATGTTTACAACCAATTTAATATCCATTCAACAATGAGTTATAATAAGGAATAGGTGACTTGAACACCTAACCTACCGTGTGTAAAACGGTTGCTCTACCATTGAGCTAATTCCTTTAAACCTAACGAAAAAAAAATTTTTTTTTTATTAAAATAAGAAATAATTTTAATTTTTTTGTTTTATTGTTATAACAATAGCACCAACCATAGCTAACAATAAGATAATAGAAGTAATTATTAATCACATACTATAACTTGTATACATAATATTACCTATACTTGTAATATGACTAGTTTCTGATAAATTACCATCTCATATTTTACTAGTAACAAAAGATATTTCACCATTATCTAACTCAGGATAAGCACCGTTCAATTTAAATAATTTATTTAAATAATCACTATAATTATTATATCATATGTCATTTAATGTATTATTTAAGCCAACAGTATAACTATTAAAAGTAACAATACTAAAGGGTAATATTTGATATACAGGGTAATTAAATGAAATTGCAATAATAATAGCTAAAGGTATACTATTACTAGTGTTACTTAATAATTCACTTATTCTAACATTTATTAACATTAAAATAAAAAGAAATAAAATAGATACAGCACCTACATATACTAATAAATAAGATAAACCAATAAAGTTTAAACCTAATATCATAAGATAGCTAGATATACTTAAAAATAAACCAATTAAAAATAATACAGATACTATCGGATTTTTACTAATAATAACTAGTATTCCACACAAAATGGCAAATAATGATATAACATCTAAAATGTCTGTTCTATATCCGTTAGTATAACTTTCAATTAAAAGAAACAAAGTATTCATTAATATAAACAAAAAAAAATTTTTTTTTACTCTATCATTTTTTCAATCAGAAAAAATTTATATAATAACCAACTATTTTAGCTTTCATACCAATAAAAGAAAAAAAAGAGGAAAGTGGTTAAAAATAAAAGTTTATATACGTGTACAGGACTTGAACCTATATCTTAGTGTCCGTAATACTTCATTCTACCATTAAACTAACACGTATAAGTTATTTAATAACTTTTTCTATCTAGCCCTTAAAATGAATCGAACATTTATCAAAATATTAACAGTATTTGGCTCTACCATTGAGCTATAAAGGCTGGCTATTAAAACATATATAATTATTATTAGGAAGAAAAGGACTTGAACCTTCGACAGCGTATTGCTATTGAGTTTACAGCTCAACCCGTCATACCAACAAACGGAACCTTCCTTAATATATTTATTAAGTTAAATATATATGTATTTTTTATTTTAATCAATCCCGTGCAATTTCCACTACACGAACCATATTTCGACTTAACACCAATCAAAGTCACGCATACGAAAATCTATCATAAATATAGTTAGAACTAATTATCTAAAGTAAATATTAATAATAAACCAAACTTATTGCACACACTTCTTTCAGCGCCTGACGAGTAGTTAGTACCTATCTGAGATAAAATCCACCGTGACGTGGTGATTCACGATTACTAGTAATTCCTTATTCATGTAGTCGAATTTCAGACTACAATCCATATTTTATCCTACTTTAATTAGATTAGCTCAAATTCACATTTTCGCATCATTTTGTATAGGAATATGTGGCACGTCTATAGCCCACAATATTAAGGCCATGATGACTTGTCTTGGTCCCTGTTATCATATCCAATATAGAGGTGAACTGCTTTATTTATCAAAAGATACAAATAAAGCAAGGGCTTCCGTTAATTTAAAGGAATCAACCATAATCTCACGACATTAACTGAAGACAGCCGTGCAACGCTTGTAATATCTATAAGATAATATTATAGTAATATCTTTATAAAATAATATTCAAATTGTGGTAAGGTTTTTCGCGTAATTACGAATTAAATAACATACTTCACTACTGGTTTCAGAAACGGTCTAATGATTTCAGTTCCTGCGTTGCCACATTACTCTTGAGGTGAAATGCTTGCACTTTCATTTATAGACTAAAATTTTCTAATCTATGGCATTCATAATTCTCTGCTAGGACTACTAGGGTATCTAATCCTGTTCGTTACCCAAGCCTTCGTCCCTCAACGTCAGTTATTAGATAAAAGGTTGCTTTCGCCGTTACCAGTCGTTAAGGTATTAATGAATTTCAACTCTACTCCTTAAATACTCACCTTCTCATATATAACTCTAGTGAAAACCGTATCCTGTTTTGGACTAATTTTACCGTCTAGGTACCCTTTAAACCTACTAAAGATGAATAACACTAGTCTTCTACGTATTACCGCGACTGCTGGCACGTAATTTGGTCAAGACATATCGATAATCATTGTCATTATCATATATATTATCTAGAACTTTATTCGATAAAATCGATTCTATAAACAGTCCCTCTGAATAAATTCAGTTGGACAAGTCAATTAATTAAAAATAGTCTTTATGACTATATATTATTAATTAATCAAAGCATATATCTAGCCTAAGCTATTCGTTCCCCCAAATTGCTGGTTCAGCCGTTAGGCCATTGACCAATATTCCCCACTGCTGTACTATACGTATTGGGGTTTTTTCAGACCCAATGTGATCGATCGACCTCTCAGCCTCGACTACGGAATTTTAGGCTAGTTAAACCATTACTTTAACTACTACCTATCCGAAATATTTATTGTCCTCTTAAAGCGGAATTAGTTTCCTTTTATTCATTCTTATAGATTATAAGGTATTTATTAACCTTACTTTAAGGCAGCCAAAATATCATTTGTTCACCTGTACACCACTTCTAATAAAATAAAATTTATATTTCATATCCTATTATTAAATTAGACGTTCGATTAGCATGTGTCAAGCATTTGGACAGCGTTCATTCAGAGCCATCATCAAACTCAATTATTTCATATGGTGAAGATTTTTATTTTTTCATATCTCCACCATTACTAATGTACATTTATATTTACATATAAAAAATATAGATTCTATATTTTTTATATTTATATTTTTATATTTTATTTTTGGATACATTTAAGGTGGGTCCTGTCATAGTTATTAGTCTATATTAAGGCTCAAGAATAGGCGTGTATTTTCGAAAATCTTCTTTTACTGTATATATTTGTAATAATAAATATTACTATACATTTAACTATATAATAAATTATAGTAAGATGATTTATATTTTCTCTTTAATACCTTTAGTTTTTACTTTACACTCCTTATTTAAATGTTATAATTTTTATAAGCGCCAGACTTTCCTATACTATAATTTAATATAGTACTCATACTATTAGTATCACAATAATATAAAACTTTTTATATTTATATTACAATACTTTTTTAATGTAAATCTAAAGCATCTTTTATATAACTACTAGTTAAAACTACAAATACTTGAGCTTGTATAAAAGCAATCCCTAATTCTAAACCAGAGAATGCTATAATAAAAGCCAAAGGTACTAATCCTAAAAAGAAAAATATAAATCCTGATGTCATAATATTATAAGTGAAACCTGCTAAAATATTTAATAACATATGACCACTTAATATATTAGCACCTAATCTTAGACCTAAAGATACATTTCTAGATAAGTAAGAAATAAATTCTATTAAGACTAATAAAGGTAATAATGCTAAAGGACAACCAGCAGGCACTAATAAAGAAAAAAATTCTAAACCATGTTTTTGAAAGCCTAATATAGTAGCACCTAAAACAACAGTAAAACTTAAACCAAATGTAAATATGAAGTGACTAGTTGATGCAAAACTATATGGTATCATACCTATTAAATTATTCATTAAAATAAAAATGAATAAAGTGTAAATAAAGGGGAAATATATTTGTCCTTTTCTGGCATTTATTTGGTTTGTTACTATACTATGTATAGTAGCATATAAAGATTCTTGACTTATAGATCAATTATTACTTACTAATTTATTAAAATTAGTTGCTAATACATTTAATGATAATACTAAAAAGGTAGCAATTGTTAGATATAGTCCTATGTTTGTTAAGGATAAATGTAAATTACCTAATATAGGAGCATTTATGCTTAATAAATCTCTTATTTCAAATTGATCTAGTGGACTTGGAATATTGATATATGTAAAATTAGACATTGTCTTATTAAAAAAAAATTTTTTTTTATATTTATTGAAAAACCTTACTAAAACTTAAGATAAACTTTAACTTTTAAAGAAAGTTTATTAAAAAATTTTTTTTAGTTCTTATTAGGCAATATTAAAATAAACCCGGTTTATCATAAAATGAAAACGTAGGTGGATTTGATTCATTTAAAGTGATCACTAGGCGTAGATAATAAATTTATATCTTATAATTTACTTATGAATACACGGGAGGTAAATAAACGAACAAATCTTGGTAATATATATTTTGAAAAAACATATATCATTACTACAAGAAGTATAAATGCAAATGTAACTTGATTTATAAAATAAAAGGGTACTAATTGTGGCATTTTATTTTTTTTGAAAAACTTTTATGTTAAAGTTATTTATTTTCTATTCGTTCATTATTATCTTAAAGATAGAAATTTTGCAGGCTTAATTCATTTATTATATTATATATAGAAATTTTATAAAAGAGATAAAAAAAAACAACATTTTTACAATAACCCTTGGTATTACCTGGAGAGATGTGGAGGAATCGAACCCCTATTTTAAGATCTGCAATCAAAACGTAAAAACCATTTACACACATCTCTTATTTAATTATAATTAGATAATTAAGTTATACATTATAACTTTATATTACTTTTTTTATAACAAAAAAATAGTAAATTTAATTACTATTAAAAAAAAATTTTTTTTTTACTGATCTTCCAGTCAAGATAAAAATTTTTCAATAGATACAGCTTCAATTACTATAGGCATAGAACTATGTAAAATACCACATATTTCTGAACATTGCCCATAGAATGTCCCTTCTCTGTTAATAAGAACAGACACTTGATTTAATCTACCTGGATAAGCATCACATTTAATACCTAAAGCAGGACAAGCGAAAGAATGTATAACATCAGCTGCCGTTACAATAAATCTAACATGTGTTAATTCTGGAAGTATAACTCTATTATCTACCTCTAACATTCTTAACGCCCCCTCCTCTAAGTCGGATTCTGGTACTATGTATGAATCAAATTCTATAAATTCTTCATCTGCATTTAAGAAATCAGGGTATTGGTAACTTCAATATCATTGATGACCTTCTGCTAATACGGACATAGCGGGATCACTAACTTCATCCATTAAATATAATAATTTAAATGATGGGAAAGCGATTAGTATTAATATTAAAGCAGGAGTAATTGTTCATATTAATTCTATTAATGTACCGTGGTTTAAATATTTATGAGATATAGGTGACTTAATATTAACATAGTTTCTAACTATAGATATCATTATTCAACCTACACCAAATAATATTATAACTAAATAAAACATAATATTATCATGCAGTTCAACTAATCCTTCCATTTGCGGAGTTGCACTGTCTTGAAAATATAGACCCCAAGGCTTAGGAGTATCACAATTATTAAAAAGGCTTAAATTAAACAAATTAGACATTTAAAGAAATAAAAAAATTTTTTTATTTTATTTTTATATTGTAGTATTTTAATATTTAAAATATAAAATAAAAATAGAAACCTACGTACAGTTATCGTTTTATAGACAAAAATAATTAAAATTATAAGTGTTATTACGTAATAAAGAATGAGATAGAATAGTTTAATTACGTCCACATGGTTATCCATCATATTTATTATTATTACGCATAATAGACCCATAATAGTAATATTAAAATTAAAACCAGGACTACTTAAACGAGGTGCCGATGGCTTTTTAAAAAACATACTGTAAAAATTACCTGTAACTACCTTTATAAAATCTGAGCTGATATTTTAATTAGTAATATAAGAATATTACATTCATTAATAATTTTTAAGTATAAGAATCCATTAAACAAAGGTTATTAATAAAAAGATGATAAATGACTTACCAAATTTGTATTAATATTATTTAAAGTAAACATTTGTCTACTATCTATTTTTAAAGCATTTTTCCCTAACTCGAAAGCAAATCCTAATGTCAATGCTAAAAAGAATATAAGCATTATAACTAAACCATAAATACTATTTGTGTAGGCACTAACTACATATGGATAAACTAGAAGAATTTCTAAGTCAAAAAGTAAAAATAGAAGTGCAAAAATGAAAAAGGAAATACTAAATTGTGTTCTATTTTGTCCTAAAAAAGAATGAAAACCACATTCAAATGCACTATCTTTTTCTTGGTAAGGATTATGTGGAGCAAAAATTAAATTAACTGCTAATAAAATAATTGCTAACAATGGTATAAAAATAAAGAAAAAAGTAGTACTAGTCATTTAAGGATTAAATAATATTAATGCTAATATATTAGCCATACTTAATCACTCTTGAGGAACAAATATAAATAACAATATTATTAAAGTTAATAAAGAAATTGTAATAGTTAAGGAACTAGATAAAGTAATATTATTTAATTTAAATGTTAACTTTTCAAATAAAACCTTATTCTTAGTTATATTACCATGAAAGTCTATATTTTTAAATGCATGATATACTTTATATATAGGTTGATAAAAGAAAACTTCTTTTATAATATTTAAATAATAAACTGCACTAATTACACTAGTTAATATTGCAACTAAAGTAAGGAAAACATAACCACTATCAAGAGCAGCACTTAAAACCATCTGTTTAGCAAAAAACCCTATAAGAGGAGGTATACCTACAAAAGAAAATATTGTTATAGCTAAACTTAATGCTAATACTGGATTTATATAAAAATAACCTTTCAATTGACTAATTAGTTGTATAGGTGAATTTTTTTTATCAAGTAATTGTTTATATTCTTTACTTTTGTTAACATAATAATAAAGAGAATAACCAATACTTATTAGTATAATAAAAGCATTTAAATTACTAATACTATATTGCATTAAATAAAATATAAATGCTTGAATTGATTCTATACTATTAATACTTAGAGCTAATAATATAAAACCTACGTGAGAAATAGTACTATATGCAAATAATCTTTTTATTCTAAATTGAGTTAAACCTACTACTGAACCAATTATTAATGAAAGTAAAGAACTAACTAATAAACTTGATGTTCAACTAAAGTGAAAGGCAAATAATGAATTACTTGTATAATGTACTAATTCTAATAAAAATATAAATATTGATATTTTTGCTACTATAGCTACAAATGTCGTTACAATTGTAGGAATAGCATCATAAACATCAGGTGATCAGAAATGGAAAGGTGCAGCACTAACTTTAAATAAAAAACCTACGCTTAATATTAATAATGAGAAATTTATATAATAAGACTTATATAAAAATAAAGTATTACTAATGTTGTCTTCTGGAGCACCATCTATATCACTTAAACTAGTTATAACATATATACCATCTAAATTAGTAGTACCGGAATTAGCATATAATAAGCTAGTACCTAAAAGTATAAAACAAGAACTTAAACCACCTAGCAAGAAATAAGTTAGACCCCCGTTTGTGGCTAATTCAGAATTTCTATAAAGTGTGCTAAGTAAATATAATCCATAACTTTGTAGTTCTATAGATAGAAATATAGAAACTAAATCACTAGTTGATACTAAGAATACTGCACCTGTAATAATAAATAATAGAATTAAGGGATATTCAATTATTTTAAATTGTTCTCCCATTTTGTCCACTATTTTAGTTCTGTAGTAAATAAAATTATATAAGAATAATTTACTTATCGAAGAATATTCAGGTACTCACACTTTTCTGGGATAAAACCCAGTTAATTGTAATATAACTGCACTAATTAGAAAAATAAAAATATGGAATATTTGTGTCGTACTTGTTGCATGAAATAAACCCCCATATAAACCAATACCTCTATCCAAATATGTGAAGTACAAAGTAACCAAGCCAATTAAAGAAGAGTAAAGTAAAACTATTATAGCTACTCTACTAAAAAGTATAGATTTATCTCGTCTTAAAGTAACGGCATTAGATAATAATAAAAATAACATAGAAAAAATAATCATATAAAGAATAAAAGACTCGATCTTTTATTTCATCTTCCTTAATAGGAAAATTGCTTTACCATTAAGCTAATTCTTTTGCCATCATATTATTACATGGTTATAAAATTTTTTATTATATTAATAATAATTATTTTTTTTAATAAAACTTTATATAAATCATATATAAATTTTATTTTTAAACAATTCATTTCATCGGTATTTTAATTAAATTATTACATAAATTAATAGTAATTAAAAATAAAATTTATATATTAACTAATATTACTGTAAATTAAGAATGAAACTGAGTAATGTAAACCATCTAAAATAGGAGCAGGATATATACCTAATATAACAGTTAACAATACTAATGTAAATAATATAAAAAATTCACGTTTATTAACATCACTTATATTATCCTCGAAAAATTTACTAAATGTTCCACCAAACACTATTCGATTAAACATATAAATAGTATATGCAGCAGAAAATACAATAGAAGAACTAGCAAAAACACCCAATATAGGTAATCTTTCAAATACACCATAAAGTGACATAAACTCACCTACAAAGTTTAAAGTAAGAGGAACACCACAATTACCTAAAGATAAAATAAAGAATAAAATAGAAAATAAAGGCATCATTTGGGCCATACCTTTATAAAAACTAATTAATCTAGTTCCTGATTTATCGTATAATACACCCCCTGCACAAATAAATAAACCACTTGAAACAAATCCGTGCGCTAACCCTAGAGCTATACCACCTTCTATTCCTTGTATTGTATTACTAAATACACCTATAAGATATACAGCCGCATGCGATACAGAACTATAAGCTATAAGTTCTTTAACATCTATAGTTCTTAAAGTACTCAAACTAGCATATATTATAGTTATAACACCTATAAGATAGACTATATAAGTATAATCTAAAGAAGCTTTTGGTAATAAAGGTAATATAAGTCTAAAAATACCATATAGACTTAGTTTTAATACTATAGCAGCTAATATAATACTACCACCTAAAGGTGATTCAACGTGAGCTTTTAATAGTCAAGTATTTAAAAATATAGTAGGTGTTTTCACAGCAAACGCTATAAATATACCATAAAATAAAAATAATTGTGTAGAATAATTAAAATTAGTTTTGTATAAAGCATCAAAATCTGTAGTTCCCATTATTGAAGACATTGTCAGTATAGACAATAATAAGAATAAAGATCCTAATAATGTATATAAAAACAAATAAAAACTAGCTCTTACTTTATTACTTGATCCAAATAAACCTATTAGTATAAATAATGGAGGTAAAATACTTTCGAAAAAAATATAAAATAATAATATATCTAATACTAAAAAAACTGCTAGTAACAGGGTTTCTAGTAATAAAATTATAACAACATATGATCTTACATTTTGACTAATAGATGTTCAATTACTTAATAAAGCTATAGGCGTTATTATAGTTGTTAATAAAACAAAATATATAGATAATCCGTCTAAACCTAAGTAAAAATCAAAATAGCCTATTTCATGGTATTCTTGAACAAATTGAAATTGATTGCTACTAAAATCAAAAATAATAAAAACTATTAAAGAAATTAATAGGTTAACTATAGATGTACTTAAAGCAATTGTTTTAATACGTTTAATATTTAAATCGCTAAGTTCATAAGATATACCAGTAGATATAGTAAATATACCAAGTAAAGGTATTAATAATAAAAACGTTAATAACATTTTTTTAAGAAAAAAATGATAAACTAATTTCCCTTAGGATAATACAAAAATGTACAATCTTCCTTAACATCGCATACAATTATGTGATAGTGAAAAATATTTACTTAGATTAATATATTTTAAAAGGATTAACCTCTATCGATCTTTTAATACCTATCTTGTTACCCTCTTGGTCTTTGAACAGATAAGTAATTTTCTCCGTTGGCGAAACGAAGCTGACAAAGATATATATTAAACCTAATATATAAAGCAAATATATATATATATTAAAGTAAGTATATATTTGTAGGTATTATTTCAAAACTGTAGAGTATACAGGGAACTAAAATAACAAACGCAATAACTATCGGTAATAAAACAGTTCAACAGAAGGACATCAATTGATCAAAACGGATTCTAGGGAAGGACGCTCTCGCTCATATAAATATAAATATCATAATACAAGATTTTATACCTAATGTTAAACCATATAACAATCCTTCTATTATAGGATCAGAGAATAAACTTTCATTATGTAAATTATTTATATAATATTCAAAATTAATATGCTCCATTAAAAAAAATAAAGAAGGCATATAATTATATAAATAACCCCCTAAAAATAAAATACTAGTTAATATACAAATTAATACTATACTAGCATATTCAGCTAAAAAGAAAAACACAAATATAACAGCAGCGTGTTCTGTCATAAAACCACTAACAAGTTCTGATTCCGCTTCAGCTAAATCAAAAGGAGCTCTATTAGTTTCTGCTATGGATCCTATAAAAAATATTATAAATATAGGAAATAAAGGTACTATAAACCATATAGCTCTTTGAGCCTCTATATTAACAGTAAGATTTAAACTACCTGTTAACATTACAACAAGTAGTATAGCGGAACTTAATATTAATTCGTAACTAATTAATTGTGCAGTACTTCTAAGTGAACCTAAGAAAGCATACTTACTATTAGCACTTCAACCTGCTAATAATATACCATAAGTTGATAAGGAAGAAACTGCTAACATATAAAGAATACCTAAATTAAAGTCACTCAATGCTAAACCAGGTCCGTAAGGTATAACAAGATAACCTAATAATGAAAATATTAAAGTTATAATAGGACCAAGGAAGAATAAAGCCAAATTAGCCTGTGTTGGTGAGACGTATTCTTTTAACAGAAGTTTTAAAGCATCAGCAAAGGCTTGTAGAAGACCATAATATCCTACGATATTAGGACCTAATCTTCTTTGCATACTAGCCATTGTCTTTCTTTCCGCTACAGTTACATAAGCTACAGTTAATAAAACAGGGACAGTTACTAATAGAACTTCTATTATAGAAATTAAAGTAGGTATGTATAACATTTTTTTATTATTATTATCTAATTTTAATAAAGAATAATTTATACAAAGAATTTATTAATTTATTTATTGTAAAATTACAATAAATAAATTAAGTAAAAGTGAAAAATTTTAAATTATTTTTTTTTATTAAAATATTAGGTTAAAAATAACTTTATTTAAAATAAATAAGTTATTTATTATTAATTTAATGCTTATTGAACTTAAGCTAATGTTTGCTAAGCAGAGCAATAAGTTTCTATTAACCAATACGAATTCTTATCCAAGACTTGAACTTGGACCTAGATATTAGAAGTATCCTGCTCTACCATTAAGCTAATAAGAGTAAAAATTTGTTAAATTTTCTTTTAAATTACAATTAAGCAATTTATAACTTATATATTATAAATTACAATTAAGCAACATATAATAATAAGAACGCCATCATAAGAGCGAATAAACCCGTAGCTTCTGCAAAAGCAAAACCTAATATAGCGTATGAAAACAATTGACCTCTTAATGAGGGATTTCTAGCTACACCTAAAATTAATGCACCGAAAACTACACCTATTCCTACTCCAGCTCCTATTAAACCCGTAGTTGCTAATCCTGTTCCTATAATTTTTGCTGCTTGTATCATTTATTTATTTACATAAAATATCGTACTCTAGGAAACCCGCGCTATTTTAAATCAATACTATAGCATATTTAACATTTATTGTTCTTAATTTATTTATTAAATTAATATTTAATTTATGTAATATTTAATTTTTAAATATATTTTTATAATTATTATAATTATGATTAATTAAATTAAAGGTCTTTTTAAATATTTTTTTTTAGATTTATTAACATTTTTTATAACTATATCAAAATAATACAAATGATTATCAACTTATAAAATTACGATCGAATACCATTATTTAACGTTAGTTTAATTTAACTAAACTTTCTTATTTGTGAAAAAAATTATCCTTTAAAATTAACACCTCCGCTTTGTAAAGGTAAACTTACAAATGCATGAGGTTTTGGTGGCGAAGTTAATGCTCATTCTAAACTATTATAGCTTCTATTAAGTAATGTTTGTAAAGTATCACTATAAAATTGTGGAGTTAATCATGGATATCTTGTAGTGGCTTTACCTTCAACTAATTGATTATAAACTACGTATAAAAATAGTCATGTAGCAACAACACTAATAATACTACCAAATGAACTAATTAAATTTCATCCAGCAAAGGCATCGGGGTAATCACTAATTCTTCTCGGCATTCCTTGTAGACCTAAGAAATGTTGAGGGAAGAATGTTACGTTAACCCCTATGAATAATATTCAGAAATGCACTTTACCTAGCATTCTATCATAGTCTAATCCTAATATTTTAGGAATTCAGAAGTATCATGCACTAAATAATGCAAATACTGCACCCATACTTAATACGTAGTGGAAATGAGCAACTACGTAATATGTATCATGGAATGCAATATCAAGTGATGCGTTTGCTAAGACAACTCCCGATAATCCCCCGATAGTGAACATAAAGACAAATCCTAGAGCAAATAACATTGAGGGTGTTAATTGTAAAGATCCTCCGTAACATGTTGCTAATCAAGAGAATATTTTAATACCTGTTGGTACCGCTATTATTAAAGTAGCGGCCGTGAAATAAGCTCTTGTATCCACGTCTAATCCAACTGTATACATGTGATGACTTCAAACAACAAATCCTAATACACCTATAGACATCATGGCATAAACCATACCTAAATATCCAAATACACTCTTATTAGAGCTAGCAGATATTGTAGTACTTATTATACCGAAACCAGGTATAACTAATATATAAACCTCTGGATGTCCGAAGAATCAGAAAAGATGTTGATAAAGTATAGGATCACCACCACCTGCAGCTTCAAAGAAGGATGTATTAAAATTTCTATCAGTTAAAACCATAGTAATTGCACCGGCTAATACAGGTAATGATAATAATAATAATACTGCTGTAACAACTACAGCTCATCCAAATAAAGCTAATTTGTGTAATCTTATACCTGGGCTTCTCATATTAAGTATTGTAGTAATGAAGTTTATAGCTCCTAATAAACTACTTATACCTGATAAATGTAAAGCAAATATGGCTAGATCAACACTAGGTCCACTGTGACTTTGTACCCCACTTAAAGGAGGATAAAGAGTTCAACCAGTACCTGCTCCATTTTCTATACCACTAGCAAATAAAAATAATAATAAACTAGGAGGTAATAATCAGAAACTTATATTATTAAGTCTAGGAAATGCCATATCTGGACCCCCTACTAATAATGGTAATAAAAAATTACCAAAACCTCCGATTAAAGCTGGCATGACCATAAAGAATATCATTAAAATCGCATGAGCAGTAATAATACTATTGTATAATTGATTATCAGCAATATATTGAACACCTGGTCCACTTAACTCTAATCTTATTAGTACAGAAAAAGCTGTACCTATTAATCCTGAAAATAACGCAAATATAAGGTATAAAGTACCTATATCTTTTGCGTTAGATGATAAAAATCATCTTTCAGTTCATAAAGATATACTAGACTGATGTACTGATATATTGGGAGACAAACGCTCATCTGCTTGCTTATAATTATTTATATTCCTCTCTTTTGAAATAAAATTGGACTGGAGATGGGAAGCAGGCAAACATTCTGTCTACAACTCTATGCCTTTTTAGTTATATAGTTTATAGCTAGCATCAGGTTGGTAAATTATTTGAAAATGACAACTATTAATAAAATTAATAGTACCTAAAATACTATTTCAGGATTTATTTAGAATATAAATAAAATTTATTAATATCAAGAGCACTCAGATTTGAACTGAGAATGTGAAGTTTGGAGCTTCAAATTTTACCCTTAAACTATGCTCTTTAATATAACAAATATTGTTATATTATTGTATATTTATAAATTATTTGGCCAAAATTTTCTCTTATAATATTTATTTAATTGTAAGAGAAAAAGTATATAAATATATAGTAATACTACTTAAGTTAATAATAGATAATAATTTACCTAGAATTATTAGAAAGATTAATTAAGGTATTTTCTAATAATGAAACTAATGGAACTATTATTAAGAAATGACTAAAATAAATTACTGTACTTATTTGTCCAAATTCTATAAAAGGTGATTCTACGTGTTTAGCACCTAAAATCATTAAAATTAAAAAATTAGCCACAAATATATAGAAAGCTATTTTACTTAAGGGTCTAAATTGTATACCTCTACTTCTACTTAAATCAGTAAATGGCATAGCTAATATTATTAAAATAGAACTAAGCATAGCGATAACACCTAATAATTTATTAGGTATAGATCTTAATATAGCATAAAAAGGTAAAAGATATCATTCAGGAACTATAGCAGGTGGAGTTTGCATAGGATTAGCCATAACATAATTTTCACTATCACCTAATAGATTTGGCATAAAGAATACTAATACACTTAATACAATTATGAATAAAAATATAGTAATTAAATCTTTGAAAAGGAAATAAGGAGCGAATGGTAATCTATCATAGTTACCTGAAACACCTAAAGGATTACCCGATCCTGCACTATCATGAAGTGCAATTAAATGCATTAAAGCCACAGCAGCTAATACAAAAGGTAAAACATAGTGTAGAGCGAAAAATCTGTTTAATGTAGCATTATTCACAGAAAAACCTCCTCAAAGAAATTCGACTATATCTTGTCCTATTCATGGTATTGCACTCATAAGATTAGTAATAACAGTAGCACCTCATAAACTCATTTGACCATATGGTAAAACATAACCCAGGAATCCTGTAATGATCATTAATAAGAATATAACTGTACCTAATGTTCAAACTAATGTTCTTGGTGATCTGTATGATCCATAATAGAATCCTCTACCCATATGTAGATATACTAAAAAGAAGAACGCTGAAGCAGTATTACTGTGTAAATAACGTATTAATCAACCATTATTTACGTCACGCATAATATGTTCTACAGAGTTAAAAGCTTCTAATACACTGGGGTTGTAATGCATAGCTAAAGTTACACCTGTAACTATTTGTATTATTAAACAAAAGGCTAATAATGAACCAAAATTTCATAAATAACTTAAGTTAGATGGTTGTGGTGAATCGATCATATAGGAGTTAACCAATTTTAATAATGGATGACTTTTAAAAATTCTCATATTTTTTTACTGCTGATTTTTTTTTTACTATTTTTAGATGTTAGAAGACAAATTAAAGATATCTACTAGTTTAATTAAACTATATAAATTAAGTATATACTAAAAAATAGTTTACGAAATTTTAATAATAAAAAGATATAATATTTATTATTAATTAATCATATAAATATTAACCTATGCAAAAACTAATATATAAGAACTATAGTTAGACGCTAATAGTTACTATCAATTTTAAATAATTTATGGGACAATATTAACAATAACCCAATATAATATATAAAATAATAAGAAAAATAGAAGATAATAACCTATATCATATGTTTTTTTTATGGAAAATTACTTTCATTCAGGATATCTCCCGGTGTAAAGTCATTACGAAAGGTATATAACCAAGTATAGGACATTAAACTATAACCGCTTTAATAATGTATAAAAAATTCTTATCCAAGACTTGAACTTGGACCTACTTATTATAATAAGGAATAGGTGACTTGAACACCTAACCTACCGTGTGTAAAACGGTTGCTCTACCATTGAGCTAATTCCTTTAAACTTAATAAAAAGTTTAAAAATAATGTAAAACAAAATATTTTTTTTACTTTATAAAATAATTTTAATTATTTTTAGATATATTATAAACTATTTATATAGAAATAAAAAAGCTATAAGATATAATGATATAGTTAAACAGAAATACATTAATTGATAAATAACAAAGCCAAATCTTATTATTATTCAGCTAGTATTAAAGATAAGCATAATTTAGGTAAAGACCTTACTATTAACTAATAAATAAATAATAAGACCTATAACATTTTATAAACCTGAATGAATAGAACCCTTTATATTAGATTTTAAATTACCTGTATTCATAACACTAAAAAGTGTTAATAATATTAATAATAATAAAATATTGTCAATTATAACTATATAAGGTATTAATATATAGAATATAAGACCAATTAAAATATATAGGGCATAATTAGTAACAATACCAGAATTCAAATTAGCAATATTTCTACTTAAAGCTATTAAACCTTTTTCTAAACCATAAGGTCCTATTAATTCTATACTTCCTTTATCAATAACTTTTGTGGTTTGGCCTCCTAAATTTAAAACAAGATCAGTTATATATTTGTTATAAAACATTTCAATTAAGAAACGTTGATTAAAGAATCCAAATAAATTATAACCTAACCTAGTTAATTTAAAATTAAGTAATATTTTAGGTATAAACTCTGAAAGAATTATAGCTATAGTACTAAGAGATATAGTAAAGAATAAGGGTAATAATTTGAATAAAGTAGGTACAGCAAATTCAGTATCTAGCATTATTTCATGAATAGGATGAATAAATATACTATTATCCGCAAAGAAACCAGAACCTAACCCTATAAACATATCTTTAGTTATATACCCAAAGAATATAGAAAAAATAGCTAATATAATTAGAGGTAAACTCATAAATATATCTCCCTCTTTCGCAATATAAGGGTTACGGAAATGTAACTTATTAAAACCTTCAAGATAATTAATTTGTCTACCATTAGGGTTAGTTAAGAAAGTTAAGTATAATACTTTAACAGAATATAAAGTAGTAAACATAGCACCAATAGTAGCAATAAAGTATACAACTGTACCGCTATAGTAAAATTGCCCATAT
>Ga0193728_1000159_pt1 | contig 29564 bp, 27 predicted proteins | sample U1c1metaG_FD_143037 | JGI IMG/M metagenome (GOLD analysis project Ga0193728, IMG submission 143037) | Soil microbial communities from a riparian zone of the East river system, Colorado, United States - U1c1 | ecosystem: Environmental > Terrestrial > Soil > Riparian zone | place: USA: East River... | reverse complement strand
GGTGGCGGCGGCGGCGGTGGCGGTGGCGGTGGCGGTGGCGGTGGCGGTGGCGGTGGCGCGGCTGCCGGTCAGGGGCCGGCCAGGTCGGCCAGGACGGCGGCCAGCGCCGCCACGCCGGCCAGGCAGTCGGCCAGGTCAGCGTGCTCGGCCGGCGAGTGGGAAACGCCGGTGGGATTGCGGACGAACAGCATGGCGGTGGGCAGGCGCGCCGCCAGGATGCCCGCGTCGTGGCCCGCGCCGGTCGGCAGGACCGGGATGCCGCCGCTCGCCGCTGGGCGGCCCGGCCCCGGGCCACGCGACGCCGGGCCAGCCGGCGCCGGTCGGGCTGGCGCTGGGTCGAGTGCGGTGGCGAGGCGGTCGCGCAGGGCCGGGTCGAAGGAGACGGCCGGGGTGAATGACTCGCGGCGCAGGTCGAGGGCGACGCCGTGCTCGGCCGCGGCGGCCCGGGCGGCGGCGGTGACCTCGGTGATCAGCGCCTCCAGCGTCGGCTCGTCGGGGGCGCGGGCGTCGAGCCAGGCCCGGACGGCGGAGCTGATGCCGTTGGCCGCGCCGGGCTCGGCGATGACCTTGCCGAAGGTGGCCAGGGCGCCGCGGCCGACGGCGGCGGCGCGGGCCGCGAGGACGGCGGCGCCGAACGGGAGCATCGGGTCGTGCCGGTCGGCGATCCGGGTCGTCCCGGCGTGGTCGGCGCGGCCGGCGAACTCCAGGCGCCAGCGGCCGTGCGGCCAGATGCCGGCGGCCAGGCCGACCGGTGCGCCGAGGCCGTCCAGGGCACTGCCCTGCTCGATGTGCAGCTCGACGTAGGCGGCCAGGCCCGCCAGCCGGTCGTCGTCGGGGCCAAGGGCGGCCGGGTCGAGGCCCGCGCCGGCCATGGCCTCCGCCAGGCTGACGCCGTCACCGTCGCGCAGGCCGGCGGCCGCGGCGGGCTCGATGGCCCCGGCCAGCAGCCGGCTGCCCAGGCAGGCGACGCCGAACCGGGCGCCCTCTTCCTCGGTGAAGGCCGCGACCGCGATGGGCCGGGCCGGCGCGAAGCCGCGCTCACGGAGCAGGTCGATCGCGGCGAACGCGGAAGCGACGCCCAGCGGCCCGTCGAACGCTCCGCCGTCGGGCACGGAGTCCAGGTGACTCCCCACGGCCACGGCCCGGCGCTCAAGAGCACCAGAAGCACTCAGAGCACTCGTGGTGGGGGTAACGGCCGAAGTGGCGGGGGCGGCGGGGGCCGGGTGCCACCAGGCCCAGAGGTTGCCGTTGCGGTCGGACTCGACCGGGAGGCCGCGCGCCTGCGCGGCGGCGCGGAACCAGGCGCGGCAGCCCTCGTCGGCCGGGGTCCAGGAGTAGCGGCGGTAGCCGGCCGGGGTGCGGCCGACCGGCAGCAGTGACTCCCACAGCTCGGCGAAGCTCTGCTCCCAGGCGGCCTGCTCCCCCGGCGCCTGCTCTCCGGGAGCCGGCTTCCCGCTCGACTCGGCTTCGGCTTCGGTCAAGAGCTCATCGGGACGCGGACGCCGCAGGCCACAGCAACATCTTTGGCCCGGTCGTAGCCGGCGTCGGCGTGGCGGAGGACGCCCATGCCGGGGTCGTTGGTGAGGACGCGCTGCAGTTTCTGGCCGGCCAGCTCGGTGCCGTCGGCCACGCAGACCTGGCCGGCGTGGATGGAGCGGCCGATGCCGACGCCGCCGCCGTGGTGGATGCTGACCCAGGAGGCACCCGACGAGGTGGCCACGAGGGCGTTCAGCAGCGGCCAGTCGGCGATGGCGTCGGAGCCGTCGGCCATCCCCTCGGTCTCCCGGTAGGGCGAGGCGACCGAGCCGCAGTCGAGGTGGTCGCGGCCGATGACGATGGGCGCGCTGATGGCGCCGCTGGCGACGAGGTCGTTGAAGCGCTGGCCGGCCAGGTCCCGCTCGCCGTAGCCGAGCCAGCAGATCCGCGCGGGCAGGCCCTGGAAGTGCACCTTGTCCTGGGCCATCCGGATCCACCGGGCCAGGGCCTCGTTCTGCGGGAACAGGTCGAGGATGGCGGCGTCGGTGGTCGCGATATCGGCCGGGTCGCCTGATAGCGCCGCCCACCGGAACGGGCCGCGTCCCTCGCAGAACAGCGGCCGGATGTAGGCGGGCACGAAGCCGGGGAAGTCGAAGGCCCGATCGTACCCGGCCAGCTGGGCCTCGCCGCGGATGGAGTTGCCGTAGTCGAACACCTCGGCGCCGGCGTCCTGGAAGCCGACCATGGCCGCGACGTGCTCGGCCATGGACTGCCGGGCGCGCTGGGTGAAGCCGGCCGGGTCTTCGGCCCGCAGCGCGGCCATGTCCTCGAACGCGACGCCCCGCGGCAGGTAGGTGAGCGGGTCATGGGCGGAGGTCTGGTCGGTCACGATGTCGATGGGGGCGCGCAGCCGGAGCAGCTCGGGGACGACCTCGGCGGCGTTGCCGAGCAGCCCGATGGACAGCGGCTGGCGGGCCTTGGCCGCGGCACTGGCCCGCCGGATGGCGTCGTGGATGTCATCGGCGGCCACGTCCAGGTAGCCGTGCTCGATCCGGCGGCTGATCCGGGACGGGTCGCAGTCGATGACCAGGGCGACGCCGCCGTTCATGGTCACCGCGAGCGGCTGCGCGCCGCCCATCCCGCCGAGGCCGGCGGTGAGGGTGACGGTGCCGGCCAGGGTGCCGCCGAACCGCTTCTCCGCGATGGCGGCGAAGGTCTCGTAGGTGCCCTGCAGGATGCCCTGGGTGCCGATGTAGATCCACGAGCCGGCCGTCATCTGGCCGAACATGGTCAGCCCGGCGGCCTCCAGGCGGCGGAACTCCTCCCACGTGGCCCACTGCGGGACGAGGTTGGAGTTGGCGATGAGCACCCGCGGCGCCCACTCGTGGGTGCGCATGATGCCGACGGGCTTGCCGGACTGCACGAGCAGGGTCTCGTCGTCGCCCAGGTCGCGCAGCGAGGCGACGATGGCGTCGTAGGCGTCCCAGCTGCGGGCCGCCCGGCCGGAGCCGCCGTAGACGATGAGCTGGTCGGGATGCTCGGCCACCTCGGGGTCCAGGTTGTTCATGAGCATCCGCATGGCCGCCTCCTGGGGCCAGCTCTTGCAGGTCAGGGCGGTCCCGCGGGGGGCCTGAACGGGGCGGGCGTCCGCCATGGCAGCTCCTGTTCGCCGGAAAGCACGGAAAGCACGGCAGGCCCGGAATGCAAGCGTGGCCGTCCCGGAGAGTCTTCCTCCGGGACGGCCACGCTAACAGGGCGAGGCGCCAGACAAGATCAGCGCCTGACCAGGGTCAGGACGCGATGCCGACCGACTTCAGCCACGCGGTCGCCGCGGCCTGGTAGCTCTGCTTCTGCGGGCCGACCGCCTGGTTCAGCGAGATCAGGCCCGCGGTGGTCAGCTTGGAGGAGATCTCGTTGAGGGTGGCGATGATGGTCGGGTTGATGCCCTTCTTGTAGACCAGCGGGATCACGTTCTGGGCCGCGAAGTTGTTCTTCGGGTCCGTCAGGACGACCAGGTGGTCGGTGGCGATCTGCGGGGTCGTGGTGAAGACGTCCGCCGCCTGCACCTTGTTGTCGGTGAGGGCGGCCAGGGTGATCGGGCCGGACTCGTCGCCGAGCGCGTCGAAGGCCTTGAACGCCACGCCGTAGTTCTTCTTGAGGCCCGGGATCCCGTCGGAGCGTGTCTGGAACTCCGCCGCCGACCCGAAGACCATGGTGGGGGCGATCGACTTGAGGTCCGCGATGGACTTCAGGTGGTGCGCCTTGGCGAACGCCTGGGTCACTGTCACCGAGTCCGAGTCCTGGGCGGTCGAGGGGTTCAGGATCTCCAGGGAGGACGGCAGGCCGGAGGTGAGCGCGGCGTCGACCTGCGCCGTCGTGGCGGCCGTGCTGGTCTTGTCGACCGAGGTGGTGAGCAGCGCCCCGTTGTACTCGGGGATGATCGTGATCGAGCCCTTGGCGACCTGCGGGTAGTAGACCTCGCGGGCGTTGATGTTGAACTTCTCGGTGACCTTGACGCCCTTGGCCTTCAGGGCCAGCGAGTAGATCTCGGCGAGTACCTCATCCTCGGGGAAGTTGGCCGAGCCGATGACCACGGTGCCCTTGGCCGGACCGGCCGCGAGCGGGTTGCTGCTGCTCCCGCCACTGGACGAGGACCCCGCGGAACTGCCGCAGGCGGCCAGGGCGAGCGCGGCGCTGATCGCGGCCCCGAGCAGCACACCTCGCTTCACGGGCAGATATCCGGTACGCATCACAGCTAATTCCCTCCGTTTGACCAGCAGGAAAGCCCGGTTACCCGTCGTTGCGGGCCGCAGTCCGCAGCGGGGCCGGGACGACCAGGAAGCGCAGGACCACGAAGATGACCTGCACGAGCAGGGCAAGCAGGACGACGAGCACGGCGCCGCCCGCCACCTCGGCATAGTTGCTCTGCGACAGACCGTCGATGATGTAACGGCCGAGACCGCCGAGGCCGATCTCCGCCGCGATCGTGGCGGTGGCCACCACGAAGATCGCCCCGGTGCGCAGCCCCAGCATGATGAGCGGGAGCGCCACCGGCAGCTCGACCTTCCGGAGCGACTGCCAGCCCGTCATGCCCATCCCGCGGGCGGAGTCCCGCAGGTCCGGGTCGACCCCGGCCACGCCCTCGTAGGCGTTGACCAGGATGGGGGGGATGGCCAGCACGACCAGCGGGACGAGCCAGGCCAGCACCGAGAAGCCGATCAGGACGACCATCAGGACGAGCAGGCCCAGGGTCGGGATGGCCCGCCAGGCGTTGGCGATGTTGACCACCACGACGCCGCCCCGGCCGGTGTGCCCGATCCAGATGCCCGCGGGCAGGGCGATCAGCGCCGCGACGAGCAGCGACAGGCCGCTGTAGCCCAGGTGCTGCAGGAGCCGGATCGGGATGTCGCCCGAGCCGTGCCACTGCGCGGGCGACTTCAGCCAGTTCCAGGCGAAGCTCAGGAAGCTCATCGACGGCTCCAGGGCGTGGCCAGCCGCCGGGTCTGCACCAGGAGCAGGTCGCAGACCAGGGCGAGCGCGATGATGGCGGCGCCGCCGACGTAGATCTCCTCGGGGAAGTCACGCTGGAAGCCGTCCAGGAAGAAGTAGCCCAGGCTGCTGACGCCGATCAGCTGGCCGACGCTGGCCAGGCTGATGCTGGACACGACCGCGATCCGCAGCCCGGCGATGATGACCGGGATGGCCAGCGGCAGCTCGACCCGGATCAGGCGGCGCATCGGGCCGAACCCCATGGCGGTGGCGGCCTGCCGGACCGGCTGGGGCACCGAGCGGAGCCCGTCGACCACGTTCGGCACGAGCACGCACAGCGAGAACAGGGTCAGCGGGATGATCACGGTCGTATTGGACAGGCCGGTGTAGTCGATCAGCACCACGAACAGGGCCAGCGACGGGATCGAGTACAAGATGGTGGTGAGCGGCAGGATCGGCACGTAGAACCAGCGCCAGCGCGCGCAGGCCACGCCGAGCGGGAGCGCGATGGCCAGGCCGAGCACCGCCGGCAGAACGCCGAGCAGGGCGTTGGCCCCGGTGTACTGCCAGAGCAGCGGCCAGTTCACGGGGCCGCCCCGGCGCGAGCCGGGCCGGCCGCCTGCAGGTCGGCCGCTTCCTCGGCGGCGCGGATGGCGCTCCGCAGCCGCTCGTAGGTGGTCACCCCGAGGACGGTGCCGTCCGCCGCCACCCCGACGGCCCGCTCGGTCCGGGACAGGACCGTCGCGTCGAGGGCCGAGCGCAGCGAGTCATATCCCGGCCGGAACGTGTGCCCGATCGGGGCCAGCGGCACGTCGGCGAGCTTGGACCCGGCCGGGAGCGAGGCCAGGTCGGCGGAAGCGGCCCAGCCCCGGGGTTTGCGTTCTGAATCGAGGACGAGTACCCAGGGGACGCTCAGCGCGCGTGCGTCCGCCACCGTGGCGCTCTCCCCTGCCATGGCCTCCGCGTCCAGGTCCAGGCCGTCGGCGCTGAAGAACGAGAGCCGCCGGATGCCGCGGTCAAAGCCGACGAAGTCCGTGACGTAGTCATCGGCCGGCGCGCCGAGCAGCCGCTCGGGCGTGTCGACCTGGGCGAGGTGCCCGCCGGGGCGGAACACCGCGACGATGTCCCCGACCTTGATGGCCTCCTCCACGTCGTGCGTGACCATCACGATGGTCTTGCGCAGCTCCGCCTGGAGCCGCAGAAGCTCATCTTGCAGGGAGGCTCTGACAATCGGGTCCACGGCGCTGAACGGCTCGTCCATGAGCAGCACGGGCGGGTCCGCGGCCAGGGCGCGGGCGACGCCGACGCGCTGCTGCTGACCGCCCGACAGCTGGTGCGGGTAACGCTTGGCCATCTGCAGGTCTAGGCCGACGAGCTCCATCAGCTCGCGGGACCGGGCGCGGGCCTTGGCCTTGCTCCAGTGGTTGAGCAGCGGGACGGTGGCGATATTGTCCTCGATGGTCCGGTGCGGGAACAGCCCGGTCTGCTGGATCACGTAGCCGATCCCCCGGCGCAGCTGGGCCGGGTTGGCCGCCAGCACGTCCTGCCCGTCGATCAGGATGGTGCCATCGGTGGGCTCGATCAGCCGGTTGATCATGCGCAGCGAGGTAGTCTTCCCGCAGCCACTGGGGCCGACCAGGACCATTGTCTTTCCGGCGGGGATCTCCAGGCTAAGGGCGTCGACCGCCACGGTGCCGTCCGGGTAGCGCTTCGTGACGTGGTCGAAGGTAATCACTCGCAAGCCTCCGCCCTTATTTCTACCGAATGCGTAGGCTAACCGATCATGCCTGCTCCGTACGCACTTGATACCGCTTCGCAACTGAACGCCGACCTTATCCGACGTATTTCCGTGGGGCAGAACGTCACTATCGGGGCCGGGCTGGCCCGTGAGGTCAGCACGTCGTGCGCGGCCGCCCGGCGGGTACTGGAGCGCGGCGACCCGGTGTACGGGGTCAACACCGGCATGGGCGCCCTGAGCGGCGTCGCGCTGAGGGCGGACGAGCAGCGGACGCACCAGCGCCACCTGCTGCTGGGCCGGGCCACCGGCGGCCCGCCGTGGCTGGGCCGGGCGCAGGCGCGGGCGCTGTACGCGGTGCGGCTGCGCACCTTCCTGTCCGGGGATGCCGGGGTGTCGGCGGAGCTGTGCCAGCGGCTGGCCGACTTCCTGGCGGCCGGGATCGTCCCGGCGGTGCCAGCCGAGGCGGCGGGCACCGCGGGCGAGATCGTGCAGCTCGCCCACGCGTTCGGGCCGCTGGCCGGGATCGGCTCGGTGCTGGCGGGCGAGGGGCGGGCGGGCGAGGGCCTGGCTGGCGAGGGGCGGGCGGGCGAGGGGCGGGCGGGCGGGGAAATCCGCCCGGCCGCCGCCGCGCTGGCCGACCACGGGCTGGCGGCGTACGAGCTCGGGCCGAAAGAGGGGATCGCGCTGCTGGCCGGCGTTCCGGGGGCGACGGCGCTGAGCCTGCTGGCGGCCGGCGAGGCGGCGACGGTGACGGCCATGATGGAGGCGGCCGCCGGGCTGTCGATCGCGGTCATCGGCGCGCCCCGGGACCCCTATGAGGCCGCGTGCGCGCGGGCGGACGACGTGCTCGGCGAGGTCCTGGGGCGGCTGCGGGCCTGGCTGCCCGAGCCGGCGCCGACGGCGCGGATGCTGCAGGCGCCGGTGTCGTTCCGGGTCGCGGGGCACGCGCTGGCCACGCTCATCCGGGCCACGCGCGCCCTCGCGGCGGCCGCCGACCGGGCGCTGGCGGGCGTGACCGACTCCCCGGCCTTCCTGGACGGCCATTTCGTCGGAACGGGGGGCTTCCACGGCATCGACCTCGCGGCCGCCTGCGACCACGTGACGGCGGTGCTGGCGCACGCGTCCGAGGTCAGCGCGGCCCGCACGCACCGGCTGCTGGATCCCAAGGTGACCGGGCTGGCCGCCCAGCTGGCGCCGCGGCCGGGGCCGGACGCGGGGCTGGTGACCGTGCACAAGCGGGCGGCGGGCGAGGTGCACGCGCTGCGGCGGCTGGCCGTGCCGTCCGCGGTGGGCACGATCGAGACGTCGAACGGGCAGGAGGACGTGCAGTCGTTCGCGTGGGCGGCGGCGCAGGCGCTGCGGGCGGCGCTGGTTCGTGCGCGGGCGGTGGCCGCGTGCGAGCTGCTGACCGCGTGGCAGGCGACGCGGCTGGCCGGGTGGGGCGACGCCGCCGGGGGCGGGGGCGGGGGCGCGGGGGTGGGCGGGGGCGCGGGCGCGGGCGGGGCGCGGGAGCTGGCCGCGCGGCTGGGCGAGCTGATCGCGCCCATCGACAACGACCGTCCCCTCGGCCCCGATCTCGAGCGCCTGGCGGACGGCGCCTGGCTCCTCCCATGATCGTGACCGATAGGGGGCGAAAATTCTGCCCTGTATCGGTCACGATCATGGCCGGGCGCGGGGCTGAGCTGATGATTTAGGCTGGCGGGCGATGACTCGCGCTCCCGATCTCCCCGATAGCCTGCCCGCTCACTCGCACCGGGACGTGGCGGGCGGCTGGCTGCGGCCGGCCGTGTTCGGGGCGATGGACGGGCTCGTGACCAATGTCTCGCTCATCGCGGGGGTCGGGGGCGCCGGCCGGGGGCCGCATCTCATCGTGCTGACCGGGCTGGCCGGGCTGGCGGCCGGGGCGTTCTCGATGGCGGCCGGGGAGTTCGTCTCGGTTTCCTCGCAGAACGAGCTGGTCGGGGCCGAGGTGCGCAAGGAGCGGGTCGAGCTCGAGCGCAACCCCGCGGGCGAGCAGCGCGAGCTGGCCGAGAGCTTCATGCGCAGCGGGGTGGACTCCGACCTGGCGCGCCTGGTCGCCGAGCAGGTCTCGGCGCACCCGGACTCGGCGCTGCGCGTGCACGTCCGCGAAGAGCTCGGCGTGGACTATCAGGACCTGCCCTCGCCGGTCGCCGCCGGGGGCGCCTCGCTGCTGACCTTCGCACTCGGCGCCCTGATCCCGCTGCTGCCCTACCTGGCCGGCTTCGCCTCGCTCCCGGCCGCCCTGATCCTGGCCGCCGCGGCCGCCTTCGCGGGCGGCGGCCTGGTGGCGCGGATCACCGCGCGGCCGTTCGTGCACGGCGCGCTGCGCCAGCTGATCCTGGCCGGGCTGGCGGCCGGCCTGACCTTCGTGGTCGGCACTGCGGTCGGCCACATCGTCGGCTGAGCCGGGCCACCAGGGAGCCGGCCACCAGGGAGCCGGCCACCAGGGAGCCGGCCACCAGGGAGCCGGCTACCAGGGATCGGGCCCCAGCGAGTCGTCGGGATGCTGGCCGTTGGCGGACAGCAGCTCCAGGTCGGACTCGACCATCATGGCCACGAGCTCCTCGAAGCCGATCTTCGGCTCCCAGCCCAGTTCCTCGCGGGCGCGGGCCGGGTCGGCGCACAGCCGGTCCACCTCCGCGGGCCGGATGAAGGCGGCGTCGGTGACCACGTGGTCGCGCCAGTCCAGGCCGGCCGAGCGGAAGGCCAGCTCGACCAGTTCCTCGACGGAGTGCGTGACGCCGGTGCCGATGACGTAGTCGTCGGGCTCGTCGCGGGCCAGCATGAGCTGCATGGCCCGGACATAGTCGCCGGCGAAGCCCCAGTCCCGGCTGGCGCCGAGGTTGCCCAGCCGGAGCTGGCGCTCGAAGCCGAGCTTGATCTTGGCCACGCCGAGGGACACCTTGCGGGTCACGAACTCGGTGCCGCGCCGGGGCGACTCGTGGTTGAACAGGATGCCCGAGCAGGCGAACATCCCGTAGGACTCGCGGTAGTTCTGGGTCAGGAAGTGCCCGTACGCCTTGCCCACGCCGTACGGGCTGCGCGGGTGGAACGGCGTCCGCTCGGTCTGCGGCGACTCCCGGGCCTGCCCGAACATCTCTGACGAGGAGGCCTGGTAGAAGCGGATCTGGCCCCGGCCCGGGCTGCGCGACGCGCTGATCCCGCTGCACACCCGGATCGCCTCCAGGACCCGCAGCACGCCCAGCCCGGTGACCTCGCCGGTCAGCTCGGCCTGCTGCCAGGACATCGGCACGTACGAGATGGCGGCCAGGTTGTACACCTCGTCGGGCTGGACCCGCTCGACGGCCGAGATGAGGCTGCCCTGGTCGAGCAGGTCGCCGCGGACCAGCTGGACCTCGCCGAGCAGCTGGCGCAGGTGGCGCACCCGCGGATTGGCCTGGCCGCGGACCAGCCCCCAGACCTCGTGCCCCTGGGCCACCAGGTGCTCGGCCAGGTAGGAGCCATCCTGCCCGGTAATCCCGGTGATGAGCGCGCGTCGTCTCAGCGGAGCCTCCCTCTCAGGCCAGCGGCCTTCCGGGCAGCCTATCGGCGGTCCCGACGACGCGACACACGTGCGCCGGCGCACCGAGGATCGCACCGTACTCCCTGGTAATGTTCCGTGCCTAGGGGGTCACGCGGGTGCGCCGTCCTGGCGGCCAGCGGCGGATGAGGAGGCGCGGACCTGCGTGAGCACCGACGATCCGCTGCGCGTGGCGCTGCTGTCCTACCGGAGTAAGCCACACTGCGGCGGCCAGGGAATCTACCTCCGGCACCTGTCCCGGGAGCTGCACGCGCTCGGGCATCACGTCGAGGTCTTCTCCGGCCCGCCCTACCCCGACCTGGAGCCGGGGCCGCTGCTGCGCACCCTGCCCAGCCTCGACCTGTACGCCGACGAGGACCCGTTCCGGACGCCGTCGCTGAGCGAGTACCGGGACTGGATCGACGTCCTGGAAGTGGCCACCATGTGGACCGGCGCCTTCCCCGAGCCGCTGACCTTCAGCCTGCGGGCGCTGCGGGCGCTGCGGCCCCGGGTCGCCGACTTCGACATCGTGCACGACAACCAGGTGCTGGCCTACGGGATGCTGGGCATCCCCCGGCTCGGCCTGCCGCTGGTGACCAGCATCCACCACCCGATCAGCGTCGACCGGCGGATCGAGCTGGCCGCGGCCCAGCCGCTGACCCGGTGGCCCCTGACCGAGTGGTCGCTGAGCCGGTTCGGCAAGCGCCGCTGGTACTCGTTCGTGCGGATGCAGGGCCGGGTGGCCCGCCGGGTCGGCCCGGTGCTGACCGGGTCGCAGTCCTCCCGCGACGACATCGTCCGCGACTTCAGGGTCGCCCCCGACCAGGTGCGGGTCATCCCGCTGGGCGTGGACACCCGCCTGTTCCACCCGCGCCCCGCCGAGCGGGTGCCGGGCCGGATCGTCTCGGTGGCCAGCGCGGACTCGCCGCTGAAGGGCGTGGCGACCCTGCTCCGCGCGTTCGCCAAGCTCGTGACGGAACGAACTGCCGAGCTGACTCTCGTCGGCAAGCCCACGCCCGGCGGGCCGACCGACCGCCTCGTTTCCGAACTCGCGCTCGGTGACCGGGTCCGGTTCGTCAGCGGGATCAGCGACGACGAGCTGGCCGAGCTGATCGCCAGCGCGGAGCTGGCCGTCGTCCCGTCGCTGTACGAGGGGTTCTCGCTGCCGGCCGTGGAGCACATGGCGTCCGGCACCCCGCTCATCGCGACCCGGACGGGCGCCCTGCCGGAGGTGGTCGGCGACGCCGCGCGGCTGGTGGCGCCGGGCGACGCCGAGGAACTGGCCGCCGCGCTGGGGGCGCTGCTCGACTCGCCCGCCGAGCGGGAGCGGATGGCCGCGGTGGCGCTGCGCCGGGTCCAGGAGCGGTTCGCCTGGCCCGCGGTCGCCCGGGCCACGGTGGCGCAGTACCGCGAGGCGATGGCCACCCAGGGCCGGCCCGTCATGAGGCGCGCATGCTGACCGTCGACTTCGGGCGGCTGCCGGTCGGGCCGGGCTGCCGGGTCCTGGACCTGGGCTGCGGCGCGGGACGGCATGCCTTCGAGGCCGTGCGCCGGGGCGGGCGGGTCGTCGCGCTGGACACCGACCGGGCCGAGCTGGCGTCGGTCGCGGCGATGGTCGCGGCCATGCGGGAGGCGGGCGAGGTCCCGGCGGGCGCGGACGCCGTCTGCGCGGCGGGCGACGCCACGGCCATGCCGTTCGCCGACGGCAGCTTCGACGTGGTCATCGCGGCCGAGGTCCTGGAGCACATCCCGGCCGATCAGGCCGCGCTGCGCGAGATCACCCGGGTGCTGGCCCCCGGCGGCACGGTGGCGGTCACGGTGCCCGCGTGGCTGCCGGAGCGGATCTGCTGGCGGCTGTCCGACGACTACCACAACGTGCCGGGCGGGCACATCCGGATCTTCACCCGGCGGGAGCTCGAGACGAAGCTGGCCGTCGCCGGGCTGGAGGTCGGCGGGCACCATCACGCGCACGCGCTGCATTCCCCGTACTGGTGGGTGAAGTGCGCCGTGGGCGTGCACGATGATGATCACCCGCTGGCCCGCGCCTACCACCGGCTGCTGGTCTGGGACATCATGTCGGCGCCGAAGGTGACCCGGCTGGCCGACCGGGCGCTGAACCCGGTGCTCGGCAAGAGCCTGGTCGTCTATGCGACCAGGCCGGCCAGCGGTGCGTCTAAGCACGGTGCGTCTGACCACTGGGTGTCTAACCACGGTGCGTCTAACCACGGTGCGTCTAACCACGGGGCAGCTGGGACCGCGCGGGCGGCCCGGGCGGCGAGGAACGGGAATCCGGGAAGGAACGGGAGTGCCACCACTACGGGGAACCTGGACGCGCATGCGGGGGCATGAGCGGCCGGACGGCTGGGTACCGGAGGTAGCCGGCATCCTGACCGCGGATCAGCTGCTGGCCACGGGGCAGGCCATCGCGGCGGCGCAGCAGAAGGACGGCGCGATCGGCTGGCCGGACGGGCACGTCGACGCCTGGAACCACGTCGAGTGCGCGATGGCCCTGTCGGCCTGCGGGCTGCGCCGGCCGGCCCGGCGCGCCTACGGCTGGCTGGCCGCTGCCCAGCGGCGGGACGGCTCCTGGCCGGTGCAGACCGCGGACGGGACCAAGTCCGACCGGGCGGCCGAGAGCAACCACGCGGTGTATCCCGCGGTGGGTGTCTGGCACGAGTTCCTGGTCACCGGCGACGAGGCCTTCGTTTCGAGGATGTGGCCGTTAATCCGCGCGGGAGTCGAGTTCGCGCTCCGGTTGCAGCGCGAGGGCGGCGAGATCATCTGGCGGCGGCGGGACGACGGCAGGCCCGACGCGTTCGCCCTGCTGGCCGGGTGCGCCAGCATGTACCAGGGGCTGCGCTGCGCGATCGCGCTGGCCGACCACCTGGGCTCCAGCCAGCCGGACTGGGACCTGGCCGCGGCCCAGCTCGGGCACGCGGTGGCCTGCCACGAGGAGGCGTTCGCGGACAAGAGCCGGTTCTCGATGGACTGGTACTACCCGGTGCTCGGCGGCCCGCTGCGCGGCGACGGCGCCGACCAGCGGCTGGCGGCCGGGTGGGACACCTTCGTGGTGCCGGGCCTGGGCATCCGCTGCGTGAGCGACGAGCCGTGGGTCACCGGCGCCGAGACGTGCGAGCTGGCCCTGGCGCTGGACGCGATCGGCGATCAGGCCCGGGCGCTGGACCTGCTGGAGCAGATCCAGCACCTGCGCGACCCGAGCGGCGCGTACTGGACGGGCTGGCAGTTCGTCAACCAGGCCCACTTCCCGGCCGAGCAGAGCGCCTGGACGGCGGCCACGGTGGTCCTGGCCGCCGACGCGCTGTCCGGCGCCACCGGCGGCGCGGGCATCTTCGCCGACGTCACCGCCGGGCCGCGGCCCGCCGAGCTGCCGGCCGCCGTGTCGGCGGCCTGCGGCTGCGGGTCAGCCGATCCCGTCCCCGGTCCGCTCAAGCACTCGTAGCGAGCCCGCCACCCGGACCTGCGTGAAGGCGCCGGACGCGAGCGCGCGCCGGAAGATCCGGTAGGGGGCCTGGCCGCCGTCGGCGGGGTCGGGGAAGACGTCGTGGATGGCCAGCGCGCCGCCGGGAGCGACCCGCGGCGCCCAGCCCTCGTAGTCGGCGGCGGCCGCCGCGTCGGTGTGGCCGCCGTCGATGAACAGCAGGCCCAGCGGGGCGCGCCACAGCGCGGCGACGGCAGCGGACCGGCCCACGATCGCGATGACGTGCTCCTCCAGCCCGGCCGCGGCCAGGGTCGCGCGGAAGTGCGGCAGCGTGTCCAGCCGGCCGGTGGCGGGATCGACGAGCTCGGCGTCGTGGTACTCCCAGCCGGGCTGGTTCTCCTCCGAGCCGTGGTGGTGGTCGACGGTCACGACGACCCGGCCGGCCTGCCGGGCCGCGGCGGCCAGGTAAATGGTCGACTTGCCGCAGTAGGTGCCGATCTCGGCGACCGGGCCGCGGGCGGCGTAGGCCGCCGCCGTCTCGAACAGGGCCAGCCCTTCGTCGGGCGGCATGAAACCGCGGGCGTCCTGGGCCGCGGCGGCGAGGTCGGCCGGCAGCCGGGGCGGGGCAGCCTGGGGGGTCAGCTGAGGTTGGGCGGTCATGGGGCCAGTCTGGCCTGGGGCTGCCTTGCCGCGCGAGCGAGGTCGTGCTCTACTCCCTGCAGTGCCCGCCGGTGGGCCAATAGTCCGGCCATGAGGCGGAGGTGCGGTATGCGCGTGGAGGCGGACTGGGATGCCTGCGAGGCCAACGCCGTGTGCGCGGGCCTGGTGCCGGAGGTGTTCGAGGTGGACGACGACGACAACCTGCAGATCACGCCGGGCGACGTCCCGGCCGGGCTGGAGCAGCGGGTCCGGCACGCGGTCAGCTCGTGCCCGAAGCTGGCCCTGCGGACCGAGGAATAAGGAGAGCTCAGCGTCGCGCTGCGGCGCGCGGGGAAGCTGGACATCGAGGCGCTCATCAGCGCCTGGATCTCGTTCGGGGAACTGAACCAGGCCGTCAGCGCGTTGCGTGAGGGAAATGTAGTCAGGCAGGTCGGCACATTCGGTTAAGGGTGAGCGAGCCAGTGCGGTCAGATGGTCAGGGACGGGTCCGGGGCCGGGCGCGGCGGGTGGCCGCGGGCGCGGGCGCGCTGGCCGCGGTGAGTCTCGGGCTGGCGTGCTCGGCGACCGGCGGGTCGGCGGCCAGCAGCAGTGCCGCCGCGCAGAGCCCGGCCGCGCAGTCCGCGAGCCCGGCCCCGAGGGTGGGCCAGCCCCCGTCGGTAGCCGTCAGCCCGGCGCAGCTGACGGCGGCGTACAACCTGGGGCCGCTGCAGAAGCGGGGCATCGAGGGCGCCGGGCAGACCATCGTCATCGTGGACTCCTTCGGCTCGCCCACCATCGCGGCCGACCTGGCCAGCTTCGACTCGGCGTTCGGGCTGCGGGCCCCGGCCTCGCTGAAGGTCATCCAGCCCGCCGGGCCGGTCCCGGCCTACCGGGACAACACCACCCGGTCCGGCTGGGCCTCCGAGACCAGCATGGATGTCGAGTGGGCGCACGTGATGGCCCCGGCCGCGGCCATCGTGCTGGTCGAGACCCCGACCGCGGAGACCGAGGGCCTGGCCGGGTTCCCGCAGATCGTCACGGCGGAGAACTACGTGCTCCGCCACCATCTCGGCCAGGTCATCAGCCAGAGTTTCGGCGCGACCGAGCAGACATTCAGCTCGCCGGCCCAGCTGCTGGCCGTGCGCGGCCCTTACCGGCTGGCCGCGCGCGATCACGTGACGGTCCTGGCCGCCTCCGGCGATAACGGGGCCTCGGGCGAGACCCTCGACATGCACAGCGTCTACAACCGGCCGGTCGTGGAGTGGCCCGCGTCCGACCCGCTCGTGACCGCCGTCGGCGGCACCCAGCTGAAGCTGGGCCAGGACGGCCAGCGGCTGGCGCCCGACAGCGCCTGGAACCAGGGCGGCGGGGGCCAGTCGGCCATCTTCGCCCGGCCGTCCTACCAGAACGGCGTGGCGCGCCTCACCGGCAGCCACCGCGGCATCCCGGACATCTCCATGGACGCCTCGTGCTCGAGCCCGGTGGCCGTGTACGGCACCTTCCAGGGCGGCGGCGGCTGGCAGACCAGCTGCGGCACGAGCCTGGCCACCCCGCTGATGGCCGGCATCGTGGCCCTGGCCGACCAGGTGGCCGGCCACCCGCTGGGCCTGATCAACCCGGCGCTGTACAAGATGTCGGCCGCCCACAGCGCGGGCATCACCGACATCCTGGCCGGGGACAACGCGGTGCACAGCGACAGCGGCGCCACGGTGCCCGGCTACCGCGCCGCCCCCGGCTATGACCTGGCCTCCGGCCTGGGCACGGTCAACGCCGCGGTGTTCGTCCCCCTCCTGGCCCGCGGCGGCTGACCCGCGCGACTGCCCGCGGCCGTCCTCCGGGTCTTCCGGCCCCCGGGCAGCGACATGAGCGTGGAGTCGCTGCTGCTATAGCAGCAGCGTCCTTACGGTCACGTCGTAGCAAATGGCCACGGCCCCGGCGCCCGCCGAAGGCGGGGTGAGTTCATGAGGCTGGAGCGTCGGCTGAGACGGGCGGGACGGGGGGACGGCCCCGTTTCGGAGGTTAGGGTGGTCTCCCTTTCGCCGGGCGGGGGTTAGGCCGGCGGGCGGGGGTTAGGTGGTGGCGGGGCGGTACTTGGGCGGGATGCTGCCGACGACGTGGGCCAGGCGGACGCGGTCGCCGCGGTAGATGTAGCGGGTCAGCCGGATGGGGCGCTCGGCGCTGTAGGACGTCCGGTTGACCACGATGACCGGCATCCCGGCGGGCAGCTCGAAGAAGGTCAGCTCGATCGCGTCCGGCATCCGCGCGCCGATCTCGTCGACGAAGCCGGCCTGCTGGTGGCCGAGTTCGGCCAGCAACTTGACCGAGCCCTGCGAGATCCGCCCGGCGTGGGCCAGCGCGGTCTCACCGGCGATGTCCATCGGGAAGTAGGAGTTGAGCATCAGCCACGGGACATCGTCGATGTGCTGCCGGGTCCGGCGCACGATGACCGGCTCGTCGGCGGCGATCTCCAGCTTCTCGGCCACGCTGGCCGTGGCGGGCAGCGTCTCGACCACGAACCGGACCGTCTCGGGCTTGCCCGGATCGGGACCCACGATCGGCAGCGCGGTCGACGCGTGAAAGCCGCCGGGGGGCAGCTTGACCCGGGACAGCAGCGCGGTGAACGGCTTGGCCGGGGCCTGCACGAAGGTGCCGAGGCCCTGCCGGGTGACGACCAGTCCCTGGTTGGTCAGCAGGGCCAGGGCGAGGCGGACCGTGTTGCGGGAGGCGTCGTACTGCCGGACCAGGTCGGGCTCGCTGGGCAGGCGGTCGTCGGGGGCGAGCGCGCCCCGGGTGATCTGGTCACGCAGCCGGTCGGCGATCTGCTGGTACTTCGCCTGGGCCACGTGGTCGCCTCCTGCGCTTGAGGTCACCGCCGTCGCGAGCACTGTCCTCGCGAGCACCGCCGGTGCACCGTGCCGGGTCACTCATGCCGATGATTCTCACCATTCGGATAGGTAGATGATACCCATTCTGCTCGTTTCAAACAGACCACTCATTGGTATGAGCTGGATGGATGGCAACATCAGATCGAATGGCGGGACATGAGCCAGCGGTGACGGTGCCGTGCCGATCGATGCGGCCGCTACGGGAAGTAGGTAGGGATGATCATCCTGCTCGTCATCGCGATCGCTGCGGTGACTGCGCCGGTCGTCGGCGTGCTGCTGGTCAGCCACGCAAGCCGCCGCGAGGATGCGGCGCTCAGCCTGAGCCGCCAGCCCACCGGAGTGCTGCAAGCCGCGACCCGGCGGCTCCTGAACTTCCATGGTGACGGCATCGGGCAGCGGCCGGCTGGCCCGGGCGGCACAGGGGCGCGCCCGGGCGACCGGCCGGGCGGGTGGCTCGGCGGGGACGGGACGTTCCCGGCGGATGACGAGTTCGTGGACAACGGCGCTGACGCCCCGTGGCTGGCGGGGAGTCGCTAGGCGACCGCGTGATCCCGGCGTGCTCCGGGGCCGGCCAGGCCTCGGGACGCCGGGATCACGGCTGTCCGGGGCGATCGCCTTCCGGGACGGCCGCTTCCGCCACGGGCGGGCGGGCGCGGTCACGGCGGAACTTGCGGACGGCCCAGGCGGCCAGGGCGGCAACGACGAGGACGGCGGCCGCGATGGCCAGGCCCGCGCCGACGCGCTTCTCGATGACCGTGTAGGCGGACCCGGCCAGGTAGCCCAGCAGGGTGTAGCCAACACCCCAGATGACGCCGCCGATCAGGTTGTAGCGCAGGAACACGGCGTAGCGGACCGGTGCCGCCCCGGCCGCGGCCGGCATGATCGCCCGGACGATGGCCACGAACCGGCCGAGCAGCACGCCGAGCCCGCCGCGGTCACGGAGCACGGCCCGGGTACGGTCCACGCCGCCGGGGACGCGGCGCAGGACCCGGCCGGCGAACAGCCGGTCCCCCATCCGGCGGCCGATCTCGTAGCCGACCAGGGGGCCCGCCACGGCCGCGGCGACCACGATCACGATCAGCGGCCACAGGGCGAGATGGCCCCGGCTGGCCAGGACGCCGCCCAGGACGACCGCGGTCTCGCCGGGCACGAAGAAGCCGATGAAGACGGCCGTCTCGCCGAACACCAGCGCGGCGACCACCAGGTAGGCGAGCCAGCCGCTGAGGCTGGCGATCCCGCTCGCCAGAGAACTCACGGGTTAAGACCCCCTTGCGCGAGCCGGTCTGGACATAGTAGGACAGCATCCGTCGGCCACGTCCCGGAGCGGGAAGGGAGGCGATGGATGCACGGCGGCGCGCTGCCGACACCAGGCATGGTCGTGAGCGGCGGTTTTCTCCGCCAGCCCGCGATGTTCTCCAACCGGATCACCCGCGACGGCGCCAGCGGCTACACGGCGCAGCCGGGACGCTACCAGCTCTACGCCTCGCTGGCCGACCCGTGGTCGCACCGCGCGCTGATCGTGCGCCGGCTGCTCGGCCTGGAGCCGGTGATCGGCCTCACCGTCACCGACCCCATCCCCGGCGAGCGCGGCTGGCGGTTCCCCGACAGCAGCGGCGGGCGCGACCCGGCCACCGGGGCGCAGTGGCTGGCCGAGCTCTACCTGGCCACCGATCCCGGCTATACCGGCCGCTGCACGGTGCCGCTGATCTGGGACACGATGCGGCAGCGCATCGTCACCAATGACTTCCCGCAGATCAGCGTGATGCTGGAGACGGAGTTCAGCGAGTTCCACCGGCCCGGCGCGCCCGACCTGTACCCGCCGTCCCAGCGCCGGGAGATCGACGCCATCGGCGCGCTCATCCACCACGCGGTCTCCAGCGGGGTATACCGCACCGGGATGGCCGCCACCCAGGCCGCCTACGAGGAGGCATTCGACGCGGTGTTCACCACGCTCGACGCCCTGGAGGAGCGCCTCGGCCGCCGCCGGTTCCTGCTCGGCCGCCAGTTGTGCGAGGCCGACATCCGGCTGTTCCCCACGCTGGTCCGGTTCGACGCCGTCTACTACCTGCACTTCAAGTGCAACCTGCACCGGATCGCGGACTACCCGCACCTGTGGGCCTACGCGCGCGACCTCTACCAGCGCCCCGGATTCGGTGACACGACCGACTTTGTCCAGATCAAGCGGCACTACTACCAGACGCAGGAATGGATAAACCCGTCCCGGATCGTCCCCAAGGGACCGTATGTGAGCTGGCTGGAACCCCACGGCCGGGACCGTCTGTCCGCGTAGGCTGTGCTCCGTCCCCGCGGAGGAGAGCATCCCGGCTTCCGGGTAGCCTTAATGAGCGGGGAACACCTCAGATAATCCAGTTTCGGAAGAGGGCGATGTCCGCCGTGTCTTCTGGGTCTCCGCGCGCAACCGCGGATCTCAATGCACAGTCCGCGAACGGGTCAGCCAACGGGTCGGGCGATGCCCCCGAGGCCGTAGAGGCCGGTGCTGACTTCGGGCCCAACCAGTGGCTCGTGGACGAGCTCTACCAGCGGTACCAGGCGGATCCGAGCTCGGTCGACCGGGCGTGGTGGAACTTCTTCGCCGACTATCACCCGTCACCCGAGCAGGCGGCCCCGGCACCCCCCGCGCCCGCGTCACCCCCCGCGCCCGCGGCCAGCCCGCCGGCCGGGTTCAACGGGTCGGCGCCCCAGGCCGCACCGCCCGCCCCGCCCGCACCGCCCGCCCCGGCTGCGCCCGCCCCGGCTGCGCCCGCCCCGGCTGCGCCCGCCGCCCCGGCCGCGCCCCGGCTCGCCCCGGCGCCCGCCCCGGCGCCGTCCGGCGAGCAGGTCCGGCTGCGCGGGGCCGCCGCCCGGACCGTGGCCAACATGTCGGCCAGCCTGGCCGTGCCGACTGCCACCAGCGTGCGCGCGATCCCGGCCAAGCTGGTGGCCGACAACCGCATCGTCATCAACAACCACCTGGCCCGCGGCCGCGGCGGCAAGGTGTCCTTCACGCATCTCATCGGTTACGCGCTGGTTCGCGCCCTGGCCGTGGTGCCGGAGATGAACAACTCCTACGCCGACGTGGACGGCAAGCCCGTGCTCGTCCAGCCAGGCGAGATCAACCTCGGCCTGGCCATCGACATCCGCCGCGAGGACGGGTCCCGGCAGCTGCTGGTGCCGTCGATCAAGTCCGCGCAGAACATGGACTTCCGGCAGTTCTGGGGTGCCTACGAGGACATCGTCCGCAAGGCCCGCTCGGGCAAGCTCACGGTCGAGGACTTCGCCGGCACGACGATCAGCCTGACCAATCCGGGCACGATCGGCACCGAGCACAGCGTTCCGCGCCTCATGCAGGGTCAGGGATGCATCGTTGGCGTGGGGGCGATGGAATACCCCGCGGCCTATCAGGGCGCCTCGGCCGAGACCATCGCGCGGATGGCCATCAGCAAGACCGTCACCCTCACGTCCACCTACGACCACCGGATCATCCAGGGCGCCCAGTCCGGCGACTTCCTGCGGGTCATCCACCAGCTGCTGCTGGGCGAGGACGGCTTCTACGACGAGGTCTTCCAGGCCCTGCAGATCCCGTACGAGCCGGTCCGCTGGGAGCGCGACATCCAGGCCGGCCACGAGGATGACGTCACCAAGGCCGCCCGGGTGCACGAGCTGATCCACGCCTACCGGGTCCGCGGCCACCTGATGGCCGACACCGACCCGCTGGAGTACCGCCAGCGCCGCCACCCCGACCTGGACATCAACCGGCACGGGCTGACCCTGTGGGACCTGGAGCGGGAGTTCGCCACCGGCGGCTTCGGCGGCGAGCCGCGGATGCGGCTGCGCAAGATCCTGGGCGTGCTGCGCGACTCCTACTGCCGCACCGTGGGCGTGGAGTACATGCACATCCAGAACCCGGACGAGCGGGCCTGGATCCAGGCCCGGGTCGAGCGGCCGCACGGGCGGGCCGACAAGGACGAGCAGCTGCGCATCCTGTCGCGGCTCAACGTGGCCGAGGCGTTCGAGATGTTCCTGCAGACCAAGTTCGTCGGGCAGCGCCGGTTCTCGCTGGAGGGCGCCGAGTCGCTGATCCCGCTGCTGGACGCCGTGCTGACCGAGGCCGCCCACGGTCAGCTGCATGAGGCGGTCATCGGCATGGCCCACCGGGGCCGGCTGAACGTGCTGGCCAACATCGTGGGCAAGTCCTACGGGCAGATCTTCAACGAGTTCGAGGGCAACCTCGACCCGGCCACCACCCACGGCTCCGGCGACGTGAAGTACCACCTCGGCGCCGAGGGCAGCTACCGGGTCGCGGGCGGCGGCGAGATCCCGACCACGCTGGTCGCCAACCCGAGCCACCTGGAGGCCGTCGACCCGGTGCTCGAGGGCGTGGTCCGGGCCAAGCAGGACGTGCTGGACATGGGCGACGCCGACGGCTTCACCGTGCTGCCGGTGCTGATCCACGGGGACGCGGCCTTCGCCGGCCAGGGCGTGGTCGCCGAGACGCTGGAGCTGTCGCAGCTGCGCGGCTACCGCACCGGCGGCACCGTCCACATCGTGGTCAACAACCAGGTCGGCTTCACCACCGCGCCCGAGTCCTCCCGGTCCAGCGTGTACTCCACGGACGTGGCCCGGATGATCCAGGCGCCCATCTTCCACGTGAACGGGGACGACCCCGAGGCCGTGGTCCGGGTCGGGCGGCTGGCCTTCGCCTACCGGCAGGCATTCGCCAAGGACGTCGTCATCGACATGATCTGCTACCGCCGGCGCGGTCACAACGAGGCGGACAACCCCTCGTTCACCCAGCCGCTCATGTACGACCTGATCGACGCCAAGCGCTCCACCCGCAAGCTGTACACGGAGAACCTGATCGGCCGCGGCGACATCACGATGGAGGAGGCCGAGCAGGCCCTGCGCGACTACCAGCAGGAGCTGGAGCGCGCCTTCACCGAGACCAGGGACGCGCTGAGCCGGCCCGCCGAGCCCGGCACGGTGACCCGGCCGCAGGTGGAGCAGGCCAGCCCGGCCGACCACGCGGCGGTGCCCACGGCCATCCCGGCCGAGACGATCAAGGCGATCATCGACTCGCAGGTGGCCCTGCCCGAGGGATTCACGCCGCACCCGCGGCTGCTGCCCCAGCTGCAGCGCCGGTCAGCCATGGTCGAGCAGGACGAGATCGACTGGGCCACCGGCGAGCTGCTCGCCTTCGGGTCCACCCTGATCGACGGGCACCCGGTCCGGCTGATCGGCCAGGACTCCCGGCGCGGCACGTTCGGCCAGCGGCACGCGGTGCTGGTGGACCGGCACACGGGCGAGGAGTTCACGCCGCTGCGCCGGTTCAACGGGCCGAACGCCAAGTTCTACATCTACGACTCGCTGCTGTCGGAGTACGCGGCCGTCGGCTTCGAGTACGGCTACTCGGTGGCCCGGCCCGGCGCGCTGGTCTGCTGGGAGGCGCAGTTCGGCGACTTCATCAACGGCGCGCAGACCATCGTCGATGAGTTCATCAGCTCCGGCGAGCAGAAGTGGGGCCAGCGCTCGGGCGTCGTCCTGCTGCTGCCGCACGGGTACGAGGGCCAGGGCCCGGACCACTCCTCGGCCCGGCTGGAGCGGTTCCTGTCGCTGTGCGCGCAGGACAACATGACGGTGGCCACGCCCAGCACGCCGGCCAGCTACTTCCACCTGCTGCGCTGGCAGGCGCTGTCCGGCCGGATCAAGCCGCTGATCGTGTTCACGCCCAAGTCGATGCTGCGGCTGAAGACCGCCGTGTCGGCCGTGGCCGACTTCACCTCCGGCTCGTTCCAGCCGGTGCTCAGTGACCCCGGGCTGGCCGCGGGCGCCAACCCGGCGGCGGTCCGGCGGGTCATCCTGTGCGCGGGCAAGATCTACTACGACCTGGCCGAGCGGCGCGCCAAGGAAGGCCGCGACGACATCGCGCTGGTCCGGGTCGAGCGCCTCTACCCGCTGCCGGCCGCCGAGATCGCGGCGGAGCTGCGCCGCTACCCGGCCGCGGCCCAGGTGGCCTGGACCCAGGAGGAGCCGGCCAACATGGGGGGCTGGCCCTCCATGGGCCTGGCCCTCCCGCAGGTGATCCGCCGGCCGGTGCTCCCCATCACCCTCCCGGCGAGCTCGGCGCCGGCGGCGGGCTCGGCCAAGGCTCACGTCCAAGAGCACGGGGGCCTGGTGGCGGCCGCCCTGCACCCCGGCGGCTAGGGCCAGTGGTGTACTTCACCGACCGGGGCATCGAGGAGCTCAGCCAGCGGCGCGGGGACGAGGAGGTCACGCTGACCTGGCTCGCCGAGCGGCTGGCGGAGTTCGTCGACGCCTTCCCGGAATCAGCCGCCGAGGTCGACCGGCTGGCCACCTGGCTCGCGCGGCTGGACGACGACGTCGACGAGTAAGCTGCTGGGGTTGCGTAGTCACGATACATCTTGACTTTTGGCTGACGCGACATAACGTATCTGGAGGGGGCAGTGTCGCGCTGTGCGAAAACACGGGTCGCGACCGCCCGGCCAGTGAGAGCACAGCCCGACACGGTCCGGTTCGTCGTCGGCGAGGCAGGACAGGTGATGCACGGTGAGCCCGATTTTCCGGCACGGCAGGCTCCGGTTGTACCTGCTCAAGCTGCTCGACGAGGCGCCGCGGCACGGTTACGAGGTCATCCGGCTGCTCCAGGACCGGTTCATGGGGGTCTACTCGCCGTCGCCGGGCACGATCTACCCCCGGCTGGCCCGGCTGGAAGACGACGGGCTGGTCACCCACGACGAGGTCGACGGCCGGAAGGTCTACCGGATCACCGAGAAGGGCCGGGAGGAGATCCGGGCCCGCCTGGACGACCTGGCCGAGCTTGAGGACGAGCTCACCGAGTCGGTGCGGGACATCGCGCGCGAGGTCAGCGAGGACGTCCGGGACACGGTCCGGAGCCTGCGCGAGGAGATCACCTGGGCGGCCCGGGACATCCGCCGGGACGGGCGCGGGCCGCGAGATGGCCGGCCGGGGCCGGGCGGCCGCGACGGTGAGCCGGGCCAGGTCGGCGGCGCGGGCCACGGCGGGAGTGCAGGCGACGGCGGGAGTGCGGGCGACGCGGAGGCCGCGGGCGACGCGGGCGGGGCCGGCGCGGGCAAGGCCGGCGAGCCGTCGGCGGATGACGCCCGGCGGATCCGGGAAGAGGCCCGGCAGGCGCGCGAGGACATCCGGGATGTGTTCCGGTCCCACCGGGGCAGCGGTAACAAGGGCGGGGCGCGGCCGGGTGCTCGCGCCGGCGCCGGCGCCGGACGGCCAGGCAGTGGGCAGCCAGGCAGTGGGCAGCCAGGCAGCGGGCGGCCGGGCAGCGGGCGGCCGGGCAGCGGGAGGCCGGACTGGGCCGGGTTTGCCGGGCGGGCCGCCGGGTGGCAGGACTGGGCCGGCATGCCCGCCGGGCTGGACCGGCTGGCGTCGGACTTCGCCCGCGACCTGAGCCACGTGGCGGGCCACGCCGGGGACCTGGGCGAGGGCGCGCTCGGCGACCTGAAGAACATCCTGGCCGACACGCTGAGCCGGATCCGCGATGAGGTCTTCGCGCCAGGGCGGGACCCTGATGCCCCTGCGGCGCCGGCAGACGGTGAGGCGCACGGAGCGGCGGCCCCCGACGCTGCGGCCCCGGAAGGCGGGACCCCGGACGCGGCGCCGCCAGCCGGGGCGGCGAGGTCCGATCATGAGACGCCGGCGGCCAAGGCGGGTCCCGAGGCCGACCACACTGCGGAGCCCCGCGCCGAGGGACAGGACGGCCAGGCCAGCGGCCCGGCCGCGTGAGCGCTCCTAGAGCGTGAAGACGATCTTCCCGAACGCCTCGCCGCCGATCATGGCGGCGAAGCCGTCGCGGGCCTCGGTCAGCGGGAGGGTCCGGTCGATGACCGGCCGCACCCCGGTCTGCTCCAGGAAGGTGAGCAGGCGGGCCAGCTGATCGCGGCTGCCCATGGTCGAGCCGACCACTGACAGCTGCAGGAAGAACATGCGGTTCAGGTCGGCGGGCGGCATCGGGCCGCTGGTGGCCCCGCAGACCACGACGGTGCCGCCGGGCCGCAGGGCGCGCAGAGAGTGCGCCCAGGTCGCCTCGCCGACCGTTTCCATGACCGCGTCCACCCGCTCCGGCAGGCGCGCCCCGGACTCGAAGGCCCGGTCGGCGCCGAGCTCGACCGCCCGGGCGCGCTTGGCCTCGCTGCGGCTGGTGGCCCAGATGCGGTAGCCGGCGGCCCGGCCGAGCAGGATCATCGCCGTGGCCACGCCGCCGCCGGCGCCCTGGACCAGCACGGTCGCGCCCGGCTGCAGCCCAGCCCGGCCGAACAGCATCCGGTAGGCCGTCAGGTAGGCCGTCGGCAGGCACGCGGCCTGCTCGAAGCTCAGCGCGGCCGGCTTGGGCACCAGGTTCCACCGCGGCACCGTCACGCGCTCGGCCATGGTCCCGTCGTACTTCTCCGACAGCAGCGACCGGCCGGGGTCGAGGGTCTCGTCGCCGCCCGACGGGTCGCCGATGACCGCGTGCACGACGACCTCGTTCCCGTCCTCGTCGATCCCGGCGGCATCACAGCCGAGGATCATCGGCAGCCGGTCGGCGGCCAGCCCGACACCGCGCAGCGACCAGACATCGTGGTGGTTGAGCGCGGCGGCCTTGACGGTGACCGTGGCCCAGCCCTCCGGCGGCACCGGGTCGGCATGCTGGCCCAGTTCCAGGGCGGCCAGCGGGTCACTGGAATCGGCGCGCGCAGCGGTGACGGCGAACATGACTGGGACCCTAGTATCCAGCCGCGGCCGCTGGCGACCCGGCCCCGATCTGCCTGTCCCGCCTGCCCCAGTTGCGAATCCCGGGCCAGTTCGCGCCTCCTGTGCGATAATCAGGCCGGGAGCGGTCACAGTCCCGCATGATCCAACCGCAGGTAAGGACCGGAGTGAACCTCACGTCCTATGCCGAGCTGGCGGTTCGCCTCGTTAATACGGCCTATCGGGCACCCGGCGATCCCGATCCGCTCGGCGCCACCAGCGACTTCCGCGCGCTGGTCTCCGACCGACCCAGGCTGGCCGCGGCCGCGGCCGCGTTCGACCTGGAGGCACTGCGCGCGCTGCGCGCCGAGCTGGGCGAGGTGTTCACCGCCGCCGCCACGGGCCGGGACGCGGCCGCCATGGGCCATCTCAACGCACTGCTCGCCCGCAGCCCGGTCCAGCCCGAACTCGTCGCTCACGACGACCAGCCCTGGCACGTTCACCTCGCCGAGCACGGGTCAGCGGCCGACCGGTACGCGGCCGGCGCGGTCGTCGGCCTGGCCCTCACCGTCTCCCAGTACGGGCTGGCCCGGCTGGGCATCTGCTCCATCGCCTCATGCCGGCGGGTCTTCATCGATGCCAGCTCCAACCGCTCCCGGCGGTACTGCCCGGAGCACTGCGCGGCTCGGGCCAACGTCACCACGATTCGCGCCCAGGCCCACGCCGGCCGGGCCGGCCACGCTACCGCGGCCAGCTGAACAAACCCGGAAGCTGCCTGTTTGTTATATTCCGGTTACGCCTGACTGTCTCGGCGGGCACTTAAGCCGCCCCGTCATAACGTTAACGATTTGTGAACGTGACGCGCCTATAGCGCGCCACACCAGCGACGACGCGCTGGTCAGTACCCGCGTGCCGGGCGCTGAGCAATGTCCATTCAGTGACCTGCGTTACCGAAATGACGCCAGGTGACGGCTTCTCATGGCACGGGTCCATCATTACCATGAGCCCTACTCATCGGGCCGTATGGCCCACGTATGCGGACCCGAAAGAAGGTTCGACCATGGCAACTGAGTCGGTAGCCACCACCTCCAGGCCGGCGGACGTCGGCCTCAAACGCGAGATGGGGCTGATCGGCGCCACCTGGTCATCCGAGACCTCGATCATCGGCTCGGGCTGGCTGTTCGGTGCGCTCTACGCCTCGCAGGCGGCGGGGCCGGCCGCCCTGCTCGGCTGGGTCATCGGCGGCGTCGCGGTGATCTTCCTGGCCCTGGTGCACGCCGAACTCGGCGGGATGTACCCGGTGTCCGGCGGCACCGCGAGATTCCCGCACCTGGCGTACGGGAGCGTGGCCGGCATCTCCTTCGGATTCTTCTCCTGGGTGCAGGCCATCACGGTGGCGCCGATCGAGTGCTTCGCGGTGATGGAGTACGGGTCGTACTTCTGGCACGGCCTCTTCAACGCGACCTCGAACGGCGGGAAGGGCAACGTCACCGCGCTCGGCTTCGTGATGACGATTGTCCTGATGGCGATCTTCACGTCGCTGAACTTCCTGGCCATGCGCTTGTTCAACCGGGTCAACGCCGGCATCACCTGGTGGAAGATCGCCATCCCGGTGATCGCGATCATCGTGCTGGCCTTCAAGTTCCACGGCAGCAACTTCACCGCGGGCGGCGGCTTCATGCCCTACGGGATCAAGGCCTTGTTCGCGGCCATCCCGTCGGCGGGCATCGTTTTCTCCTACCTCGGCTTCGAGCAGGCCGACCAGCTGGCCGCCGAGATCAAGGACCCGCAGAAGAACCTGCCGCGGGCGATCCTGCTGGCCACCTTCATCGGCATCATCATCTATTGCCTGCTGCAGGTCGTGTTCATCGGCGCGCTGCCGCACAGCCAGATCGCCCACGGGTTCGCCAAGATCAGCGACCCGAACATCCTGGCCGGGCCGTTCGCCGGCCTGGCCGGCCTGGTCGGGCTCGGCTTCCTGGCCAGCCTCCTGCGGCTCGACGCGTTCATCTCGCCGTTCGGCACCGGGCTGATCTACCAGACCTCGACCTCCCGGGTCGGGTACGGGCTGTCCCGGAACCGCTACTTCCCGCAGGCCTTCTCCAGGGTCGACGCCCGCGGCGTGCCGTGGGTCAGCCTGATCGTCGCGTTCATCGCCGGGCTGTTCTTCCTGCTGCCGTTCCCCAGCTGGCATTCCCTGGTCGGCCTGGTCACCGGGGCCAGCGTGCTGATGTACGCCGGCGCGCCGCTGGCCATGGGCGCGTTCCGCCGCCAGGTCCCGGATGCGGAGCGGCCCTACCGCGTGCCGGGCGGCGCCGTGGTCAGCCCGCTGGCGTTCATCATCGCCAACATGCTGATCTACTGGTCGGGCCTCGAGGTGATCTGGAAGCTCGGCGTCGTGATCGTGATCGGGTACATCCTGATCGCCGCCTCCATGGCGTTCGACCAGAACCGCCCGCCGCTGGACTGGAAGTCGGCGCAGTGGCTGCCGGTCTACCTGATCGGCCTGGGCATCATCTCCTGGCAGGGCCAGTACTCCGGCGGTGCCGTCAAGGCCCCGCTGAACACCAACCACATCCCGTTCTGGTGGGACATGGTGGTCGTGGCCGCGTTCAGCCTGGTGATCTACTACTGGGCCATGGCGGTCCGGCTGCCCAAGGCTGAGATGCTCCGGCTCGTTGAGGCGCAGTCCGGCATCGAGCCGCCCGAGCGCAACAGCTGACAGTGACGCTGAGGACCCGTGCCCGCATGCTGGGCACGGGTCCTCTGTCGTTCTCCGCGGCCGGCGCTCAGGACCGGGCGCGGCGGTAGCGCAGCAGCATCCGCCCGGCGATCAGGCCGTCCGGCACCGGGCCGAACGTCCGGCTGTCGACGGCCCGGACGTTCCGATTGTCCGATTCCAGCCACCAGCCGTCGGCATCCCGGCGCACGGCCCGCTTCACCAGGAGAAAATCCGCCCGGCCGGGGTGGCGGGCGATGACGATCTGGCCCGCCCGGATCCGCGGCGGGCTCACGGCCCGCAGGCCGCGCCAGGCGATCAGCCAGTCGCCGGGGGCCAGCGCGGGCTCCATCGACCGCTCCGCCACCGCAACCCGCCACAGCGGCCAGTGCATGCCTGCCTCCCTCGTGGGCAGAGCCAAGTGAGGTTGTACTGTCAGAATCGCCGAATCAATGATCGGACATGAGAGAAGGAGATCCATGAGGTTGCTCGCACGTCTCCTGGAGCCGCGCACCGTCGCGCATGCTCACTGTGACCTCCCCTGCGGCGTCTACGACCCCGCTCAGGCGCGGATCGAGGCCGAGTCAGTCAAGGCCATCGCCGAGAAGTACCAGGGCAACACCGACCCGGAATTCCGGGCCCGCGCGATCGTCATCAAGGAGCAGCGCTCGGAGCTAGTCAAGCACCACCTGTGGGTGCTGTGGACCGACTACTTCAAGCCGCCGCACTTCGAGAAGTACCCGCAGCTGCACACCCTGTTCAACGAGGCAACCAAGCTCGCGGGGGCCAGCGGCACCAAGGGCAGCGTCGACCCGGCCGTGGCCGACCAGCTGCTCGGCAAGATCGAGGAGATCAGCAAGATCTTCTGGGAGACCAAGCAGGCCTGACTGGCTCGGGCCGGGCGCCGCTGGGCG
>Ga0193728_1000158_pt1 | contig 29624 bp, 27 predicted proteins | sample U1c1metaG_FD_143037 | JGI IMG/M metagenome (GOLD analysis project Ga0193728, IMG submission 143037) | Soil microbial communities from a riparian zone of the East river system, Colorado, United States - U1c1 | ecosystem: Environmental > Terrestrial > Soil > Riparian zone | place: USA: East River... | reverse complement strand
CCGTCGGACGCGCCTCGTCCACAGCGTATGCGATCGCCGTGATGTGAGCCGCTTGCACCGGCGTCGCTTCGCCTTTGCCGGCCCAGCCATCGAACGTGTGGTGAATGATCGGCTCGATCGCGTCGGGCTCGAAGCCGCCCGTGACGATGACAGTCGCGTTGTTCGGTTGCAGGAACTTGGTGAAGAATTCCTGCACCACCTTCTCGTCGAAGCCATCGATATCGGCTTGTCCGGCGTCTTTCACACGGCCGTAGGGATGGTTCGAGCCAAACGTCGTCGCGCGCAGTGTCGCACTCTGATCCCACAGGTGCTGCATCGGTGAGTGGACCGATTTCGCGAGCTCGTCGCGTCCCTTCTTGAAGTCGGCGAGCTGGAAGCGTTCGTGTGCGAGGCCGTCGAACTGACCGATCAGCAGATCACTATCGAGCGCTGGCCCGCGCAGCACGACATCGCTGCTATCGAAGTCGGCGCCGGAGGAGTGGGTGCCGACCGCCCAGCGCGTGTCGGTGTGCGTGCGAGCCGCCATCTCATCGATCGCCGAGACCGCGAGCGAGGCCGTTCCGCGATGTGTTTCAGGCTCGGCGGCAGTGCCTACGTTGAACACGAGCCGTATGTCGATGATCGGAATCGGCGATGTCGGCATGAGAATGACCGTCATGCCGTTCGCTAGCTTCAAGGTGCGGCTATTCGCGAGCACGCGGCTGGTTTTTGGCACGACCTCGGGCAACACATCCGCGACGAACGAAGAGGGCCCGATGAGAGCGTGGCCGACGCTTCCAACCACGATCGGCCGCCACTTCTCGCGAGCCCCGTTCGGCTGCATCCGGAAGATCCGCGCGTGCCCGAGATCGAGGTGCGCCGCGACGAACTGCTCGAAGCCCTGCGAGCTCACCTGATCGAGGGCCTTAAACGGCGCATCGAGGTCGACACTCTCGGCGACCGTGCCCAAACGCGTTGGCTGCGAGTCGAGCCGTCCGAGCAACTCGGTCACGCGCCGCGTGCGGGTGGCCTCGAACTCGGTGGGATCCACGAGGCCGGTCTGTAACGCGGCTTTGATCTTGGACAGCGCGGATGCCGCATCGAGCACGTGCTCGGGAAACCACAGGGTTGCCAGATCTTCGTCGACAAAGATGCTTCCCGCGTCGACCTTGACCGCCAGCAACTCGAGCGCGAATGTCATCACGGTACGCTGGGCTCGATCCGCAGGAAGCGTGTACGCGATGCCGAGCTCTGGTTCGTTGACGTCCGCGCTGATCGTCGTATCGGTGCCGGCCGTTGCGGCCCTGGCGCTCGTCACGCGTACGTTGGCGGTGCCCCCCGCGACGGGTTCGAGGATCGCCTTGATCGCGTGCTCGAACGTCGCGGCGTCGATCGGGCCCGAGACGACGACCGTGGCGTTCGCCGGTACGTAGTAGCGGTCGAGGAACGCGCACGCGTCATCCTGAGAGATCGCCTCGATCGATTCGGGCTTCGCGTCGTACCTGCGGAACTGCGGATCGAGCGGCGCGAATGCCGCATGCTGGTACTCGCGGTCGACGAGCCAATTCGAGCTGCTACGGACTTCGGCGGAGACCTGACGGCGCAACCAAGGGAACCAACGCGGCGTACCAGCATCGCAGTGCACCGCCAGCCGCGATGCCTCGATCTTCAGTGCATCGGGCAACCGGGCCATGTCGAACCTCGCGACGAACGCGGTCTCCTTCGCCATCGGTGCGATCTCAATGTTCGTGCCGATTCGATCGAGCTGGTCCCAGCGGGTCAGCTTGCCATCCAGCGTCGCGTAACTGAGGTGCGCGGCGAGGTGCGCGAGCCCTGGATGATCCACCGGATCGTCGACGGCGCCGACGTTCTCCTGAACTCGCATGCTCGTCAGATCTGCGGTCGGATCTTGAACGAGGATCGCGGTCAGCCCGTTCGCAAGGTGATACACGCGCGGGGTTAACGCGATGTGAAGCTGCCGCGGTCCGGGTGGACCGGGCGGCCCGGGCGCGGGGCTAAGACACGCTGCCGAGGCGACGACTAGAGACCACAACGCCACTCTCATCGACCCACGATATCCGATCACGCGCGCGCGTGCATCTGCAGGTTTACCGCTTCGTCAGCTCGATCACGAGCTGCGCGATCGTCTCTCTCGCCCGCGCGAGCTCGTCGCCGCCGAGCGTGATGCCGCCGACGACGGCGTGGCCGCCGCCACCGAACCGCGCGCACAGCGCACCGACGTCGATCGTCGGCTTGCGCGGTGAGGTCGTCCACTTGTTGAGCCCGACCGTGATCTTGATCGTCTGCGCGGTGCGCGTCCCGGCGACCGCGTAGAGCGACTCGGGGAACAGCCAGTAGCCGAGGAAGCCGGGGTTGCGCGCGCCGAGGTCGTCGAACCGATCGAACACGACGACGTCGTCGTGCCACCGGGCGAGCGCGCGGATCTGATCGATGTCCTTGGCGCGCTCGTGCTCGATCGCGGAAATCTGCGGCGCGAGCTCGGGGCGCTGCGCGACCTCGGCGAGCGAGGACTGGGACAGCCAGTCGATGTAGCGCGCGGTGTCGAGGCCGGTGCGGCCGTTCGCGAGCCAGGCGGCGATGCGCTGCGCGGGGAGCTCGAGCGAGATCGCTTCGGAGGCCGAGGAGAACTTGGCGGCGTCGATCTTGTCGGCCCAGGTGACGGCGTCGGCGAGGTGCGGCGGTGGGGTCCACTTCCAGCCGGTCGCGAGCGTGCGTGCGATGAAGCCGGCGCACGACGGCGCGTTCGGATCGAAGAACCAGGTGGGTGCGTGCTCGCGTTCGAAGATCTCGCGCAGGGCGGGAGGTTGGAACGCGGTCGGGTGGTGATCGAACCACCAGCGCATCTTGGGGTCAGCGCAGAACCGGAAGTCGACGCAGGCGTGATCGTCGGCGTCGAGCGGGATGCCGTCGAACGGGTTGCCGTCGCGGTGGACCATGCCGATCGGCTTGACGGTGATGTCACGATCGACGACGTCGCGATAGAACGCCGCGAACAGCGCCGCCGAGGTCGTGCCATCGAAGCAAGCGTCGTGAAAGAAGATCTTTAGAACGCGCCCCAAGAGCGTGCAGATCATACCCGAGGCCGCCCCGCCGCGGGATGTCGGCGCAGGTGGTAGGTTCGGCCCATGTCGCCAAGCGTGCTTTTGCTGGTCAAGACCGCTCACTTGATCGGCGTGGTGTTGTGGATCAGTGGATTGACAGCCATCTACTGGATGCTGCGGTTCCACGACCACGCACCGAAGTCGTCGCGCGAGCAGCTCACGCTGCAGGAGCGCGCGCTGGCGCTTGCGACCGACATAGCCGCCGCGGTGACGATCGGTTGTGGTCTCGCGATGGTGTTCGATTACGGCCCGGGGGTGCCCAACCTGTTCGTGCTGAAGCCAAACGTTTGGCTGCACATCAAACTGACGGCTGTGGTCCTGCTCATCCTTCCGGTTCACGGGATCTTGCGTGCGCGGATCAAGAAATACTCGCAGGGCAACCTGACACCAGTTCCGCCGTGGGCGTGGTCGATGTTGCTCGGCGGCGTCGCGATCGCGATCTTCTGCGTCACGACGAAGCTGCAGGTGTTCACGAAGTAGTGCGGAACATCCTGCACGTCGACCTCGACGCGTTCTACGCGGCGGTCGAACAGCGGGACGATCCGAAGCTGCGCGGCAAGCCCGTGCTGGTCGGCGGCTCGCTCAAGCGCGGCGTCGTCGCGTCGTGCAGCTACGAGGCGCGCGTGTTCGGGATCAAGAGCGCGATGCCGATGGCCGAAGCGATGCGGCGCTGCCCGCACGCGATCGTCGTGAAGCACCGGATGGACCGCTACGTCGACGCGTCGCGCGTGTTCTTCAAGATCCTCGGCGATTACTCGCCTGACGTCGAGGGCCTGTCGCTCGACGAGGCGTTCCTCGATTGTACCGGCAGCGAGCGCTTACTCGGCGACGGTGCGACGATCGGACGCGCGATCAAGCAGCGCGTCACCGCGGAGACCGAGCTCGTCGCCTCCGTCGGCGTCGCGCCGATCAAGTTCGCGGCGAAGATCGCCTCGGATATCGACAAGCCCGATGGCCTGCGCGTCGTCACCGAGGACGGCCTGTTGCCGTTTCTCCACGCGCTGCCGGTGACGCGGTTGTGGGGCGTCGGCGAGGCGACGCGGACCGCGCTCGCGAGCATGGGCCTGTCGACGATCGGCGAGGTCGCGCGCTATCCGGAGAGCGCGTTGATCGGTCGGCTCGGCGCCGTCACGGGCCAGCACCTCGCGGCGCTCGCACGCGGGGAGGACGCGCGACCGGTGGTGTCGGAGCGCGAAGCCGTGACGATCGGCCATCGCGAGACGTTCGAGCACGATCTCGAGGACAAGGGCGAGCTCGGCGTCGTGCTGCTCGAGCAAGCCGATCGCGTCGCATCGCGCCTCCGCGCCGCCGAGCTGCGCGCGCGCACGGTCACGCTGATCATCAAGTACGACGACTTTCGCCAGATCACGCGGCGCACGACGCTCGAGCAGGCGACCAGCGACGGCGGCCTGCTCGCGCGCACCGCGATCGAGCTGCTCGCGAAGGTCGCGATCGAGTCCCGGCGGGGCGGGCGCGTGCGGCTGTGCGGAATCTCGGCGGATAACCTCGAGCCGCGCGATGCGCCCCGCCAGCTCGGCTTCGACGAGGCGACCCGCGAGAAGGGCGAGCGCCTCGGCAGCACGATCGACAAACTCTCGGCGAAGTTCGGCAAAGGGACGATCCGCCGCGCCGTCCATCTACCTGATTCCGACGACGAATGATTTGGGTTCCCACGGGAGGCCCATTGCGTGTCATCAGGTTGAAAGGCTCCTGATGCGTTTTCTCACCCTCGCAGCGTTCGTGCTCGTCTCGTTCGGGGCCGCGGCCCACGCCGAGCCGGCGGTCGCCACGTACGCGATCGTCGTCGGGTCGAACACCGGCGGCCCGGGCCAGACCGATCTGCGCTACGCCGAAGACGACGCGCGCCGCGTTGCCGCGGTGCTGACGGAGCTCGGCGGCTACACGGCGGATACGGTCGATGTCGTCGTCCACCCGACGCCGGATCAACTGCGCGAGCGCCTCGCGAAGCTCGCGGAGCGCGTACAAGCCGACGTCGCCGCCGGCCGCCAGGCGCGCGTGTTCTTCTATTACTCCGGCCACGCCCGCGCCCAGGCGATCGACCTCGGCGCGACGGAGCTGCCGCTCGCCGAGCTGCGCGAGCGCCTGTTCAAGGTCCCCGCCGCGCTCACGGTGGTCGTACTCGACGCGTGTCAGAGCGGCGCGTTCTCGCGGATCAAGGGCGCACAACCCGCCGCCGACTTCTCGTACAGCTCGCGCCAGCACCTCGATGCGACCGGCGTCGCCGTGCTCGCGAGTAGCTCGGGTAGCGAGCTGTCACAGGAGAGCGAGCAGCTCAAGAGCTCGTACTTCACGCACCACTTCTTGGTCGGCCTGCGCGGCGCCGGCGACGCGAACAACGACGGTCAGGTCTCGATCGACGAGGCCTATCGCTACGCATATCATCAGACGCTGCTCGCGACCGCGGAGACCGCCGTCGGCGGCCAGCACGTCACGTTCGAGGCCGACCTCAAGGGCCACGGTGAAGTGCCGCTGTCGTACCCGCGCGCGGCGACCGCGCAGATCGTGTTGCCGGCGCGGCTCGAGGGCAAGACGCTCGTCGAGGATCGCCGCGCGCACGCCGTCGTCGCCGAGACCTACAAGGCGAAGGGCGCCGCGGTTCGCATCGCGGTCGCGCCCGGCGACTACGACATCCTGGTGCGCGATGGCGACTCGTTGTCGCGCTGTCCCGTCACCGCGCCCGGCGAGATCGATCTCGATCGCTGTCGCCACGAGGCGCTCGTCGCCGATGTCGCGAAGGGCGGCGCCGCGTGGGCCGATCCGCATCGCTACATGATGGTGCTCGATCTCGTCGTCGGGCCCGAGCACCACGACGCGTACACCCAGAACCTCTCCGCGTTCGGTTACAACGAGGACCTCGCGCCCGCCGGCGGATTCGCGCTGACCGGGCTGCGCCAGGTGCTCGACAAGATCTGGCTCGGCGGCACCGCTGGGTTGTCGTCGATCCCGTCGTGGAAGCACGACGTCGTCGGCACCGACAACCTCCACCAGCAACTCGACTGGAGCGTCGCGACCGCGATGGTCACGCTGCGCGCCGAGGATGCGTGGCCGGTCGAGTGGCTGTCGGGCTACGCGCAGCTCTCGGGCGGGCTCGGCATCGGCCACTCGGCGCTCGCCGGCGCCGACGGCATGACGTACTCGTCGACGAATCTCGGACCGGCGTTCGCGGCCGGCCTCGGCGTACACGCTCACTTCAGGCACGCGGGGTTCTCCGCGGGCTACGAGTACGCCGGCGCGTACGCGGTGAAGGACTTGATCGGCAACACGCACGCCGCCGGTGGCAACCGGCTCGTGCTCGGCTTCTCGTGGGGGTTTTAGTATGCGCATCCCTACCCTGTTACTTGCCGCCGTCGCGGTCTCGCAGATGGGCGCGACCGATTGCGGCAACGCGCTACGCGACCCGGGCTTCGACCTGTGGTGTGGCGATCAGATGTGCGCGTGGAAGGTCGAGAAGGGTCACGTCCAGAAGGTCGCGACCTGGAACGCCGGCGACCCCGGCGTCGAGCTCGTCGACAGCGACGTCGCGATCGAGCAGGTCTCGCCGGTCGATTCCGGCGATGGCTCGTGCCTCGAGTTCGATCTGATCGCGGATGTCGACGACAACGCGCAGGTCGCGCTCAACCTCGACGTCTACGACGACGGCAGCATCGAGCACACCGAAACCATCCCGACCTCGAGCTGGGCGCCGCTGACGTTCAAGCTGCCGATCCAGGGCGTCTATCGCGGCATGCGGTTCGAGCTGACCAAGAAGGGCAGCGGCCACGCGGTGCTCGCGCAGATCGGCGCGAAGATCACGACCGGCTGCGACGCGTTCACGCCGATCGTCCCTGCCCCGGCTCCGCTCGGCGCGCCGTGCGACGCCGCGATCGGCTGCTCGACGGGGACCTGCGAGCAGACGTTCTTCGGCGGGTTCTGCGTGGGCTGCACCGATGGCTCGTGCGCGGCGAACGAGGTGTGCGGCCCCAGCGATCCGACCTCCCCGCTGCGCGAGCTGCCGCGCCTGTGCGAGCCGACCGGCAGCCGCGAGCTCGGCGAGCAATGCCTGCACGATAGCGAGTGCGGCACCGGCATCTGCAACTTCGGCTACCCGCAACCGACGCTCGAGCCCGGCGGCGAGTACGGCAACTGTTCGGCGTGCCGCGCCGGCGACGCGTGCGGCTGCGACCCGGCCTGGGCCGGCGGCGACCTCCACGGCCCGTTCGTGTGCGCGGCCGGAACGCACGCGGGCGCCGCGGGCAGCGCGTGTGGCGACAACGCCGACTGCGCGTCGGGGACGTGCAATGGCACGCCACGCCTCCAGTGCGACAACGACGGCCGCGAGTGCGCGACCGCAGCGGACTGCCCGTTCGACGGACTTCAGAACACGCCTTGCTCTACAGTCGGCATCCAGGGTGGCAGCTGCGAGTGATCCACAGGCGGCGTATCGCGCCTACGGCCCGCAGCTCGTACGTAAAGCCGAACGCATGCTGCGCAGCCGCGAGGACGCGATCGATGTCGTGCACGCGCTGTTCACCGATCTCATCCCCCGTTGGAATTCATCCGTGGACCTTCCCTACCTTTATAGAGCGGTCACGAATCGCTGCTGCAATGCCCTCCGGGATCGCGGCACGCGGACGCGGCTCCTCGAGCGCGAGCACGCGGCGGCCGCACCGGTCGGGCGCGTGCGGATGGACGAGGAGGTCGTCGGCATCGCGCTGATCGCCGCACTCGCGGACGAGCTCGACGAGGCGCACGTCCAGGTGCTGGTCGCGCGCTTCGTCGACGACATGACGCAAGACGAGATCGCCGATCACCTCGGCGTGTCGCGCAAGACGATCGGCAAGCGGCTCGATCGGATCCGCGAGGCCGTCACGAAGCTGCGGGAGGTCGCATGAGGGCGTGCATCGGCACTCCGATCTCGTGGCCGCGGCTCGAGCGTCACGCGAGCGGCCCGGCCGACGCGACGATCGCGCAGCACGTCGCCGAGTGCGAAGCGTGCCGCACTTGTCTCGACGAGATCTCGCGCGATGTCGTCGCGCTGCCGGTGCTCGTCGGCCTCGCGGCGGTCAAGCGCGCGCGCTGGTGGTGGGTCGCGCTGCCCGCATTCGCAGCCGCGGCGCTCGTGCTCGTGCTCGCCTGGCCGCGCGAACCGCGACGCGCCGGCAACATCGCTTCGATCAAGGGCGTCGGCGAGGTCACGCTCGGTCTCGTGCGCGAGCGCGCCGGCGCGATCCGCGAGGACGTGACGACGTTCGCACGCGGCGACCGCTGGAAGGTCGTCATCACGTGCGCGCCCGGCCACGGTACGTGGGTCGACGTCGGCGTCGTCGAGGCCGGCGCGAAGACCGCGGATCACCCGCTCGATGCGGCGCACGTGGCCTGCGGCAACCGCGTCGTCGTGCCCGGCGCGTTCGAGCTCACCGGCCGCGTCGCGAATCGCGTGTGCGTGCGCGTCGCCGCCGAGCTCGCACCGGCGCGCGACGTACTCGGTGGACCCGACACCGCGTGCATCACGGTCGCGCCCGAGTAATCAGCGCGCGCCGACGATCGGGAGCCACGTCGCGGCGCTCGCATCGGGGCCGACGGCGGCGAATACGAACGGCCCGCGCTCCCATGCGACCACGCGGAGGTCGCCGGCGCGATCTTCGGTGCGCTCCGGTGCGATCCGCGCGGCGTGCCCGACGAGGTAGCTGACCTCGTCGCTGCCGATCTTGAACCGGATCAGCGCGGCATGGCGATCGAGGACGTCGATCCGCGTCGCGCCGATCGCCGGTGCGTTCGGCAGCGGCGCATTCTTGCCCGCGGCACCGACCAACCACGCGCGCAGCTCGGCCGGTGGCGGCGCCGGCAGGTCCCACGCCGGCGGCTCCTGGTGATGCGCGAGCGCCTGCTTCGCGAGCTCGTTGTGGCGCGCGGGAAACACTTGATAGATCGCGACGACCAGGCCGATCAGCACCGACAGCGTCAACACGAGCGAGACCGAGACGCGGCGATGGCGCGGCCGCGGTGGCGTGATGATCGGATCGTCACCCTCGACGGGACCCGTAGATTCGGCTTCGACGAGATTCATGTCGCGTATTCGAGCGACGGCGCGCAGCCGAACCTTCGCACGAACTCTGCGAGGACTTTGGCATGGAACGCGGCCAGATCGACATCGCGCTCGCCTTCGAGATCGAGGTGGCGACACCACAGCACGCGACCCGTGTGAGCGGCAGCGAGCGCGAGCGCCACAGCGCGGACGTCATGCGCGTGCTCGTAGTGGACCATCGCGGTCTTGCCGCGCGGGTAGTCGAGGAGGCCTTCCGCGACGCGAAGTTGCAGCACGCCCTCGCCCTCGGGCGCGTGGGCGGCGGCCTCGGCGAGCGGGTACCATGGACAGAATCTCACACCCATAAGGTAGCGTCGTGCGGGTGGAAGATCAGGTGATCCACGGCGATGCCTTCGAGGTCGCGGCCGGCGTGGCCACGGGCTCGCTCGCGGCGATCTATATCGACCCGCCGTTCGGCACCGGCGCGGTGCAGCGCGGCCGCGGCCATAGCTATGTCGATCGCGCGGACGATCCGGAGGCGTTCGTCGCGTGGTTGTCGCCGCTCTTGGTCGAGTGCCGGCGCACGCTCGCGGCGACCGGCTCCTTGTTCGTCCACCTCGACTATCGCGCCGTCCACTACGTGAAGGTCGAGCTCGATCGGCTGTTCGGGCGCGACCGCTTCGTGAACGAGATCGTGTGGTGCTACGCGGTGGGCGGCAAGTCGCGCCGGGGGTTCGGCCGCAAGCACGACACCATCCTGTGGTACGCGAACGGCCCCGACTGGGCGTTCTATCCCGATGCAGTGCGGGTGCCGCGGCGAGGCGGGTCTCACATGCGGCTCGTAGCCACCGCTGATGGGGAGGTCCAGGAGAAGACCGACAAGAAGACCGGGCGCGTCTATCGCTATCCGGTCGCCGCCGGCAAGGTGCCCGAGGACTGGTGGATCGATGTCGAGACGCTCAACCACTCCGACACCGAACGCACCGGCTGGCCGTCGCAGAAGCCGGAGCGGCTGATCGCGCGGATCCTCGAAGCCGTGACCCGGCCGGGCGACCGCGTCGCCGACTGGTTTGCCGGTTCGGGGACGACCGCCGCAGTCGCCCAGCGGCTCGGGCGCCGGTTCGTCGTCGCGGATCGCGAAGCCGCGGCCGTCGCGATCATCAAAACCCGCCTGGCGACCCAAAACCGCTCGCCAACTAATTCCGAAATCGTTCGGTATCGCATTTGATCCCGAACGCTTGCGGGTTAGGGTGCCCCGGGTGAACATCCGTGAGTCGCTAGGATGACCGCCGGATCGCCACAGCCAACCGACGAAGCTTCGCGCGTGACGCTGGAGGCCTGGTTGGTCACCGACGTCGGCGTGGTCCGCGATCACAACGAAGACTCGGCGCACATGGAGCCCAACAGCGGGTTCTTCATCGTCGCCGATGGCATGGGCGGTCACGCCGCGGGCGAGGTCGCCTCCGCGATGGCGGTCGAGACCGTCAAGAAGACGCTCGAAGAAGCGCAGGCCGAGATCCAGGCGTTCAAGAAGGCGCCGACCGATGCGGGCCGCCGCCAGCTCGTGCAGCTGCTCCAGCAAGCGGTGCTCCAGGCGCATCAAGCGGTCTATCAGCGCGGCCAGACCGAGTCCGACAAGCAGGGCATGGGCACGACGCTCGATGTCGTGCTCGTGGCCGGCGCCGAGGCGTTCGTCGCGCACGTCGGCGATAGCCGCACGTACCTGGTGCGCGATGGCCGGTCGTCGCAGATCACGACCGATCACACCGTCGCCGAGGTGCTGGTGATCGAGGGCAAGCTGACGATCGAAGAGGCGCAGGTGTCGCCGCTGCGCACGATCCTCGTCAACGCGATCGGCGTGTCGGCCGACGTCGGCGTCGAGATGGCGCACGTCACGCTCAAGCGCAACGACCGCCTGCTGCTCTGCAGCGACGGCCTGCACGACTACTTCCCCGTCGAGGACGAGATCGCCCAGCGGCTCTCGGCCGACAAGCCCGGCGAGGCGCTCGCCGAGATGGTCGAGCTCGCGAAGACCCGCGGTGGCCACGACAACATCACCGGCGTCGCCGTGCATGTCGTCGAGGTCGTCGAGGCGGTGCCGGCACAATTCGGCGAGGACTCGACGCAGCCGGTCGATGTCGGCAACCCGTTCTCGGCCGACGAGCCGACCCAGACGGCGTTCACCGCCGGCGGTGTGACCGCGCCGGGGTCGACCGTCTCGCTGACCCCCGAGCCGCAAAATCACGGGCGCACGGTGCCGATGCGCGCCGTCCCCGACGACTTCGCGGAAGCGCCGACGTTGCCGCCACAGGTGAAGAGCGACGGCGTGAAGGGCCGCGCGAAGGCCGGTGCTCGGGCGACGACGCCGGAAGTCGATACCGAGGCCGAGACGCTCAGCGACGACGACCATGCGGTGAAGGTCAACCCCGACGGGACCGATGCCGCCAAGCCGCTGATCGACGGCAAGCCCGGCATCCCGCACGACTCGATCGCGACGGCGGATACCGGGCCAACGAAGAAGCCGTAGTCGGGCTATTTCTTCTCGGGCTCGTGCTTCTCGGGATGCGCGGGCTCGGCATGCGGCTGGGCCGGATGCGCGGGCTCCGCGTGTGCCGGTGCCGGTGCCGGAGCGGAATGCGCGGGCTCGGGCCGCGGTTGCGGCGCGGGGCGAGCGGGCTCGACATGCGCCGGTGCAGGCGCCGGGGTTGGATGTTGCTCGCGCGCGGGCTCCGGACGCGGTGCGGGACGATTCGGCTCGACCCGCGTCGGTGTCGGCGTCGGCGCGTGCTGCTCGCGCGTCGGCTCGACGCGGGTCGGCGTCGGCGTCGGCGCGTGCTGCTCGCGCGTCGGCTCGACCCGGGTCGGCGTTGGCGTCGGCGCCGGTGCGTGCTCCGCATGATTCGGCGCGACGCGGGTCGGCGTCGGCGTCGGCGCGTGCTGCTCGGGACGATTCGGCTCGACCCGCGTCGGTGCCGGCGTCGGCGCGTGCTGCTCGGTGCGATTCGGTTCGACACGCGTCGGCGTTGGCGTCGGCGCGTGTTGCTCGGGACGATTCGGTTCGACCCGCGCTGGCTCCGCGTGGCCCGTCTTCGCAGCCTGGACGCGCGCGTCGACTTGCACCTTGAGCTGCGGATGCGTCTCGATCACCTTCTGTTGCGCTGCATGGATGTGCGTGTTCGCGTCGAGCTTGCGTTGATTGTCGACCTCGAACGTCGCCTTGTGCTCCTGCGCGCGAGCGACCTGCGCGTGCGCTTCGGTCGGCGTCCAGCGGCCGACGACCTTCGCATCGACGCGCGCGGGCTTCACGTCGACGCGGTGCTGGTGCAGCACGGACGGCGGAGGACCGACGACGACCTTCACGTTGCTGACCGTCTGATAGTGCTCGATCGGGCGCGCTTCGCGATGGATCACGACCACGCGGTCGCGCGGCTCGTAGTAGCGAGTGACGTTGACGTCGAGCACGTGCGCGGCACCGCAGTAGTGCCACGACTCCGCGGGCGGCTCGTAGCTGATGCCTGCCGGCGGCAACGGCGCCCAACCAAAGTCGGCGTCGGTCTGCCGCCACTGCACCCATGCCGGCCCCCACTCGGTATCCGGCCGCCACACCCAGCGCCCGTACGAATTCGAGTACGCCCACCGCCCGTAGTGGCTGGTCGCCCATGCGAACGGCTGGCTCGAGACCCACACGAATCCGAGGCGCGTGTATTCCCAGTGACCGACGGTGTACGGCACGAAGCCATCCTCGTTCGGGATGAACACGCGGCCGACGTCAGGATCATCGACCCACACGCCGTAGGGCTGGAGCTGATCGTAGAACACGTCGACCGATGCGACCGGGTCGCCGGGCGCGGTCGTGTCGTAGGCGTTCGCATCGAGACTGACGTCGACGCCGATGCCGACGTTGACCTGCGCGTGTGCCGCCACCGGAATCGCACCCAAGATCGCAACCAACCAAAGCTTGCCAATTCGCATGGCCGGCAAGAGCAGCAAGCCCCACGCCATCATCAAGTACCTGTCACGGTTGACGACAACCGAGCGCATGCGCACGCATGGGTCGAATGCCCCGCACGCTACACTCGCGCCTCTCATGATCTGGGTCGTTCCGATCGAGCTCGAACAAGCCGTCCTCGCAGCCGCGCGCGAGGTGCTCGGCGCCGCGCCGCTCGCTGCAGCCGCGTTGCATCGCGCCGTCGTCGACCGCTCCGAGCGCTACACCAGCGAGCGCGAGCGGCTCGCGCGCCCCGCTGATCGCAACGCGGATCTCGCCGCACGAGCCGCATTCTTCACGATCGCCGATGCGATCAAGATCCAGATCCCACTCGCCGAGCTGCGCAACCGCGGTGCGTTGCCGGTCGCCGGCCGGCTGCGCGTCGTCGATATCGGCGCGGGATGCGGCGCGCTCGGACTCGGGCTCGCCGCTGCCGGCGTGACGTTCGCCTACCACGCGCTCGATCGCGATGGCGATGCGCTCGCGATCGCGGCGAAGGCGATGCGCGCCTACGTGCCGGCGATCGAGGTCGCGACGACGATGTGCGACGTCACGAAGCAGCCGCTGCCGGCCGCCGATCTGATCGTGATCGGCACGCTGCTCAACGAGCTGACGCCCGACAAGCGCCTCCCGCTGGTCGAACGTGCACTCGCCGCGATCGCCGGCGACGGTGCCGTGATCATCCTCGAGCCCGCGCTCCGCGACACGACGCGGGCATTGCACGAGCTGCGCGACGCGATCCTCGCGCGCGGTACCGCGCACGTCTTCGCGCCGTGCACGCGACGCGGCGCGCCCTGCCCCGCCCTCGCAGACCCCGACGACTGGTGCCACGAGGATCGCCTGGTCAAGCTGCCGCCGCATACCGCCGAGCTCGCGCGGGTCACGCACCTGCGCGACGGCAACCTCAAGTTCTCGTACCTCGTGCTGCGCAAGGAGCCCACGCCGCTCGTCGTGGCCGGCGGCTCCGCCTGGCGCATCGTCAGCGCGCCGCACGCGCCAAAGGGCAAGCTCGAGCTGCTCGGCTGCAGCGATGCCGGCCGCGTCCCGATCCGGTTGATGAAGCGCCACCGTAACGACCAGACCAAGACGATCGAGCGCGCCCGCCGCGGCAACGTGCTCGTGATCGACGGCGCACCCGGCGACGAGCGGCTCGAGATCACCGGCGAGATGCACGTGACGACGATCGATCCGTCGGCGATCACCGAGCACAACAGCTAGCGCTCACGCGGGGCGTGCGTGCACACGCTGTCGTCACAGCCCGAGCGTAACTTCGGCCAGGGCGCCGGATGCGACTGTGACCTTGCCTCGCGCCATTCGGGCGGGTTGCCCTGCGCGCGCCGGCAACCATGCCGCGATCTCGAACGTCCCGGCCGGCACGTCGCGCAGCACGATCTGACCGCTCGCCTCCGTCACCGCGTAGTACGGCGTGGGCGCCGTGATCGCGATCGCGGAATCGTCGTCGGTACGCAGCTCGCTGATCGAGCCGGCATCGAGCGCGACTGCCGCTTCGTGACCCGCGATCGGCAGCACGATCGTTACGGGTTTCGCCGCAGGCGCCGCAGGAATCGCCAGCGGGCGCGCCGCTCCGAGCTTCGCGATCGCGAGCATGGCGGGCGCATCCATCGCGCTCGCGACGATCAGCGGCGAATCGACGAGCGCGACGCGCGGCGATAACGCGCAGTGCTCCAACACGATCCGCGAGCCCGAGCCCGATGGCATCGCCTTGCCGTGATTCGCATCGATCATCACGACGACATCCGGAATCCCCCACGTCGTCGTCGGCGCGACAGCTGGTTCCTTCGCCGTCCCGCACGCCGTGCGGCCCGCCGACGCACGCGCCTCGACCGGCACGTCCTTCCACTCGACGCGGATCTGCACGTCACCTTTGTCGAACGTCGCGTCGACCTTGTACGGCCCCGCCGGCACGACTGGTTTCGCAGCTGCGGCATCCTCGATGACGCGCGGCTTCTTCGCACCGCTGCCGGAGCACGCCGCCAGGACCGCCAACCACCTCACGTCCACGCGTTGACCTCGGCGACCACGGTGTCGGCGTCGGCGCACAGATCGTTGATCGCGGGCCCGCGATAATCGGCACCGGCGAGCACGATGCGATGGCGGCGCGCGACCGCGGTCGCTTCGCGGACGTGATCGCGGTGGCCGACCGGATAGCGCGGCAGCCCGTGCGGCCAGCGCACGACGCTCGCGTGCACCGGCGCGACCTCGCTCCCGCCGAACGCGCGCGTCAAATCGCGGCGCGCTTGGGCGATCAGCGCCGCGTCGTCGAGCTTGGTCGCTTCCGGATCGCGGCCGCCGCCGAAGATGCAGCGCAACAGCACGGTCCCGGCCGGCGCGCGATCGCGCCACACCGTCGATTCGAACACCACGCCGAGCACGCGCAGCTCCTCGCCTTGCGCGACGAGGAAGCCGAACCCATCCGCCGCGCGCGGCACGGCCGCCGCCGGCACGCCGAGGTACACGAGCGCGACCGGCGACCGGGTGAACATGGCGAGCCGCTCGCGGAGCTCCGGTAACGCGGCGACGATCGGCTCGGCGTCTTGCGCGGGGATCGCGAGCACGCAGCCGTCGAAGCGCTCGCCGTCGACCGCGACGCCGTCGCGCTGCGCTTCGATGACGCGCACCGGATCGGCAAGCCGCGCTCGGTCCGCTTCGGACCACCGCCGCGGCGCGCGCGGATCATCTGTTTGATCATCCCGCGCACGAGCCCGCCTTCGGCATCGAGCGCGGCGAGCCGTGGAAACCCGGCCTCGAGCGAGACGTCGTGCGCGTCGGCGGCGAACACGCCCGTCACGAAGGGCGCGACGATCGCGCGCGCGGCCTGCGGACCGAGCCGGCGCGCCGCGAACGCGTACATCGACTCGTCCTCGCCGGCGGGGCGCGTGCTGGCGACGAACGGCTCCTTCAGGAGATCGAATTTGCCGCGCCACGTGAGGAGGTCGCTGCGCACGAACGACACCGGATCGCTCGGCAGCTGGCGCAGCTTGCCGTCGAGGAAGATCCACCGCTTCTTCGCGGCAGGAGCGGCCTTGTCGACGGCGACGCCGAGCTCGTTGCACAGCGCGAGCGCACCGCGCGGTGGCCCACCGACGAACGAGCTCGCCGCATGCTCGCGCGCGAAACCGCCGCTGTGCGAGGTCCCGACGACGCCCCCCGCGCGTGGGCCGGCCTCGAGCACGCGCACGTCGTGACCGGCGGCGACCAGCGCGCGCGCCGCGGTCAGCCCACCGATGCCGGCGCCGACGACCGCCAGCTTCATGACGCGGATAGCTCGCGCACCGCAGTCACCATCGCGCGCACGTGCTCGGGATCCGTCTGCGGCAACACGCCATGACCGAGGTTGAAGATGTGGCCGAGCTTGCCGGCTCGCTCGAGGATCTCGGCGACGCGCGCGCGGATCTCCGCCGGCGGCGCGAACAGTGCGCCCGGATCGAGGTTGCCCTGCAGCGCGACGCCATCGCCGACGCGGCGGCGCACCGCGTCGATGCCGACGCGCCAATCGACGCCGAGCACGTCCGCGCCGCTCGACGCGTAGTCATCGAGGTACGGCGCGCAGCCATTGACGAAGTAGATGATCGGCACGTCGCGCGGGATCGTCGCGCGGAGCTCCGCGATCACCTGCTTCGCGTAGCGCAGCGGGTACTCGCGGAAATCGCCCGGCGACACGATGCCGCCCCAACTATCGAACAGCTGCACCGCCTGCGCACCGGCCTCGACCTGCGCCGCGAGGTAACGGGCGCACGTGCGCGCGAGCTTGTCGAGCAGCGAGTGGGCGTCCTTCGGCGCGCCGTACAACAGCTGCTTGGTGTGCGCGTAGTCCTTGCTGCCGCCGCCCTCGACCGCGTAGGTCAGCATCGTCAGCGGCGCGCCCGCGAAGCCGATCAGCGGCACGCGATCCGCGAGCGCACGCCGGATCGTACGCACCGCATCGATCACGTACGGCACGGGCTCGGGTACTGCGAGCGCCGCGATCTGCGCCGACGTGCGCACCGGGTTCGCGATCTTCGGCCCGGCATCGGGGAAGTCGACCTCGAGGCCCATCGCGGGCAGTGTGACCAGGATGTCGCTGAACAGGATCGCGGCGTCGAAGCCGTACTCGTCGATCGGTTGCAGCGTGACCTCGCACGCGAGCTCGGGGCTCTTGCACAGCGCGAGGAACGAACCTGCCTTCGCGCGTGTCGCGCGATACGCCGGCAGATACCGGCCCGCTTGCCGCATCATCCAGATCGGCGTGCGGGGTACGGGCTCGCGCCGGCACGCGCGCAGGAACAAGTGGTCGGTCATCGCGGCTAGTGTATCGTGCGCGAGGTGACGGTCGAGCCCACAGCGATCGCGATCGCGCAACGCGGTGGCAGCGCGGCGCTGGCGGCGGTCGTGGAGCGGCTGCGCGCCGGCGGCATCAAGGTCACGGTCACCGACGAGCTCGGCGCGGCCGCGGCGCTCGCGGTGCAAGCCGAACCGCCTCCGTGCATCCTGCTCGATCTCGATGGCGCGACCGAGGAGGTCGAGGATCGCCGCCGCGCCACCGAGGCGATCCGCAAGGCGAGCGCCGCGATCCCGCACGCGCTGCCAATCGCGGTCACCGGCCGCGCCGACGCGCTGATGATCGTCGCGTGCGTGCGAGCGGGTGCGGGCGACGTGTTCGACCTCCAGCTCGAGGGCACGGGCAACGCACCGGCGCTACTCGGCCGCGTCTGGGAGCGCCAGCGCGATGCCGCACGCATCGCGCGCGCCGCGGGCGAGCTCCGCGCGATGGTCGAGGAGCTGTTGAAGGCGCTGATCCGCACCGAGCGCCGATCGCTCGCGCTCGAGGATCAGGTCGAGCCACCGCCGGTGCGCGACCCGGCGGTGCTGATCGTCGAGCATGATCGCGGGGTCGCCGATCTGCTCGCCGAACGCCTCGAGACCGCCGGCATCACGAGCTACGCGTACATCAGCGGCGAGGACGCGGTTCGCCAGGCCGCGCGGCTCGGTGTCGACCTCGCGGTGATCGCGGCCCAGCTGCCGAGCATCGACGGGCTCGAGACGATCCGCCGGCTGCGCGAGCAAGCTCCCGCGCTCCCCGCGTTTCTGATGACGTCGGTCGCGGATCCCGAGCTCGCGACGCGCGCCGCGGAGCTCGGGGTCGTGGGCTTCGTACAAAAACCTCTTGCAGACGCCGGCAAGCTCGTGGAGCGGCTCGCTCAGTTGGCCCGAGATGGCCTGGCACGCAACCGCGAGCAGACGTATTTGGAGCGGATCAAGGAGCGCCACGAGCAAGTTCTCGCGAGGTACCGATCGTTGCCTCGCGGCGCATAAAAAGCCTATGATCTCGCGGATCGTTAATGGCCGCTTCGACGCTAAGTATCAAGCTTCGCTGCACGTCCTGGCAGCAGCTGGCGACGATCTATCGGCGCGACCTGAGCCGCGGCTCGATGTTCCTCAAGTCATCGACGCAGCCGCCGCTCGGCACGATCGTGAAGATCGATCTCGAGCTGCCGAGCGCGACCATGCTCGAGCTGATCGGATCGATTAGCGATCACCTTACCGATCCGCAGCGCGGCACCGGCGTGCAGCTCAAGCTCGAACCACTGCCGACCAAGACGGTGTGGCTGATCGAGAGCGCGCTCGCCGCCGAGAACAAGGTGCGTGCCGCGACCCAGGCGGGCGCGACGCGCGAAGCGGGCGACCCCGACGCGCCCGGCGACTCGCAGGCGCAGATCGCGCAAGGCGAGAACATCGCCGAGGCCGAGCAGGATCTGATCCGCGCGCTCGAAGCCGAGGCGGAGTCGCTGCGCAAGCTCAACCCATTCCTCGTGCTCGGCGTCGGCTACGAGACGACCGATAACGACGTGCGCGCCGCGTTCGGCGAGCTGACGAAGCGCTATCACCCGGATCGCTTCGCGCGCTATCAGTCGACGAAGCTGCGCCAGATCGCCGCCGAGATCTTCATCCTGATCCGCGACGCGTATCGCCGGCTCGCCGATCAGCAGAGCCGCCAACAAGTCCGCTCGACGATCGGTGGCCGCACGCCGCCGCCGTCTCCGGTCCATCGCCCGACGCCTCCCGCCGGCGTTCGCACCGTCGGCGCACCGCGCATCCCGACCCAGCAGATCGCGAAGATCCCGCTGCCACCGCCAAAGCCGGCGCCGGATCGCGCCGAGGCGAAGATCGAGGTCCAGCCGCCACCTGCGGAGGTCCCGACGAAGCCCGGCCCGTACGACGCGCCGACCAACCCGAGCGGACAGAGCGCTGCGATCGCCTCGACCCAGCTCGCGCGACCGGGCGAGCCGCTCGCGATCCCGCAGGCCCACGTCGTCGATCGCAAGAGCGGCCCGGTGCGGATGCCCGGTGTGACGACGCCGATGCTGAGCGAGAAGATTCCGATCATCGCCGATCCGCGGCGAGGCGGCGGTGTCGACGGGCAGCGCGGCGTGCGCGCATCGTCGCCTCCGGTCGTGGAGATGAGTGACACCAGCGCGCTCGAAGCGCTGATCGACGAGGGCAAGCTCGAGGAGGCGCTCAACGGGTACAGGGTGTTGGCCAAGAAGAGTCCGCAGGATCGCGGCGCGCGTGCAGGCATCGAGCTCGTCGAGGGCTTGAAGGCTTTCGCGGCCCGCGATCGGCTCGAAGCCGCGCAGCGCTTCGAGTCCGCGCTCGAGATCGATCCGTCGAACGAGCGCGCCGCCCGCGAGCTCGCCGACATGCGCCGACAGGCGACCAACGAGCGCAAGGGACTGCTGTCCCGCTTGATGGGGAAGAAGGAAGGCCCCCCGTGAATCGCATCATCGGTATCGACCTCGGCACCACGACCTCGTGCGTCGCCGTGCTCGACGACAAGAACAACCCCAAGACGCTCGTCGCGAACGACGGCGAGCGCACGACGCCCTCGTGGGTGGCGTGGACCGCGAACGGTCAGGTCACGGTCGGCACGCGCGCGCGTCGCCAGGCGGTGACGAATCCGTCGGCGACGGTGTATGGGGCGAAGCGCTTGATCGGCCGCAAGGTCAACACCGACGACGTCGCGTGGTTCGCGAAGCTCGCACCGTTCCGCATCGTCGCCGCGCCGAACGGCGACGCGTGGGTGCGCGTGCACGGCCAACCGATCAGCCCGCAGGAGATCGCGGCGCACGTGCTGCGCCGGATGCGCCAGGTCGCCGAGGAAGCGACCGGCGAGCCCGTGACGCGCGCGGTGGTGACCGTGCCCGCGTACTTCGACGACGCGCAACGCCAGGCGACACGCGACGCCGGTCAGATCGCCGGGCTCGACGTGATCCGCATCCTCAACGAGCCGACCGCGGCCGCGCTCGCATACGGCGTGCATCGCCACGCGGAGGGCCGCCGCTTGATCGCGGTGTTCGATCTCGGCGGCGGCACGTTCGACATCTCGATCATGAGCGTCGACAACGGCATCTTCGAGGTGCTCGCGACCGGCGGCGATACCGCGCTCGGCGGCGAGGACTGGGATCGCCGGCTCCAGGAGCGCGTCGTCGACGAGGTGTTCGATCAGTTTCGCATCGACCTCACCGGCATCCCGATGGCGATGTCACGGCTGCGCGAGGCGTGCGAGACCGCGAAGAAGGCGCTGTCGGTCGATCGCGAGACCACGATCCAGCTGCCGTTCCTCGCGAACGATCAGCACGGCGCGCCGATCAACTACGAGAAGGTGATCACGCGCGACACCGTCGAGCAGCTCACGAAGGACCTGCTCGATCGGCTCGATGCGCCGTGCGTGCGCGCGCTCGCGGATGCCGGCCTCGCCGCGTCCGACATCGAGGACGTGCTGTTGGTCGGCGGCATGACGCGGTGGCCGGCGGTCCAAGACTCGGTCGAGCGCATCTTCGGCAAGAAGCCGAGTAAGGGTGCGAACCCCGACGAGGTCGTCGCGCTCGGTGCCGCCGCGTACGCCGGCATCCTCGCCGGTGACTCCGACGACGCCGCGTTACTCGACGTCACGCCGCACGATCTCGGCATCAAGGTCGGCGACTCGGGGTTCTCGGTCGTGATCCCGCGAAACTCGATGTTGCCGGTGCGCGTGCGCAAGCTGTTCGCGACGACGACGACCGATCAGAAGTTCGTGTCGATCGACGTCTATCAAGGCGAGAGCGATCAGCTCGGCAAGAACCGCAAGCTCGGTCAGGTCGTGCTCGACGATCTCCCGCCCGGGCCGCCTGGATCGATCCGCGTCGAGCTCGTGATGACCGTCGACGTCGAGTCGATCCTCAGCGTCACCGCGCGCGAGCTCAAGGGCGGTCGCGAGGCGAGCGTGACGATTCGTCCGTCCGGCGGACTGTCGCAGCGCGAGATCGTCGAGATCATCCAGCGCCGTCGCCAGGAGACGTCGATCGTCGGCAAGCTGCCGCACGAGGGCGGCAACATCGTGCGCGTGGCGACGCGCGAGCAAGCCGCGCTCGATCACCCCGAAGAGAAGTGATGGCGCCGTCGGTCGATCCGGCCGTCTTGAAGGTCGCCGATGCGGTCGGCGCGTTGATCGAGTCGTGGGGGTTCAAGCGCAACATGGGCCGGATGTGGGCCGTGCTCTACCTCGAGGATCATCCGCTCACCGCGGCGGATCTCGGCGAACGCCTCGGGTTGTCGACCGGCTCGGTGTCGATGCTGCTCGCCGAGCTGTTGCAGTGGGGCGCGATCAAGAAGGCGTGGGTCGTCGGCGAACGCCGCGAGCACTACGAGTCCGAGACCAGCTTGTGGAAGATGGTGTCGCGCGTGTTCCGCGAGCGCGAGCTCAACTGGATCAAGCAAGCCCGCGATGCGTTCGAGCAAGCGAAGTCCGAGGCGCGCCCCGGTAATGATGCCAGGAAGAAGCTGATCGCCGAGCGGATCGCGAGCCTCACCAACCTCGCGCAGGTCGGCGCAAATCTGCTCGAGTCGATGCTCGAGGGCGAGGCGGTCGACAGCCTCCCGCTCAAGACGATGGGCGAGCTGGTCAAAGATTCATCTAAAAAGTGATCGTCGCCAAGGATCTGAAGAAGCACTTCAAGGTGCACAAGCGGCCGCCCGGGTTCGGCGCGGCGGTGAAATCGCTGTTCCATCGCACCTACGAGACCGTCAAGGCGGTCGACGGTGTCAGCTTCACGATCGAGCGCGGAGAGCGCGTCGGCTTCCTCGGCCCGAACGGCGCGGGCAAGACCACGACGCTGAAGGTGCTCGCGGGCTTGCTGCACCCGACGAGCGGCGACGCGACCGTCGAGGGCTTCGTCCCGTTCCAGCGCTCGCCCGAGCTGCTGTCGAAGATCACGCTCGTGATGGGCCAGAAGTCGCAGCTGATCTGGGACCTGCCACCGTCGGAGACCTACGCGATGAACCGCGCGGTGTTCGATGTCCCACGCGCGCAGTTCGACGCGACGCTCAAGGAGCTGACCGAGCTGCTCGAGCTCGGCGACCTGGTCGACAAGCCGACCCGCCAGCTCTCGCTCGGCGAGCGCATGAAGTGCGAGCTCGCGGCGGCCCTCCTGCATCAACCGACGACGCTGTTCCTCGACGAGCCGACGATCGGGCTCGACGTCGCGATGCAGGTCGCGATCCGCGACTTCGTGCGGTCGTACAACCAGCGCCACTCCGCGACGGTGCTGCTGACCTCGCACTACATGGACGACGTTGTCGCGCTGTGCCCACGGATCATCGTGATCGATCGCGGCACGCTGATCCACGACGGCGATCTGCGCGGCCTGGTCAAGCAGATGGATCCCGACAAGCGCGTGTCGTTCACCGTGACCACGCCGCTCCCCGGCGGCCCCGGTTGCGATGACGAGACGCTCGCGAAGCTCGGCACCGTGCTCGCGAAGGACGGCAAGCGGATCACGCTGCGGGTCCAGGAGCGCGAGCTTCCGAGTGTGGTCGGCGAGCTGCTCGGCACGCTCGCGGTCGCGGACCTCGCGATCGAAGACCCGCCGCTCGAGGACATCCTGCGCAAGATGTTCGGCAAGGTCCACAAGTGAAGTCGCAGCTATCGCGCACCGTGCGCGCGCTGCCCACGCTGCTGCGGATCGGCGTCGCCGAGACCGTCGCGTATCGCGCCGAGTTCATCGTGTGGATCCTGACGACGACGCAGCCGCTGATCATGATGTCGCTGTGGACATCGGTCGCGCGCGGCGGTTCGTTCAAGGGCTACGACGCCGACGCGTTCGTCGCCTACTACCTCGCGACGCTGCTGGTCCGCCAGCTCACCGGCAACTGGGTCGCCTGGCAGATGATGGAGGAGATCCGGATGGGCACGATGGCGATGCGCCTGTTGCGCCCGATCCATCCGTTCGTGACCTACACGGCGAGCCAGGTCGCGGCGCTGCCGTTCCGCTCGATCATCGCGCTGCCGCTCGTCGTGATCCTGCTCGTGACCTCGGCGAGCTCCGGCGTCACGCACGACCCGATGCAGCTCGCGATGTTCCCACTGTCGATCGCGATGGCGTGGCTGATCACGTTCGCGATCCTGTTCGCGATCGGCTCGCTCGCGTTCTTCCTGACCCAGACGATGGCGATCGCGACGCTCTACTTCGGGTTGTTCTCGCTGTTCAGTGGGTACCTGTTGCCGCTGGATCTCTTGCCCACGCCGATCGCGAAGATCGCGGCTGTGCTGCCGTTCCGGTTCACGCTGTCGGTGCCGGTCGAGATCATCACGCGCACGCTGCCGCACGGCGAGCTCGCGCGCCTGCTCGCCGCCCAGGTCGCATGGACCGTCGCCTTGATCGCGTTCGCGGTGTGGTTGTGGAACGCCGGCGTGCGGCGGTTCGAATCGGTGGGAACATGAGGAAGTACCTCCGGCTCGCCGCGATCCAGTTGCGGATCAGCCTCGCCTCGGCGATGGCGTATCGCGCGAACTTCTTGATCGAGGGCGTGATGGCGACCGCGTCGCTCGGGCTCACGCTGCTGCCGCTGATCGTGCTGTACGGCGTGCGCGCCGACGTCAACGGGTGGGACCTGCCGTCGGCGCTCGTCGTGATGGCGTACTTCACCGGCCTGCGTGCGGTGCTCGAGGGCCTGATCAGCCCGTCGCTCGTCGATCTCGTCGAGCGCATCCGCAGTGGCTCGTTCGACTACGTGCTGCTCAAGCCCGTCGACGCGCAGGCGATGGTGTCGGCGTCGCGCTACGAGCCGTGGAAGGTGTTCGATCTGCTCGGCGCGATCGCGCTGCTGATCTACGCGTTCTACAAGCGCGGCAGCGCGCCCTCGCCCGCCGAGATCGGGCTCGGCATGGGTCTGTTCGTCGCCGGTGCGCTCGCGATGTACGCCCTGTGGATCGTGTGCGCCGCGGCGTCGTTCTGGGTCGGTCGCCTCGATAATTTGATGTACCTGCTCGGCGCGATCTTCGACACCGGGCGCTGGCCGGTGATGGTGCTGCCCGGCGCGTGGCGGTTCATCTTCACGTTCGTGATCCCGATCGCGGTGATGACGACGTTCCCCGCGATGGCGCTGCTCGGGACGTTGAAGGCGACCACCGCGCTCGCCACGATCGGCGGCACGTTCGCGCTGCTCGTCGTCAGCCGGCTCGTGTGGCGCGCGGCGATCCGCAGCTACACGAGCGCGTCGAGCTAGTCGTCGTCGTCTAGATCCGACGTCGCCGCATCGAGCTGCTGCTCGAGGTCTTCGATCCGATCGATCACCAACCGGCGCGCCTGCGAACGCCGGTCGTTGTCGTGGTCTTTCCAGTGCACGTCGATGTCCCAGCGGATGTCGACGTCGACATCGTCATCCGAGGACGCCACCTCGTCACAGGCCTCCGGCGGCTCCGGTGCCTCGGCCGGCTCGGGCGGTTCCGGCGGCTCGGGCGCCTCGGCATCCTCCGCATCCTCGTCGTCATCGTCGTGGTCGTCGCACGCCCACGCGGAGCGGCCGTAGATCAAGATCGGGATCGAGACGAGCGGCAAGAGCAGGCGCATGCCGACCCTGATCCCCGCCCCCGCGGCCCGGTTTACAGCGTCTCCAAGAAAGCGATCAGGTCGGCGGTCTGCTGGTCGCTCAGCTTGGCGGTCTCCGCCATGCCGTGGACCGCGCCGCGGTCGCGGAGGAGCGCCTCGAGCGTCGCCGCGCTGCCGTCGTGGAAGTACGGGGCGCTCGCCGCCAGGCCGATCAGGCTCGGCGTATCCGCGGACGGCAGCGTCGAACCCGTGAACTTGTGCGTGGTTTGGTCGGAGTAGGTCGCGCCATCGTGGCAGCTCCGGCAACCGACCTCCGCCGAATCGAACAGCTTCTTGCCGCGCGCGACGGCAACGGCATCGCGGGTCGGGGCGTGCGGCGCCGGGAGCGCCTCGAGGTACGCGGCGAGCTGCGAGGTCTGGGATTTGTCGAGCCCGAACCCGCCGAGGCGCTTCATCGTCGTCGCGAGGCTGGTCGTCAGGTCCTTGTCGCCGCCGTCCCACTTGTAGGGGTGGGTGCCGACGATCCGGCCGGCGAGCAGCGGGGTCTGCAGCGTGTTGGTCTCGATCTTCCACGACAGGCCGTCTTCACGGCCATCCGGGTGGCAGCTCGCGCAGGCGAGTGCACCGCGCTGGCTGATCGCGGGCTCGGCCGAGTGGAACAGCACCATGCCCTGGTGTTGCTTCGCGTCGAGTGCCGACGCGACGAGCATCGGGCCGGGCGCGAGCTTCGCGGCGGTCGCGAGCGCGCCCTTCGCATCGACGAAATCGACGCGCTCGACGACGCGCGTGAACGAGCACCACACGAGGACGTTGCCGTCGGCCGTGATCGCGACACCGTCGGGGCCGCAGCGATTGCTGCCCGAGGTCAGGCTCGCCGAAACACCCTCGGCGATACCCACCTGCGACGCGTTCTTGATCTGCAGGATCGAATCGGTGCCCATGCCGGCGACGTAGAGCGCGTCGTGGCCCGAGTCCCACGCGAGCGCGCGCGGCTGATGCTGCGCGATCGTCGCGGTGGTCTGGAGCGTGCGCTCGCGGTCGAGGCCGAGGAACGCGAGCTGGTGCGTGATCGGCGGCTCGAAGCCACCGCCGTAGCTGCCGGTGTTCCCGCCGCTCGCGATCTGCACCGGCGTCTCGCGCTGGAACGGCACGACCGCCTCGTGGTCGCCCATGAACGTCACCGCGAACGCGGCGCGCGCGAAGCTCTCGCCGTCGTTGCCACCGCAGCGGCGGCAACGGCGAGGTGCGGTCGCCGTTGCGAGGGCGACGTGCTCGGCGCTGTGCGTCTCCAACAGATCGATCTGATCGACCGTGCCGGTTTGGAGGTACGCGACGAGCGCGCGCGTGCCGTCGGGCGACACGGCGAGACCACGCGGTTCGCGACCCAGCGCCGTGCGCCACCGCTCCTTGCCGGAAGCGGCGTCGAACGCGACGAGGGCGCGATCCGCGATGGTCGTGACCATCACGGTCTTGCGATCGGGAGACAGCGCGATGCCGAACGGTTCGACCGGCGTCGCGATCGTCGAGCCAAGCTCGAGCTTGTCGTCGCCGACCTTGACGATGGCGATGTGATTCGAGAACCGGTTCGCGACGTACGCGAGCTTCGCGGCCGGGTCGTACGCGAGCATGCCGGCGTTCGCGCCGATGTCGAGCGTGGCGACGTTCTTGCCGGTCTTGTCGGTGCGGATCAACTTGCCGCTGTCGGCATCGATCACGAGTGCGCCGTTGTCGACCGCCGCGATCCGCGAGCCGGTCAGGTAGGCCGCGGTCGCGTTCGCGGCCTTCGCGCCGCCGACCGGGCGGCCGAGCAGCTGGAAGCTCGGGGCGCCGATGTCGAAGTCCGCGACCATGCGCTTGGCCTGGACGGGCTGCGCGAGCGCGGCGATACCAACGGCCGCGAGACCGGTGGGAACCAGGGCGGTAAGCAGGGGGCGACGCATACGCATGTTGGAACGAACGACACGAGCGCCCGATCTTATTTGCATGGTCACGTGACAGCGTCTGATCCCTCACGGTTCCACGACGATCGTGGCGGTCTGGATGGTGTCGCCGATCAACAAGGAGTCCGCGGACTTCTGCCCGCTGCGCAGCATGCCGATGTAGGTGTAGCGACCGTCGAGATGCGGCGCGCGGGAGTGCATCGCGAACCACTGCGAGCCACCGCTGTCGCGCCCGGCGTCGGCGATCCCGATGCCTCCCGCGATGAAGCCGAGCCCGTCGAGTGCGCTGCCCGGCTCGGCCGGCGTCGTGAAGCCGGGGCCGCCGTAGCCCGAGCTGGTCGGGTCGCCGCCCTGGACGACGAAGTCGGGCACCACCCGATGAAACGCGAGCCCGTCGTAGAAGTGGCGCTGGGTGAGCGCGACGATCGTCGCCACGTTCCACGGTGCGATCTCCGGGCGCAGGTCGATCACGATCTCGCCGGCGGTCGTGACGACGTGCCACGCGAGGTGCTTGCCGATCACCATGGCGACATCGACCGGTGGCGGCGTCTCGTCGCCGATCGGCGGCATCGCGACGGCTTGGCCGAGCGCCTTCAAGCAGGTCGCCGCCGCCCGTGCGCGCACCGGATGGCCGGTGAGGCCCGCGCGGCACGTCTCGGCGCCGCTCGCGATCGCGTGCTTGCCGATCAGCGCGTAGAGGTCCGACGACAGCTCGGGATCCGCCTCCTTCGCCGCGCGCTGCACGATCGCTCCGTCGAGCTGCGTGCGCAGCGCCGTGTCGTCGCCGAGCGAATCGTACAGCGTGCCCGCGGCATCACTCGCCGCCCCCGCGAGGATCGGATCCGACGACGCGAGCGCCGCCGCGATCGTCGTAACCGCGAGCGGGCGATCGGGTGCGGCGACCGTCGCGAGCACGCCGAGCCCGGCTGCGCGCACGCGAGCATCGGCGTGCTCGAGCATCGCGCGCAACGCCGCGCGCTGGAACGTGGGATCGCCGTGCGGGTATGCATCGGCGGCGAGTGCGACGCGCAAGTACTCGGGCAACTCGCCGCGCGTGAACAGCTCCAGCGTGAGTTGGTGCGCGACCTCGGCGTTCGCGACCGCGGCGAGCTCGGTGATCCACGCGCGCGCGAGGGGCGAGACCTGCGACGACGCGATCGCGGGCGCGATGCGGGTCGCGAACGCGGTGAGCGCCGCGGCACCTGTCGGGCCGAGGTCGGGGTGCGCGATGAGCTGACGCAGGCTCTCGGCGAGGACCTGCGCTTCGCCGCCGTGACCTTGCTGGAGCTCGGTCCACCGGCGCTCGAGGTTCGTCGCGACGAGGTCGCGGCCTGCGGCATCGCCCTTGTCACCGGCGAGTGCACGCACGGCCTCGACCGCGACGCGCCAATCTCGATCGCGCAGCGATTCACTGATCGCGGCGCGAGCGGTCGTCATGTCGCGCTTCGCGAGGCCGGCGATCGCGGTCGCGCGCGTTTCGGGGTCGTCGTCGGTGACGAGCTTCACGAGCGCGGCGACCGAGGCGGGGTTCGGCGCGGGTTGATGCTCGCGCGACAGCGCGTATGCCGCACTGTAGCGGACCTCGCCGCTGTGATCGCTCTGAGAGGCGAGCTTGCGGCGACCCATCCGGCCGATCGCGAGCTCCGCGGCGGCGACGACGTTCGGTGGTTGCCCGGCGGCCGCCGCGATGATCGCGGGTTGGTTCGCGATCGTGCCCGCCCGGCCGAACGCTTCGAGCACGACCACCGCGACCTCCGGCGTCATGTGTGCCGGCACGTCGACCTCGCCGGCGAGCCGCGCGTCGTCGTCGAGCGAGGCCGCGACGCCGATCGCCGCGAACGCCGCGGTCGACACCGCGGTGTCGACATCGCCGAGGTGCGCCTCGATCACCGCGAGCGCGTCGGCGCTGCCGATCCGCCCGAGCCCGCGCAGCGCGAGCACCTTCGTCGCCGGCGCTGCCGACCCGACGAGCTCGCGCAGCTCCGCGACGCCACCGGCGCGCTTGGCCTCGGCACGCGCGATCCGGATCCGGACCGCGGTGTCGTCGACAGCGACCGGATAGGACGCCGGTCCGTGGCTTGGACAACCGGCGGCGAGAAAAGTTGCAGCGATCGTCAGCGCACGCAGCATGGCGCGCATCCTAGCGGAGGTTGTCGACGCAGCGAGGGACTCGTGACATCGTGATCGCATGCGGCTGACGCTCGTCGTGTGTCTCGGTCTCGCTCTCGGTTGTTCGCACAAGAAGGACAACCAACCCGCGAGCAGCGCGCCGCAGCCGGTGGAGAACACACCGGCGCCCGCGGTCAAGCACGAGGTCTCGAAGGCGCCGCTGCCGGCGCTCGCGACGGATACCGGCGGCGCGAGTGGCAAGCCGATCTGGCAGGCCGGATTCGGCGGCTACGGCATCGACGTCCCGCGCGGTGTCGCCGTCGGTGCCGGCAACGAGGTCTACGTCGCCGGTTACTTCGATAGCGAGTGCGATTTCGGCGGCGCCGTCGGCAAGAAGACCGCGGCAGGCGGCTCCGATGGCTTCCTCGCGAAGCTCACCGCCGACGGCAAGATGGCGTGGGTGCAGCAGTTCGGCGCGAAGCGCGACGACGATGCCAAGGCCGTCGCGGCGCACGGCGATCGCGTCGTCGTCGTCGGCAACTTCCTCGACGAGATCAAGGCCGGCGAGTACACGCACAAGGCGGTCGGCTCGGACGA
>Ga0193728_1000157_pt1 | contig 29707 bp, 26 predicted proteins | sample U1c1metaG_FD_143037 | JGI IMG/M metagenome (GOLD analysis project Ga0193728, IMG submission 143037) | Soil microbial communities from a riparian zone of the East river system, Colorado, United States - U1c1 | ecosystem: Environmental > Terrestrial > Soil > Riparian zone | place: USA: East River... | reverse complement strand
CGGCAGCGGCGGCCGCCGCGCATCCGTCCGCATGGCCCGTTCGATTGCTCACCGTAACCACTTGGCTTCTGTTAGCGATCTTGGAATCGCCCTGCCGTGGGGGCGGCAGTCGGCCAGTCGGGGACAGGGCTGTTTGCCGCCTCGCCTATGCCGTCGCTCGCGGAGATCACCACGGCGTCCGGTGGCGCGCGATGACTGCGTGGTGAGGCCGGGCTGGGATGGTGATGAGCAGTTCGGAAAGGCATCCAAACCATTCCTGATCTGAACCGCTGATTCGCGTCGGCCGGAATCTGGCCGCCGAGACCCGTGTGCCATCATGTCGGCATGAAAGGTAGCCGGGCGGCAGTGGTATTTCTCTTATGCGGGCTTATGTCTGCTTCGTGCAGCGGCGGGGCGCAGCGCGCCGCTGGGGGGCCTTCCTACCGCACGTCCAATCTTTCGCTCGGCGGCCCGCAGCAGCCACCCGGGTGCGGAGTCGTGTCGGGTCCGCAGGCGTGGGCCGAGGACGTGACCCTCGCCGGAAGGGTCCGCTGGGAGCAGCCCCTGACCAGCACTCCCCTCACCGACGTGGTACTCGAGCCCGTCATGGCGTCAGACGTCGCCGTCTTCGCCTATGCGGGCGGCATATATGGCGTGCGTGCCTCGGACGGCCGACGATTGTGGAAGGAGGCAGTCGCGCCCGGTATCCAGGGCATCTGGGCCCAGCCGTCCACGGTGACCGTGGTAACGGGAGCTGGCAGCCAAACCGAGCTCTTCTCGTTTGACATAACATCCGGGCGGAAACGGTGGATGGCCCCGCTGCCCAACAGTCAGGCTGCTCCGCCGCAACTCGCCGGCGGCGGGCTCGCCGCTCTGGCGCCGGATGGTGCCCTGGAGGACGTGGCGACGGACACCGGCCGGGTCCGGTGGATCAACCCGGCGGCGACCGCCGGCTACCCCGGCCCGGCTGTCATGGGCTCCCTGGTATTCGGCGGCGCCGCCGGGCGGGTCAGCGCCTACAGCATCGCGACAGGGACCCGCGTGTGGTCGGCCAGCGGGATGCCGTCCTCGCCGACGCTGCAGGCCATCGGCGGGCTGATCCTGGTGACAGCCGTGCTCAACGGGCCCAGGACCCCGACGGGCATCATCGCGCTGTCCGCTTCGACCGGGCGCGTCCTGTGGAGGCTCGACCCGGGTGTCTTGGTGGACGTCCAGTCGGCGGGGCCAGCGGGCCTGGAGATGGACTCCGACCAGCCTGCCCGCCTTTACCTCGTGAACGCGGCGAGCGGGCAGGTAAAATGGCACGCGGCTACTCCCGTGGAGACCGGGTCGACCCCGCTGATCACGGCGTCGGACATGGTGTACGTGCGGAACAGCCCGACCACGACCACGGCGCAACTCGTCGCCCGCCGGACCCGTGACGGAGCCGTGCTCTGGAAGAGCAGGCCGTTCGCCGGCCAGGTCAGCCCCGTGACGCCGCTGGGGAAGGGCCTCGCGGCGGTCAGCATCTGGGGGCAAGCAGGGTACCTCCGGGCCTTCAGCATCACCACGGGGAAGATCGCCTGGCAGGTCCGGCTGCCCGCAGCCGCCGCCGCGCCGCCGGCCGCCCCGCTCGTGACCGCAGACGGCATGCTGGTGCAGGCCATTAAGCAGCCGACACCCCCATGCCCGGTGCCAAGCCCGTCTAGCCCGTAGCAGCGAGCGGCGCAGGCCGCAGGAGGCGTCGTGCCCGGAAAGTATGACCCGCTCGGAAGGCACCTGTCCGACCGGGACAAAGGCGAGCGTCGGCTCACCATGCCGTTCGCCGACATCGACCGGCTCGTGGGGCAGCTCCCCGCGTCCGCCCGGTCGCGTCCCGGCTGGTGGACGGACGACGCCGAGGCGAGGGTCCAGGTGCGGGCCTGGCGGGGCGCCGGCTGGCGCGTGGAGTCCCTTGACCTGGCGAACGAGACAGTAACGTTCGCGCGCAGGGCTGACGACGGCGCTGTCGCGGCGCCTGGGCAGCGGGCAGCGGCGGGAGATGACGGGCCCGGGCCGGGCAGCGGGGCCGCGAGGAAGTCCTGGCGCTCCATCGCGGGTGACCTGCGGGCCGGCGCCATCTCCTCCGTCACGGCAGGCGTCACCGCCATCATCGCGGCGGGGCATATTCCGTGGCCCGCCGTCGCGCTCCTGACCATCGGCGTCACGGCAGTCGCCTTCGGCGCGACCCAGGCCGTCATCTCGTGGGGCTCGGCCGAGACGGCCCGGAAATGGCTGGCAGCCACCGTGGCTGTGGTCCTGCTGACCGCCGGCGGCGTCGCTGTGTATCACGAGCAGTTCGACCCGTCCACGAGGCCGGCCGGGCAGCCATTCACCGCGACGGTCAGCACCGACCCGTCCAGCCTGGTCTCGCCCCAGGAATGCCGGACAGTCGTCTTCCCCGGGCCATGGCGCGACCCGGCCCCGCCGCCGACCCTGACCCAGGAAGCCGTCAACGGCTGGGAACAGTCCGAGCACGGCGTGGACGGGATCCAGACCCTCGTCGCCATCGTGTTGCAAGGGCGGTCGGATCAGGATGTCGTGATCAGCAGCCCACGGGTGGTGATGGCCAGCCGGACGGGCCCGCTGCGCGGGCCTGCGGCGGAGCTAGGCGGCTGCGGCGGCGAGGTAAAGCCCCGGCTGTTCACGGTGAACCTGGACCAGCAGAACCCGTCGGCCGTCTTCAGGAACGGCACGCCGTTCCCGGCGCTGGCGAGCGTGGCAGGCGTCATCCGGCAGGCACGGTCCGCCGTCTTCACGATCTCCGCCAGTGACCCTGAGTACTTCGTGGTCCAGGCAACGACGACGCGCCACTTCGTTCGGTGGTACCTCGAGGTCAGCTGGCAGAGCGAGGGAAAATCCGGCACCCTGCGGATCGGGAACGGAGAGCAGCCGTTCGCCACCAGTTCCGTCAGCCAGCTGGTCAACCGCATGTACTACCTGCGGCCCGACGGAAAGATGATCAGCCTTCCGCAGGCCCGCAAATAGGCCATCGTCGCGATCCGGCAGACATGCAACGGCCGGCGGCAGCCCGCGCCGCCAGTGTCATGGTGACTGGCCGGTGCTCTTCCAGCGCGGAACGGGTCGAGCTCCTTGACGGCAGCTGTCTCCGGAGCCGCGTGCCCGTTGCCTGCACCGGCGGACTGCCGCTCGCCCCGCATCGCCGGAACCCATAACTGGACAATCTGCATGCTCATGCTGTCGACCAGTTCGCGTCCGATATCCGCGCCGAATCGGCAGGGAGTATGTGGAGAGAGGCCTACCGGTGCCGATCGCAGGAAGTGGTGGAGAAGGGTTGATCGGTGACAATCCGTCACCTTGCGGTTGGTGAAGGAGTACGATCGGCCTCGCTTGGGTTCCGGCCTGGCTCGAGAATCGGCTGACGGCTTGCCTGTCTTGATAACGATTTGCCGACTGGGCCCGGGCTGATGTGGCGCCAGCACGGCCCTTAGTGCGGTGGATCGCCCTGCGCCAGCAGGGCGATCACACCCCGCCGCGCTGTCGGGAAGCGGAAACACGCATCCGGACCTCCGCGCCGCGCCGCGCCAGGTGACGGGCGGGGTGGACACGCATCTGGACCTCAACGTGGCGGCCGCGCTGGATCCGGTCGGCGGGCTGCTGGCGGTGGCGGAGTTCCCGACCACCTCGGCCGGGCATCGTGACCTGCTGGGCTGGCTGTCTGGGTTCGGGCCGGCGGCCCGGGCCGGGGTGGAGGGCACCGGCTCCTACGGCGCGGGCCTGGCCCGGTTCCTGCGCAGGGCCGGGGTCGAGATCGTCGAGGTGGACCGCCCTAACCGGCAGGCCCGACGGCGGTCCGGCAAGTCCGACCCGCTGGATGCCGTGGAGGCGGCCCGGGCAGCATTGTCCGGGCGGGCCTGCGGGGCGGCCAAGTCCCGGGACGGGAACGTGGAAGCGATCCGGGCGCTGATGGTGGCCAAGCGGCCGGCGCGCTCTGCCAAGATCCAGGCCCTGAACCAGATCCGCCACCTGGGCTTCACCGCGCCGAGCAGCTGCGGCAGCGCCTGGCCGGGGTGTCCCGCCACCATCTGGCCGCCCGCGCGGCGGCGCTGCGCCCGGCTACCGGGGAAGGCGCGGACCCAGTCGTCGCCGCCACCAAGACCGGTTCCGCGCCGGGCAGCACCGTGTTCCTGCGCTTGGCCCCGTTATCTACGGTGTGCCGCTATCGTCAGAGTATGGGTCTCATTGAGGCTAAAGGCATGGGGCCTTGCCGGTGGCGTGCGGCAGGAGTGCTTGGGCTATCCGCTGCCGTCAAAGCTGCCAAGTATCATTGGCCTGGAAAGGTACTACGACCTTCTGGCCTCGGATGTTCTTTTTAGCGTCCGGTCTCGTTCTTGGCACCGTTGTTGCCAGGCGGGTATTAGACATATGGCGAGGAGACGACACTAAGCCCCAACCTGACGAGAGAGAAGGGGTCAATACCGCAAGTCGTACAGCACACAAGTACAGCAACGCCATCGGCCAGGAACGACTCCGAAAACTGCCACTGTCCAGCGACCTGCGCCCAACGACCATGAATGACTTCGCCGCCGGGAATTCGCATCGAGAGGATCACGTGCGCTGGCTGGTGCGCGGACGCCGCACACAGCTAAGGGCGGATAGCAGAAGGGCGGGAGACCTCACTCGTAAGGACGGCCTAGTAGAAGCTTAGCGACATAGCGCGGATATTCCGCATTGTCAGGTGACATCAGCATAACTCGGGTGGAGCCTGGTTCATCGCCAGGACCATAATAACGACCTACGAAGGTTGGAAGACCGAAGCGCTCTGCGGCTTCCTCGCGTGACATTTGAGGGGTCGGCAACGCATCTCTTGTCTCATATGTAAACCGACCTTCTGTGACTGTCACGAGGGCAATACCGTGCGCCTTTGCGAATACAACTGCGCCAGTCTGGTAAGGGGCGGTAGAGACCATAACCCCCTTGTGCGCTCCGACGCTCTGCACCTTCTGGTAGAGGATCTGAACCAGCTCGCGTTTGATCGGATTCTTGTGCCGTTTCGCCTCCACGAGCACCAGAAATGACATGCCCAGAAGCTGGTAGCGAACCGTCGCGTCGAAATCGTACGTACCATCCGCGCCAGTGATTTTTTCGTGGACCGTGATACTCAGATCGCTTACCTCCGACCCAGCCGATCCCAGGAGTTGCCCCGCAACGAATTCCTCGAATTCGCTAGGGGTGATCTCAGGCTCAGGGTAAAGTGCGGTCGGCCTCGCGACTCTCGTATCGTTCTACAGGTCCGCGTGGATGTCGATCGGCCACCGGCGTCCCGCTCACCGCCGCACCGGCAGCCGTGGCGCTCCAGGACGTCCACGTCGCAAAATAGCGGCCAGCCGAAGCGGGCATCAAGGCCGGCGGGCAGCGTCATCCGCTGTCCAGGTCAGCCACGGCCATAGCAGCCTTGTCCACGGCCATGTGATCAGTTACTGCGCGTGCTCGAAGCTCCCAGAATCTTCGCAGAAGCCGGTGCCCGGTCCATTGCACGGGCGGGTGATTCGGTTCAAGTCGGTCTAATGGAGGTTCGAGCCGGTTACGCAGCCAGTCCGGCCTCCTTCTGGCCCTGACTGACTCCGGACCGCCAGTCGCTCTAGGCGGCAGGCAGCGTTTCGGCACGTCAGAGAGCGGACGGCCCGCCCACCTGCCGGATGTCAAGATCAGCGCCGTAGCTCATAGAGCAATGTGGGGGTATGGGGTCGATCCCCCCTCGCTCTGGAACCCCTCCATCTGAAAGCGCCTCTCGCCCCTGGCCGCCAGTCATGAGCCGGTCCTGGGGGCCACGACCTCGCAGGCACCCTCAATGCAGGCGTCCACGGCTGATAGCACAGTAGCCGTTGTGCGGGATACTCCCCTCAGAGGCGGCCAACGTGCGCCAGCCACGGCGACGGAGCGACACGCCGGGGATGGCGGTACCGAGCTCTGGAGGCACGGGTGAGCGTTGAGCCGGTCGGGGACGACCGGGAGGAGCTGCCCGACCCGGTCCTGCGCCTTGCTGCCTTCCGCCGGGTGAGCCAGCTCGGCGTCGTTTCCCCGAGCGCTGCCCCCCGGGTACGGCGCTCCGTCGCTCCGTCGGCGGGGGTGAGGGCATGAATGCTGTGGCCACCGCGCTGGTGTCCGCGCTCACCTCGATCATCGTCGTGCTCGTCACGTTCTTCCTGACATCGTGGAATGACAGAAGGAAGGCGGCGCGGGCTGAACGGCGCGAACTCAACGCCCGGTACCTGAACCCGCTGCGGCTGCACCTGGCGGAAACCCGATTCCGCCTGACCGAGATCCAGGCTCGGACCGGGGAGTCCGGTCGATGCGAGGACCTGCTCACCATCAAGGACCCCGCTGACATCTCGGCCCGCGATCCGGAGTGGTTCACCGGCTGGGGAACCTACCTGACGTCGTCGGCCTACCTCACGGCGTGCCTGTTCGCCTGGCTGAAGAAAACCCGCGACAGCGCCCCCTATCTGCGGCTGGGAACCGACGACATCCAACTGTCGGTCCTGATGCTCCGCGTCAGCCACTCGTTCCTTCGCGACCAGGGAATCTACTACGTACTCCAGCCAAGCATCGGCCAGGACATGATCCTCGCTGCCGAGGACCGGCTCATCAGCTACCGGGAATTCTGCGACCTCCTGCGAACCCCCGAGCGCCGAATCTGGCTGGATCGGCTGATCGGCTACTACCTCGAGACCGGACGCGGAACGAAACTGGACCGGGTCACTGAGGCGATCACCGCGATAGAAGCACTCTCAGCCCTCTTGGACCACGTCACCGGCGGAGGCGAATCCGTCAGATCACGGCTCGCCGCCGAGGGCATCACATCGCTCTAGGTCTACCGCCGGCCAGCCGGGCCTCGCGGAACAAGCGCCGAGCCGCTGGCAGGAGCATTGCGGCCGGGGTGGCCGATAAGGGCACCGGGTAGACGAGAGCTGATATTCCTGCGCGTGCTGGACGATCTCGACGCGCCGCACTTCGGGCTGCTGAATCTGATGAACGTAGAGACTCCACCCCATCATGGCGACCCTGCCCGGCTGCGGCTCGCCGTTCCGACCGGGTGGATGCGGTGGGATGTCGCCCAGGCAGACGGCGGGATGGCGGAGGCAGTATGGGCACTCCTTTCTGGTTTTCAGCGGCGTGGCCTTGTCAGCACCAGTGAGTTCCGCACGGCGGAGGGCGTTCAGGAACCGGTCTACGCGGTCACCGACTATGGCCGCCGTTTTCTCGCGCGTCTGTCCGATCCCCTGTAGTCGGCCGCCCAGAGAGCTTTACTGCGTCATCACGCAACGCGAGATGCGCTGGCGGAATGGCTTAGCATGCGCCAAGCATCCGCGGCGCCCGGACTGCTCCATTGCCGACGTGCGCAGCGCCGCGGAACTGGAAGGCTATGGTCCGCTGGCGGCGCTGGAACAGGCGGAATCGGAGTGGTCTGGCTCGCAGCCGAGTCGCCGGCGCGTCCGCGGCCGCCAGGCTGGCTCATCATCGCTTCCGGCCGACGCCGGCGAGGCAGCCGATGACGAAGCCCGGGTCGGCCGTGGCCCGCCACTGCGGGAGGTGCACCAGGCCGGGTTCCACCAGGTCGGTCCCGCTGAAGTAGCGGGCGATCTGATCGCGGGTGCGCAGGGCGAGCCGGGTGGGCCCCATCTGCTGGTTCAGCTTGGACGCGATGCTGGTGATCCGGTCGGTGTCGATGTCGGTGGTGGCGGCGGAGACGGCCAGGTAGCTGCCCGGCGTGACGGCGTCCATCAGCGCGGCCACGACCTGCTCCGGGGCGTCGCCGTCGGGGATGTAGTGCAGGACCATCAGCGCCATCACCGCGACCGGCTGGCTGAAGTCCAGGGTCTTGGCCGCCTCACTCAGGATCACGCCGGTGTCGCGGGCGTCGGCCTGGATGTAGGCGGTGGCGCCCTGCGGGGTGCTGTCCAGCAACGCCCGGCCGTGGGCCAGCACGATCGGGTCATTGTCCACGTACGCGACCCGGGACTCCGGCGCGACCTGCTGGGCGACCTCATGAGTGTTGTCGGCGGTCGGCAGGCCCGTCCCGATGTCCAGGAACTGGCGGATCCCCGCGTCGGCGGCCAGGTACCGGACTGCCCGGCTGAGGAACGCCCGGTTGGCCCGGGCGGCGGGCACCGCATCGGGGGTGAGCTTGATGATCTGCTCGGCGGCGGCCCGGTCGGCCGCGTAGTTCTCCTTCCCGCCGAGCAGGTAGTCATAGACCCGGGCAGGGTGCGCGATGCCGGTGTCATACGACGGCGGCTCGCCGGCCCGCTCCGGGATGTCGGTCGGCTGGCGGGCGGCCGCGGCGTCGCGGCTGCTCACCGACCGCAGGCTGCGGGGCTCGCTCATGGGCGCTTGCGGCCGACGCCGGCGTACATCGGGACCGGCCTGGCCGGGTCGGCCGGGGCGCGCCACTGCACGACGGGCACCAGGCCGGGCTCGGCGAGGTCGAGGCCGTCGAAGTAGCGGAGGATCTCCGCGCGCGTCCGGGGGCTGAACTGGGTCGCGACCCGCTGGGTGTTGTAGTCGCCGGCGGCCCTGGTCATGCGCTCGGTGTCGATGTCACGGGTGGCCGCGGAGAGGGCCAGGTAGCTGCCCGGGGGCACGCCGTCCATGAGCTGGCTGACGATGCGGCCCGGATCGTCCGCGTCGGGGATCAGGTGCATGACCGCCAGGATCATGACAGCGACGGGCTGGCTGAAGTCGAGCGTCGCCGCGGCCTCGCGCAAGATCGTGCCGGCGTCGCGGGCGTCGGCCTGGATGTAGGCGGTGGCGCCCTGCGGGTGCTGTCCAGGAGGGCCCGCGCGTGGACCAGGACGATCGGGTCATTGTCCACGTAGACGATCCGGGACTGCGGCGCGGCCCGCTGCGCGACCTCGTGGGTGTTCTCGTTGGTGGGCAGGCCGGTCCCGATGTCCAGGAACTGCCGGATCCCGGCCTCGTCGGCCAGGTACTGCACTGCCCGGCGCAGGAACGCGCGGTTGGCGCGCACGGCGTGCAGGATGCTCGGCATCGCGGCAATGACCTGGTCGCCGATGTCCCGGTCGATCTCATAGTTGTCCTTGCCGCCGAGCCAGTAATCGTAGGTCCGGGCGGGATGGGACACAGTGGTGTCGAAGGACGGCGGCTCGCCGGCCCGCTCCGGAATGTCGCTGAACGGCCGGCCGTCCTGGCTGCTCACTAGTACACGCCCTTCTCGGCTGGCTGCCGGGGGTTCCCTGGCCGGCCCGCCCCGGACGGGCGGGCTGGCCGCTTACATTTCACGCAGCATCCCGGCCAGGAAGCCGGCCGTGGCGGACGGGGCGAGTGCGGCGGAGGCAAGCCGGTTCATCACGTCGCGGTGATAGTCGACGGCATCCGGCTTGCCGACGTAGGTGGCCCCGGTCAGCTGCTCGATGTAGACGACGTCTGAGATGCCGGGCTCGGCGAACCGCAGGATCGTGAACGTCCCGCCGGCATCATGGCCGCCAGCGGCGAACGGCAGGACCTGCAGCGTGACCGTCGGCATCTCCGCCGCCTCGAGAAGGCGGCCGACCTGACCGCGCATCACGCGCGGCCCGCCGACCGGGCGGCGCAGCGCGGCCTCGTCCAGGACCGCCCACAGCCGGGGCGGGTCAGCAGCGGCGAGCCGCTCCTGCCGCTTCGTCCGCACCGCCACCCGGCGGTCGATCTCCCCGGCCCGGGCATCGCGGTGGCCCAGCACGGTGACCGCGCGGGCGTAATCCTCGGTCTGCAGCAGGCCGCAGACGAACTGCAGGTCAAAAGCCCGGATCACCGACGCGCTGGCCTCCATGCCGAGGTAGGGCTCGAACCAGGCAGGCAGCACGTCGCTGAAGCCGGCCCACCGGTCCTGGGCCCGCGCCTGGCTGGCCAGGACCAGCAGGCCGGCGATGACCTCGGCGTCGTGCACGCGGTAGAGCGCGAGCAGGTCCAGGACGTCGCGCTCCTTGCACCGGGCCCGCCCGGTCTCCAGGCGGCTTATCTTGGCGCGGGACACGCGGATGTGATAGCCCGCCTCATCTGCTGCTGAGCTCATATCCGGCTCTCCCGCCACGCCGGCCGCCCGGCCCGGCCGTCCCGGCCCGCAGCAGCGAATCGTGTCACAAGTGCTCTACGGCTGGTCACGCTATCACCGCAATAGCCCCGATTCCTGCCTGCGGCACAGCAGGGCCGCTCAGCCGAGATCGTTGAACTCGCCGGCCCGGGCCCCGGCCAGGAACGCGGCGATCTCGGCGCGGGTATAAACCAGCGCGGGTCCGGACGGGTACCGCGAGTTGCGGACCGCGACGTCACCGCCGGGCAGCGCGGCCACCTCCACGCACGCGCCGCTGGAGTTGCTGGCGGTCGCCTTGCGCCAGGTGCCGGGCACCTGGTCGCCGGGCATGCCGTTCGCGATCTTCATGCCGTCTCCCCTGATCCTCGCTGACCGGCCGGGTCCCTGCCTGCGGCACGCCTGACGCCCTTATGCACGTGCAGATGACCATTGCAACCGATTGTGCAGTTGCTGATGCTGATGTTAGTACGGATTACGTTGCAAAAGGGGTGCCGGTAGGACAGGATGGCCGCCGGACCGCCATTGCCTCCTTTACGAACGGGTGTCTTCCTGATGACGAGCGCGCGCCAGTTACCTGAGCCGGACAGCGCCAGCTGGTCATGGATCACCGCGGCGGCCCGTGCCGTCCCGTCTCCGGGCTCGCCGGCCGGCCCGGCCGGCTTCCCCCGCACCGCCACCTGGCCCGTCGCGCACGACGGCGGCCTGAGGCCCGTGGCCGCGGTTCGCGCCTCCGCCCGGGCCATGCTGCAGCGCTGGGGCATCACCGAGCGCGGCGATGACATCATCCTGGTGCTGTCGGAGCTGCTGGCCAACGCGCTGCTCCACGCACGCCCTGGCCCGGGCCGCTGGCGCGTCGCCGCCGGGCTGCTCCAGCCCTGCCAGGCCCAGGGCGTCCTGTGCGCCGTCACCGACCCGGGCCCGGACTGGCCCCGGCCGCGCCCGGGCGACTGGCTCGGCGAGTCCGGCCGCGGGCTGCAGGCCCAGAACGACCTGACCGCCGCGTATAACGCCGCTGCGGCCACCCCGACCACAGCCACGATCCCGGTCGAGCTCGGCGGAACCACGCTGACCCCAGGGGTGTATGCCTCTTCTGCGGGTACTTTCGGGATCAACGGAAACCTGACCCTCGACGCCCAGGGTGACCCTAACGCGGTCTTCATCTTCAAGGCCGCGTCCACGCTTATCACGGCCTCCGCCTCCGCCAGCCGGGTTGTCCTCGTGAATGGCGCGCAGGCAGCCAATGTCATCTGGGTGGTCGGCAGCTCCGCGACCCTCGGAACCTCCTCCCTCCTGCGGGGAAGCATTCTGGCCCAGGCCTCGATCACGGTCACCACGGGGGTGACTGTGGACGGCAGGTTGCTGGCCCGCACCGCCGCTGTCACTCTGGACACGGCTACGATCACCGCCCCGCCCAGCCTGATCATCGTCAGCGCCGCCGACGTTGCCAGCGCGACGCCGGGATCCACGGTGCATTACATGGTGACGGTGACCAACACCAGCGACCTGCCCGCTGCCGGCGCCACGTTCACCGATGCGCTGGGCGGGGTTCTGGACGATGCTGCCTACGACGGTGATGCGGCCGCGACCAGGGGTGTGGTGTCGTTTGCGAGTCCGAGCCTGGCCTGGTCGGGGAGCCTGGCGGCGGGTGGCTCGGCGACGATCACGTTCTCGGTGACGGTGAACAATCCTGATAACGGTGATGGTGTGCTGTCAGGGATGATCACGTCGGCGACGCCGGGAAGTAACTGTCCGATAGGGGGGACCGACCCCCGGTGCAGCTCCGCTGTCGCCGTCATACCGATCACTATCAGCCTGACCGGCCTGTCCAGCAGTATCGTCCTCAGCGGCCTGCCCGGCACCACTGTTCACCAGCTCCACGCCGTGACCATGACGGTCATCACCAACAGCCCTTCTGGCTATGACGTCACCGTGCAGGCGACCTCATCGGCCCTGACCGCCCTCGGGACAACCGACACCATCCCCGTCAGCGACCTGCTGGTGCGCGAGAGCGGCGAGACCGCCTACCAGCCGCTGTCCGGCACCATTCCAGACCTCATCCACCAGCAGGACGGCCCGTCGTCCCCCAGCGGGGATCTGATCAGCAACGACTACGAGATCAACATCCCCTCCGTCCTGTCCGGCACCTACAGCACCAGCCTCACCTACATCGCCACCACCACCCCGTAACCACAGCCAGCACTCGGCGGGTCCGGCGCGGTGCGCACGGCATGCGCGGCTAGGTGTGGCGGCAGGCAGCGGAATATCCAGTCCGGCTCGTCGCCGCCGAGGGGCAGGTGATTGATGTCGCCGCAATCAACCCCCGCGGGTTCGGATTCTCATTGCGCATGAAGCGGAACCCTGGGGCGGCTGTCCAGGTGTCTACGACCTGGCGTCGGTTTGGGGCTCCAGCCGACAAATCAGGCATGCCGGAATCAGCAGTCGGCGGCGCAGTCATCCTGGAGGATCTTGGAGCCATCTTGGGCCGGACGTTTCGGCGGACATCGCGGCCCGGCTGTCCGCCTAGGCCATCCTTACCGGCCTACGGGGGTGGCCTCGACTCATGACCGCAGCTGCCGTGGTCCCGGTGCGTTTACCGTCAGTATGTTACTCTCAACCGACAGTAATTATATCCTGCGCTGTTATCGCTCATCTGACCCGCAGGGGCCTCGGTGGTGCCGCCCCGCACCATTGGGCCTTAGCGGGCCGGGATTCGCCTGGTCGTCGTAGCGGGGGGACAGCATGTCTCAGTCGGCGAACCATAGGTCGGCGCACACCGCAGAGTCGGAACTGGCCGCCATCCTCCAGTCAGCCCACGACGCCATCATGTGCCTTACCCTGCAAGGTGTCGTGACTAGCTGCAATCCGGCAGCGTCCCGGCTGTACGGCTATCGTCCGGATGAGATTGTCGGGCGCCCGGCTCAGGTGCTTTACATGAACGACCAGCGCAACGAGGAGTCCGAGGTACTGAGGCGGATTGCCGCTGGCGAGCATGTTGACCGGACAAATGTCGGCCGCCGTCGCAAGGATGGGTCCACCGTCAAGGTGTCGCTCACCGCCGTGCCGGTCGCCGATGCCGCGGGTGTGATCGTCGGCGCAGCGACGATCACGCCCGAAGTAATTCCGCAGTCACCTGGCGACCTGGAGGAGGAGACGGCCGAGGCGGCCCTGGACAGCGACCGTCAGGCCGCCGGGCCAGCTCAAGATCTAGATGTGGACTCCGCGCGCCGCGCTGCCGGAGCAGCTCAGGATAAGGCAGCTCCGGATACGCACGACCTGCGGATCGACGCCGACCGCAGGGACGCCCGGGCAGCTCACGACGCTCACGAGATGAAGATTGACTTCGAGCACCCGGTCGCCCGGGGCACCTGGGACCAGTACGACTCGCGCCGAGACGGCACCCGTCCTGAGACGCATGACCGCCAGGAGCGGCTGAGGGCCCAGCTGCAGCAGGCCCAGCGCCTGGAGAATCTCGGCCAGCTCGCCGGCGGCGTCGCGCACGACTTCAACAACCTGCTCGCCGTGATCCTCAACTACGCGTCGTTCATCTCAGACGAACTCGCAACAGCCACGGAGTCCAATTGGCCTAAGCGACTGGAGACTGCGCGCGGTGACCTCGACCAAATCGAACAGGCCGCCAACCGGGCGGCGCGGCTGACACGCCAGCTGCTCGCCTTCGCCCGCCGGGAGGTAGTCCGGCCGCAGGTACTCAACCTGGACACCGTCATCACCGCGGTGCAGGAGATGCTGGGCCGGACCCTGGGCGAGCACGTCGAGCTCGTGGTCACGCCCAGCAATGGCCTGTGGCCGGTACTGGCCGACCCGGGTCAGCTGGAGCAGGTATTGGTTAACCTGGCGGTCAACGCCCGCGATGCCATGCCCGCCGGCGGCACGCTGACCATCGACACCGCCAACGTCAATGTAGACGCCGACTCCATCGCGGGCGGCTCCAAGTCACGGCCGGGACGCAATGTGCGGCTGCGGGTCAGCGACACCGGCACGGGCATGACGCGTTATGTCGTCGAGCACGCGTTCGAGCCGTTCTTCACCACCAAGCAGGACAGCTCGGGAACCGGCCTCGGCCTGGCCACCGTCTACGGCATCCTCAGCCAGGCCGATGGCGACATCCAGATCTACTCCGAACCCGGCTCGGGCACGACCTTCAGCATTATGCTGCCGGTCACCGACGAGGCCCCGGCCGAGATCGCCGAGTTCGCAGCCTACCGGCGGGATCCGGCGGGCGAGACTGTCCTAGTCGTCGAGGATGAAGCTGCCCTGCGCGTGGTCACCGAGCGGATCTTCACCCGCAACGGCTACCACGTGATCACCGCCGCGAACGGCCACGAGGCACTCGACATCGCCCGCGAGCATCCAGGCGAGGTTCACCTGCTGGTCACCGACGTCGTCATGCCCCACATGCTCGGCAAGGAAGTGGCGGAGCGGATGCGCGCCATCAAGCCCGAGATCGAAGTGCTCTACATGTCCGGATACGCCCAGCCCGTGCTGGCCTCACAGGGCAGGCTGGAGCCGGGCGTCGCGCTGGTGGAGAAGCCATTCTCTGAGGCCGACCTGCTAGCCAAGGCCGCCCAGGTACTCAACGGTCACTTCCGCGGGTACGAAACCGTCCCGGAAGCCTGACGGGTTAGGTCGCCGGCGGCGGCGATCTCCGGGCTGCCTGTTGTGCCAGTAGTGCCTGACGTCGGCCACGTTCTGGCCTGGATCGCTTCGGTGGCTCGCCGACCTAGAGGTTCGCTGTTTGCGAGTGCTGAAATAGCGAACTAGGCGCGCTCGGCTGCCTAGCCGGCCAGCCACCTTGCCGACTCATGGGCCAGGTCATCGCGGGTCGGCCCTCCCGATGGATGCGAACCAATCCCATAGCTCCAGATTGTGGTACAAGCTATAGATGGCCAGCCGCTCCGCCGATTCCTCGCCCGCTGGTCCGTATCCGGCCGGCAGCGCTGCCCTCTTGACCTGGTCGCCCCGGATCGAATAGCAGTCAGTCTCGGCTAGGTCGACCAGCGGATCGGCGGCGATCGTGTTCTCGACGTCGACCACACCGCTGACCCGCCAATCGCCCGCGTCGTCCCGGGCGACGAGGACGTTGCCCTCGTGGAAGTCATTGTGGCAGGGCACGGCGTGCTGGCACAGCCCGAACAGCTGCGAGCGCTCGGCGATGTGCCGCTCGATCGCCGCCCGCAGGACCGCGTCTCCGCCGAGGCTGGCAAATTCGCCGAGCTTCCTGGCGAACTGGAGGGTCATGTACGCGCTGTTCGTCGGCAAGGCATCCACGATGCCGGTGACCAGGTAACCGAACGCCTCCTGGCCGGTGCAGGTCCGCGAGCGCCGACCCCATCTGGCGGTAGACCGCCCCGATCTCGTCAGCGGTCATTCGGGCCGCGGACTCCGACAACGCCTCTCCCGGCAGGCACGTCATGACTGTGTACGCCCGGCCGTCCCAGGCGCTGCCGGTGCCGAGGATCCTGGCGACCAGCCCGAAGCCGTGGCTGCGCAAGAGCCCGTAGACGTGGGCCTCCTTGGCCTGCTTCCACTCCCATTCGGGCGCGTACACCTTGATGATCACCGGATCAGTGCCGTCGGCGAAACGTGCCTACACCGTGCTCAGCTGGCCAAAGTGCGCGGGACGCACTCAGCGACCTGCGCGCCGGGCACGACAACAACCAGAAGCGCGCTCGGATCGCAGCGAAGCAGCCGGCGCCGCTCCTCGGACGTGCCGGGATGCTAAGCGATCACGCTGCTGCGCTCCAATTGATATTGGCGGGGCACCTTCCGGAGCCCGATGGAGCCGCGGCTGCCGCGGGCCAGCTGCCGGAGTACATATTCGGGCAGGCACGGCCAGATCCACGACGAGAAGCGCAGGATCTCCCCGGCTGGCGTTCCTGGCCAGGCAGGCATTCAGCAGCTGGGCGGGATGCTTGAATCGCCAGAACACGCCCTGGACCTGGTCCGCCGCTCCCCGCGCGAGCCAGGGCTAGTCCGAAAAATCGCACCCCGCGGGGCGCGCGGCCAGATGATGAGGGCATGGTGACGACCGTTCCGTGATGTGGTCCTGGCCGCGGACAGTGAGAAGTCACGCCTGTTGCCGCGCAGATAAGCATCAGGGCATTCGGCAGTGCACTTCACGCTACGGCGCATCGGCTCCGCCGACGTGCCCCTGAGGAAATGCGACTCAGTGCGCAGCGACCGCGGACCGCGCTCGGCAAGAGCTCAACAAGAGGACTTCGGACCACCTGCATCTACGCAATCGATTCGGACACGGCCAGGGTCCAGGGTCGCAAGTCGCGGCTACTCCACCCGGCCAACCATATCACGCGATTGTATTACAGCGCGGCGGTGGATCTTGCCGATCGCCGTTCATAGTCCTCCTAAATGGGAATAGCGCGTCATGAACTTCTCATCCAGGCGCAGGCCACTGCAGTTAGCCAACATTTCACAGGTCGGCCGTTGCCGCGCGACTCGCCCTTGCAGAATTTCTGCTGCTTGCCCGCCCCGCATAACTGACAGTAGTAATCTCTCCGGGGTCACATTGACTGGCGAGAGGGGACGGTAAAACATGCCAGATACAAGGACATCGGGGAAGGTAATCCTCCGGCTAAGGTCTATACCTGTGCCGAACAGGTCTATACCTGTGCTGCTGATCTCGCTCGCAGCCGGGCTTAGCGTTGTACTGCCCGGGACACAGGGAGCGCTCGCCAGCACTCACTCCGCCGTCATCGCCGGTGCGGCCACCGGGCCGATCGTATCGGGTTACCGAAAGACCGTGTGCATTGACGACGCCGGCGACTCCACTGCTAATGACACTCAGCTAGTAATGTCGACCTGCAACGGCAGTGCGGAGCAGAACTGGACAGTCGAGACTGACGGCACCCTCCAGATCAACGGCAAGTGCATGGACGTCCGGCGCTACGGCAAGGTCAACAAGACGCCGGTCGAGCTGTGGACCTGCCATGGCGGGGCCAACCAGCAGTGGCGCGCGGAGAACGGCACGCTGATCAACCCGGCATCCGGCAAGTGCCTGGACGACCCGAGGTTCAACGTCACTGACGGCATCCAGCTCGAGATCTATACCTGTAACGGGGGCGCCAATCAGCAATGGGAACTGCCGGCGCCGATGAGCTCCGCGAAGCGATAAGCCGGCCTGCGCTGCTGGGTCACCCGCGCCCCAGGTGACCCAGCAGCGGCCAACGACCTAGACGAGTGATCTGCCCATTGGCGAAGCCGTCGACGATATCAGGTGAGTGGGACGGCCTGATTGTGCTTTGCGCGGTCAACAGCCATGACGGCTTCCGGATGGCCGACTGGCATCTCGCCGAGCAGCTGTCGAAGCAGGTGCCGGTGCTGTACGTGGATCCGCCGCGGTCGGCGCTGGCATCCTGGCGGCGTCACCAGGCGGCAACCCCGGCGGCGGGAGTTCCCCGACTGCGGGTGCTCCGGCCAGGCCTGGCCCGGCTGAGTACGACCGTGCAGCCCTTCCCGGCCCGGCGCGGCAGCGTCGGACTCACCAGTGCCCTGCTGCGCGGTTACATGCGCCGGGCCACGGCCCGGCTGGGCGGCCGGGCCGCCGTCGTGATCTCGGGCTGGCCCGCGTTCCCGGTGTTCGGCAGCTGCGGGGAGCAGGTCACGGTGTACTGGGCCAAGGACAACTTTGTCGGGCTGGCGTCCTCGCAGGGCCTGAATACCGGGCTTCTCGATGCCCGCGAGCGACGGATCGCCGCCGACGCTGACCTGGTCCTCGCGGCAAACCCGCTGGTGGCAGGCACCTGGCGCAGCCGCGGCCTGGAGCCGGTCCTCATCCCCTTCGGAGCCGACGTGGACGCCTACCTGCACGTCGAGCACGTTCCCCCTCCCCTCGACATCACGCTCCCCGGCCCGATCGCCGGCTTCGTCGGCCGCATTAACGACCGCACCGACCTTCGCCTGCTGGAGGCCATCGCCGGGCGGGGCCGCTCGCTGCTGCTCGTCGGTCCGAAGGACCCCGCGTTCGAGCCTGCCCGTTTCGCCGCCCTGCGGAGGCGGGCCAATGTTCACTGGGTCGGCCCCAAGCCCTCCTGGACCCTGCCCGGCTACCTCCGGCTGATAGACGTGGGCCTGGTGCCCTACCGCGACAGCGAGTTCAACCGCGCCAGCTGCCCCCTGAAGACCCTCGAGTACCTGGCCGCCGGCCGGGCTGTCGTCGCCACTGACCTGCCCGCCATCCGCTGGCTGGACACCGACCTGATCTGCGTCGCTGACGAGCCGGCGTCCTTTGCCGACCAGGTCGACCGCCTGCTGGCCAAGCCCCGCGAACCCGCGGTGCTCGCCCGCCGCCAGGCCTTCGCGGCCCGGCATAGCTGGGCCTGCCGGGCCGCCGACATCCGTGACGCCATTGACGCGACCGCGGGGCGGCATCCACGACACCCGGTCGGTGCAGGCGGCTAGACGTCCACCCCCAGGGAGGCGACGGTCTCGCTGGAGGCAGCGCGGGAGGCGAGGCAGCCGTGCAGGATGCCGACGAGGGGTATGCCGAGGGCACGAAGGGCCTCGTGATGAGTGCCGCCCGCTTTGCGGCACTGGTCATTGTAGGGGCGAGTACCGGGCCTGGCTCGAGTGAGGATAAGACCCAGAGGCAGATCGCCTCGTCGAGGCGGCGGTTGCGAAATGGCGGCCAGCATGGCCCGCTCCGTGCTACGCAGGCCACCTCCTGCGTCGCCCAGCCGGCAAGCGGGCGGCTGACTGACAGGCATCGCCGATAGCGCCGGCCGTCACGTTTCCGGATGCGTTGCGGTGCCGCCATCACGGGCTGCTGTGAGCCCGATGGCCGTCGCCATCGAGTCGGCGCGACAGGACCACGTGTGCCGCGCTGCGAACGAGCGGCACCGCTCGGCTGAGACGGTCTCGGGGCCGGGTCGGCCGCCCGCAGGCTGGCCCGGTTCGCCGGCGATCCTGCGCACGGCGCTGACGAAGCCGGCGCCATCGTCAGTCAGGGCCAGGATCCGGTCGGGCGAGATCACGCGCTCACTGCGAGTGAGATCATCGAGGAGCCACCGGGCGGCCGGCAGCGCCGTGCTAACAGCCGGCCGTCCCGCGCTGAGGTAGTCCAGGGTCTTGAGCGGAAACGAGGAACGGTTGAACGGGCTGTCGGTGTACGGCGTGATGCCGACATCGGCCGCCGCGATATAGCCGAGCGCTTCCTTCTCTGGAACCCGGCCCGCGTAATGCACCGCCGGGCGGGCAGTGAGCGCCGAGAAGCGCCGCGGTTCCCATCGCGGATCGTGCGGACCGACCAGCAGCAGCGAGAATCCGGCATCGGCGACGGCTTCGACGAGATGAATGTCGATCCGGTTATTCAGCCGGCCGGCCAGTCCCACAATCGGCCGGGGCAGCTTCTTGATGGCCGGGGCCAGGGCCTGCGGCCCCACTGCCGTGGGGCTGCAGCCGTTGGGGATCAGCGCCACCGGGGCGCCGCGCAAGGCCGCCCACCGCTCGGCCAGCAGCGGCGACACGGCGGTCACCACGTCCGCGCGGGTGACCGCCCGCATTTCCTGGGCCCGGACCCGGGCGGCTGGCATTCCCATCAGATCGGCGCCCGCGACGTAGTCGTCAGTGCCGTGCAGGGCGCTCACCACGCCACTGCCCCATCCGCCCAGCACTTCCTGGAGCCCGGTCGTGATCACGGCGAAGGGCGTAATGCCTGTCCGGCGCAGCGCCCAGCGGACCTGGGCGCGAAGCAGCGGGGTCGTCGTGGCCCGGACGCCGAAGCGGTGCATACCGGGCAGCGCGGTAGGCGTCAGGCGGGTGAGCTTGTCGCTCATGACCCTCAGGACCGGCCGGACCGTACGGGCGGCTCCAAAGCGGCGGCAGGCGGGCGTGGCCAGCGAGACGGGGGGGTCGACCCAGAGGATGCGGGCATACCGCTCCAGCTCCCCGGTCAGGCGCCGGTCAGTGCCGGGATCCTCCCACAGCACATTGGCCATCCAGATCAGGTATGGCGCTTCGGGTTTCATGACGTCTCCTGGTAATGAGCCGCGGCCGGATCCCAGCGCATAGCGGCGGGCCGGGCGGACGGCTTACCGTCGGCTGCCGCGGGTACCGGCGCGACGTGCCCTGCCCGCGCCGTGGCGCCCTGCGCCACGGTGCCCGCGGACCGGGGCAGTTCCGGTGCCGGCTCGGCGGACACTGACCGGAGCAGAGCAACCGCCGCTCGCGTCCGGTACAGCAGCAGCCCCACGATGCCGGCCGTGGCCATGCCGCTCACGGCAAGGGCGGTGAAATCGTTGGGGGCTATCCGGGCCGCTGCCCAGCCCAGGAATCCCGCGACGGCGGCCCCGACGACCGACAGCCACAGGTGCCGGACGACAGCGCGCACCCGGATGCCGGCCTTGCTCAGCTCGACCAGGTACAACGGCAGGACACATCCCGCGGTGACAGCCAACTCCGCGATGCTGGCTCCGTAGAGGCCGTAGGCACGGGCGCCCACCGCGAGCGCTGGGATCAGTACCACTACCCACAGCGCCTGAGTCTTGAGCAAGAATCGGGACCGGCCTGCGGCCACGAAGTAGTCATAGGCGAGCAGCAAGATAACCTGCAAGCCGGAGAGCAGGGCGAGCCATAGCAGCGGCCGGGCTGCGGGCACCCATCGAGCGCCGTAGACGAAGCTGACCAGTGGCGTGGCAGTCCCGCCGATGAGCAGGCACACCGGCAAGGCCACGGCGGACAGCAGTCCGGCCGCTGACAAGAAGGTGGTGCGCGTGGCTTCGCGGTCGTGCTGGATCCGTGAGAACACCGCCAGCCCCACGCTGCGGACCGGCTGCGAGAACATGCCGATGGGCCAGGCGCCGAGATTCAGGGCCAGCACGTAGAAGCCCAGCCGGACGGGGCCGAGCACATGGCCGACGATGATCTGGCTCGCGCTCCCGACGGCAAACGCCAGGAGATTCACTCCGGCCAGAGGTAACCCGAATCGCAGCAAAGGCCGGGCCTTCGCCCGGTTGAACCCCAGGCGCAGCGATTCCGGAGCAAAGGCCAGCAGCAGGATCGCCCCGGCCGTACAGCCGACTAGGCGTCCGATGGCCAGGCTCATGGCGCCGTCACCGGACCAGGCCAAGGCGACGGTCACTGCGGTGCCGAGCCAGATGTTGACCTGGTCGGCGAAGGTCCGTTGGCCCTGCCTGAAGGTCCGCTGCAGCAGTGCGCCCGGTGCGTTGGTCAACCCGTCGCTCAGGACTGCCAGGGCCAGGACCCGGACAACGGCGGTGGCCGCGGGCGCTCCCATGGCCGAGGCGTAGGCGGGGGCGGCGAAAAAGCATCCGGCGTAGATGAGCACGCTGCAGGCCAGAGAGATGGTGGAAACGGTCGGGACGATCTCGGCGGGATCGCCCGGCCACCGCACGATGGCCAGGCTTACTCCAAGCTCGTTGAACTGCACGATGGCCTGGAGCGCGACGTAGGCGACCGCGTAGGTGCCGAAGGCGTGCGGGCCGAGCATCCGGGCCAGCATCAGGCCGATGCCGAACAGGCTGAACTTAGTCACGATGGTGCTGGCGAAGCTCCACCCCAGCGCGCGGGAAGCCTTGCCCGTCAGCGTTCCGGTGCCGGCGGCCCCGCGTCGGGCCCGGTGGCACGGTGACCCGCGCCCGCCCGGAGCACGCTCGCGGAGGGCATTCCGACGCCCGGTCTTCCGGTGTGCTGCCCGGTGACCTGAGCCCTCTCGCGATGCCAGCGGTACGCCTCTTTTCTCAGGCTCGGGGCGCCGCGTCGCGCAGGCAACATCTCGCGCGATCGTGCACGCCGGAATTCGGTCACCGAGAGATATTTATGAGATGCAGTAAGTGAGATTCTAGAGGCCGACCGCCGCTCCCGCCACGGATTCGCCTGTACGCCGGCGGCGGCCGGACGTCCCTGATTCACACGCCAGCTATGGCAGCGGCACCGTATTCGCCTTCTGGCCCGCCGGGATCTTGCCAGGCCGGATGTCATCGAGCTGGGCACGACCGGTCCAGATGTTGCCGGACCAGGTATTTCCCTTTCCGCTCTGATCGAAATCGGCGACAGCTCCGAACTGGCCGCTCATCGGGTAGTAAAGCTGGCTGAACCTGTTGTCCCTTATCACGATGTTCGAGCTGGTATCGGCATTTCCGCCCGCGTAGATGGCATAATCGCCGCCGGCGAGCAGGTTACCGGTGATGGTCTTGCCGGAGATCGCCTGTCCGGGCTGCGATGCCAGGAAGATCGCGTCCACCTCGGAGAGGCTGTCGAGGATCGTATTGCCCGTGATCGTCAGCGGCATCGTCCCGCCGTTGTCGTAGAGGCCGTCGGTGTGGTCCCCGGAGATGTACCCGGGATCGTGAATGTAGTTGCCGGTGACCTGGCCGCCCGCCACGTTCACGCCGATTCTCCAGTCGGAGACGTTGTTATCCCGAATCACCAGGCCGGTGGAGTCGCTGTAGAGGTCGTCGATGGCATAGTCCACCCGGCCGGAAGTCTTGTTCAGGCCGCTCACGGTGGAATTCTCGATCGTGACGTCGGCGGTGTGCTGGGTGGTGATGCCGTACGTCCCGCCGGTCACGATCTTGTCGTCGGTGATCGTCACGTCGGACGCGGTGATGCTGACGGCGCACGCGATGTCGAGGTCGCTGAGCACTGCGCCGTTGCCGGTGACGTTGACCTGGTGGGTGGTGCTGTTGTAGGTCCAGCCCGGCCCGCTGGACACCTGGCCCGGGACAGCCTTGAGGGTGGCGCCGGCGGGCACTCCCGTATTCGTCACATTAGGAAATCCGCAACCATTTTGTACCGGCGTGCAGCCCCGGCCCGAAGAGATGGCCGGCCCCGGTATTCTGTCCCGGAAGTGAGAAGAGGCAAGAGCCGCGCTAACGGCCGCTAGCGCGACAATGAGGGCCAATATGCGCATCTTCAGCAAGGGTCCCTTTCACCCGCGTTCAGGTGCCGCCCCGCCACGGGAAGGCGCCGATCTCGTGATGCTGGCTGGCGGCCATTGTATGACGCAAACGTCAGCATCACCCGCTCGCGCCGGCGAGTGAGTGATACTGCGGAGGTGCGGGCTGGGTCCCGGCTGTTACGGGGAGACTCCCCCGCCCGTGTTGTCCCAGATGTTGCCGGACCAGGAATTTCCGGTCCCGCCAGGCTGGTAGAGCGTGTCCGGGCCGTACTGGCCGCTTATCGGGTAGTAGAGCTGGCTGAACCGGTTGTCCTGGATGACGATGTTGGTGCTGAGGCTGTACCCGCCGCCGGCGTAGAGGGCATAACCGCCGCCGCCGAGCAGGTTATTGGTGATGGTCTTGTTGGAGATGGCGTGGCCGGCGTTGGATGAGAGGAAGATCGCATCTACTTCGGAGAGGCTGTCGAGGATCGTGTTGTCATTGACGGTCAGCGGCATCGTCCCGCCGTTGTCGTAGAAGCCGTCGGTGTGGTCCCCGGAGATGTACCCGGGATCGTGAATGTAGTTGCCGGTGACCTGGCCCCCGGCCACGTTCACGCCGATTCTCCAGTCGGCGACGTTGTTGTTCTTGATCACCAGGCCGGTGGCGTCGCTGTACAGATCGTCGATGGCATAGCTCACCCGGCCGGAGGTCTTGTTCAGGCCGCTCACGGTGGAGTTCTCGATGGTGGCGTTTACGGCGTGCTGGGTGGTGATGCCGTAGGTCCCGCCGGTCACGACCTTGTCGTTGTTCATCGTGACGTTGGACGCGGTGATGTTCACGTGGGTGCTGAACGACAGCCCGCTGAGCACCGCGCCGTTGCCGGTGACGTTGACCTGCTGGGTGGTGGCGCTGTAGCTCCAGCCCGTGCCGCTCGATACCTGGCCGGGGACGGTCCGCAGGCTGGTGCCCGGCGGCACTCCGGTGTTGGTGGCATCCGGGTACCCGCACGAGCTGGGCGTAGCTGTGCAGTTGGTCTGGACGGCCGCCGTCGCGGCGCTGGCCGAGAGCAGGCCGCTCAGTGACATGGCGAGGACCGCGGCACCGCCTGCGCCGGCGACGGCAGCGGCGGCGGCGCGGCGATGACGGCGCGCGGCTGCCAGCCGGGAACCGGTAGGAGCATTCTGGGCTGACATGACGTTTCCTCATCTCATTGCACTTCATTGCTTCCTTTTTATGCAGTTTCATCTTCCCGATTTACCGCGTCGGACAGCAGAGGCAAACGCCCTGAACTGGGCGGGGAATTGTGCCCGTCTTTTCGGCCCGGGTATTAAGGCCCGGGTATTAAGGCCTGGGTATTCCGGCCCTGGTACTCCGGTCCCGTCACGTCCAGCGGCGTGGAGGCGGCGCTCGTTGTGCTTCTCGGCGAGGACCGTGCCAGGGAGCGCGGCGCGGCCGGGAAGATCCCCCGATGACGGCGCCGCGGCGGCGGATGTCGCGGTTCAGGCGCTCCTGCGGGCCGGGCCAGTTGCCGCCCGATGGCCCTCAGGAGGCTCGCGAAAGCGAGAATGTCGGCCCGGGCGGCGTAGCGAGGTCCGCGGCCACGGCGGGCAGCTCGCGGACCCAGTGCCCCAGCAGCCGGGCTGGGCGGGCACCGGGACCCATGCCGGGCTGGTCATAGACCGAGCGCAGCAGGGTCAGCAGCCAGCCCGGCGCCGGCGTCCTAGCCCGGAAACGTCACTGGTCAGCTTGCATCGTGGTTGGGGCAGCTCGGCCCGCACCTGGATGGGTCTCAGTGACGGTAAACGGCGAGGCAGGGCGCCTGGTCACGGCGGAGGCGAGGTCCGCGGCGCCGTGTTTGATGCGGAGGCCGGGCTGACGCGCGCATCGCAGGACCGGCGCGCTTACCCCCGCCAACGGGGGAAGCTGCCGGAAGCGGCATGCAGTCACGCGGATGGCCTGGGCTCCGCCGGACCCCAGCGGACCTAGCGGTGCGCCGGGTCAGATCTCGGCGACTCCGGACAGCCTGAACGCGGCGCCAGCACAGCCGATCAGGATGGCGGTCAGGCCAGCTGCCACCGCGAAGCCGAGAACGTCAAACGTCCCGAAGCAGCCAGCCGCGACTGCGATGGCGGCAGCCAGAGACTGGGCCAGGTCCCTGACCTCGGCATCTGCCGACCTGCGGCGCAGGCTGCGGGCCACCAGCCAGCCAGTGGCAAACAGCACCCCGAGAGAGAACAGCCCGACGGCACCGGTGGTGATCAGCGAGCTCAGGTACTGATCGTCGGTGAAGAAGTAGACCTGCGGCAGGAACGTGCCGAATCCCGTGCCGAACCACGGGTGCCGGGCAATGTAGGGCAGCGCCTCGCTGATCGCGGTCGTCCGGGAGTCGGTACTTGCCGAGCCGCCAGTGATCTGAGCCACCAGAGTGATAAAGGTGCCCAGCAACTGGGGCACCGCCACGAGGAGGGCGGCGCCAGTGGCCAGCAGCGCCGCGTAGGCGCGCCGGCGATGCTGGGTGGGCCAGGTGGGCAGAAGTACCAGCGCGGTGATCGCCAGCCCGGCGAGGGCCGTCCGCGACACGGTCATCGGGATCGCCGCTCCGATGACGGCGACTTTCAGCCATCGCCGCCCGCGAAGCCCTGCAGGCGCGAAGCGAGCCTGGTGGATGGCGATGGGCAAGACCATCACCATGAGAGCGGCGAACTCCAGCGGCTGTGCCGTCGTGGCGGTCGGGCGGTCGAAACCGCCCCTGGTGATCAGGTCGGAGGGAGGCTGATTAAAAGTGAGACCGGGAATCACCACATACTTGGTGACATTAAGGCCGGCAAAGAACTGGAGAATGCCGACGAGAGCCAGCGCCGTAGCGCCCGTCACTATCCTGTTCAGGAGGGATTTCAGACGGTCTGCGCTGTCGATGCCATCCGCCGCGACCACCATGACGCCGAGCCAGCCGACGGCCGAGATAATGCCTCGGTCGGCTCCATTGAGCTCAGCCGTGGGCATGAACTGCCGGTTTCCTGAAACGTACGCCGCAAGAATAGAGCACAGAAAGAGTACGCCCGCGACCCGGACCGGCTGAGGGCCTGTGTCCAGGTGAAAGCTCGGGTGGAGGCGCATCATTAGGTAACAGATCATGAGGGCAACGGCAAATAGCGTGGCCGGCCCGCCCGCGGCACCGAGCGGGGCGAAGACCAGGGCCGACGGCAGCGCCATCACCAGGAAGAGGTAGATGGTGAGCAGCCCGACTGCGTCGATCCTGCTGGCCGTACCCACGTCCCCGGCGGCCGGGTGGGCTGTCCGGGCAGCCACCGCGCTGCCAGGGAGATTCACTGTGCTAACTGCACTGTGCTAGCTGCCGGATCCGGAATCCGGCCAGTCCGGTGCGCTGCGGGTCGTGGAAGTGACCAGGCCGCCCGCACGGGAGGGACTCCAGCCTCGGAGGGCGACGCCGTCGTCGGCCGGCGAGCGAGCCTTCGGCGGAGGGTCGGCTTGGCGCATCCGCCGCCGGGTGACCTGCGCGTCCACCAGGAGCGGAGTGGCAAGCGCTAGCGCGATGAGCAGGCCGATGACCAGGATGAGCGACCGCGCGGTCTTGCTGAAGCTCGCCGTCGCCTGCGGCGTCGTGGAGAGAGTCGAGACCGTCAATCGCTTGTCAGGGGCTATGCCCCGCTGCATCGCCCTGACCGTATTCCGGACCGCGCCCTGGACCGCATACAGGGTTTGCTCGACCCGCGTCCGGTCGCTGCCGGTCACGGTCAGCAGCAGGAATGGCCCCGGCAGGACCGATCCGGATGCGACTGTCTGGGACGTTGTGGCCTCAGATACCGCGGTGTAGGGCTCGCTGAAGCCCCGGGCGGCCAGGGCTCGCGCCGTCGGCGGGGCCGTGAGCTCAGTCGCCAGGACATCTGCGGCCGTGGCGAGGGAACTGCTGAAACTTAAGTAGGGATTGCCGTCCCCGAGGACGTTCGCGGCTCGGCTGGAGGGCACGAGGAGCACCGTGGACTCGGCCTGGTAGGTCCGCGGCAGCCGCAGCATCGTCATACCAGAAGCTGCGATGGCGACCAGGAGGGCCAATGCCGTCAGAATCCGACGTTTCCGCCAGATATCGAATATGTTGATCAAGTTCATATTACCAATCCAAACTGGCCGGATCCCCGAGTTACCGCGCCGTGCCGCCATTGGCAGCCCTGGTGCGAAAACTTCGCTCCAGGACCCATTCTTGGCATCCAGTCCGTCGGTACAGCTAATGTTAGCGTCGCACGATGCGCTAGGCGGCTGCTCTGGCGAACAAGTGCCCTAATGCTATGAGCTCTCGCCGCGCTGAATGTCCGAAGCCAGCCTTTGCGGGCGGATGGCTGTACATCTCGCGGATCCCGCCGCCAGCGCCAGCAGGAACTCGATGCCCAGGCCTGGGCCGGACCGCCGCCCCGGCCCAGGCGGCCGGCGTTGAGCCCGGCAACTCCGGCAATTCGGTGCGAGCTACCACGACCTGTGCGCCGCCGAAGCCCAGCCTGGCACGCGGGAAGGCCGGGCCTCCGCAGATCGCTGCCGAGGACCGGCCACATGGCGAGCTGTTCTACGGCGACTAATGTCGGCCGGCATCGTGATGCCGGCCGAGAACGGCCCGCCCGCCTGCCCGCCCATTTCCGGCCAGTTGCACCATGCCGCCGTCCAGGTGCTGACGCTGCGCGCCGCCGGCGCGCTGCGCGTCCAGGCCTGCACCTATACGACCGCGGACCCACAACGGCGCCATCATTATCAACGGCACCCTGTACTACCCGGCGGCGGACCACCGACGCAGGCTTTACAGCGGAACTGCTGGCCGCGGCCGGGCAGGTGCTCAACGGCCGTTTGTCGTGGTTCCGGACAACTCAAGACGTCCCCGCCGACCGCACGATCGTAATGCATCAACCTATTAGGGGGATTCCGTACCTATCGTCGCGGTTGGCGCACCGGGATGCCTGGGCGTATTACAGTGGGCGATGCCGAAGTCCTGTTTGGCGATGCATGCTGCCGCCCGACGGCTAGCATTGGCTCGGTTCTCGTCGAATGGCAATGGCTGCTCGCGGCAGATGGATAGGAGAGGGGTTCATGCCAGAGGTCGAGCTGTTCTCATGGAACCCCAGGTGGCCCGTCTGGCCCGGCCGCGGGAAGCGGTTCGTGCCGATCAGACGGCCAGTCAACAATTTTGGCGACCTGCTCGGCCCGATGATCGCAGAAAGACTAAGGCGGTTAGCTGGCCTTCCAGATGAGGCCAGCAAGGCGAGCCGACTGCTCAGCGTTGGGTCTATACTCCACCTTGCCGAGGATGGCGACGTTATCTGGGGCAGCGGCGTAAACGGGAAGATATCGCCCGACTCGCACGGCTTCAGCTTCCTGGACGTCCGTGCGGTCCGCGGACCACTCACGAGGGCATTTCTGCAGAGCCGCGGGATCAGCGTTCCTCAGGTCTTCGGCGACCCCGCGCTCCTCCTGCCGCATGTCGCGCCCGAGCTCCGGAGCGCAGCCTGCCACAAGCGGCACGGTGTGACCATTGTGCCTAACCTGGAGGATTTGCGGCGGCACGGGTCCCTGCGACTGCACCCAAACGTCCTGAACCCGCGCAGCGGGCTGCGACGCTGCCTCTACCGGATTGTCCGCAGCGAGCTCGTCGTGGGATCTTCACTGCACGCAATCATTGTCGCTGAGGCCTTCAGCATCCCAGCGCGGGTCGTCACATCCGAGGTTGAGAATCCCTTCAAGTACTCCGACTATTACGCCGGCACGGGACGTCCATCGTACTCGCCAGCACCGACGATCTCCGAAGCCGTCAGGGCGGGGGGCGAGCCATTGCCGATATTGTCCGTTCAGCCCCTTCTGGACGCGTTCCCAGTCGACTTGTGGAAATAACACAACCGGCAGAACGTGAGGCCTGGATGGTCGTGTAGGATCTGTTTCCATGTCGATCCGCATAAGCAGAGCCAGGCCTCAGCAGATTCGCGATTGGTGTGCCGAACTGCGCTATCTCGCGCGGGCTTCCGCTGTTCCCCCTGTCGGGCACCGGACCAGGCGCAGTAACGATAGATGGCTCGATGGTCAGGCGCTCGATGAATCATGGGACGAACGATCAAGGCTGATGGCGCGTAGCATCCCAGCGGCTAGCCGGGTCGTTGACGTGGGCGCAGGGGCGCAAGCGCTGCGCTCGGCACTGCCGCCAGACTGCATCTATGTGCCTATTGACGTCGTGTCGCGAACCCCAGACACGATCGTGTGCGACCTGAACCGTGACCAGCCGCCGGCACTCTCGGCCGATTACCTCGTCGCGAGCGGCTTACTGGAGTACATCACCGATGTCCCCCGGCTGGTCAGCTGGATGGCGAGCACTGCGCCGCACATCATCCTCTCCTACGAGGGAGCCGACGGGCAGAGCCGCTACTACCGCCGGAAGTCCGGCTGGGTGAATGACTACACCAACAGCGAAGTCCGCGAGCTTCTGAGGCGCCATGGCCTGAGCGTGATGGAGTCAGCTACCTGGAGACAGCAGACGATCTACTGGCTGGCACCGGCGTAATGGGCCAGCAGCTGGCCTGCGCAACCGGTAGGTCGTCGCCGAGGTCGGCCAGGAATTCCGAGCCGTTGAACCATTCCAGGAAGCTGCCGCGCCGGGTCTGGTGAATACGCGGAGTGAAGACGGGGCGCTGTCGACAGCGAGTGAGTCCATGCCGAAACCGTGGACGGAGCGAGCCCTGGTGGATATCATCTAACGCAGTGTATCCGCATAGTTACCTTGAGTTTACGCGCTTAA
>Ga0193728_1000156_pt1 | contig 29726 bp, 30 predicted proteins | sample U1c1metaG_FD_143037 | JGI IMG/M metagenome (GOLD analysis project Ga0193728, IMG submission 143037) | Soil microbial communities from a riparian zone of the East river system, Colorado, United States - U1c1 | ecosystem: Environmental > Terrestrial > Soil > Riparian zone | place: USA: East River... | reverse complement strand
GAAACTGAGCGAACTTCTCGGCAATTACGCGGCGGCAGAAAAAGTAGCCTTGGCCCTCGCTGCAATCTTCTTGTTGCAGAAAATGGAGTTGTTCCTCGGTCTCCACGCCCTCGGCCACTACGCGGTTCTTGAGGCTCTTTCCGATGTTGATCAGCGCGCTCAGAATCATGGCATTGTCAGGTATACCAGCATGAATTCGTCCCGCTCCAGCGCCCAGCGCAAGCTGCCCTCCAGGCTCTGCCATTCCAAAACCCGCGCTTGCATCTCCGGCCGGAAGAATCGACAGTTATTGCGCCCGTTTTTTTTGGCTTCGTACATGGCAGTGTCGGCGCGATGGATGAGCGTTCCGAGTCCGTGCCATCGCTCCAGGATCTGCGCGCGGACGGCGCCCAAGTCGTGCAGGACGGCCACCCTTCCGGTGATAGTTCCATCGCGGTCGCGGATGTACCCGGAGCAATTTTTTATGTTCAACTCCACTCCGTCACGCCTTACTAAAATCGCCGTGTCTGAGGAAGGCGAATCTTCGGTTGCGCCAGAAGCCACGGAAGGCGCGGGGGATGAAGTTACCTGCTTATCGCAAGCGGCTTGTCCAAGTATTTCTTAGTGCATGGCCGCGCGCCTCAGCTTGAAGCCAACCGGTAAGCAATTCCGCGGGAGCGTTTAAATGCGTCACAAGCTCCGCACTATCGCTAATGATCACGGCATCGCCAGTGCATGCCAGCGTATGCCAGCGTTACTTCCGAGCAGCGCTGTTGCAAATATGCTTTTTCCTCGGCGGTGTGGTGCGCAATCATCGGGCGCACCGCCCTGCGCAGCCGGAAGTCGTTAAAGTTATTTTTCAGGAGGTAGTCATACGCTCCGCGATTAACCGCCTGTTTCGCGAGGCTCTCGTTTTCCATGCCGCTGAGTATCAGAATAGGAATGTGCGGAGCGGCGGCACGCAGCCTTTCGAAGGCGGCGACACACACCCTGCCGTTTGGCATTTCGATGTCTACGATGACGCCTCGCACCTTGCCTTTTTGGATGAGTTCCAGTCCGTCCGATAGTTTCTTAACACACTCGACGTCCAGGCCTTCGTGCACCTTGTTCTGCAGCGCGTTGGTTATCAATTGGGCATCCGCAGGGCGGCCTTCGATCAGCAGTACGGATTCTTTTTTAGCTTGGTTCACACGCCTCCCCTGCCCGCATTTTCTCCGCGGACGCGCTGGTGCTTTCACTGGCATGGAAGGGGGTCAAAGGGACTAAGAAGATTCGGGCCTAAGACGATTATCACCACTTAGGAATCAATGTACCTTGGGTACAGCAACAACCGCGTTCGCAGCCATGTAGCGGAGCACTTGCTGTTTTAGTTGTGCGTCCACTTCGTCCGCGATGGTTACAATGTCTGGCAGTAGTCTCACGTAATCCAGTTGCTTGGTGTGCTTGTGCAGAGTGGTGAAAAGGCAAACTTGCAACGGTCGCGACTCTTCCACCACCATGGCCACCGAGTAGCCCTGTTTGCGCCGCAGATCGCCGTGATGACTGGCCGCGACGGAGATAGGAGCTTTCGTGGAGGAGTTCACGTGCAGCCGGGCGATCACGTCGGAGAACAACTGCGGTAAGTGTCCAGTGCGGTCTTCGGAGCTCAACTGAATGGTCATCAGGTCTTCTTGCTTTTCCACCAAGGCCAGCCATTCGTGAATCAAGAGGTCTCGTTCGCGCTCGAGAATTTGTGCCGCGGTTTCCGTGCCTGGTGAGTGCGCTCGGGGACTATTGGATTTTGCTGTTGTCGTCTTTGTCATAGATACACCCGGTCACAATTATAAGTATGTCATCTAGGAGAGGCGGTTCTGTGCTAAACGGGTCACTATTAGAATGAGCTAATGTGGTCTGGAAACGCTTGTTGTCTGGCAAATTGCAAGATCCGCCGCATTATTTGAGCGAAAACCCGCTATTATAGGCGCGCATTTATGAGCGCTTTCATGAGGGACATTGCCGATGAAGAAGTTGCGTTGTGTACGCTTAGGACTCATTGCCGCACTTGCTATTTCGTTGAGTGGCGCACCATCCTTCGCGCAGGGCCGTTTGCATGAGGGCGAAGAAAGCGTCAAAGATCGTCCGTGGATGAATCCCAAACTTTCTGCGGATGAACGGGCCGAGATGGTGCTGAAAGAATTGACGCTGGACGAAAAAATCGATCTGGTGCATGGCGAGGGCATGCCCGGATGGCCTGGCAAGGTGTTTCCCAAGGCATATCTAGGCAATGGTGGGGCTGGATTTGTGTTCGGTGTAGAGCGGCTTGGAATTCCCATGATTCAGATGAGTGACGCTGCTTACGGGGTGCGGAGCAGCGCGGACAACGGGAGATATTCGACGGCGCTGCCATCCCCCGTTGCTTCCGCGGCGAGCTGGGATCCGCAAGCGGCGTGCGAGTATGGCGCGCTGATCGGACGGGAGTTGCGCGCGCAGGGCTACAACATGACGTTAGGCGGCGGCACGAACATTACTCGGGAGCCGCGCAACGGACGTACGTTCGAATACCTGGGAGAAGATCCCATTTTGGCGGGCACGTTGGTTGGCAATCGAATTAAGTGCGAGCAGGCACAGCACGTGATCGGGGACATCAAGCACTATGCGGTGAACGATCAGGAAAGCGGGCGCAACGAAGTAAATGCGGTGATCGGGAAGCGCGCGTTGCAGGAGACGGATTTATTGGCGTTTCACATTGGCATCGAGATTGGCGATCCGGGCGCGGTGATGTGTTCCTACAATGCGATTAACGGCGATTATGCGTGCGAGAACAAATATTTGCTTACGAAAGTGTTGAGGAAATCGTGGAGGTTCAAAGGATTCGTGGTGTCCGATTGGGGCGGCACACACAGCACGGTGAAAGCGTCCGCGGCTGGTCTCGATAACGAGGAGCCTGAAGATATTTATTATGGCGAGCCGTTGAAGAAGGCGGTACAGGAGGGCAAAGTTCCTGTCGCGGAGCTGGATGAGCACGTGCGCCGGGTTCTGCGTTCGGAATTTGCCAGCGGCATCGTGGACTATCCGAGGAAGAGAAGCGTAGTGGATGTGGAAGGTGGGCAGGAAACTTCGCGGCAGATTGCGGAACAAAGCATCGTGTTGCTGAAAAATGATAAAGGGATTTTGCCGCTGGATCGCGCGAAGGTGCGCTCCATCGCCATTATTGGCACGCATGCCGACGAGGGCATGATTTCGGGCGGAGGATCGGCGCAAGTGGATCCGCCGGGATCTACGGCGCCTGCATGGAAGGCGCATGTGTGGTTTCCGACTTCGCCGTTAAAGGCTGTCGCTGCCAAGGCTCCGGGGTTGAGCGTGAAGTTTGCATCTGGGGCCGATCCTGCAGCTACTGCGGCTTTGGCAAAGGAGTCGGATGTCGCGATCGTGTTTGTGCACCAGTGGACCAGCGAGGACTATGACCTGCCGAATTTGTCGTTGCCGGACAATCAGGACGCGATGATTGACCAGGTGGCTTCCGCGAATCCGAGGACTATCGTGGTGATTGAATCCGGGACTGCGGTAACCATGCCATGGATCGATAAAGTGAGTGGCGTGCTGGAAGCGTGGTACGCGGGGAGCAAGGGCGCGGACGCGGTGGCCAACATACTTTTTGGCGATGTAAACCCCAGCGGTAAGTTGCCCATGACTTTTCCGCGCAACGAAGAGGATTTGCCGCATCCGCGAGAAGTGATTCCGTCTCCGAGCATGCTGGGCAAGGCCGCGGTGATGGCAACTGGGGAGGCTAAGCCGACGTTCGAGGTACATTACGACGAGGGATTGAAAGTTGGCTACAAGTGGTACGACGCTGAAAAAAAGCCGGTGCTGTTTCCATTTGGATTTGGTTTGTCGTATACCTCGTACTCCTATTCGGACTTGAAGGTAAAAGCTGGCAAACAGACGACCGTGACGTTTACCGTGAAGAACACCGGGAAGAGAGCGGGAGCAGAAGTCGCTGAAGTTTATGCGGCGCTTCCTCCGGAAGCTGGGGAACCTCCAAAGCGATTGGTGAGCTGGAGCAAAGTTAAGCTGCAGGCGGGCGAAAGTAAGGAAGTGACGGTCAGCGTCGACAGCGCGTATCTTTCAGTTTTTGACGAGGCATCGGACAGCTGGAAAATGATACCGGGCGCCTATTCGTTTATGGCGGGAGGGTCTTCACAACACTTACCGCTGGTAGAAAAAATCACGCTGAAGTAGTGGCTTGGTGTGTAAAAGATGCGGGGTCGCCTTGGGCGTATGGTTCACTTTGCGGACTCTGACGGGCGGGTCCGGTATAATCGGCGGCATTCGAGATTAATGGAGGAAAAATGGCCGAGCCATCTTACGAAGAACTGAAAGCAAAAATAGCGGAGTTGGAAAAGAAAGGCTCTGGGCGGCGTACTGGAGCGCTGGAATTTCGTGTGGGCGAAAAGGGTGGCGTCAGTGTGTACGGGCTGGGGCGGTTCCCGGTCACGCTTTATTACGAGCAGTGGGTGAGGCTGCTGGATGCCTCGCAGGATTTGCGAGCTTTTCTGGAAGAGAATAAAACTGCGGGCAAATTGAAATTGCGGGAAACGTAAACTCTGGGAAGAGTTGTGCGGACGAGTGGTGTCCGAAGGCGACCCCAAGACCCAGGTTCATAACTCAAATGCGAACCTGGGGGCACCCTCCGCGTTTTTTTAGTTTGCGATGTCGGGCAGGAATTCAATTTTCTCAATGCCGTCCAAGAAATTAAAACGGCAGGGATGATAAGTCGACGTTGCCCCCGGAGAAGATCACGCCAAGTTTAGGGGCGTGGCCATCCGCGCGCGGTGGCAAGTTTAAGGCTGCGACTGCGCCGGGCCGCAGCAATGGAGCGATGGCCACGGCCGCCGATGGCTCAATGATGATTTTCATGCGCTCCCACACCAGTCGGGTCGCGGAAATAATTTCTTCTTCGCTGGCCAGCAAAATTCCATCCACAAGTTTTCGCAGAATGGCGAAGGTGCGGGGAGCTAGGGAAGCGCGCAAACCGTCGGCGATGGTGTCGCTGGAGTCCTGAGACTGTAATGTGCCGCTGGTGAGGGAGCGATAGGCGTCGTCGGCGCGCTCCGGCTCGCAACCAAAGATGCGAATGTTCGGGCGCAGACCTCTTGCACCGAGGCAGGTGCCGCTGAGGAGGCCGCCGCCACTGACGGGAGCAAATACGGCGTCGAGATCGCCGATTTCTTCTAGGAGTTCCTTCGCAGCGGTGGCTTGTCCGGCGATGATTCGATCATCATCGTACGGATGTATGAGGTAGGCGCCAGTCTCGGCGCGGACTCGAGCGGCGGCTTCATTGCGTGCGGTGACGGTGGGCTCGCAAAGAGTTACCTGCGCGCCGTAACTTTCGACGGCGCGGAATTTTACGGCTGGCGCATTCTTGGGCATTACCACCCAGGTCTTTACCCCGCGCCAAGCGCCGGCACAGGCGATGGCAGCGCCGTGATTGCCGCTCGATTGGGTGACGATGCCATTTTCGACCTCGGCGTCGGTGAGCGAGAAAATGGCGTTCGTGGCGCCGCGAATTTTGAAGGAACCGGTCTTCTGAAAATTATCGCATTTGAAAAAAATGTTGGCGCCGGTGAGTTTATCGAGCGAAGAACTGGTCAGTATGGGAGTGCGATGTATTTTGGGAGCGATGCGCACGTGGGCTTGCTTGATGGCGTCCCAGGAGGGAGGCGCGAAATCTTCGACAGTTGTAGGTTTTTGATAAGGAGCCATTTGGGCCATGTGTTTTGAGTTTATGGGAGCCATTATTGGTGTCCAATCCACAGCAGAATACTGGAAGCGCGAGTTGGGGCAAAGTGATTGCGATTCATCGCGCTGGTACCGGATGCGCTAATTTGTCACTTGACGTGTCCCGCAGCTTTGCTACGCTGATTTGAAGCCCCGTCGTTGAGACTCGCTAGCCAGTTTTCCCCGCGTGGAGCAAGTGAAAATGAAAGACCAGGAGCGCCGGCGGTTAACCCGCTACAATTTGCGCACCCCGTTGCGGTTTCGCGCGCTGGGGATGGGCGCGGACAGCAGCGAACATTTTACTGAAGCGCTGAACGTTTCGCGCGGAGGATTTTTTTTCGCTTCGTCAGCGCCGCTGCGGGTCGGAATGCAACTGGAAGTTACGCTGCGAATGCCGATCGAGGTGGGCGGGAACGCGGCGAAGGAAATAAATTGCACGGCGCGGATTGCTCACACACGGAGTGAGCCGTTTGGGGATGGAAGAATAGGGTTTGGGGCGGAAATCGAAGAGCCCATGGATGCGACGCGGGCGCCTCGCTGGGATTAATCCTCAACAATACTGACCCGATCCGCATGATTCGGTGGGTTCAAGCTAAAAATCGCTTTACCGGTGATTTGAACTGGTCACGGTCACAGTAGTTTTCGCGCTTCCCACATTTTCAAAGCGGTCGTAGGCGCGCACCGCAACGGTGTGTTCTCCGGCGGACGGGTCGCTAATCGTAAACTCGTAATGCTCTTCGGGCGCGTCACTGATGTTTCCCGCGGGAGATATCAGGATCCAATCGCCGCCGTCGAGGCTGTATTGCGCGCGCTCCACGCTGCCGCTGGCATCGCGGGCGGTAAATTTCACGGCGATGGAGGTGCCGGCTTTATCAGCGGCGCGAAATTCGCCTTGCAGATGCTCGATAACCGGCGGGGTGTTGTCGACTTCGAAGCGCTCGCTGATTCGTTCCGCGGTAACCGCGGTGGCCGGCGGATTCGAGGGTGCGTCGGTAGCAACAATCTTCAGGTAATAGGCTCCGTCCGGGAATGATGTGGCGTCCCAGGAATAAAATTTCTGCTCCAGTTTGTCCTTCAACAACTTCCAGTCCTGCTCATTTTCGCCGCGGTAATAAACGGCGTAGTGCAATTCATCGTCGTTATCGTCGTGCGCGGTCCACAGCACGGTGGCGTAGCCTCTTTGCTGAATGCCCTGCGGCGGAGGTTCAAATCTTGGCGGGGTGCCTGACTGGGTGATGATCACGCCGGAAATATTCGGGGCGGGGGGCAGCTTCAGGGTGACGGTAGTGGGCTGGCCGGCGGAAATTATGTTGGTGGCGTTGGCGCGCACGCCTGGCTCCTGAATTGCGATGCCATCGATCACCGGCGCGACATTACGTGGCAGATAGGCCAGGCTGGCCCAATCTACGCCATCTCCCGGCTGGCCGCCGTGAACGACGGCTTTCCATTGGGCAAATCGCGCAGGCGGAATTTCCATCTCTACACCCGAGTGGGTGTAAGGGCCATACCAGGTAGACCATTCTTTGCCGGGGTCTTCGGTGTTGCCCGAACGTGCGAAAAATTCGACGCGCGGTTCGCTGTCGTGTGCAGAGGATTTCTTCGTGGCCGAAGGCGTATTCGGGACGGTGCGGGGACTCCACCATTCCAGGCGGCCCCATTGTGAAAAGTTTTGCGCGTCGAAGGAGTGTGATTCATAGGTGCCTTCGGCTTCAAATTCAGGGCCGACGGAGAAAACTTTGCCGGGATTGGCGGTGCAGACAAAAACCTTGCCATCTTTACCGTGGGAAACGCCGGTGATCTGGGCCGAGCCGGATTTGGCGAGTTGCGCAAATACGCCTTTGGAATCGATGGCTAGCAGTGCTCCGTTGTTTCCGGTGCCGGCGAGCAGACGGCCGTCAGCGCCGAGACCCAGGCTGTAGACCACGTCTTCACGGGAAGACCAGAGCTCATCGGGCGCGCCGTTGGCGCTAATACGATAAATGCTAGAAGAAACGACCGGAGGAAAGGGCAAGAACACCGAGGGCGCGGTGGACTGAGCAGAGGAGGTGCCCGGAGCGTTGGTAATGGTGGTGGTGCCTTGCGGGGTGACAAAGACCGCCGAAGGAGCAGGAGTGGCGTTGCGCTGCTTTTCGCCGATGGCGGAGACGTAAATGGTGCCGTCTGGGGCTATCGCCAGAGCGGTGACTTCACGTTTGGCGGTTTCGTAGAGAACGAAACCTTGTGCTCCAGGAAGTGATTTATCCCGCGATTTGTCCTCTGCTTTATTGGGGCGGGAGAATTTCGTGTTGGCATGGGAAATGCGCAGGACGCGGCTGTTCGGCTCGGTGCCAGCGATCAGATTTCCGCTGGGATCAAAGGCCAGTACGCGGATATGGGCTTCATCGCTGGAGTAAAAGAGTTCGCCATTGCCGCTGGAATTGACGGCGAAAATTTGGCCCTTATCGCCAGTGGCCACGTAGAGAGTACCGTCGGAGGAAAACGCGAGGTCCCAGATATATTTTGTCTTGGGATCGAAGAATACGGATTTTTCGCCGGATGATGAAACGCGATAGACCTTTCCGTCCGGCGAGGTGCCGACATAAAGACTTCCCTGCGGGTCGAAAGCAATGGCTTGCGCAGAAAGATCGCCAGAGTCAAAAACGGTGGTGGGTTTCCCCGCAGTATCGAAGCGAAAAACTTTTGCGGGGGAGCCCCCGGCAGCGTAGAGCACACCTTTAGGATCGGTGCGTAGAGACCAGAGATAAGATGCGTCGGCGTCGGCGATCAGGGCGAACTTGGGAGCTAACTCGAGGCGGCCATCGCTGCGTACTGCCACACCATTGGCTTTACCCTTTAGAAATTCTTCGTAGGTGCTGATGCGCCAACGGCGAGTGTGCTCCGCGCGGGCTGGGAAGGCGCAGGCAATGGCCAATAGGCAGGCCACGAAAGCTCGGGAATAGCGGATATTAAAGCGAATTTTTGAGTGCAAACTGCGAAGACGCATGTTTTTAAAAGTAATCATCGTATTTGAAGATTGAGTGAGATAACTCCGGCGACCGGGCCACCAAGCGGGATGGAAGATTCACTGGAAAGCGATTCGCGGAGCACCTGAACAGTGCCGGGCGCGGGGCGTCCATCCACGATATTAATTTGAGAAAGGGGTACGTTGGGTAATTCCTTGTCTTCCCACAGCATAGTGGGAGATGGAGCGAAAAGTCCGACGTACAGGCGATCATTGCGACGCTCACGATTCAGCAGAGCGATGAGCTGATCGAGGCTCGCGGAGGCACTAGCACCGGTGGCGGCAAATCCTCGCGATGCGCGATTGAGCATGTCGGCGTCGCTGACGAGGACGCGCAGCATGGTGCCGCGGGTGACCTGATCAGGAACATGCACGGTGGTTTCCTGAACTTGCGCGGGGCCGCGATAGGGGCGCAGCAAGACGCGCATACGCAAAGTTTCGCCGGGAGCAGCTTCGCCCTTTTCGAGCCACGCGCTTTCGATGGTGAAGGAATGGCGGCCCGGTACACTTTCGACGCGCAGCGAAACTCGTTCAATGTCGGTGGCTTCAAAATTATTGGTGAACAAGCGCGAGAAAATACTTTGCATGGTGAGGGCGATCGGCAAACCGTCGGGGGAAAGAGCGTCGCCAGGAGCGAAGGTGTTTTCAATCTGCACCGGCGCGTGATTTTTCAGCTGGATTTCACCGGAGAGATGCAGGGTCGTGCCTTCGCCGTACAGAGAATTCTGAGTGAGGCCGCTGAAAGTGGTGAGCGCAACCAAGATGGGAGTCAAGCGCGGATGATTGACGATTTGGAAGTGCAGTTGTTTTTCCGCGCCAGCGACGGAAAGAGTCAGTTCCAGGGGGATCATGGCCGGTGACGTACCGAGTTTTCCAGTGACCGCGGTGAGGTGATCGCCGGTGATGGTGCCGATGGAACCGCCGACATTTACGATTTTGGTGGAGGCCATGTCGGAGGAGAGCGTGGTGAGCACGCGGCTGCGGGCCATGGGAAGTTGCACGTCGCCGAGACTTAAGAAGGGATGGCCACACAAGAACACCCGGTCGGCTTGCACGGCGGTGACGGTGCAGGCGGAGTTGATGGAGGCGTCGCCCTGGACAAGCACCATTCCGGCCATGTCGCCGGGTTTGAGTTGCGAGTCATCCGGGCGCGGGGTGGCGGTGCCTCCTTGGGCAGCGACGAAACCATAACTCTGGAGTTGCGAAGAAAATTGGCGTAACGCGGAAGCTTGAAAACCGGAGAAGACCAGAGGCGTTTCGATCGGTTCCAAGGCGGAGCCGGTTGGCAGGGTGATTTGTTGCGCTGCGAAATTATTCGACGGATTTGAAGAGGGGTCGTTTGGCAGTGAAGAAGGCGAAAACTGCTGAGATAAATTTTGCGAGGACTGCGCGGGTGGGGGCGCGTTTGATTGGGCCGGAGGATTCAAAACATCGGCAATGGGTGTTACGCCGGCGATGGGTTCCTTGGTGAATATGCCGAGCTTGAGCGAAAGGGCGCCGGCGAGTTTGCCGTCCAGATAAACGGGACTGCCGCTCATGCCTGCTACGACGCCGGTGTGCTCGACCTTGGGGCCTTTTAATTGAACGAGAATGATGGATTGTTTGGGGCCCAGGAAATTGGGCATGATGCCGAGAACTTCGAGGTCGAATGTTTCAATTTGGTCGCCGGCAAAAATGGTGTACGCGTAGCCCTGCATGCCAGGATGGACTTCCGAAAGCGGAAGAATCTCGCTTGCTTGTTGAGCGCGAGCGGTAGTGCAAGCGCCAAACAGGAAAGTGAGCGCGAAGATTGCAGAGCAAAGAAGCGAGTTGGGAATGAACTTGTACAAACGAGCCGGGTGCATGAACAAATAATCATACGCGGCGAGGTTGAGCGGCGCAATTCAACTGGCATGGTGGCAGCGATTTCGGAACAACTGAGGATGCCGGAGAAAGAAGCGTGGATCTAGGCAGGATTCTGACGCCCTGGCCGGTTGCAACAGGAGGAGTGTATTTTCAGACAGGGCTGTTACGTATAGTTTGCCGCCTCATTGAGTTCTTGCCTTGGTGGTATGCAGAAAAAGGGGACATCCAGTTTTTTTCTGCAGTGCATCAACTGGTGTTGGCAGCACACGGCCGGGAAAGACTGAGCCACAAGAGCAGCAGCAACTGGGCGCTGTTGTGCACCCGGTGTTTGCCACGGTGGAGGTACCGTAGTCGGTAGAGTCGTTCGATCGTCAAGGCCAGCATGGCCAGAAGCCAGCCGATCAGTAGACTGTTGGCGTGATGATGGCAGATATGCTCGAGGCCGTGACGGCTTTTGGCGTCGTTGAAGCCTTGATTCTCGATCTCCCAGCGGCTTTTGGCCATGCGGAATAGAGATTGCGAGCCCGCGGCGGAGGAAGGAAAATTCGTCAGCCAGTAGGCTTCCACCACCTTGCCATCCGGCTTGTGCTGGCGATAGAAGAACACCCGAACGGTTTTCCAGTCCAGCGTTTCCCAGGGATCGAAGTCCGCCGCGTCCCAGAGCTCTACGCGATCCGCTCCATGCTGGAAAACCGTGGCCGGAGGCCCGCAAGGAAAACGATGCCGGGCAGCGGCGAGTAATTCAGGCAAATTGTCTTTCAGCCGTGCCACCACCCGGAGAGCAAGCTCTCCTGCCGTATGCAGGAACGGTGCGGTGGCAAATTCTCCATCGACGACTACATACTGCGCAAAACGCTTTCCCAGGCTGCCTATCACCCGCCGCAACAAGCGCTGGCCGGCGGCGTACTCGCTGTCACCGGGTCCGTAAGGTTCCCCATCGCAGGGCAGAGACAGGCCGGTTCCCACCACGCTAATCATCACCAAAGAATGTTGGTAGCCCTGAATTTGTTTCTGGGCATTCCGCCTTGCGCGGCAGAACGAACAGCCCTGCTGGGTCCGCCATCCCGCACCGGTGCCGTCGATGGCCAGACCGATCCAGCGGCAATCGTCGAAGGCCTTGTTGCGCTTGGCGCCGCGGATGAGGGAGAGCAGGGCTTGCCGCGTTGCGTGGGGATCGAGCCGCTCCGTGAAATAGCCCAAGGTATCGTCACAGAACGGAGTTGTGATTCTGAGAGTGCGTCGTGCCGAAGATCGTACCAGCGCCTCGACGGCATGAAAACTCGATTGGCGGAGGATTTGGCCGATCAGCAAAGCCCACAGCAGTGCCTGCGCCGGAATCTGGGGTTGTTGCCGACCGTCTCCAGGATTCTTGAGATACCGTCGGAGGCGAAGACGCCGTGTCACATAGTGGAGCAGATGACCTGGCGTCGAACGGTTCATTTTTTCTTTTTCTTAGATTTCTTGCGCTCCAGCACGAGCAGTTGGGCGTTGGCCGCCAACACTTCGCGGACAGCGTCTTGAAACTCCCGTCCCGCCTGGACCCGGCGTCGCACCTCCTCGACCCAATCCTTGGGGATGTGCTGGACCTGCTTTTTCCCCTGAACCATAAAGGTCAGCGACCAGACCGGATGGCCACGGTCATCAGCACAATGACAGGTGGGCTTGCCACAGCGGAGATGCAAAAGCGAGAGCGAGCCAGGGAGGGCATCGGCAGGGATAGAGAAACGCCGCAGCAGCTGGAACTTGCGCTGACGCAATTGAGAAGCGAGTGGTCCATTGCTCCGATGAATCATCTTAATGTATAAATACCATAAGACATATCACAAATCAAACCAGTTCTGTGAATGCGAAAATAGGAGTCTACTGCTGAAGGGTTGCCGGAGGGGACAAAAGAGCGTTCTGACAGCGCTAGGTTGGGCTAGCCCTCGTCAATCTTCCGAAACGGCTGGCATGGTGGGCCGGCAGGGAAAATATGACTAGTGGTTCCAGGACTGTCTCTTAGGAGAGTGGGCTGGCCGGCGGCCAAGGAATTCAATGGGAATAGTGTTATTTGGAGGATGGGAGCAGAGAACTTAGCATTGCTTTGATGATTACAGAAATGCAGCATCCACTGTTTTGGGGCGCATTTTGAGTGTAATCTGCGCCTTGCCCCCCTAGTCCAGCCGACAGATCAATTCGGACGTAGTAGGAGAAACAAGGAGAATGCATGCGCGTGCGAACTGTGCAAATGATGACGCTGCTGATTTCAGGCGCTGGAACTTCGACGCTGGCCTTGGCGCAGACGCAAACTGCGGAGAAAGCCGCGCCGATTGCGGCGCTGGCTCCTCCGGAGACTCCGGTTCGCGAAGTGAAGGAGACTTTTTTTGGGACGGAGATCAGCGATCCGTATCGCTGGCTGGAGGACCTGAAGAGCCCGGAGGTTTCATCGTGGATGCGCGCGCAGAATGATTACACGCGGGCGGTACTGGAGCGCATACCCAATCGCGACAAACTGCGGAAACGTATCGCAGAGTTGGACGATAGTGGGGTGCGTGTCAACGGGCTTCAATCATTCGGAGGGCGGTTGTTTTACTTGAAGCAGGCGACGGGCGAGGACAATCGCAGATTGTATGTACGCGATGGCAGCGGCGGCGCGGAGCGGCTGCTACTTGATCCGCAAACGCGCACGGCGAACGGGGTGCATTTTTCCATCGATTATTTTCAGGCCTCGCCAGACGGAAAGCTGGTGGCCGTGGGCATCTCGCCGGGCGGCTCGGAGAACAGCGTTCTGCACGTGCTGGATGCCAGCGATGGAAAAGAAGCCGGCCCGAGCATCGATCGCGCGCAATTCGGCGCGGTGTTCTGGCTGCCCGATAATCACAGTTTTTTTTATAACCGGCTGAGGAAACCTGCGCCGGACGATCCGCGAACGTCATATTACCTGAACAGCAAAGATTACCTGCATCACATCGCAGATGATCCCGAAAAAGACGTGCCGATATTTGGCAATGGTTTATCGCCGGCGGTGAGCATGACGGAAAGTGATTTTCCGTTTGTCAGTGTTCCTCCGGGATCGAAGTATGCCTTTGGAGTTATTGCGCATGGAGTTCAGAACGAAAACACGATTTATGTGACCAGTCTCGATACCTTGCATGACGCCAGCGCTTCGTGGCGGAAAATCGCTGACATAGGCGACCAGGTGACGGGCTTTGACATTCATGGCGATCACGTTTACCTGCTGTCGCATCACGAGGCGTCGCGGTTCAAGGTATTGGGCGTTGATCTGCCTAAAGATGAGGTGGCGCACGCCCGCGTTTTGATGGCGGCATCGGATGCGGTGGTGACCGGGATACAAGCGGCGGGAGACGCGCTGTACGTGCAAAAGCTCGACGGCGGATTGGGAAAATTGTGGCGGTTACCGTATGACGGTGGTGGCGCGAGAGAAATTCGCCTCCCATTTGAAGGCGCGATACAAGAAATATTCGTGAACCCGGAGGAGCCTGGCGTTTTTGTGCGGCTGGCTTCGTGGACCAAATCGTCGATGTTCTTTCACTATGATCCGAAGACCAACACGATCGCGGACACAAAAATAATTCCGGTGTCGCCGGTGGATTTTTCTGGAATTGAATCGGAAGAGGTAAAGGCGAAGTCGGTCGATGGCACGATGGTGCCGCTATCGATCGTGCATCAACGGGGTTTGAAGATGGATGGCTCGCATCCAACGTTGTTGCACGGATACGGATCATACGGATACACATACGATCCGGGCTTCGATCCGACTTCGTTGGCATGGCTGGAGCGCGGCGGGGTGGTGGCGGTAGCGCACATTCGAGGAGGCGGAGAGTATGGCGAGGATTGGCACAACGGCGGGCGCAAGGGTACTAAGAAAAATACCATTGCGGATTTTCTGGCTTGCGCGCAGTACCTGATCGACCACAAATACACTTCGCCGCAACATCTGGCCGGCGAAGGGACTAGCGCGGGGGGCATTACCATCGGCGGGGCCATCACCGAGCGGCCCAATTTATTTGGTGCGGCGCTGGACAACGTGGGTATGTCGGACGATTTGCGCGCGGAACTACAGGTGAATGGTCCCGCGAATATTCCGGAGTTTGGCACAGTGACAAATTCGGACGATTTCAAGAATCTACTGGCGATCAGCGCGTTTCATCGGATAAAAGACCACACGACTTATCCGGCGGTGCTGCTAACTACGGGAATTAATGATCCGCGGGTTGACCCGTGGCAGATGAACAAGATGACAGCGAGATTGCAGGCGGCTACTTCCAGCGGGAAACCGGTGCTACTGCGGGTGGATTACGATGCCGGGCATGGTGGAATCGGGGCTACGAAATCGCAGCACACGGCATTGCTGACGGATCAATACTCATTTTTGTTGTGGCAATTTGGTGATTCGGAATTTGTGTTGCCCAGCGGCGGAACGAAGAGCACAGCGGCAAAACAGTAAAAAAACTAATCCATGTGGTGATGCATGGTGAAAATTTTGTCCAGGCCGTCTTCGTAGGGGTAGACGTGCATCATCCACCCGAAAATGGAAGGCTGGAAGCGGCCTCCGGCGGCGTCGCAAGCATCCTGCGTGGCGATTGAACCTTTCAGTCCAAATCTAGTGAAGTCCGCGGAACGCATTTGATCGCGCGGAGGCAGGCAAAGATTGGTGTGCAAGTGCCAACTGGCGATGCTGAGGGGCACGCGGGCGTTGAGCTGTTCCTCGGTGGCGCGCTTGGGCATGGTGTACATCGCGCCGACTAGTTCATAGCCGTCGGAAGTTTTTTTGTACAGGAGCGAGGTGGGGCGCGATGGATCGAAATTTAACGCTCCCAGAAATCCATTTTTGTAACTGGTGAAATGATATTCAGGCTGTGGAATGTCGGGCATGAAAATCTTGAAGCCCTCGTCGAGGGCAACGTGGTAGTCCTTATACTTTTCGATCCCGACGCGCAATTGGGTAACAATTTCGTTGGCGCGCTGCATGTCGCCCGGGTTCTGAGGGCGTGGTGCGGTCATATACATATGTAGATTGTGAGCTTCGTGGCCGCCAGAGGACATGTCGTGCACGGCGCCGGCTTCAGGAGTGTGTTGGTCGCCCATGTCCATGCCTGGCATGGTGTTTGCATTGGATGGAGTGGGTTGCGATTCCTGCGCTCCGGAAGTTTGCGGAGGCTGCGATTTGTGAGCTGGTATGGCGGCGAGCAGAACACCGACCAGAAAAAGTGCGCCGAATAAAATTCCGGCTTTAGTGATGAGCTGAATGGCGGTGTTGCGCGCGGACATAACGATTCCCCCTAATCATGATACGCAGCGCGGGTCAGAAAAATTTCATGAAGTTAGGCGGAATTGCAGTCGTGACAACTGGCCGCGCGGTCAGGTGCCGCCCGCCGCAGATAGCCGCGGTGCAGTCAGAATGCACCCTATTTTGCGGATCCAATTTCGATTCGCGCCGATCAGCGTCGTTTAATCTGTCGCACGCGATGCCCGTTTTTTTGTCGAGGATGCGTACGCATGACAATCCATGGTTGACGCGCCTGCACGGGTCGTCAACAATACCTTCACGATGATTGAAAATCTCGGTGACAAGAAATTGGCCGTTCTAGGAACCGGCAAGCTTGGCGGAATTCTTCTGCGCGCCTACCTGAAGCAGGGATTGTTCAAGCCGCAAAATGTCACGGCAACGGTAAAACATAGCGATAAAGCCGCAAAGCTGGCCAAGGAGATGAGGATCTCCGCCAGCACGGAAAATCGCGGTGCCGTTCGCGGCGCTGACATCGTGCTGCTGGGAGTTAAACCTCAAATCATCGGGGATGTGCTGCAAGAGATTTCCGGAGAACTAAGCCCCAACGCTCTGGTGGTCTCGGTTGCGGCGTCGGTTCCCACTTCGTACATCGAGCAGCGGCTGGGGGGCAAAGCGGCGGTTGTTCGCGTGATGCCCAACACATGCTCGACGGTCAATTGCGGCATGGCGGGAATATGTCGCGGGGCCAGCGCGACAGATCAACATGTGGAGATGGCACGGGCTATGTTTGACGCCGTGGGGCGTACGGTGGTGGTCGATGAAAAAAACATGGATGCAGTCACGGGCCTTTCTGCAAGCGGACCAGCTTTTGCGTACATCATTCTGGAATCGCTAGCGGAGGCGGGAGTGAAGGTCGGGCTAGCGCGCGATGTGGCGACGTTGCTGGCAGCGCAAACCATGAAAGGGGCGGCAAGTGTGGTTCTTGAGACTGGCGACCATCCGGCGCTACTTAAAGATGCGGTGACCACCCCGGCGGGCTGTACCATCGATGGGATACTGGAACTTGAGGAAGGGAAGTTGCGCGTAACGCTGATTAAAGCGGTGGTAAAAGCGACGCAGCGGGCCGGTGAACTGCTATTCGAAAAATGAAACGACCGTATAGTTTCCTTTCAAAATCAATGCGAAGTTTGTGGCGGCATTGCGATGCATGGTGAAATTACATTTTACGTGCTTGCGGGGATCGCTATCCTCAGCGCAGCGATGGTAGTGACACGTAGAAAGGCATTCTACGCTTCTCTTTACTTCGGATTGAGCTTGCTGGCCAGCTCAGGAATCTTCTTGCAGCTTTACGCTCCATTACTATTCGTGGCGCAGCTTATGGCGATTGCGTGTGGGATGCTAGGGATAATTTTGTTTGCAGTGGAAGTGTCCACACTGAACGTCGCGCTTGCCGGGGAACCTCGCTGGAGAGCGCGGGCCGCAGCGATTGCCGTCATTCTGGTCTTAATGTTGCATGTCGTGTCGGCAGCACTGCTGGGTCGTCTGGTGCAGCCCGGCGAACATCTGACCGTGCTGTTGCCTCGGGGCCCTGTAGCTACGCCACCGCGCGCGGTGGAGCTGATGAAAGTTTTTCTGAGTAATGAATTACTGCCGTTCGTGTTGATAATTTTTATGTTGTTGATCGCCGGAGTTGGTTTCCGCGCGACATTTCAAAAAAAGGTCCTAAATTAATGCTGCCCGTCACCCATTATTTGTTCTTAAGTTTTGCGCTGTTTTTTATTGGGCTGACAGGCGTGTTAAGTCGACGCAACCTGATCGTCAAACTTTTTTCCATGGAGATCATTCTCAACGCCGCAAGCGTCAATTTTATGGCTTTTGCCCGTTTATACGGAGACGCTTCGGGACAAGTTTTTTCCATTCTTGTAGTTGCGATGCTGGCGCTTGAATTACTCGTGGCGCTGGTGATTATTGCCGCGGTTTGCAGCCGCTGGAAGTCTGCAACGCCTGACGACGCGAAAGACTTATCATCGCAACTTGATTATTAACCGTTAGCTTCTCGACCACATCGACTACCGACTGATGCTCAATCACATTCTCAGCGCTTTCCGCACGTATATGCACGGCGATGGCGCAGTGCTGCTTCCCGAGATGCAGCTTTTTCTTTTTGCCATCGGGACGTTGGCCATGGATTCCTGGGCCGCCAATACATCCAGTGAAAAACCCGGCACTAACCTGGTTTTCCAGCAAAATTATTGGAACCCGGCGATTGCGTTGGCAGGCACGGCTTTCAGTGCTTTGACGCTATGGATGCTGCGAGCGCGAATAATGCAGTCGGGCGATCTTGCGGGTTTTCACCTGACGCTGGTGGTAGACAGCTACTTTGTATTCTTCTCGGCGTTATTCCTCGCCGCAACCGCGCTGGTGATTTTGCTTTCGGTAAATTGCTCAACGATCTCAGCGGTGCGGCAAGGGCGGTATTTCGCTTTGCTGTTATTTGCGTGCATGAGCATGATGTTGATGGTCGCTGCCGTGGATTTGGTGGTCATATTTCTCGCCATGGAAGCGGTCGCAATCAGCGCGTATTTCCTCGCGGCGAGTCCGAGCCTGTCGAACAGAACTCCGTCAGCCGCAGTGAAATTCCTGTTTTCCAGCGCGCTCGGCTCCGCACTTGTGGTCTATGGGTTTTCACTGCTCTACGGTTTGAGCGGCGATACCAATATCAGTCAAGTTGCCAGAGCGCTTGGGGGCCGCCACAACGTTGCGAAGGTCATCGCTCTCAGCCGGCAAAGTGGCCCACAGGGCTTGCAGATGCTTCAGCTTTTGCAATCGCGCTTGCCTGAAGCTGTGCGCTGGCATGCCTTCACGCTGGAAGCGCTGCCCATCGCGGCCTTTATGCTAGTCAGCGTGGGCATGATACTGAAATTTGCGGTGCCACCATTCCAAGCCGAATTTAATCACGAAAATGCCGAGACAGATTTCGGTATTCCAAGTGCGGTTATCTTGTATCTTTCCGGGGCGTTTGGTATTGCAGCCGTCGCACTGCTACTGCGGTTGTTGTTCACAATTTTTGCGGATTCACAAAACATCTGGTGGTACATCATCGCCGGAATGGCGATAGCCGGTATTAGTTATGGCGGTTTGGCTTCTTTGCGCCAAACGAACCTGGAACGGATTATCGTCTATTTGTCGATTGCGCAGATGAGTTACGTTCTTCTGGGCGTCGTGGCTGCCAACGAGGGGGCCGCGACAGCGATGACTTATTACTTGCTCACTTATTTGTTCACGGTGACTGGCGTCTTCGGGATGTTGATCACAGTGCGCGACAGGAGTACGTCCGCAAGAACCTTGAACGATCTCAGGGGCTTGCGGCAGCGCAGTCCGATCACGGCGCTGCTGTTGATAGTTTTCGTTCTATCGCTGGCGGGTGCTCCGCCTACCGCTGGTTTTTTTGGGCGTTATTTCATTTTTCATTCACTTTTGGAAACTGGGCATCGGTATATCGGGTGGTTCGTCACGGTGTCATCGCTGCCACTGGCGTACTCCTATTTGCGCATTGCGGTGTATGCATGGCGCGGCACCAAATCCGAAACCGAATCCGCGGCGGTTGCGTTTGGCGTTTCCGAAGCGATCGTATTAGGTATTTGCGTATTTGTTTCCCTGGCGGCAGGGCTGTATTCTGAGCCGTTCACGCGGATGGCGCGCTATGCCTTTGGACAATAAGCCGACAAACGATTCGCCGGATTCTTCGGCACCAGGCAAAGCCAACAATTTCTCGAACCAATTCGCCATGGCTATGGAGCTACCTTTTGTTCTGGTGGGCGCGGTTCTGCTCGGCGGCGTGCTGGGTTATTTTCTCGACCGCTGGCTGCACACCAAGCCTTGGCTCATGTTGGTTTTTGGCGCGCTAGGGTTTTTCGGCGGAGTCCGAGACATAATACGCCGCATGCCCGGAAGTCGGCCGTGAACTGTCGATGGCAGATTCTCAAGTTAGCGTCACTACCGCAACGCAAACTGAGCGGCGCATCGCGTGGCTGACTTTGTTTTTTGGAGCAGTGGCGGCCGTTGCCGCTGCAGGTTTGCGCCAACCGCTGTGGGCCGGTGGCTTGATGGTCGGCGCAGTTCTCGCATGGTTCAATTTCCGCTGGCTTCGGCAAGGCATGAATGCACTGGTGGCCGCGTCGCAAGCTCAAGCGGGGGTTCCGCGGCCGCGTGTACCGATTGGTGCGTACTTCCGGGTGTTATTCCGCTACGCCTTGATAGCGGTTACCGTGTATGTTATTTTTGAGCTTCTGAAATTCCCCCTTGCTAGCATGGTGGTGGGTTTGTGTGCTCTGGGACCCGCAGCAATCGCGGCTAGTGTGTATGAGATGGCGCGGCCTGCGACGTTGCGAAAATAACGAAACCGTGGAATCGTGATGTTGAACAAATATGAAGACGGAGAGCCGAGCAATTCGCTGCTGAAACCCACATGGAACACGTAAGCGCGCTAACACATCTGGTAAACCGCATCTTTGGCAGTTACGCGCTGTCTTTGCTGTCTGCGTTGCATGTGAAGCCGACAGATCCGGAAAATCCGATTCCGGAGCACGTTGTGATGGCGTTGGCGGTTCTGGTCGTGGGAACTCTACTCGCTCTGTGGGTGCGGTCGCGGCTGTCGGTTGAGCGGCCTGGAGCGTCGCAGCAAATCGCAGAGATTCTTTTGAATAATCCGATGGGCTTCGGTATCCGGGATGTGCTCAGTCAAAATGCGGGGCACCATTGGGAGCGCTACATTCCTATGGTTGGCTCCATCGCGCTATTTGTTCTTCTGGGTAATTTGTTCGGGGCGTTTCCGTTTCTTACGGCGCCGACTAGCGCGTATACCGTGCCGTTGGCCTGCGCGATTATTACTTTCCTGTATTTCAACTGGCAGGGCATTCGTCATCATGGTCCGATCGGTTACTTGAAGCATTTCACTGGGCCTGTCGCATGGCTCGCTCCCTTAATGTTTCCGGTAGAAATTCTCAGTACCACGGCGCGTCTCCTGTCTCTTTCGGTGCGCTTGTGGGCTAACATTTTTGCCAGCGACATTATTTACGGTTTGTTTTTAGGGTTATTTGCGGGGGCTTTTACTTCCGGCTGGACCAAATCGCCAATTCTTGGGGTCATCGTTGGCTTGTTACCAGCTTTGATTCCTATCGCGTTCATACTTCTGCACGTCTTCGTTTCCGTTGTGCAGGCCTACGTGTTTACGATTCTGCCGGCCGTTTACATCGGCATGGCTACGGCTGACGAGCATTAAACAATTTTGTTAGCCGCTCCAGTGTGAGCCCGGCTGCACGGTGTCCGGGAACCACCTCCTGGCGGCAATTCATGAGGAGGCAGTAAATGAAGAAAGCAGCACTCGTTCTGGTAGCACTGGTAATTGTAATGCTGATTGTTCCCGCGGCATTCGCGCAGGACAACGCCCCCGCAGGAAGCAAGCTCCCGCTCAATCCCACCACGCTCGCGCTGGCCGCCGGTTTCGGCGTTGCCATCGCAGCCTTTGGCTGCGGTCTGGGCCAGGGGCGGATTGCAGCAGCGGCGTGCGAAGGCATCGCTCGCAATCCTGGAGCCGCTGATGGAGTCCGGGGGGCTATGATTCTCGGGCTGGTGTTCGTCGAGACGCTGACGCTTTTCACGTTCGCGTTGGGGTTTTTGCTTTACCGCCTACTCTAGTTTCAGCTGTTGACGCTAAGAGATTTAGTAATGAGAACGGCTCGGAGTAAAACTTCGGGCCGTTTTTGTTTTGCGCCGGTCTTGTCTTCAAATTGTGTTTTGACGGAGATGAAAAGCGAAGAGAGATCCCTCCACTTCGCAGGCCGGCTGCTTCGCAGGAGCGAAGCAGAAAAGCAAATGCGCCGGCCTGCTGCGGTCGCGATGACAAGCATTGCTGGTGGCGGAAGAGAAGGACAAGGTCTTGAGAGGCTGCGGGGCATGGTGCGGCGATGAACCTTGCTGATCAGGGTTCAGCGGCAATGCGAAGGCTGAGGCAAGCACCGTGGTAAAATTTGCGCGTGAAAAAAGAAACAATACATCCGGCTAAAGCTATTACCGGCGGCGTGGAACTGCCGGGGGACAAATCCATCTCGCATCGCTATGCAATGCTGGCGGGGCTGGCTGAGGGCACTAGTGAGCTACGCCATTTCTCGGCGGCGGTGGATTGCCACAGCACGCTCGCATGTATGAAAGCACTGGGCGCGGAGGTGAAGATTGAAGAAGATTCGGTCAAGGTGACTGGACGCGGAGCCCGCGGGTTGAAAAGCAGCTGGCGCGCGCTGGACGCGGGAAATTCTGGCACGACGATGCGGTTGTTGGCTGGAATCCTGGCGGGGCAAAAGTTCACTACGCGGCTGACCGGTGACGATTCGCTGCAAAAGCGTCCTATGAAGCGGATCGTGGGGCCACTGCGCGAAATGGGTGCAGATATTCGCGCGCGGGAAGACAATTTCGCGCCACTGGAAATTCACGGCACGGCATTGAAAGCCATTGATTACAAAACGCCCATGGCCAGCGCGCAAGTGAAGTCCGCGGTGTTGCTGGCGGGATTATTTGCAGACGGCGTGACCACGGTAACGGAGCCGGCGCGCACGCGCGATCACACGGAATTGGCACTGGAAGAGTTTGGCGCGACCATTGAAAGGCATGGAAAAACCACGCGAGTTCATGGGTTGAGCGGCGGGTCAAACGGCGCGGGAAAATTGATGGCTAAATCGCTGGACGTGCCGGGAGATTTATCTTCGGCGGTGTTTTTTATTGCGGCGGCTTGTTTATTTCCGGAGTCGAGCTTGCTGATTCACAACGTGGGCTTGAATCCGACGCGCACAGCGATTCTCGATTTGTTTTTGGCGATGGGGGCGGCGATTCAAACGCCGTCATTGCGCAGCGCGCATGGCGAGCTGGTGGGGGACCTGGCGGTGAAAGGCGCAACGCTGAAGGGCGGCGTGATTGAAGGGGAGCAAATCGCGCTGCTGATCGATGAGTTGCCGATGCTGGCGGCGCTCGGGCCATACACGGAAAACGGGATTGAGATACGCGATGCCAAGGAATTACGCGTGAAGGAAAGCGATCGCATTGCGGCGCTGGTGGAAAATTTAAAGCGCCTGGGCGCTACGGTGGAAGAGCGGCCGGATGGACTTAAAGTGGAGGGACGCAAGGCGGGGAAGTTGCGTGGGGCGGAAATCGATCCGCACGGGGACCATCGCATTGCGATGGCTTTTGCGGTGGCAGGCCTGGCGGCGGACGGGGCTACGGTCATTCGTGGAGCGGAATGCGCGGGAGTTTCTTATCCGACTTTTTTTGGGGATCTCGCGAGGGTGGCAGAAAGATAGAACCAGCGTACGCGAAACGGTTGAGAAATGGCGTTGCTGAGGAATGCTAATTTTCTTCTGGTTCGGGAATTTCGGGCGAAGGATGCGGGCTTGGGTGTGGTGGGTTGGGAACGTGCGGTGGCGACGGTAGCTGCATGGAATCGCCGCTGGTCTTGCGCAGAGAAATATTTCCGTAACTGGTCTTTAAAGTAATTTTAGTGGCCCGGCCAGTGCCATATTTTCCCTGCAAGTGATTATCCCCTGAGCCGCTCGACGATTTGGAAAGTGTGCCACCCGAAAAGTCTGAATCGATATCGCAGGAATGGCAGTCCGCGGAGATCTCGAAACTCGACGAGGCAGGCAGGCTCACGGAAATTACCGCGTTGGCATTGGTGATATCGATGTCGTCTTTGGGCGGGGAAGAGAAGCGCAGCTCGACGGTGCCATCGCGATTATCGATTTTCGCTTTGCCGCCGACATTTTCGACGTCGACGTCATAACGATTGGTGCGCAGCTGCAGATTTCCGGGCGCATCGGTGATTTCGAGATTGCCGGAGCCCAATTCCAGATGCCCGCTGAGTTGACTGAGGGTCAAATCACTGCGCTGCGAAATATAACGAACGCCCCTGGCGATTTTATCTGCGCGGATGGGGCCGTAGAATTCTCCGTCGACGGTAAGACCGCCGGACGCGGTGGTAACGTCCACTTCGCCACCTTTGCCGGCCACCTTAATATCGCCCTTGGTGTCGGCAACTTTTACGTCGCCGTGGCGCATGTCGACAGAGACGTCGCCCGTGGTATTGCGGATGTCTACATCACCATTGTGGTTGTCGATGACCACCGGGCCGGCGATATCAGAAACCACAATGTCGCCTTTTTCGTTGCGAACGGTTAGCTGTGATTTCTTAGGGACGACAATTTCCATATTGAAGCCAAGGCGCGAGTCGCCGGTATTGGATCCGGTGGGATGAATTTCGTAGCCGTCGCCATTTTTTACCACTTCCACGGAAACGCGATCGGCAAGCTGGGATGCTTCAGTCTCGGACCAGGCGCGAATATTCTTTTTTCCGCTTACGCGAATTTCAGGGTCGTCAGAATTGCGCACCGAGATATCGCCGCGGGTAGAGCGCACGGTAATGCGCGGATTAGCGGGAACGGCTTTGGGCGCTACTTCAAGGTCGTAGTCGTAAGAATTCCTACCGAAATCGCCGAACTCCAGATGGCTTCCGGGAAATTTGCCTTTTACGGTGTCGACACCGACGACGATGCCGACAAGGAGGAGTAAGCCGATCACAAGAAAGATTTCACCGGAGGTTATGCGGGCAGCGCCGGGCTCGTAACGGCTGGAAGTGCGTTCGTAGAGCTTGATGAGTCCAAGAACAATGAGAAGAAGAGGCCACCAATGAAGGAGCACGGCCTGAAATTCGAAGCCGCGATAATTGTGCAGCAAAAATGCGACGCCGAAGAGTATGAGCGCTACACCGCTGAAAATACCGCTGCTGCGGGGCCGGGACATGGGGGGCTATTGGCCCTGTCTCGGATAATTTCCCGGGGTGGGATTTGCAGGCGGAACCGAAGCGCCCGCGGGCGGTGGAACTGGCGGCACAGCAGTAGCCGAAGAGATATGTCCATCCATGGGAGCCATCGCAGACGCGAGACTAATGATGCCGATCACCACGAGGATTACGGGCCACGTTTGTCCAAACGAAAAGCCGCTGCGGGTCTGCTCGAGAAGAAACAGTATACCCACGGTGATGATCACCGCTGGGCCCATCAAGCTGCGGATGGTACAGCGGCGGCAATTGCAACGACTGCGATCACTCATCTGTGTTGGCCTCCAACTTTTCCGGCACTAATTCTGCGTGGCGTTTTTCTGCGCGACGCGATCACGGGCGTCCCAGCCTGTTGCGGAACATCAACACGCCAACTCCAATAAGAATCAGGGGCCAGAAACGCTCTATCCGATAAAACGGGAACCAGGCGAAGTTGTTCAACAGGAACAGAACGCCGATGCCGATCAGTATGATGGGACCGATCGGTCGTTCTTTGCTCCACGATTCTAGAGGATCTACGGTGACTTCACCCATCTGCTTGGCTTTGGCGGTGCGCATGGCATCGAAAGCCATGTAGAAAACAAAACCCGCGAGGAGCAACGCCAACGCGGTATCCGCGCCACCGCCCAAGTCGCTGCTCAGTCCGACGATCATGGCCGCGAAGACGACAATGTGAAGCAGCGCCTTGTTGTATTCGCCGTTATAAATCGCGCCGAGGCCTGGACAGAATCCCAGGATGAACGCAATTGTAGGGCTACTGGCGGTATGCGCACGCGGCGGAATGGCCCCGGGTTGTTGACCGGGCGGCGGAACGTAAGCGCCAGCTACGTACGGTGTGGGGTCAACAGGGTTAGGAGCGACACCGGGAGGTGGATTTGGGGGAATACCAACCGCTCCAGCCAGGCAATCTTCGCAATAATAAACATCGCGAATCGGTCGCGCACATACTGAACAGAGCGCTTTGCCGCAGTTGCGACAATAGCCTATAGCGTCCACATCTGTATGGACGGCACACTTCATCGAATTCTCCTCTCGAAGAAAAGCGGCAAATCGGCGGCGAGCATTTGCAAATTTGTGTCGATGCCATTGGCGCGATTTTGCTGCTTGGGGGACGAGGGGTTCGTGCCGTCGGTCTGGCCTGGATCCTTAAGGGGAGGCTGTTGGCGGTTGCGATCCTGTGCTGGAATCTGTTGGTCGTCTTGACTGAGACGAGATTGAATCTCGTAAACTACACGAAGGTCGCTGACGAACTTGGTGCCGCGCGCGTATACCAGGTGAACCCGTTGGTCAGCGTTCCGGTAGATGGTTGCGGGTTTCAAATCGGCGAGGTGCGGCTTGCGCCACGAAAAGCCCGGAGAAGTGGACAGCAGGATCAAGAACGTAGCAGCCACCGAAGCGAAGCCATAGCCGACGCGGGGATTCGCGAGCGCGCGCAGCCAAGCAAAAGCGGCGCGCCAACCGGTAACGGTTTCACGCGGGCCAAGAGTTTTATCGAGGATGGCGTAGATGAGCCGGGGCGGCGGTTCGATTTCATCCATGGAATGGAGATCGGTGAGCAGATGCGAGACGCTGGCGAGCAACGGCTCGCACTGCGCGCACGTAGAAATATGCGCGTCAAACGCGCGTTGCTCTTCGGGCTGCAACAATCCTTCGAGATAGTCGGTGAGTCGTGCTTCGATTTCCTCGTGTGTCCAGTTCGGCAGAGAGCTCATGATGGGCGCACTCCCATCTGCTGCAAAATGCGAGCGAGTTCGATGCGGCCGCGGTTGATGCGAGATTTCACGGTTCCTTCGGGGACGGCGAGCGTGCGTTGTATTTCGCCGTATTCCAGTTGCTGAAGGTCGCGCAAAATGACGGCTTCGCGCAATTCGGGTGAGAGCTTGGTTAGGGCTATTTGGATTTGGGAGCTAAGCTCACCCAAAAGGGCCAGTTCATCAGGGCGGCGAGCTGAAGAAGCCTTGTTTTCCACGACGGGCATGGCGTCATCGAGCGAGTCGGTGACGCGGTCCCTTTTGGTGCGGCGATAATGGTCGATTAATAGGTTGCGAGTCACGCTAGTCATCCAAGTTGCGAAGCCGCCGTAAGCTGAACGGTAGCTGCCCAGAGTCTTGTAAACGCGCAGGAAGACGTCCTGCGAGAGGTCCTCAGCCTCCGCCCCATTGCCGGTAAACCTATAACAAATGTTATAGATGCGGCGTGTGTGACGGCGCACAAGTTCCTCCCAAGCCGACCCGTCGCCTTGGAGGCATTGCTGGACCAGTTGGGCATCCTGCTCCAACGTATCATCAGCCTCGAATTCCCGCTACGATGCAAGGGTGACCGCTTTCCGCAGTTACGCAAAGCAGCCAATCTCGGCCTGCCATTAATGAAACGTAAACTCCAGGTAAAATGTTCCCTATACTTGCCTGACTGTGGGCAACAGAGCGAGCAACCGTGGGTGCATAGTACCGAGGTAGGCGCGGAGATACAAGTTCGGAGCCGTTGGCCTCAGCGATAATGGCCGGGCTGAATACACTCCTCAAGTATTGATGCTAATTCGCGGACAGCCTCGATCTATAATGCGCGAGCTTCAGAATAGAAAACCGCCGGAGCGATGAATCGACATAGCGTCGAAGGAAAACAACGCTTTTCTTGCTTGCGAAATAGTTATAACTATGACATCTTCACGTGCGCAGTTACTTTGATAGAAAGGATGCCCGTCGCATGCAAATCTATATTTGCCAGCCGTCGCCTGAGCTAATCTCGCTGATCGTCCGCCTCGGATTTGACTGGGCGTCTTTTCGTTCGGCCAGCTAGCCTCGGTAGCCTTCTCCAAACCCAAAACCCTGGCGTTGACTCGATGGCATCGGTGTCGAGCTGCGTCTGTGCTGCTTGAGACTGCAGAGAGCCCGGCGCTCCTTTGCCCCAAGTAGTTCCATTTAACAGGAAGCACACACTCGTCCGCTTTGGCGGGGGAGCCCGGCCACGCGCCGGGTTAGAAAGCAGTTCGTATGTTGGAAATTTTGAAACGGATTTTGGGTGAGCAACACCAATTTGCGTCGGATGGATTATTGCTGATGGTTATCGGCGGGCTAGGGGTGTACCTAAGAGCCATTCCACTGAAACTCTGGTTCTGGCTGGTAGATCAAACCACGATGACAATCACGGTGAAGGACAACGATGCGGCATTCGTGTGGGTGAAGGAATGGTTTCTGGAGCAGAAATTTGTTACGCGGATCCGCAGCGTGGACTTGGATACGACGCTGAGGCGGGAACAAACAGCTCTGATTCCGGCGGAGGGCCACCACTGGTTCTGGTATCACGGAAGACCTTTCCGGGTGGGCTCCCACCGAAGCGAAGACAAGAGAGGTTGGTCTTCGACGCGGACAGAATGGCTGATCTTCAGAACTTGCGGACGAAAGCAACGTTTTCTGAAAAAATTCGTGGCCGATATCGTCGCATGCCACGAGCGTAGCGTTGCTCTTACTTCATCTCTTTACGTTCGTGATGAGGACTACTGGATGCGAGTCGAGGGTTATGCGCCAAGGTCGCTGGATTCGGTCATCCTGAAAGCCGGAGAGAAAGAGGGCTTGGTTCAGGATATCGAAAAATTCAAGGCTGCCCAACAGCGTTACCGAAAATTAGGCGTGCCGTATCACAGAGGTTACTTATTTTACGGACCGCCAGGAAGCGGGAAGACATCCATCGTGTCTGCTCTGGCCGGTCATTTTGGAATTTCAATTTATGCCATCAACCTGACCGACTTCAACGACCAGTCTCTGTTGAAGGCAATCAACGACGTGCCAACAAAATCGTTGATCCTTTTTGAGGACATCGATTGCATGAAAACCGGAAAGGCTAGGCCCGATGAAGAGGGGGCTGCAAAAGAAGCGCGAGCACCAAACGGCAGTACGGAGGCCCAAGATCGGCTCGGTGTCACACTATCAGGATTGTTGAATGTGTTGGACGGTTTTAGCGCACCGGAAAATATGCTGTTTGTCATGACCACCAACAAGATTGATGTGCTGGATCGGGCGTTGCTGAGGCCAGGGCGCATCGACTACAAGCTCTTCTTCGGAGACGCGTTACAAGGGCAGAAAATCGAACTGTACAGAAGATTCTTTCCCTACGCGTCGGAATCCGAAGCGCGATGGTTTGTCGAAACCCACGAATCGGCAGAAACAATGGCGGAGTTCCAAGGCTTGTTGCTTGACCTGGGTGACCTTCCGCCAGTTTCCGCTGAAAGTGAGCTGCAAAAATTCTAACATATCGTCTTTGACGCCTAATTTAAACAAACCTCTGCGAACGCACCTTCACCGCTTACTGCGTGAGCAGGCCGTGTTTGGATTTGAGTTCGGTCAGGAGGCGTTCGACTTCGGTGTCGCGGTCGAGGCGCGCTAGGCGGTCGGTGACATTTTCGTTAAAGAGTTCGACCTCGGCGCTGGCGATGGCTTCGGTGTGGTTGACGCGGTCTTGCAGGCGATCGAAGGCGGCGCTTCTGGAATTATCGCCAATTGCGGACTGCGCGCGGGCGGCTTTGCCGAGCGCGACGCCGCGACGATGACGCGCGAGGAAAAGATCACGCTTGGCTTTGGCTTCGTCGAGCTTTTGTTCCAGCTTGATGAGCGCGTTCTTCAAAGTTTCCACCTGTAGTTTCTGATCGTCGACCTGTTCGCGGTAACTGAGCGCGAGTTTTTGCGAGGTCTGAAAACGATCGAGCGCGGCGCGGGCGAGATCGTCCTGTTGCTTTTCTACCGCGAGTTCAGCCTTACGCATCCACTCCCTCCCTGCATCTTCATTTTCGCGAAGTTTTTTTTCGAGCATATGCTGGTCGGCGATGGAGACCGCGACCTGTGTCTTGACCTGAAGATATTGATTGTCCATATCGAGAATGACCTGCTTGATTAGTTTTTCCGGATCCTCCGCGCGATCGATCATGTCATTCAGATTGGCGCGAATTAAAGTGCTGACACGTTCTAAAAGTCCCATGACGATTCTCCTTTTCTGTCAAAAACTAAATTCCGATTCCTGAGCCCAACTTCCATGAAGGTTTT
>Ga0193728_1000155_pt1 | contig 29808 bp, 28 predicted proteins | sample U1c1metaG_FD_143037 | JGI IMG/M metagenome (GOLD analysis project Ga0193728, IMG submission 143037) | Soil microbial communities from a riparian zone of the East river system, Colorado, United States - U1c1 | ecosystem: Environmental > Terrestrial > Soil > Riparian zone | place: USA: East River... | reverse complement strand
AAGCCGCAGCCTCGCAGTCGGCGGTGTCGCCCTCTACTTTGCGGCCGAGAAGATCGTCGCCAAGGCGAAGACGATCGCGGCGCACCAACTCGGCGTCGACGAGGCGGCGATCGAGCACGTCCACGGCCGGTTCGTCGGTCCGGAGGACTCGGTGACGCTGAAGGAGATCGCGTTGTCGGCGTGGACCGCACACGACCTGCCGGACGGCATGGAGCCCGGGCTCGAGGCGACGTACGTCTACGACCCCCCGAACTTCTCCTGGCCGTCCGGTGCCCATGTCGCGATCGTGGAGATCGACACGGAGACGGGCGAGGTCGAGCTCCTGCGGTACGTGGCGGTGGACGACGTCGGCACCGTCATCAACCCGATGATCGTCGACGGCCAGATTCATGGCGGGCTCGCTCAGGGCGTCGCGCAGGCGCTCTACGAGGAGGCGGTCTACGACGAGGAGGGCAACCTCCTGACCGGGAACATGGCGACCTACCTCGTCCCGTCCGCCGCCGAGCTCCCGCGCTGGGAGCTCGACCGCGTCGAGACGCCGAGCCCGACGAACCCGCTCGGTGTGAAGGGCGTGGGGGAGACCGGTGCGATCGCATCGCCGGCCGCGGTGATGAACGCGGTGGTCGACGCCCTCGCCGGTGATGGGATAACCGAGATGGCGATGCCTGCGACGCCGGAGCGAATCTGGCGTGCGCTGGAAGAGGTGCGGAGATGATCCCCGCACCGTTCGACTACGAGGTTGCGGAGTCGGTCGAGCATGCGCTGTCGCTGCTGAAGGAGCGGGAGGATGCGAAGCTGCTCGCGGGTGGGCACTCGCTCCTGCCGCTGCTGCGGCTGCGGATCACGCGGCCCGCTCTGCTCGTCGATATCGGCGAGCTCTCGGAGCTGTCGTACATCCGCGACGAAGCCGGCACGCTCGCGATCGGCGCGTTGACGAGGCATCACGATCTCGCCACGTCGGCGCTCGTGCAGGAACACAACCCGCTCGTGTCGTACGCCGCCCGGCTGATCGGCGATCCGCAGGTACGGCATCGCGGCACCATCGGCGGCTCCCTCGCACACGGCGATCCCGCGTCCGACCTACCCGCGGTGCTGCTTGCGCTCGACGGCGAGGTCGACATCGCCGGGGCGGAGGGCGTGCGCACCGTGGCGGCACGGGACTTCTTCCGCGGCGTGTTCGAGACTGCCGCTCAGCCGGGCGAGATGGTGACCGAGGTGCGGGTGCCAAAGCTGACCGGCGATCACGTCTGGAGCTACCTGAAGTTCCGCCGGCGGGCCCTCGACTGGGCCACGGTGGGGGTGGCGGCGGTGGCACGGCGCTCGAACGGCGGTGTGACAGAGCCTGCGATCTCACTCGTGAACATGGGGCCGACCCCGCTGCGGGCGGCGGCGTCGGAGGCCGCCTGGGCCGCAGGCGGCGACCCGGCTGGGCCCGCGGCCGAGGGCACCGACCCGCCGAGCGACACCTACGGGAGTGCGGAGTACCGCCGGCACCTCGTCCGGATTCTCGTCGGGCGGGCGGTGGAGGAGGCAAATCGCCGGTAGAATGCGTGCGTACGAACAGAGGGGGCGACCTGGTTTCGACGTGGTCGATACATCCGTCTGAGCTGCAAGCCGAGGTCGCCGGTAGGCCTCGTTAATCCACCGGCAAACCATAAGTGCGAACAAGAACGATCTCGCACTCGCTGCCTAACTCTCTCGAGAGGTAGTCCAGCGACGCCCCTCCGGATGGGCCTGTGATCCGGGGCGGCGCTAACCAACAGGCTCGGCACCAAGGGAGCGCCAATCGCCCGAGGTGCGACGGCTAAGGATGGCTAGTTCGTTAGTTGGGCGGTCGCACTCCGACTAACAGATGACGTGAAAAGTGCGACCTACGCTTGTAGATGCTCAGCCGGTGCGGCTGCGGACGCGGGTTCGATTCCCGCCGCCTCCATCACACGGTTTCGAGGGTACTTAAGGGTTGAACTGCCGAGCGTCGCCAGATCAGGCGACGCTTGTGCGTTACGGGAGAGGTACGCGTCCGAGAGAGCCCGTGCGAGCTCGTCGAGCTCGATCTCGTCGGTGTAGACCTGCGTCGTGTCGATCCGCGAGTGGCCGAGTAGAGGCCTTAGTGCTGCGACGTCGCGGCCGCTCTCCCGCAGGAAGCGATTGGCGAAGCCGTGGCGCAGTTGGTGCGGCGAGAGCTCCCGGACACCGGCGCGGTTGCAGACTCGACGCACCATGCGCCAGATCGCCTGATCGCTCGCGGGCACCTTCGGATTCTTGCGCCGGCGGACGCGCTCGTACTGTGTGGCCCACTGCTCGACCTCGACCGTAAAGACGTAGTCGTCGAGCTCGGGCTGGAGCTCCCGGAAGCTCACGCGCAGTTCCGCGACGACGTCGGGTGCTAGGGGAAGGTAGAACCAGTTCTGCCCTTTGCGGAAAACACGCAGCCGTCCGCGCACCATGTCGAAGTCCGCCCAACGACATCCGAGCACCTCGGCGCGCCGGAGGCCAGCGCCCTCCATGAGGACAATGGCGGGGCGCTCATGGGGAAGGGCTGCGTCCCTGATCCGATGTAACTCGTCCAGGCTCGGCCGATAGACGTCAGGGCGTCGTTTCTTCGGGCGCCGGATCTTCGCCGACGGGTCAACCTCAACCAAGTCTTCTACGTTCGCCCAGTCGAAGAACGAGTGAAGTACGGAGATCACGTTGGACCTCGTTGAGGAACTCGCATCACGCCAACGATTCAAAAACCCACGAAGATCGTTCGTTGTCAGGTGCGCCACGTCGATCTCCGGATAGTCCTCAGCCAGTTTCCAGAGAATCCGTCGGTACGAATCCGTCGAGCGAGGAGTAGCGTCGCGTTCAATCCGTCGCCAGTCGAGGTACGCGTCAATGGCCCGCTCAATCCGCACCGTTCGCCTCTTCCTCGCGGAGCGCCAGATCATCCGATTCGCTCATCCCACGCCAACCCAGTACAACCGCCACGAGCCGTGACGTGCCCTCGTGAGTGCCGTCGCCGTCGTCGTGGCGAGGGATGTGGAACTCGGGATGCTCTTTCCTCAGGAGGTCGTAATCGTCACGAGCCGCCTCAAGGAATCGAGCGTCCGTGATGGTCTGGCGAAGGGCGGCGCTCAGGTTCCCGCCGAGCTCGTCGGCACGCGCAAGCAGCCATTCCATCTGCTCGGCAGTGACCCGGCCGTTGACCATCGCCGTGTTCTTGCTGCCCCGAGGTCGTCCCATAATCGTGTTGTACAACAAATATGAGGCGCCGTCAAACGACCCCGCTATGTTGTCTCCTGTGCCTACTGCGGCGACCCGGTCCCGGAACGGTTACTCCTCTTGAGATACACATTCTTCGCCTTCGAGAATTTCAAAGGCATCCGAAAGGCTCGGGTTGATCTCTCGGCTGGCGATGCGAGCAGCCGGGTGTACGCGCTCGTGGGTCTCAACGAGAGCGGAAAGACGACCGTCCTGGAAGCAATAGACCACTTCCAGCCAACGACGGCAGGGGAGATAAGTCCAAAACAGGTCGGCGGTTGGACTCCAGCGGACCCGCACCTGCTGATCCCGATAGCGGAACGAACGAACTTTACGGGCACGATCACGATTCGTTGCGGAATCGAGCTTGAAGAAAACGACGTCGACGACGTACGCGCGTACCTGAAGCGACAAGACGGTTACCGCCTCCTCAGCCTTGGTCGGCAGATCGAGATTGCCGACACATACACCTATCGCGACAGCACGTTCACCGCACGCAGCAGTATCTGGACAGATCTGGTCGGCGCCGGCCACTTGAAGCAAGGCAAGGTCGAACGCGAGCTCACATATGCGAAGGACGTCGCGAGATGGAATCTCACCGCGAACTTCTTGAGAGCCCGACTCCCGACGATCTGGTACTTCCCGAATTTTCTCTTTGACTTTCCGGAGAAGATCTACATCGAGGCTGAAGCGGGAGAGAGCGCCTCGAACAAGTTCTACCGAGCCCTTTTCCAGGACATCCTGGGATCATTACCGCGCGATCTCTCAGTGGCGAAGCACGTAATCGAAAGAGCACGTTCGTCCAAACGGTCTGACCAAGAAAACCTCCAACAAGTTCTGCTCGAGATGGGCCGCAACGTAACCGAGACAGTCGTTCGGTCGTGGAACCGGATCTTTAAAGAGGATCCAATGTCTCAGAAGAGAGTGCAAATCGACCTCGACGAGGACCCGTCAGTCGGCGTTAACGCCGAAGGCCTTCCGAATCCGCCAAAGCTCTGGGTCAGATTCAGGTTAGAGGACGCGGACGGTCTCTTCTCCGTAAGCGAACGGTCGCTCGGCTTCCGATGGTTCTTCGTCTACCTATTGATCACCACCTACCGTGGCCGCAGACGAGGGGACACAAACGACATGCTCTTCGTCTTCGATGAGCCGGCATCGAACCTCCACCAGACCGCACAGAAAGCACTCCTAGCGAGCTTCGCTGAGCTCTCCGCTAAGGCACCCGTGATCTATACGACGCATAGCCACCACCTTATTAATCCCGCATGGCTCGGCACCACGTTCGTCGTCGCTAACGAAGGTCTCGACCCTGACAGAGTTTCCGCCGACTACACCGCCGACAGAACCGACATACACGTAACCCCTTATCGCCAATTCGCGGCACGACACCCCGACCAGACGAACTACTTCCAGCCAATCCTCGACGTCCTCGATTACGCACCTTCGGACTTGGAACTCGTCCCAGAGGTCACGATGGTCGAGGGAAAAAGCGACTTCTACCTCCTCTCGTACTACCAAGACGTCATAGCGCAACGCGAAAAACGCGTGCCGCTGCTCCCCGGCGGGGGAGCAGGATCGCTCGACAACGTCATCCAGCTCTACCTCGGCTGGGCGCGTCCCTTCGTCGCGCTACTCGACAGCGACCGTGAAGGCAAAGCGCAGTTGACTCGGTACGCGAACAAGTTCGGGCGAATAGTGACTCCACACCTGGCTAGCCTCGCGGACGTGAGCGGAAGACCGGAAGCCACGGGGATCGAAAGCATCCTGTCGGACGAGGACAAGCTCGCGTTCCAACGGTTGATCGAACCAACAGCGTCTACGTACAACAAGAAGATGCTGGCACTGGGAGTTCAAGAGGCATTAGCCACCCGACACGTAATCACGCTCTCGCCCGATGCTGCGACGGCACTCAACGACGTCTTGTCGTCCCTCGCTTCGAAGCTCGATGAGGTGAGAACATCACTTCAAATCGGCTAGAGAGCATCTAGACCGCTCTCATGGCCCAGTAAGCCGCGTTAACGAGGCAACCCCTGTCCTGCTCGGCCGCTAGCGCCACAAGTAACGCTGGGCGATAATCGCAGACGACCTACGCCAGCAAGGGAGACTCTTTGAGCGCCGATCCCACCGTTACGACCTGGTACCAGTGCGATACATGCGGCTACGTCTATCGCCCCGAGGATCACGATGGTATGGCGCTGGGGGATCAAGAGAAGTGGGAGTGCCCCACGTGTCAGGCCGGCATCGATCACTTCGACGTTGCTGTTCCGGAAGAGATCGAGGAACCTCACGCAGAGGGCCAACCGGCTGAGGCGGAGGCTGGCTCCGCGGTGGGTGAGGACGTTCCGACGTCCGCGCGTAAGGTCTCAGCGCATCGGGCAGACAACAGTGTCTTTGAGCTGCACCGGCAGCGGCATAAGGGCCAACTTGTACTGCAGCCCTCTCTCAAGCTTCCGATCCCGATCATCTACTTGGCCGAGGAGCAGGCCGGCGGCTACTCAGTAATCGACGGACAACAGCGACTAACGGCGCTGTTCCAGTACCTGGACAACATTTATCCCTTGGGCGGCCTCGAAGTGCTCAAGGATCTGAACGGCAAACGGTTCTCGCAGCTATCAAAGGAGGGCCAAGGCCTGCTGGAGAGTTACGTGCTTACCGTGGTCAGGATCGATAGGGAGTCGCACCCCGATATCAAGTTTGAGGTCTTCGAACGACTCAATACCGGATCCGTGAAGCTCAACGACCAGGAGGTGCGTAACGCTGTCTACCGCGGGCCGTACAACGACCATCTTCGAACACTGGCGCGCAACAGCACCTTCTGGAAGCTCCTCGGCCAGACTGACGCGCACAAGCGCATGTCCGACGTCGAGCTCGCTCTGCGCTTCGCAGCGTGGTACCACCAGACGTACCTCAATTTTGGACCGCGGCAACTCAAGCCATACCTAAACGACGAGATGGAAAACGGCAGACGCTATTCCGCGAAGGAGTTTGCTGATCTTGAGCGCCAGTTCAAGAAGGCGATGGATTTGTCTCAGACAGTGTTCGGGTCTAAGGCGTTCAAGCGCTTCATCCCAGGGGACGACGGCGATCCCAACGGCCAGTGGGAGCTTAAGCAGATCAACAAGGCTCTATTTGACGTCGTCACGTACGGCTTCACGCGCTACAACAAGAACCAGATCGTGCCTCACTCAGACGCGATCTTCGAAGGCCTAGTCGACTTGATGTCGACAAACGCGCGCTTCGTAGACGCAATTACTTCCGGAACAGCCCAGCCTCAGCGTGTGAAGGCGCGGTTTGAACTCTGGCTCGACGTGCTCGCCAAGATCGTCGGCGACGACGTCCAACAGCGCAACTTCTCTGCAAGCTGGAAAGAACAGCTTTGGAAGGCGGATCCAACTTGCGCGCTCTGCGGGCAGAAGATCCAGACCGTCGATGACGCACACGTGCACCACGTCGAGCATTACTGGCGAGGTGGCGCGACGCTACCGCAGAACAGTCAGCTTACTCACCGCTTTTGCAATCTCTCCGAAGGCGGAGGCAGCGCAGGAGAAACGCCGTCGAGCGGAGCGGAGGCTGCGAGCTAGGGAATGTGGGGTAGGTGTCTTACAAGATCAAGCCCGCGGCCCTGCGGGCCGCGTTCGGCTCGAAAGTGAGGCCTGACCGAGGGCGTCCCCCGTCCGCTTCGTGGCGGGACAGGCTCTGACTGGGCGATGCGCCCTCGCATTGACGCTACGACGCTGCGCCTAGGTAGGCGACGGCCTCGCGGGCGCGTTGCGGAGTCCGTTCGGCGCTACCGGCCCCGCCGCGCAAGGCGGCGTGGGGGCCGGCAGCGCACCGCTACGGGCTCCCGCCGACGAGCTCGCGAAGGCTGTCCCAATGCTCCAAGCGAAGCGCGACATTGAACATCAGACAGATCACGTCGAGCAGTAGTTCACGGTCGGCCGCCCAGGTCGGGTCTGGCAAGCCGCGATCTCGACACACGTAGAGATGCCTTTGCCGGCGCTTGTTGCGCATCGTCGTCTTCGTGACCGCCGTCAGCCGCCGCGATACGTACAGCGGTAGCGACGGAAGTTCGCGGTTCAGCACGGCTTCGGTGAGCTTCGCCTTGTGGCCGCGTCCGCCGAGGAAGTAGCTCGACAAGTAGGCGGCTGCCTCGCGCGCCGGCTTCGGCTTGACGAACTTGCCGTTGACGTGTCCGAACGCGTAACGAGGCTTCCGCGAGAGACGCTCAAGGTGCCGGCGGAACGCCTTCGCCGCGCGCAGCTCAACCGCGGTTTCGACGCCGAGGATGTAATGCACGTGGATCGCGCCACGTCGTTGTGTTTCCTTCCCGCTGGCGAGGACGTTGGCGCGGACCCCGACGTCGCGACTGACCGCCGCCTGGACGGTCTCGTACAGACGTGACAGCCGCTTCTGGAACGTCGCGTTCCAGATCATGCGCGCTCGTTCTTCGATCACGCAGCCGCGAGTGCCGGAGCAGGGAATCTGCGCAGGGTGCGTGCAGCGCGCTCGGTCGAACGGCAGCACGTCAGCTCCGGGCGGCGTGAGCGTGTACATAACCGCCTTGCCGCCGTAGGCGATCAGGTTTTCGAGCAGCACGATTCGCCAGTCGTACGCCCACAACGGCGCGTAGCTCGGACACGTGCGCCGCTTGCACGGCATCGAACCGAAACGCGAGCGGCCGCAGTGCGGACAGATCCGCGCAGGATTCCCGCGGCAGATCGTTACCGCAGGACGATCAGCCGGCGAGCTCATCGTCCGGCCCTGCAAACAGAGCGGGCCGCTTTCCGGATCGCCCGTGCTTGCTCCACGGGCTGTGTGGCGCTACTTCGTGACCGCTGTTCGACGCGTTTCGCCCCGCGTCAGGGCTCGGTAAATCTGAGGACTCTGCTTCCTCCGCCTCAGATCCGGCGGACGCGGGTTCGATTCCCGCCGCCTCCATATGGGTAGTAACGGAAACAGCTCCAGTAATGGGGCTGTTTCATCGTAGACAGGGGATTTACTGTGCAGCGGGCCATCGCGATCGTTCGAAATCTCTTCCCGTGGCCCTCGCGAGCCCAGACGAGGCTCTTGCGTCCGAGTCCGCGCCGGCTTGACCCGGAGCAGGTTCAACGGGTACACGCAAGGAAGGGCTCTCTCAGCCCCTCACACAGGGGCTCCCCGGATACCTGTCTGCTTACCGACGCCGCCGCCACTCCCTGGCGCGATTGCCGGGGCGGGAACGATCAGCCAGCGAGATCTGCGCGAGGCGCGCCGTCGTCCAGGCGCGTGCGGAAGCTCGCGCAGCACCCTACGAAGGCGTCCGCTAGGGCGGGGTTGCTGGCGAGGTGGAGGTGTACGTAGCTCGCGAGCACATTCTTGACGAGATAACCCTCCTGTGTCTCCTCGCCACGGCTGTTCTTCATCTTGTAGCAGCGGTCGGTGGCAGCGTCACCGGCGATCGCGGAGTGATGGAAGAGGTGCCCGCGGGCGATCTTGCCTGAACCGAACAGGCCCCCGGTTGTGGTGATCTCGACATAGGCGATTGTGAGCGGGGCTGGCATCGTTGTGCTGAAGTTCAGAACGCCGCAGAGCGGGTGAGTCTGGCCGTCGACCTCGAGTTTTTGGGCGAGGTACATAAGGCCGCCGCATTCGGCGTAGATCGGACCGCCTGCAGTAGCGAATTCGCGGATCGCGTCTCGCGTCGCCTTGTTGTCGGCGAGCTTGTCGGCATGGAGTTCCGGGTAGCCGCCGCCCAGATAGATCCCATCGATGTTTTCCGGTAACGGCTCGTCGATTGGCGAGAACGGGACGAGTTCCGCTCCAGCTTGTTCGAGGAGCTCAAGGTTGTCGGTGTAGTAGAAACAGAAGGCCTCGTCGCGGGCGACCGCGAGGCGGACCCTCTGTGGAACGGTCGGCGCGGCTGGCGGGGCCGAGCCCCTCTCGATGGTGCTGCCGCTGAAGAGGGCGTCGAGGTCGATGTGCGTTTCGATGAGAGTGGCGAGTTCCTCGACGTAGTCGGTGCGCGCTTCGTGGGGGAGATGAAGACCGAGGTGCCGTTCTGGGACGACGAGGTCTTTGACGCGGGGGAGCGCGCCGAGGATCGGGACGGCCCCTGCGACGGCGTCGCGAATCATTCCCGCGTGCGTCTCGCTGCCGATGTTGTTGAGAATCACACCCGCAACGCGAAGGTCGGGATCGAAGGTCGTGTAGCCGTGGATGAGCGCGGCGGCGCTGCGGGCCATCGCGCTCGCGTCGATGACGAGGAGTACCGGCAGTCCGAGCAGCTTGGCCATCTCGGCGGTGCTGCCACGGTCGCTCTTGCCGTCGCTGCCATCGAAGAGTCCCATCACGCCTTCGATCACGGCGACATCGGCGTCGGCGGTCGCGCGCGCGAACCGCTGCAGGTTTGTCTCGGGGTCGAGCATCCAGCCGTCGAGGTTGCGGGGCGGGCGGCCGCTTGCGTGCTGGTGGTGGAGCGGATCGATGAAGTCGGGGCCGACCTTGAACGGCTGCACGGTGAGGCCGCGGCGGCGAAGTGCGCCGATCAGGCCGAGGGTGACGCTGGTCTTGCCAACGCCGCTGTGGGTACCGCTGACGACGATCGCACTGAGCGGCGAGCCGGTTGATTTCTCGCGCCCCATAGGAAGCCGCACGCTAGCGGGTGCTGCCAGGTGCCGCGCCGGCGCGGTACAGTCGGGGGGATGCGGATCGTCTCTCTGTTGCCGAGCGCGACCGACATGATCGCGGAGCTGGGTCTGCTCGATTCACTCGTTGGGATCTCGGAGGATTCGAACTGGCCCCCCGAGGTTCTGAGCAAGCCGCTGGTGGCGCGCACCAAGATCGACGTGTCCGAGTTGACGGCTGCCGAGATCGATGCGCTTGTAAACGAGTCGGCGTCCGAGAGCCATTCGCTCTACGCCGTTGACGCGCAGTTGATGGAGGAGCTGCGGCCGGATCTGGTGATCACGCAGGATCTGTGCGAGGTGTGCGCCGTTTCGAGCGGCGATCTGGCGACGGCGTGCCCGATCGGCACCGAGGTGTTCTCGATGAACCCGCGCAGCTTTGACGATGTCGTCGAGAGCGTGATCACGTTGGCCGATCGGCTTGGTGTACGGGAGCGCGGCATCGAGGTGGCGGAGGCGATGCGCGCGAAGGTTGGCGGTGTGCGGGCCGCGGTTGCCGGCCTCGAAAGGCCGCGTGTGTTCGTTGCCGAGTGGATGGACCCGCCGTATGGGTCGGGGCATTGGCTGCCGGAGATGGTGGAGGCGGCCGGCGCGACGAACGTGCTCAGCAAGCCGGGCGAGTATTCGTTCGCGACGACCTGGGAGGCGGTGCTCGCGGAGGAGCCCGAGTTGATCGTGTTGGCCGCGTGCGGATTCAGCCTCGAACAGGCGCTCGAACGCACGAGCGAGCTGCGGCTGCCGGTGCGAACGGTCGTGGTCGATGGGGATGCGCATTTCTCACGGCCGGCGCCGCGGATCGCCGACGGTGTGCGTCAGCTCGCCCACCTGATCCACCCGGCGGCTGTCGAGAACCCCGGTCTTCCGTATGCCGAGTTGCCGCTCAGCGTCGCCTACATGAGCTAGCTCGAGAGTTGCCTCCGCGGAGGGTGCGCGCGTAGTAGGCTGAGGCGCCGGGCACATATTCCCCGGCCGGTGTAGTCGTAGCGAAGCCGGTGTGATTCCGGTGCTGTCCCGCAACTGTGATGCCCCTCCGGGGGACGAGCCAGGTCGCCTGCCCTACGCCGAAGCGAACAAGCCCTCGGAGGATAGGGCGGTCCGCACGGCACCGAGCCGGCGAACCTCCTACCTCCGCTAACGCGGAGGTTTTTGTATGAGCAGTCTCACGTACCGGTACCGGCTTCGGTACCTACTCCAGGCCGCCGCAATTGCCGCGGTCGTACTCTCTGTCGCCGCTAGCGGTGCAGGTGCGGCGACGCCTCAGTTCCCGCTGACGGTGCATGCCGCGAACGGGGCGGTGACGATTCCGAAGCGGCCGTCACGGATCATCTCGCTCTCGGCAACGGCGACCGAGGATCTGTACGCGGTCGGTGCCGGCAAGCAAGTGGTCGCGGTCGACTCCTATTCGGCCTATCCGCCGCAGGCGCCGAAAACGAAGCTGTCGGGCTTCACGCCGAACATCGAAGCGATTGCAAAGTACAAGCCGGACCTCGTCGTCGTCTCCGACGACATGAACCACATCGTCGCCCAACTTGGGAAGCTCCACATCCCCGTGCTCGTCGAGCCCGCCGCGGCCAATCTGAACAGCGTCTACGCCGAGATCGAGCAGATCGCTCAGGGGACAGGGCACCCCGCCGGCGCGAAGAGCGTGGTCGCGAGTATTGCGCGGCAGGTGAAGGCGATCGTGGGCTCGATTCCGCGGCCGAGCACGCCGCTGACCGTCTACCACGAACTCGACCAGACGTACTACTCGGCGAAGTCGCACACGTTCATCGGGCAGATGTACAAGCTGCTCGGGCTCCAGAACATCGCCGACGAGGCGAAGGCGTCGAGCGATTATCCGCAGCTCTCGTCGGAGTACATCGTTGCGAGCAATCCCGATCTGATCGTTTTGGCTGACACGGTCTGTTGCGGTCAGAACCGTGCGACCGTTGCGGCCCGGCCAGGGTGGAGCAACATCGCCGCGGTCAAGACGGGTGAGGTCGTGCCGGTGAACGACTCGATCGCCTCGGAGTGGGGACCGCGGATCGTCCTCTTTCTGAAGGCGGTCGCGAGCGCCGTCAAGACGCTCGAAGGACAGGGCAAGTGACCCTCGCCGCACCGATCGGCTGCGGTGGTTGAACAACTCGAGCAGCAGACGCCGGCTCGGCGCAAGCAGTGTTCGAGCTGCGGCGCCGAGTTCGGCTGTGCAGAGGGCGAGCCGGGCTGTTGGTGCGAGTCGGTCGTTCTGCGTCGGGAGACGTTGGCGGAGATCCGGGCGCTCGCGGAGGACTGTCTCTGCCCGGCCTGTCTGAGCGGCTACGCGGAACGCGAGCGCAACGCCTCGTCTTCGGAGGAATCGCCCGGTCTCGCGGTAAAAGGGGGCGCAAGCAGATGGGCGAAAGCGATCCCGCACGCTGCCATCCGCGCACGAGGGGTCCCGTTTCTCTGGGGACTCGGCGCGGTGCTGTTCGTCCTGAGCTCGTTGGTGTTTGCGTTGGCGATCGGCCCGGTCTCGATCGGCGCCGGGTCGATCGCCGAAGCAGCGCTGTCCCACCTGCCGCTGCTGCACATCCACCCGTCCCTGAGCACGGTTGAGTGGGCGATCCTCTGGCAGATCCGGGCGCCGCGGGTGGTGCTCGCCGCCTTGGTGGGTGGGATGCTCGCGGTCGCGGGCTCGGCTTACCAAGGTGTGTTCCGCAATCCACTCGCCGACCCGTACTTCCTCGGCGTCGCCGCTGGCGCCGGGCTCGGTGCGACGCTCGCGATCGCTTACCGCTCGGCGGGTAGCGGCGCGGGCGAACTGCTGCCGCTGGCCGCGTTCGCCGGCGCGATCTTCGGGGTGGCGTGCGCGTATGTGCTCGGCCGCTCGGTTGGCGGTGTTCGCAACACGGGCACGTTGATCCTGGCCGGCGTGACCGTCGCGGCCTTTATGACGGCGGTGCAGACCTTCGTCCAGCAGCAGCACTCGCAGACGCTGCGTGAGGTCTACTCCTGGCTTTTGGGCGGATTCGGTAGCGCCAGCTGGCACGACGTCGTGCTGGTCGCTCCGTATATCGCCGTTAGCGCCACGATCCTGCTCTTACACCGCCGCGTCCTCGACGTTCTCAGCCTCGGTGACGAGGAAGCTGCGAGTCTCGGCCTGGACGTGCGGCGCGTGCGCCTGCTGATCGTCGTCGCCGCAACGGCCGGCACCGCGGCCGCGGTTGCCGTCAGCGGGCTGATCGGTTTCGTCGGGATCATCGTGCCGCACACGATCCGACTGCTTGTGTCGACGAGCAATCGGGCTGTCGTGCCGCTCTCGCTGTTGGTCGGCGCCGGTTTCCTCGTCTTGGCGGACGTGCTCGCGCGAACGATCATGTCGCCGGCAGAGCTGCCGATCGGGGTCGTGACGGCGTTCTTCGGCGCGCCCTTCTTCGCCATAATTCTGCGGACGTCTCGGAGGATCGGTTCGTGAGCGCGGCGCCGCTGGAGGCGTGCGAGCTTTCGGTGACGCTCGGCCGTACTCAGGTCGTGCGCGACATTTCGGCCACGATCGAGCGCGGCGAATGGGTCGCGCTGATCGGGCCGAACGGCGCCGGCAAGACGACGATCCTCCGCGCGCTTGCCGGCCTGGTCTCGTTTGCGGGGCAGGTCCTGCTCGAAGGGCGCTCAGTGGCCACGAGCAGCCGCCGCGAGATCGCCCGTCAGATCGCGCTCGTTCCGCAACATCCGCAGACGCCGCCGGAGCTGACGGTCGCGGAGTATGTGTTGCTTGGCCGGACTCCGCACATCGGCTATCTGGCGACCGAGACGCGCTCCGATCGCCTCGCAGCCGAGCGGGCGATCGCGCGGCTCGCGCTTCGCCCCTTCGCGGAGCGCTCGCTCGGCTCGCTCAGCGGTGGAGAGCTGCAGCGTGCAGTGCTTGCCCGCGCCCTGGCACAAGAAGCGCCGATCCTGCTGCTCGACGAGCCCACGAGCGCGCTCGATCTCGGACGCCAGCAGCAGGCGCTCGAGCTTGTCGACTCACTGCGCAGCGACGACGAGTTGACCGTCGTCTCCGCGATGCACGACCTCAGCCTCGCCGGCCAGTACGCCGACCGGCTGCTGCTGCTCGACCGCGGGCAAGTCGTCGCCGAGGGAACCGCCAGTGAGGTGCTTTCCGAGGCGAGCATCGCGTCCTATTACGGCGCCAATGTTCGCGTCATCCATGAGAACGGCAGCGTGTTCGTGCTGCCGCAACGCGAGAGCCATCCGTGAGCGCGCTGATGGTGCAGGGAGTCTCGAGCTCGTCCGGCAAGAGTCTGCTCACGACCGCGCTCGCGCGCGCGGCCCGGCGGCGCGGCGTGGATGTAGCTCCGTTCAAGGCCCAGAACATGTTCAACAACGCGCGCGTCGTCGCAGGCGGCGAGATCGGCACCGCCCAGCAAGCGCTGGCAGCCGGGGTCGAGCCGGACGTGCGCATGAACCCGATCCTGGTCAAGCCGGAGGGAGACAACCGTAGCCAAGTCGTCGTGCTCGGCAAACCCGACCTCGAACTGAGCCAACTGCCCTGGCGGCCCCGGCCTGCACGGCTCTGGCCGGTGATCGAGCAGGCACTGCAAAGCCTGCTCGGCGAACACGAGCTGCTACTACTCGAGGGCGCCGGCAGCCCCGCCGAGATCAACCTGCGCGAGAGCGACCTTGCCAACATGCGCACGGCAAAAGCAGCAGGGGCGCGCGTAATCCTGGTTGCAGACATCGATCGCGGTGGCGCGTTCGCGCACCTCTACGGCACCTGGGCGCTGCGTGCTGAGGACGAGCGCGCGCTGATCACCGGCTTTGTGCTGAACAAGTTCCGCGGCGACTTTTCGCTGCTGCCGCCAGCACCCGTGCAACTCGAAGAGCTGACCGGCGTGCCGACCCTCGGTGTCCTGCCCTGGCTGGAGCACGGCCTCCCCGACGAGGACGAAGCGGCGACGCCGCTGCCGTTGCATGACCGACAGAAAGTTGTGGTCGTCCGCTACCCGACCGCCTCGAACCTGGATGAGTTCAAACAGCTCGAGCAGGTGGCGGAGCTGCGCTGGGCGGCACGGCCGGAGGAGATCGAGGATGCCGATCTGGTGATCCTGCCCGGGTCGAAGCATGTCGCTGCCGACCTCGCGTGGCTCGAGCGAACCGGCCTCGCCGAAGCAGTGCGTACGCGCGCACGCTGCGGCCGACCCGTGCTCGGCATCTGCGGCGGACTGCAGATGCTCGGAGAGCGCATCGAGGACGAGGCCGGCGTCGACGGCTCAGCAAACGGGCTCGCGCTCCTGTCGCTGCGGACGGCCTTCGCCGCCTCGAAGCAGACGGAGAAGACCTCGACTCAATTCAGCCTGCTCGCTGAACCGTGGGCCGCACTCGGAGGAAAGAGGCTCACGGGCTACCAGATCCGCCACGGCCAAACGACGACGACCGCTCCGGTTGCCGAGGCTCTACCGGACGGGCTGGGTTTCGTTGAGGGTGCGGTGCTCGGGATTTACGTTCACGGCGTGTTCGAGCAGCCCGAGTTGCTCGAGGCCCTTTTCGGCTGGTCGCCGCATCGATCACTCGACGAGGCGTTCGACGAGCTCGCAGACGCCGTCGAAGCGTGCCTTGACGTCGCCGCGCTTCTCGATCAGGTGAGGGCTGCATGAGCGATCCGAAGAAGCCCGGCATCGAGCCGCCGAAACCGGCGCCGCCGCCGCGCCTACGGCCGCGCTCGCTCGTGCTCGTCAACACCGGCGACGGCAAGGGCAAATCGACGGCCGCCTTCGGCGTGGTCATGCGCGCGCTCGCGCGCGACTGGCGCGTCTGCGTGATCCAGTTCATCAAGTCCGACAAGTGGAAGGTCGGCGAGGAGAAGATCGCACGCCGGCTCGGCGTCGAGTGGCTCAAGGGCGGTGACGGCTTCACCTGGGAATCACCCGACCTCGACCAAAGCGAGGGACGCGCCTCCGCCGCCTGGCAGCTCGCCGCCGCCGCGATCGCCGGCGGCGACTACCAACTCGTCGTGCTCGACGAGATCACCTACCCGATGAACTGGGGCTGGATCAACAGCGACGAGGTCATCGAGGCGATCCGCCGCCGGCCCGCACAGGTCAACATCATTGCCACCGGCCGCGACGCCCCCGAAGCGCTGGTCGAGCTCGCCGACACGGTGACCGAGATGGTCAAGGCCACAAAAACAAAAAAAAAAAAAAAAAAAAAAAAAAAAAAAAAAAAAAAAACAAAAAAACAAACAAAAACCGGCGACCCCGCCCGCTACCACCCGGTCGCCGGCTTCGGTCGCCTCGCGGGCGCGCTGGAACAGCGCATCTGGCCGCCAAGCCGTCTGGCCGGCGCGCTCCACGCAGGCTTGCTCGTCGGTGCTGTGGCGGCCGCCGCCGCCTGGGCTGACCGCGCGCTTGACACCCGGCCGCGGCGGCGCGCCGCTTTTCGCGTCGTCGTCTGCGCGACACTCGGCGGCCGCTCGCTCGAGCGTGCCGCGCTCACGCTCGGTGAAGCCATCCGCGGCGGCGAGATCGGACACGCGCGAGCGCTCGCCCCGACCTTGGTCGGACGCGACCCCTCCGAGCTCGACGCGGCCGAGCTTTGCCGCGCCGTAGTCGAGTCAGTGGCAGAGAACACCAGCGACGCGGTCGTCGCACCGCTCCTATGGGCCGCGTTGCTCGGCGCCCCCGGTGTAGCCGCCTACCGCGCCGTGGTTGGTTGGGGACGATGAGCCAGGTCACTCGGCTCCTGCTTGTACGGCACGCACAGCCTCCCGAGGAAGCGCGCGGCCGCTGCTACGGGAGTCTCGATGTCGGCCTCTCGGCGCGAGGGGGACGACACGCTCAACTCCTCGCCCGCACACTCGACCGCATCCCACTCGCTGCCGTCTACGTGAGTCCGAGCCGGCGCGCCGTCGAAAGCGCGGCTCCGCTTGCCGCGGTCCACGGGCTGACAGCGATCGTCGACGAGGCGCTGCGCGAAATCGACTTCGGCGACTTCGAAGGCCAAAGCTACGACGAGATCGAACGCACTCACCCCGAGCTGTACCGGCAGTGGATGAAAACACCGACGCTCGTCCAGTTCCCTGGTGGCGAGAGCTACACAAGGCTGCGCGTACGCGCACTAGCCGCGATGGATGCGATCCGCGCGCGCAATGCGGGCGCAACGGTCGCGGTCGTCTCGCACGGCGGTGTCTTGCGTGCGTTGCTTGCCGACTGTCTCTCGATGCCAGACGAGGCGATCTTCCGTCTCGACCAAAGCTACGGCGCGCTCAGCATCATCGATTGGATCGACTCCACCCCGATCGTCCGTCTGCTCAACGCGCAGCCGACGATGGCCGCCGCAAAGCGGCGCGGGTTCCTGCCCGCGTTCGCCGAATCACAGCCTGTTGCGAGGATCACCGCGTGAGCACCGATAAGCGCTTCGAACGGCCGCCGCTGCCGCTCGACTTCGACGACTCGCGCGCCCGCGAGCGCCGGGACGACCCCGCCGGCTGGCGCTTCGCCGAAGACGAACGCGCCGGTGTCTGGCGCGCGATCGCCGAACGCCGCGACATCCGTCGCTTCCGCACCGACCCGCTCCCCGAACCGCTCCTTCAGCGCCTGCTCGAGGCCGCCCACGAGGCCCCCTCGGTCGGACTGATGCAGCCTTGGCGCTTCATCCTGATCCGCAGCGAACAGACGAAGGCCGCGATGCAAGCACTCGCAGCCCGCGAACGACTCGTCCAAGCCGGCCACTTCGACGGGCGCGCTCGCCAGTATCTCGACCTGAAGGTCGAAGGCATCCGCGAAGCCCCGCTCAGCATCTGCGTCTGCTGCGACCGCGACAGCCGCGGCCGCGAGGTGCTCGGCCGGCACACGATCCCCGACACCGACCTGTACAGCACCTGCCTCGCCATCGAGAACCTCTGGCTCGCCGCCCGCGCCGAAGGCGTCGGCGTCGGCTGGGTCTCCTTCTACCAACCCGACGACCTCAGTTCGCTCCTCGGACTCCCTGAGCACGTCGTCCCGGTCGCCTGGCTCTGCATCGGCTACCCCGACGAGCGACCGAGTCGCCCCGGGCTGGAGGCCGCCGGCTGGGAACGACGACGGCGACTCGACGAATTCGTCTTTTCTGAACGCTGGGGCAATCTCGAGGCCGAGCAGCACACACAGACTGCAGCGCTGCCGACGAACCCAGGGTCCCCGGTCGACCAGCCGGACTGGTGGCAGCGACTCGCGGCCGAGGTCAGCCCCGGCGATCCGGACGCAGCCGTTCGCGTCCGCGACGCCTCCGACGAGCTCGTGAAACCAATCGGCAGCCTCGGCGGCCTCGAGACCTTGATCGGGCGGTGGGCGATGGCGACCGGAGCACCGCCACCCCCTGAGCCACATGCTGGCATCCTCGTCTTCGCTGCCGACCATGGCGTCTCGAAACACGGCGTCAGCCTGTACCCCGCGCCGGTCGGCGCCCAGGTTGCCGCCGCCGCAGCTCGCGGCGAAACGGCGATCGGCGTGCTCGCGGATGCGCTCGACGCGGAGCTGATCGTCGCCGATGTCGGCCTGGCGGGCGCACGAGTATCGGATCTGACCGATCGACGTGTCGCAGCCGGAACCGCAGACATCACCGCTGGGCCGACAGTGTCACCCGAACAACTCCGGGCGGCGATCGAAGCCGGTCACGCGCTTGCGGGCGACCTCGCCAAGCGCTGCGACCTGATCGTGCTCGGCGAGATTGGCATCGGCAACACCACCGTCGCCGCCGCCCTCCTCGCTGCGCTCACCGGCCTTCCCGCCGAAGCAGTCTGTGGGCGCGGCACCGGCCTCGACGCCCAAGGACTCGAACACAAACAGGACACCGTCAACGCCGCGCTGGACGCGAACACGCCTAACAGCGCAGACCCGCTCGAATGCCTCCGCCGTCTCGGCGGCCTCGAACTCGCCGCCCTTGTCGGCGCCCTACTCGCAGCAGCCGCAGCACGACGGCCGATCCTCCTCGACGGCTTCGCCACCGGCGTGGCCGCCCTCGCCGCCTGCCGCCTCCAGCCCGCGCTTCGCGACTACCTAATCGCCGGACACCGCTCCGCCGAACCCGCGCACAACCACGTGCTCACCGAACTCGGGCTCGAGCCGCTACTCGACCTGCGCCTGCGCCTCGGCGAAGGCAGCGGCGCCGCGCTCGCGCTCCCGCTCATCGGCCTGGCAGCCCGACTCCACACCGAGATGCGCCGCTTTGACGAAGCCGGCGTCGACCGAGCCTCGCAGTACCAAGCGAGGGACTGAAGCATCAGCTCAAGTCTCTGCAACTCATGTGCCTTCATGCACCCGGTGACGGGACGCCTCGGGCAGACGTACCTCCTCTGCCGCAACAAGACGATCGACGCCAAGTATCCCCGCCAACCCGTCGAGAACTGTCATGGATACGCCCGCGCGCATTCCGGCGATCCCGCCCCGGCGGCGAGGAACGAGTCCCCGTCAGCCGGCGGCGGATCGAGATGTAATACGGAACGCCGCTTTCCTTGACAGCTCAGCGGCGTCTCCGGTGATCCGGAGCAGTTCGAAGAGTTGGGTTCTATCCCGCAGAAACCTGCATGTTCGTGCTAGAACACGCAAGTGCTGACGGCTGAACGCAGACAGGCGATCCTTGCGCGGGTCGAGCGCGACGGCAGGGTCGTCGCCTCGGAGCTGGTGACCAGCCTCGGCGTTTCCGAGGACACGGTCCGCCGCGACCTGCGCGACCTCGCCCAGCATGGCTTGCTGCATCGCGTTCACGGTGGCGCGCTGGCCTCTGCGCCGCCGATCGGCTCCTTTGCGCACCGGCTTGAGGTCTCGCACGAGGAGAAGGCTGCGCTCGCGGGTGCGGCGCTGCGGCTGCTCGTCGGCGCACGGGTGATCGTCCTCGATGGAGGCACGACGACGCTGGAGCTGGCTCGTCGGCTCCCGCTGCTCTATGACGGCACGGTTGTCACCAACTCACCGCCGGTTGCGTCGGCGTTGGCGAACCACACGAAGGCTGAGGTCATGCTCGTTGGCGGCCGGCTGCTCAGGGATGCGCAGGTCGCGGTCGGCGCGGCTGCCGTTGAGGCGTTCCATACGGTGCGGGCGGACATCTGCGTGCTCGGTATCTGCTCGCTGCATCCCGACGTCGGCGTCACGACGCCCGACGACGAAGAGGCGTACGTGAAGCGCGCCATGGTGGCCTCGGCTGGCGAGGTGATCGCGCTTGCGACGGCGGACAAGCTGCGAACGGCGAGCGCGTGGGTCGTCGCGCAGCTCGCGGACATTGACTACCTCGTGACCGACGGCAGCGACGAGCTGACTCGGCCGTACGCGACCGCCGGCATCGACGTGGTCGCCGTATGACGCCGCGCCTCGCGACGTTCTCGGTCTTCGTGGTGAACGGCGCGATGATCGGAACGTGGGTCGCACACATCCAGTGGCTGCAGGACCATCTCGGGATCTCGAAGGCCACGCTCGGGTTGTGCCTGCTGTGCATGGCCGCGGGCGCGCTTGTCTCGATGCCGCTGACAGGGCGTATCCTTGACGGCCGCTCGAGCGCCTTGGTGACGCGCGTCGCCGCGCTGGTCTTCTGCCTGATGCTGCCCCTGCCGCTCCTGGCGACGAGCCCTTACATGCTCGGCGCGATCCTGTTCGTGTTTGGGGCGAGCAACGGCGCGATGGACGTCTCGATGAACGCGCACGGCGTTGCCGTCGAGCGCACGCTGTCGAAGCCGATCATGTCCTCGCTGCACGGCGGCTGGAGCTTGGGAGGATTCCTCGCTGCGGGCGTGGTCGCGATCGCCGCTGTGGCGGGAGTCGATCCGCGCCTCGAGAGCCTGGTCGTCGGCGTCGCGCTCTGGCTGTCAGCGCTGTGGATCACCCGCCACCTCGGGAGCGCGTCGGCCCACTCCGAGGCGGGAAGCGGGTTCGCACTTCCCTCGCGCGCCGTGTTGCTGATCGGCGGACTGTGCTTCCTGGCGATGATGACCGAGGGCGCGATCGGCGACTGGAGCGGCATCTATCTCCGTCACAGCGCCGGTGCGAGCGCCGCCGCGGCAGCCACCGCATTCACCGGCTTCTCGCTCGGGATGGCCGTCGCGCGGCTCGGCGGCGACCTGCTCAACGAGCGCCTCGGCGCCTCGACGCTGGTGCGCGGCGGCATGGCGCTCGTCGCGGTCGCGCTCGGCGGCGTGCTGCTGATCGGCCAGACGGTGCCTGCCGTGATCGGCTTCGCCGTCTGCGGGCTCGGCATCGCGAACGCGGTACCGCTGCTCTTCAGCGCGGCGGGGCGACTCGATCCGCCTGGTCCTTCACTGGCCGCGACCTTCACGATCGGGTACACGGGCTTCATCGTCGGCCCGCCGCTGATCGGTCTTCTCGCCGATCGGATCGGGCTGCCGAAGACGCTCGGGCTGCTCGTGCTGGCGGCGCTCGCCGTAGCCGCATTGGCCGGCCGCGCCACCGTGTCCAAGCCGACGATGAGCTCTCCCGACGGCGAGCTGCCGAGTGTTGTCCCTGAACGAGAGGTTGCGATCCAGTAGGGCTCGGCGGGGCATGTCGATGCGACAGTTCGCCGAGCGCATCGGGTTCCGCGCACCATCGATCTACGAACACCTCCCGGGCCAGCAGGCGCTCGAAGCGGCGAGGATCATCTCCGCCGGCTTCGAACGACAAAGCCGACGCCTTCAAGAGCAGCAGGTTCTTGGCTGCGATCGAGCCACACCGGTGCGATCTGGGCGATACCAATCGTCAGGATGTCCAACGGATTCAGCGTCCCTCTCTGCGGGCGAGCCCGGCCAGGTCAAAGAGCAGCCAGTCGTCGTTTGGCTCCGTTCTTCCATGGTCGTCGCGCCGGTCGGGAATCCGGCCCGAGGCGATGCTCTCCAGGAACCGAAACAGCGGCCGCTTGGGTGGAAAGCGACGCTCGAGCGCGTCGAGCTCACCGTCAGCCCAAGCCGGATGCTCGTTGCGAACGTCGTCGAAGCCGAAGCCGTCGAAGAAGCTCTCGCTGTCGACGAGCGCCATGTACCAGCTACTCGGAATCGAGCCAGGGTTCGCTCTCAGTGACGCCTGCTCGGCGAGTTGGTCGAGAAGAGTCTGTGCCTCGGCGTCGGTGGCGAGGTGCGTGCGAAGCTCGTCGAGAGCCGGGAATACAGTTGGGGGTGTCACCAGCAATACCGGCTTTCTCTGTTCGCGTGCGCGGGCAATTTCGTGCACGGTGCCGACGCTGTATACGCTCGTCGGGCAGAACGCGATCATCAGGTCGCTTGCGTCGATCATGCGCAGGTCGACATGCAGCATCGGACGTGCTTGGTGTGCGCAATGGGCGCGGCCGGCGGCGCCTTCCTCGGTGTCGTCGTAGCCGAAGCGCTCGCGGTACGGCTGGTTCTGCTCACCTTCACGCCCGTAGCTTCCGAGCCCGCGGACAGCTGGCTTGCGCCAGGGATTGAAGACGGTGGCGCCGTGGTCTTGGAGCACCTGGGTCACGCGGTAGCGCCAGCCTTCGTCGGTTCCGCTGTGTTGGGAGCCGCCGAAGTACATCGGGCCGGACAGGTACACCCGCGCGCCATTCAGGAGGCCGGAATCGTCATCGGTGCCGGCCATGTTCCTATTTGACAGCGACGATCTCGACCAGGCGAATGTCGGGATCCTTCGCGAGCAGGTCCGGGCCGACGGTTGCGAGCGCCGCCGGGATCTCACCTTCAAGGTGAGCGTTTCGCGCTTCCGGACTCGCGAACGTGTCGAAGATGCCGTACGTCGTGTCGTCGACCTTAAATGCGTACCAGGTGACAGTGCCCTCTTCGGCTGCGGCAAGCGAGCGGGCACTTTGCAGCAATTCAGCGAGATCGTCACTCTTGTCGGGCTTTGCCTCGAGCAGAGCCAGAACGCCGAACTTGACCGCCATCAGGTCTCCTTTCGTCGAGAGAGTTCGATTCTATGTGGACCGGTGAGTCCACCGCTCCACGTGCTTCGAGTCGTCGACGCTCCCTCAGCCGCTACCCGTTGCGCTCTGGCGGAGATGCGCATACGCGGCATCAAGTGCAATGGAAAGCTGGCTTGGATCTCGGCGCGCCTGGGTCAGAAGCAATCCGCCCTGGATCGACGCCATTGTCGCGGTCGCCAGCGCTGCAACATCGGCATGCCGCTTGAGCTTTCCGCGCGCCTTCATCGCCGAGAGTCCAGCTGTCAGCGGGGCCTGCCAACGGTCGAATGACTCGGCGAGCGCTCGCTGGGCGGCCTCATCGCTTTCTGCGAGCTGGGCGACGAGCGTGCCAACCGGGCAGCCGCGACGTCCGCTGGCCGCCTGCTGAAAGTCAGTCATGGAATCGAACCAGGTGCGGATCGCCCGCCAGCTCCCGCGCGCCACGTCGTTGCTGACGGCCGAGAGGACGAGCTCGGTGTTGTAGGCGATCACTGCGCGCAGCAGCGCATCGCGATCGGCGAAATAGAGGTACAGCTGACTCTTGCTGACGCCGGCGCGTTCGATCACGTCGTCGAGGCTCGTACGGGCGACGCCACGTTCCCATAGGAGTTCGGAGGCAGCCGCAGTGATTCGCGCCCGTGTCTCCTGTCCGCGGATCGTTCTTGGTGCGCTCATCGGCCGGGATTGTATGGGGCGAGATCTCTTGTAACGAACGAGGCCGGAGGTGGACTAAACAGTCCAACAGCCGTGTCGATAGGCGCTTGGCGGCGCCGACCGGAAAGGTACGCATGACCTCAATCGAGAACAAGACAGAGACAAGCACTGAGCCAACGGCGAAAGTCGCGCCGATCAGCGCGCGCCGAGGTGTCAGACCGCGTCAGCAGGCGCCCGAGCTGAGGGTTCGGCTGACCGACGGGACAACCTGGCGCCTCGCCGACGTGCACCCGCGCAGCTTCACGATGGTGGTCTTCTACCGCGGCAGCCACTGCCCGGTGTGCCGCGCACAGCTCTCGGAGCTCAACAGGCGGCTTAATGAGCTTGCCGAGCGTGGAGTCGACGTCATCGCGATCAGCGGCGACAGCGAAGAGGTCGCAGCGAAGACCGTCGACGAGTGGCGGCTCGGCAGGCTCCAGGTCGGCTATGGCCTCGACGAGGACACCATGCGCCACTGGGGTCTGTTCCTCTCCGCCGGACACGACGGCGAGCCGGCCCTGTTCAACGAGCCCGGCCTGTTCCTGATCGATCCGGATGGCGCCGTCTACTACGAGGCGCTCAACTCGATGCCGTGGGGCCGTCCCCGTCTCGACGACATCGTCGGCGGCATCGACTTCGTCGTCAAAGCCAACTACCCGGCTCGAGGCGAAGCCTGAGTCGAGCTTGTCCGCACGTGACTTCAACCCTGACCAAGGAGATCTGCCCATGAAACGTTCGACCACACGCAGCTTCGGTGTCGCTTTTCTGACAGTCGGTCTTGTCGGCATCCTTGCCGCCATCGCGACCGTGAATGCCCGCGCCGCCGGAGCGACTGCGCGTCCCACGCTGAAGAGCGCGATCGCGCTCGATGCTGTCAACGAGACGATCACACTTCCTCTGCACAAAGGCGTGACCGCGACGGGAAAGACGACATGGTTCATCGTCATCGACTCTTCCTCGAAGACCGACGCCACGAGCCGCGGCGTTAACTTCGCGCCTCGCCTCGCCAACGTCCTAGGCACCAAGGCCGTGCAGAAGGTGTCGGTCAGCGGCGGGGTGACACGATTCGCGGGAACGGTCGACTTCGCGCCCAAGCGCGTGGTCGTCCCGTCCAAGACCGGCTTTCCGCCCGCCAAGGCCGTGCCCGGCGCCGTTGGCGACAAGAACTACAGCCCGCTGATCACCGCCGACGGCCACGTCGTCCTCGACGCACCGCAGGTCGCAAACGCCACCGGCAAAAGCGACTCAGTGACAAACCTCGACGTCGCCCACCACCGCGTCACGCTCAAGCTCCTGCGCGGATGGTTCTCGGGCACACCGGTTCTGTACCTGCGCACGGACGGCTCGGCATCGCTTGTCACGGCACTCGAGGGCAGTACGCTCACGCCGAACCTGAACGCGGCCCCTGGTCTCGGCTCGGACGCAGCATCGTCGGCGCGCTCGGCGATCATCCCGGTGGTCAACGGCGCGCAGAGCGGCGCAAACCGGCAGGGCCTGCAATCGGCTGTTCTCTCGGGCAAGGACCCGCTCAACATCACCCAGTCGTTTCCGGGAGCGCCCGACTACACGCCGGTCTGGGATCTGCATCCGGTCGTCTGGACGCCGAAGGCGATCAAAGAAGGAAAGCGTGTCGAGCTCACCTCGGCCGCGCAGGTGGCCAAGGACGTGAAGGCAGGCCTTCTCACGAGCGCCGGTACTGGGCCTGCGAACGCGAGCCTCGGCGGCCTGAAGGCGCTCGAGATGATCTCGATCTGCTCGACGGTCGCCGTCGGCTGACCACCGAGCAACTGCGTCATCCGCGGCTGGGAGTCGCACACTCACGACTCCCAGCCGCGCTCGACAACCGGACTCCACACGTCTGAAAGGGCAAACCCCGTGCGCGACTATCCCCAAAGCATCACTCCGGCTGACCACATCGAGCCGGCCCCGCGCCGCGTTCGCGCGGTGCTGAACGGAGCGGTTGTCTTCGACACAACGGCTGCGCTCTATGTGTGGGAGTGGCCGAAGTACCCCCAGTACTACATCCCATTCGACGACGTGAACCGCGATCTCCTCATTGACGAAGACAAGCCCGAGCGCTTGCATCGCGGCAGCGCGAAGCGCTACGGCTTGCGCGTCGGCGACGTCGAACGCAAAGGCGTCGCTCACCTCTACGCCGGCGATCGCGTCCCTGAGCTCGCGAATACGGTGCGTTTCGATTGGGCGGCACTCGACGCCTGGTTCGAAGAAGACGAGCAGGTGTTTGTGCACCCGCGCGACCCGTATACACGCGTCGACGCGATCCGCTCCACCAGGAGCGTTCGCGTCGAGTCCGACGGCGTTGTGCTCGCGGAGTCGTTGTCGCCGGTGATGCTGTTCGAGACGGGTCTGCCGACCCGCTACTACCTTGATCGCACCGACGTGCACTTCGACCATCTCGAAGCGTCGGACACTGTGAGCAGCTGTCCCTACAAGGGCCAGACGACTGGGTATTGGTCGATTGCGGGCGGCGAGCGAGACATCGCCTGGTCGTACGACTTTCCCACGGGCCAGCTGCAGCCGATCGCCGGGCTGATCGCCTTCTACAACGAGAAGGTCGACACCTTCGTCGACGGACAGCTGCTCGAGCGCCCACACACCCACTTCTCGAACTAGCCAACGAAAGGACGACATGACAACCCCGATCGCCGACGAAGTCGCGCGCATGCACGCCGACGCAACGAGCCGCAACGAGTCCGACGACCCCTTCACCCGCGAGCAGGCCGTGCTCGCTGCTGCGGGAACCCCTACCGGGATCGCCTCCGGGGGTTCGACGCTGCCGGACGCGCAGCTGCTCGACCCGTTCGGCAACCCCACGACCCTCAGCGAAGTCCTTGACGGGAAGGCCGCCGTTCTCGTGCTCTACCGGGGCGCGTGGTGTCCGTACTGCAACCTGACCTTGAGCACCTACAAGGATCAGCTGTTCCCGCAGCTCCTCGACCAGAACGTGACCCTGATTGCCGTCAGCCCGCAGGCCCCGGACGGTTCATTGACGATGCAGGAAAAGCATGAACTGCCGTTTCCCGTGCTCTCCGATCCCGGCAATGTCCTTGCGCGCGCACTCGGCGTCCTGACCCAGCCGAGCGAGGAGACGCTTGGCGCTCAGCGCCAATACGGGATCGAGCTGACGGAGATCAACGCCGACGGAACCGTCGAGCTGCCGATGCCCACGGTCGTCGTGGTCGACAGCGCCGCCACCGTCCGCTGGATCGACGTACAGCCCGACTACAGCGTGCGGACCGAGCCCGACGAGATCCTCGCCGCCGTCGCCGAGGTTCTGCGATGAACGCGAACGACTTCGCCGGCAAGACCGCGCTCGTCACCGGCGCCGGACGCGGCATCGGCCGCGCGACAGCGATCGGACTCGCCGCCGCGGGCGCGCACGTCGGCTTGCTGGCCCGGTCGAGCGACGAGCTATCCGAGGTCGCCGCGACGATCACCGAACAGGGAGGCGATGCGACCGTGGTCCGCGCCGATCTCTCTGACCCGGCGCAGACCGAGGCGGCGATCACCGAGACGCTCCGCGACTTGCCGTCGATCGACATCCTCATCAACAACGCCGCCGTCGTCAGCCCGCTCGGGCCGACACTTGCGACCGACCCGGCCGATCTGCGCAAGGCAATCGAAGTCAACCTCTTCTCCGTGATCACGCTGACGCGCGCCTGCTTGCCTGCGATGCTCGAGCGCGGATGGGGGAGGATCGTGAACGTGTCGAGCGGGATCGTCGCGAGTCCTACAGCGATGATCGGTGCGAACGCCTACGTGCTGACGAAGTCGGCGCTCGAAGCGCACACGGTCAACCTCGCCGCCGAGCTCGCAGAGTCCGGCGTCACCGTCAATGCGTATCGGCCGGGATCCGTGGACACGGCAATGCAGGGGTACATCCGCGAACAACCACCGGAGGCGATCGGTCAGGCGCTGCACGATCGGTTCGTCGAGAGCCACGCGGCCGGAACGCTGATCTCACCAGAGACCTCAGCCGCCTCGCTTCTCGAGCACCTCGCCTCGGTTGAAACCGGCCACATCTGGAGTGTCGCCGGCGCCTGAGCCCGCCCCGTGCGCGACAGCAGCGGCTGCAGCCGGCCTTACTCTGCGGTTGCCCAGTCGCGGAACTGGACGAGAAGCGTCTCGCGCATCTCGTCGGGCAGTGTTTCCTCGGTCAGGCGCTCGCCGGTCAGACGCACCGTCTCCCGTATCTGCTCGACGTAGGTCGTGCAGCCAGGGCAAGTAGTGAGATGGCGTTCGAAGCGCTCACGATCGGAGGGCGTGAGCGCACCGTCGAGATAGTCCGTGACGAGCTCGACGAGCTGTTGGCAGGTGATTTGTGCGCCCATGCTCATTCCTCCGCGAAGTACCGTTCGAGCGCCGCCCGCACGCGCGACCTCGCGCGGTGCAGAAGCACTCGTTGGTTAGTCTCGCTCAGTTCGAGGACATTACAAATCTCGTCCGCGGGCCACCCCTCGACATCGCGGAGGGTAATCACCAGCCGCTGGACGTCAGGAAGCCGCGCGATCTCCGTGTCGATGACGGCGCGCGTCTCCTCCGACAGGAGCTTCTGCTCCGGCAGTTGGTGCCAGGGCTCAGGAAACGAGATCCAGCCGCCGGGATGCGTCGAACCGGGCCCCTGGAACCTGTCTGCTGAGACGGCAACCCCATCGCCGCCATCGGCCTCGAGCGCGGAAAACGGCAGGCTCCGCGCTTCCTTGGCCGCGCGGGTCTTCGCTTTATTCGCGACGATCCGGAACAGCCAGGTCTTGAGCGAAGAGCGGCTTTCGAAACGCTCGATACCTTGTAGAACACCGATCCACGCTTCCTGTACGACTTCGTCGGCTACGCCGGGGCTGCGGACGAAGGTGAGCGCGAACCGGCGCATTGCCGCGCCGTGCTCGCCGACAAGCGCGACAAATGCGGCCTCGTTGCGAGCCTGCAAAGCTGCGACGAGCGCCGTCTCGTCCGCCGTCGGTGCGGTCGCTTCCACGTCTGCCAGGCTACTGACTCGTGGCAAGCACGAAGCTTCTCGAAGTGAGATCGAAGAGTTCCCGCGGATCTCGTCTTCCGTTACGCGGCCAGGTTTCGGACGGTTCAGTCATTGACGAGTTCGAGTTCGGTGGTGCAAGCGATCTGCGGGTGAATTGAGCGGTAGACCGGACAATGCTCCGCGTGGTGGGTAAACGCACGCTCGACCCTCTCCTGGTCCGTATTCAGGAGCGACGCGAGTCGGTAGCGAACGTGGATGCGTTTGATCACCAAGACGCCGTCCTCAAGTTCGACCTCGCCGGTCGCGTCGCTCTCAAGTCGGCCTTCGCTAGCAGGGACGTGACGCGCCTCCAGCGCGCCTCCGAAAGTGCCGGTCAGTCAGCCGGCCGCGGCTTCGACGATGTAAGCGAGCGTCGTCGCACGTTCCGCCTCATTCCTGCCGGCACACCGTAGTGTTCGGCGACGGCGGAGTGGACGCCAAAGACAACCGGCTCATCCTCCGCAGGCAGGAGCCCGCCCCAGAGGACATGCGCGATGTGAAGTGAGTCCCCGCCAACCTGCAGATAGCCCGCCGCGGCGAGGAAAGCGCGTATGAACACCGCAGTCGCGACGGCGCAAGTAACGAGCGTCGTCAGGTGTTGGTGCAGGTCGAAGCTCCAAGCTGGTCGACGACGGCTCATTCTTGTGGACAAGAGTCGCTATGCATGTGTCAACGCTGACCCATGCACGCGACTGCGTCGTTCTTAGGAGATTTTATGAACTGTTCAGCGGCGCGTAAGACAACCGCAAGCTCTCGCCAGGAGTGTGCTGGAAGCAATGGCACACCCACAAGGAGGAGAGAAGCATGAGTTGGTTTAAGCGAATCACTCAGGTGAGCGGTCTGCTCGCGCTCGCCGCAGCGGTCGCGACGATTGCGGCGGGGGGCGCGTCGGCCGCGTCCGATGTTGTTGGACACCTGTATGTGAATGACAACACTGCAGGAACGAACACGATTGCCGCCTTCGACCGGCACGCTGACGGCACCCTGACGCCATTGCACGGCTCGCCGTTCGCGGCCGGTGGCGCCGGAACCGGAGCCGTGGTCGGTTCGCAAGGTGCGCTGCAGGTCTCGAGCGATGGCAAATACCTGCTTGCCGTCGACGCCGGCAGCAATCAGATCTCGGTGTTGCGCATCAACTCCGACGGCGAGCTGAGCCCGGTCGGGGGCGGCCCGGTCTCGTCTGGCGGCAGCAAGCCTGTTAGCGTTGCCGTCCACGGAAGCCTGGTCTATGTCGCCAACGCCGCCGACGGCGGCAGCAACTACACCGGCTTCACGCTCAATCCCGGCGGACATCTTCAGCCGCTCGCCGGCTCCACGGTTCCCCTG
>Ga0193728_1000154_pt1 | contig 29882 bp, 28 predicted proteins | sample U1c1metaG_FD_143037 | JGI IMG/M metagenome (GOLD analysis project Ga0193728, IMG submission 143037) | Soil microbial communities from a riparian zone of the East river system, Colorado, United States - U1c1 | ecosystem: Environmental > Terrestrial > Soil > Riparian zone | place: USA: East River... | reverse complement strand
TCGAGTTCGCGTTGCCGGGCGATGCGCGACAGCGCTCGTTACTGCCTACCGCTTCACGACAATTGCGCCCGGTTGGCAAGCAGGAGGTCAGGAGTTCGATTCTCCTAGGCTCCACCCCTACGAGCGACGGCCTTCCTTGCTGTCTCTGCCCCCGTGCGGAACATTTGCACCCGTTCGCGCAGCCGCAGATGTTCCGCACGGGGGCAAACAGCGATTCGCAGGGGAGAGCGCTAGGCGGTTTGACCTACCGAGGTCTGCTTCTGGCCGACCCAGCAGTCGACCTCGCGGTCGCCGGATGCCCAGCCGGACGTTGTCGGCAGGTACGCGAGCCAGATCTCGCCGTCGCCGGTGACGGCCGGCGAACAAATCTTGGTCGACTCGGTGTTGGCCGTCGCATCGTCCGGGAATGGGGCTCCGGCCGACTCCGGCAGGTTCCCCCGCGTGGCGAGCTTCCACTGCGGATCCTTCGCGCAATCCCCGAGAGTCGCGTCGGGGTTGTCGAGCGGGCCGACATCCGTAACCGACTCGGTTGAGTTCATGCAGAACTCGTAGCGAACCGGATCCGAACTCACGCTCGATACAAGTGACGAGATCTTGCTCGGCAGGGCGGTGAAGCTCTCATTGTCGAGGGTCGTCCCGGTCGCGAGCACGCCGACGTCGCACCGCACCCAGCGCGCACCGCTCTTCCACTGCGCCTCGGTGGGCACGAAGAAGTACTGTTCGATGAGTTGCTGGTTCCACTTCAGATGCGGGAGGAGCTTCGAAATGGCGCAGGCGTCATCCGCCTTAGTCTGCACCTCCGGGCTCAGCTGTGTGCTGTCTCCCGAGTCCGCCCAGGAGCTGGCGGTCTCGCCGGAGATCTTGCCGACCTGGTAGGTGTACAGGGTGTGTGAGCCGGTGCATTGGGTGGCTGCCGTGCCCTGCCAGTCGGCCCAGGCGGCAGCTTGTGTCGTCGTCGCGTTCCAGCACTGGCCGATGATGGGCTTGGCTGTCGAGGGGGAGGCGTTGACGGCGGGGATGCCGGGGAGAAGCGAGCAGCCAGCCAGGGAGACCGCCACCGCGAGCACGCCGACCAGCGCGAGCAGGGAGCGTTTGGGCGACATCCGCAGTCCTTCCGAATCGCGGCGGCGCGCGATCCAGCCCAAATCTACCCGAGGCAACCGAAGAGGACGGTGGGAACTACGACGGCTGAATGTTGTCGCCCGCCTCGGTGAACTCCTCGTCGTCAATCCAGAGGTCGTCGTCTGCCCGCAGCGTCTGCCACGCTGCATAGGCGATGCCCGCGGCGGCAACGATGCCGACCCCGATGAGGATGTACCGTCCCGGGCCTGGAGCCGACTTCGACTTCACAATCCCGGTGCGCGACGCCACCGACCGACCCGCAGACGTGGCGCGACCGAGGGCGGCGCGTACCTCGGGGTTCTTTGCTGCCTCCAGGATGGCCAGGGCAGATCCGAGTGCGGATGAGACGGCAGGAAAAACGTCGTCGACGAGACGTTCCCGTCCTGCGGCAAAACCGGATGCGACCGCTGGGCGAACGCGCGAGTCGTACACATCATGACCGTGCGAGGCCACCTCGTCGCGAGCATGCCGACTGGCCGCGTGGATCACGCGGTTCGCTCGCTCGAGTACCTCTTTCTGGTCATCCCAAAGATCCTCGGCCTGGCCCTTAAGCCGGTTCAAATCCCGCTGACGCTTTCGTGTTAGTGCCATTGAAACCCTCCAAAGGACTCGTCCTGCGAACTAGTACATCCTTACACTTCAGGCTTTGAAGCAGATACCCGTTGACCTTAGAGATGGCTGGGTGCATCCTCCTCTCCCTCAGGGCCCGCTATGCAAGAATTGCTGTCATGTCTGCTCACACCGCTGTCGCCACCATTCACACCACCAACGGCGACATCGTCGTCAACCTTTTCGGCAACCACGCTCCCAAGACGGTGAAGAACTTCACTGGCCTGGCAACCGGTGCCCAGGAGTGGACGCACCCTGCAACGGGCAAGGTTTCGAACGACCCGCTGTACAACGGCGTGATCTTCCACCGGATCATCAAGGACTTCATGCTGCAGGCCGGCGACCCGCTCGGCCAGGGTACCGGCGGCCCGGGCTACAACTTCGACGACGAGATCAACCCGGAACTCAATTTCAACGACCCATACGTGCTGGCCATGGCGAACGCGGGAATTCAGGGTGGGCGCGGCACCAACGGATCCCAGTTCTTCATCACAACGGTTCCGACACAGTGGCTCCAGGGCAAGCACACCATTTTCGGCCAGGTCGCGGATGCGGAGTCGAAGAAGGTCGTGGACTCGATCGAGGCCGTCGACACGGACGGCCGCGACAAGCCTCTGACCCCGGTTGTGATTAACAGCATCGACATAGTCGAGGGCTGAGCGATTCGACTCACAACGCATGTCTGACGCCGTCCGCAACCCGGACGACTACTGCTACCGGCATCCCGATCGACTCAGCTTTGTGCTCTGCGAGCGCTGCGGTAGAACGATCTGCCTGGAATGTCAGCACCATCAGGACGGGCACGTCTACTGTCCTGATCATGCCGTCGCGCGAGTAAGTCAGATGAGTGCGGCAAGGAAGGCCCGTACGAGACGAGTGCGTCAGCGACCCGCGCTCCTGGACCGTCTGCCAGATAACTCCCCGCTGGTCACCTATGGAATTCTGAGCTTCCTCGTCGTGCTCTTCATCGTGGACACGATTCTTCGGTACGCGCTTGCGCCCCATCTCATCGTGCAGGGCACCTCCGCGCTGCAGCAGCCATGGACCCTCGTGACGGCGATGTTCTATCCGGGCAGCATCCTCACGCTGCTGCTGAGCGGAGCGAACCTGTTCTTCATCGGGCGCATCCTTGAACCGCACTACGGTCGATCCAAGTACTTCGTCCTGTATGTCGTGAGTGGTTTCAGCGCGGCGGTCTTCGCGTTTCTTCTCGACGGCACCTCCGCCAGTGCGTATGGCGCAATCGTCGGCCTGATCGCGGCGCTGCTCATCGTCGCGAGGCGACTCGGCGCAAATCCGCTCTTCCTGTACATCACGTGCGCGATCAGTGCGGTGTTCGCGATCGTGTTTGGATCGTGGCAGTCCTTCCTCGGTGGATTTCTGGCCGGCGCGGCCGTGGCCGCGATCTATTTGATCGAGGATGATGCCCGTCGTGTCGGACGCGCGAGGCTGCTTCTCCTGCTGCTTGGCGTTGTGCTCGTCGCCCTGGCCTTCGCACGGGCCCTGTTCTTCATGGGGTCGTGAGATGACCGAGGAGACAACCACTACCCAGAACCGTTGCTACCGGCATCCGGATCGCGAGACGTTCGTCAAGTGCCAGCGTTGCGGCCGCCCGATCTGCGGGCAGTGCCAGACCCTTGCGCCGGTGGGCGTGCATTGCCCAGAGTGCGTTCGTGAGGCGCGCGGTTCGGCCGCTTCGAGCGCCCGACCGATCGGGCGACGGTTTGCGAACATGGTGCGTCCGTCCAACGGTCGACCGATCGTGACGTTCGCCATCATCGGATTGAACGTCGTCATCTTCATTCTCGAACTACTGACCGGCAATCCGATCTTGGGAAACGGTAGTGGCGCGGTCGCGAACGCGCTCTCGTTCGTCCCCGGCGACATCCTGGTCCATCCATGGACCATCATCACGTCCGCGTTCGTACACGCCAACCTGATTCATATCGCGGTCAACATGTATTCGCTCTACGTGCTCGGCGTGCCACTCGAACGCTTTCTTGGCAGAGGTCGATTTATCGCGCTCTATCTGATTGGCGCAATTGGCAGTTCGGTCGGTGTCGAATTCCTTAGCAAAGCAGGTGCACTCGGAGCATCGGGTGCAATCTTCGCGCTGCTCGGCGTACTCGTCCTGTTCTCGCGCCGGCTCGGATTTAGTCCGACGTGGCTCATCGTCATCGGTCTCGTCAACCTCGGCTACGGATTCTTCAATCCGGCGATCTCATGGCAGGGCCACCTTGGCGGCCTGGTTACCGGCCTGCTGATCGGCGCACTGTTCCTATACACACGCAACGCTCGCAGGCGCGGTGTTCAGATTGCGGGACTCGTCGTGCTCCCGCTCGCGTTCATTATCGCGATGGCCGCACACGCCGCCCTGATCTAGCGCACGAAGTTATCCACAGCGCTATCCACAGTGGGGATAATTACAGCCGTGTAGTTTGGCTCAGCGCCACCGCGTCGTCATCAGGAATCCGATGAACATGATTCCGAAACCGATCAGGATGTTCCAGTTCTCGAGGGCCGGAATGGGTGCAGAACTACCGCTCACGTAGAAGACGATGATCCAGGCGAGACCGACGACCATGAACCCGAACATGAGTGGCTTGAACCACACCGGGTTGGGGGCCTGCTCGCGCGCCTCGGTCGACCGGGCAGGCTTTGTGGTTGATGAACGGGCCATGGGAAACGATTGTAGCGTGAATGCCCATGGGCTCACCGAGAGTCTGGAACCCGTGCGCGCAGACTTACTCATGGTTTCTACCTTTATGATCATGGCTATGACCAACGTTGGGGATGGGGTGGACCCCAAACGGCCACGCGAAGCCCGTAGGCGCTCGCAGCGTCGACGAGTGAGCGTGATTGGCGTTCTTGGTGAAGTGCTCATTACCGCCGGAGTATTTGTTCTGCTGTTCCTCGGCTGGCAGATCTGGCTCAACGACATCATCGAGGGCGCGGCACAGGACAATCAGGCGCAGAAGCTGAGCCAGAGCTGGAAGCCCAGCGGTACTTCGGCAACTGCGGCGCCGCAGACCGAGCCATCGACCAGTGCCCCGGTGATCACGTCGGCGCCCGGTAACGCACAGAAGTTCGGCATCCTCTACGTGCCACGATTCGGCGCGACGTGGGAGCGCCCGATCGCGCAGGGAGTCGGCGTTGCATCCGTTCTCGACACGATCGGCGTCGGCCACTACCCGGGAACGGCGATGCCCGGACAGGTCGGCAACTTCGCGATTGCCGCGCACCGCCACGCGTACGGCGGCGGATTCGAGAACCTGCACATGCTTCACGTCGGCGATCACGTATACGTCGGCACCAAAGACGGTTGGTATGAGTACACGTTCCGCGATATCCAGTACGTCAAGCCGACCCAGGTGAACGTTCTGCAGCCAGTCCCGATGCAGCCGGGCGTCGCCCCCGTCGACCAGATTCTCACCATGACGACGTGCAACCCGTTCTACTCAACATCGGAGCGGCTCATCGCGTATGCGACCTTCGATGGGTGGTACCCATACGCCCAGGGTCCGCCGGCGGAGATCGCGGCAACAGTCGAACAGGTGGGATAGCGGATGTACGCAGCATTGTGGAGAGTCCTGCCCGGCGCGTGGTGGGTTCGGGTAATCATCCTGGTGGTGCTGGTCGCGGCCATTCTGGCCGTCTGCGTCTTCTGGATCTTCCCGTGGATTCAGCCGTACGTGTCGCCGCCGCCTCCTGAGACGGTAAGCGGTTAGCTTCAGCCGGTGCAGACCGTGATGGTCATGCTCGAGTTCTGCGGTTGCTCACCCACCAGGGATTGCGCGCTCACGGTTGCTCCGCTGCAACCGGGGTTCGGGATCACGTCGTAGGTAATGTGGAGCGCGGTGAGGGCTGCGCCCGCCGCGGAGCCGGATTGCCCGACGACACTCGGGATGTTGACCTTACCGGTCGATGTCAGCAGGTTGATGGAGTCGCCGGACTTCGCGGATGAACCGGCGGCCGGGTTGGTTTCGACGATCATTCCCGCAGCGACGGTCTGAGAGTCCTCTGCCGTCGTCGTGCCAACCTTGAGCCCGACCTGTTTGAGTTTGGCGGTCGCCGCGTCGACGCTCAGGCCCGTCACGTCGGGAACGGTGAGCGCCGCCGGCCCACTCGACACGGTCACGGTCACACTCGTGTGGGGAGCGACAGAGCTGCCAGAGCCCGGAGTGGTGCTGATCACGGCACCCGGTGCGATTGTCGAACTGGCCACCTGCTGCTCGACCGGGTCAAGGCCGAGCTTCTTGAGAGCTGTCGATGCGCCGTCGTATGACTGGCCCTTGAGATCCGGAACCCTGACCGACAACCCCTTGTCAATGCCGGTGTCCTTGGGCAACGTGATCGTCCAGACAACTACAGCGATAACGATGACCAGGAGCAGCGCGATGCCCGCCCAGATCCAGGCAACCGGCGGCCGCTGCTGGGTGCGGGAACCGCGGGCATCCTGGTCGACGGTCAGCTGGCGCAGAGCGGCATCGGAGTTCGCCGTCATCGTGGGGTTGACACCAAACAGCGTCGCGTTGAAATCGTTGGCGGGTACTACCTGCCGTACAACGGGCGGGGCGCCGGACCCGGCGCCATCGAGTTGCTCGCGGAACTCGGAAGCACTTTGGAAGCGGGCAAATCGGTCCTTCGACAGCGCGTGCTCGACCACGGCATCCACCGAAGGCGAGACGGCGCGATTGAGAGAGCTCGGCGGCGCGGGAATCTGATTGACGTGCTGGTACGCCACCGCGACGGGGTTTTCACCGCGGAAGGGAGCGCGCCCAGTGAGCATCTCGAACAGTACGACGCCGGTTGAATAGAGGTCGGTCCGAGCGTCGACGCTCTCGCCCCGCGCCTGTTCGGGCGAAAAGTACTGCGCAGTGCCGACGATGGCACTGGTCTCCGTGATCGTTGCGGACGATTCGGATACCGCACGGGCGATCCCGAAGTCCATGACCTTCACCTGGCCATTGGTCGCGATCATGATGTTGCCGGGCTTGATGTCGCGGTGAACGACGCCCGCCCGGTGGGAGTACTCGAGCGCCGTGAGAATCTGCCCGGCGATCCGGACTGCCTCGTGCTCCGGAAGGGGTCCCTCGGCGATGATGTCCTTGAGAAGTCGGCCATCCACGTATTCCATGACAATGAACGGAATCTGCGCCTCGTTGCCGCTTGGGTCAACGACTGTCTCTTCCCCGGCGTCGAAAATACGAACGATCGTCGGATGGGCCATCTTGGCTGCATCCTGCGCCTCTCGGCGGAAGCGCGTGCGGAAAGCCGGGTCTTTAGCGAGAGCGGGCTTGAGGAGCTTGATCGCAACACGGCGACCGAGCCTGGCGTCCGTTCCGACGCGCACATCGGCCATTCCGCCTCGGCCGATCAGCGCACCGATTTCGTAGCGGCCAGCGAGCAGGCGTACGCGCTGGTTCACGCTGTCTGTCACGATCCGTCTCCCGTATATCGACTCCGGTTGCCAAGTCGAGTGTAACCGGTCGTTCTATGCGCCCCATCAGTCCAGAGGTTGACTGGTCAACTGCAATTACGGACCGATTGTGAGACTCAGGGACGGCGATGGATCGGACTGGATAGCTGAAGATCCGGATCCGCAGACCGCGGTGTACGAGACCGTCGTCGTTCCGGTAGAGCCGACGTTGATGGATTCGCCCGCCTCGGATGGGGTGATCGGGTTCGACTCTGTCGCGGTGCCGTTGGTGACGGTCACGTTGTAGCCGGACACGGAAAGCCCGCTCGGGCAGCCGGTGTAGGCGACCCACTGAACATCGACCGCACTGTTCGCTGCATAGGGTGCGGGGTCCGTGGTAGTCGGGGCCGTCGGGGCCGACGGATTCGCCACCGCAGTGTAGAACCCGACGTTTACCGTTGTGCCCGGTGGCAGGTTTCCGACCGGCTGGACGGTCTCTGCCGTGCCGACCTGGGACGCAGTCGACGCCGGATCCCCGTTAGTCGCATTCATTACCAGGTTCAGGCTTTCGAGCTTGGACTGCGCTGCGGCCTTGGTCAGTCCGAGAATATCGCTCTCTTTGAGGGTCACCAGGGTCGCGGTCGGAGTGGGGGTCTGAGACGGGGGGGCAGCCGTGGTGTTCGTCGGACTGGGCGTTGACTTCGGTGGAGGCGCGGCGAGGAGAGCAATGATCGTGCCGACCAGCACGACGGCGAGCAGTGCGACCAGTGCAATGAGCGGCCAGGTCCACGGGTTTCGGCGCTTGGCCGGGGTCGGCGATGTCGGTGTGCCACCGGTAGCGGAGGGCAATACTCGCGTCGCTGTCGTCGGGTTTCCGTAGTTCGCACCGGCAGTAGACGCGAGTGAACCTGTGCCGATGATCCCCGGAACGGAGGTCGCGGCTGCGGCGACGTCGCCACGCCTCAGCGCCTGGGCGGCTCGTGCCAGATGTGCAGCGGATGCCGGCCTGTCGGCAGGGCTCTTCGCGATCGACGAGTACACCAGATTGCGCACGGGCTCGGCGATGGTGGCGGGCAGCTCCGGCGGAGTCTCATTGATCTGTGCCATCGCGATCGCGACCTGGGACTCGCCCGTGAAGGGACGGCGTCCGGCAAGGGCTTCGTACGCGACAATGCCGAGTGAGTAGATGTCTGTGGTCGGCGATGCGGCGTGACCGCTCGCCTGCTCCGGCGAGAGGTACTGCACCGTGCCCATGACCTGACCGGTCGCGGTCAGCGGGACCTGGTCGGCGATGCGCGCAATCCCGAAGTCTGTGATCTTGACCCGGCCATCCGGTGTGATCAGGAGGTTGCCCGGCTTGATGTCGCGGTGAACGAGGCCGGCGGAATGTGCGGCGTGGAGTGCGTTCGCCGTCTGGGCCACGATGTCGAGAACGCGGTCGGTCGCGAGGACGCGATCGCGCTCCAGGATGGTGGACAGTGCCTCGCCGGGCACAAGCTCCATGACCAGGAACGCGCTGCCGTCCTCCTCGCCGTAGTCAAAGACGTTGGCGATTCCCTCGTGGTTGACCAGGGCGGCATGACGCGCCTCGGCGCGGAAGCGCTCCAGGAACCCGGGGTCGCCGAGGTATTCGTCCTTCAGGATCTTGATCGCGACAGTTCGGCCGATGACGAGGTCGGTCGCCTGCCAGACCTCGCCCATTCCGCCGATTGCTACGCGGCTCGACAGCTGGTATCTGCCGCCGAAAGTGAGCCCGCTCGTCGGTCTCATTTGTTTAGCACCGCCTCTATGACTGCCTTGCCGATTGGTGCTGCGATCTGGTTGCCGAATGAATCCTGACCATGACCACCACCGTTCTCGATGACCACCGCAACCACAACCTGGGGGTTGTCAGCTGGAGCAAAACCGGTGAACCACAGCGTGTACGGATCGTGCACGCCGTTCTGTGCTGTCCCGGTTTTCCCCGCCACTTGAACGCCTTCTATTGTCGCATTACTGGCCGCGCCGTCCGCCACACTCGAGATCATCATGTCTCGCACCGCGGCGGCTGTGGAGGAGCTGATCGGAGTGCCGTAGACCTTCGGAGAGAGGACCTGTAGTTCAGAGAGATCGGGCTGGATGATCTTCTTGATCAGTGTGGGTTGCATTTCAACTCCGCCGTTAGCAATAGCGGCAGAATCGAGTGCGATCTGGAGTGGCGTGACCATATCATCGCTCTGGCCGAACGCAGACAACATCAGGTGCGGCGCATCCTGTCCCGTCGGATAGATGCTTGGGGTGACGGGGAAGTTCCCGTCGGCGAGCGCGAACGGCTTGCCATATCCGAACCGGGTCGCGTAGTCCGAGATTGTGGCCTCACCGATGGATGCGCCGAGCTGGGCCATTGGGATGTTGCAGCTGAGGCGGATGGCCGTTGCGATGGTTGCCGTCGCACCGGGCCCACACGTCGCACCGGTCGAGTTATGGATGAACGCCGTGGATAGCGGCAGCTGGAGCGCGGCCGGGTTCGGGAACGCCGTATCGGCAGTCGCCTTGCCACTGTCGAGTGCTGCCGCAGCAACGACGAGCTTGAAAACCGAGCCCGGGTGATACAGGGTTCCCGCAACTGCCCGGTTGACCAGGGGCTTCGTCGGGGAGTTCTTCAGCGCGTTGTAGGCGGTGAAAAACTGGGACGTGCTGTGCACCGAGAGGGTGTTCGGGTCGTACGACGGCTTCGACACCATCGCGAGGATCGCGCCCGTCTTCGGGTCCATCGCCACGACCGCGCCGGTGTTGTTGCCGAGGGCGTCATAGGCGGCCTGCTGGACCTTGGGGTCGATCGTGAGTTCGACCGATGCACCCTGCACCGGCTTGCCCGTGACGATGCTTGACAGGTTGCTGAGGAACTGGTCGTTCGCGGTGCCGCTCAGGTAGGAGTTGAGGGCTCCCTCGATTCCCGGGTTGGCCTGGTTGAAGGTGAAGTAGCCCGTGACGTCTGCGTATACGGCAGGGTTCGTGTACACCCGCTGGTATTTGTAGACGTCGTTGGAGGGCACCGACTTAGCCAGCACGTCGCCGTTCGCATCGAGTATCTCGCCGCGCTCGGCCGAGTAGCTGTCATCGAGCGTGCGGATGTTCCGAGGATCGGCCTTGAGCTGGTCCGCGGAGAACACCTGGATGATCGTGGTCGAGCACAGCAGTGCAACGAACATGAGCAGCACCAGCGTGCCGACGCGGCGTAGTTGACGGTTCATGACGGGTTCACCACCGGTGGAGCGTTTCTCACGGTATCCGAGAGTCGCAGCAACAGGGCCGCGATAATCCAGTTTGCGACGAGCGAGGAGCCACCAGCCGCGAGGAACGGAGTCGTCAGGCCGGTCAGCGGAATAACCCGGGTCACGCCTCCGATGACGATGAAGACCTGGAGTGCGATCACGAAGGCGAGGCCGACGCCGAGAAGGCGGCCGAAATCATCCTGCCCGGCGAAGCCGATTCGCAGGCCGCGTGAGACGAACAACAAATACAGCGCGAGGATGCCGAATACGCCCACGAGTCCAAGCTCCTCGCCGAGGGAAGCGAAGATGAAGTCGCTGTTGGCCAGCGGTGTGTGCTGCGGTGCGCCCAGCCCGAGCCCGGTGCCGAGTATCCCGCCGTGTGCGAGACCGAAGATTCCCTGCACGACCTGGTAGCTGCCGCCTTTGGCGTTGTAGATCGCCGGGCTGAACGCGTCGATCCAGGTATGAGCACGATCGGCGACATAGTTGAGCGCCTTGTAGGCGACGAAGGCGCCAACAGCGAACATCCCGAGCCCGAGTACGATCCAGCTCGCGCGTCCGGTGGCGACATAGATCATGACCAGGAACAGGCCGAAGTAGAGGAGCGACGTGCCGAGGTCCTTCTGGAAAATGAGGACGAGCATGGACGCAGCAAAGACAACAAGGATGGGACCGAGGTCGCGGGCGCGTGGAAACCTCATCCCGAGCACCTTGCGCCCGACCATCGAGAGCGAGTCACGCGCGGTCACGAGGTAGCCGGCGAAGAAGATGGCGAGCGCGACCTTCGCCAGCTCGCCCGGCTGGAAGGAAAATGGCCCGATCCCGATCCAGACCTGAGCGCCGTTGATGTTGCGGCCGATGCCGGGCAGCATGGGCAGCAGCAATAGCGCAATACCGGTGAACATCGCGATGTACCGGTACCGCTGAAGAACGCGATGGTTGCGGACGACAATGAGGACACCAATCGCGATGACGATCGCGATACCGGTCCAGACGATCTGCCGGATGCCCGCGCTGTCCCAACCCACCGCACCGGCCGCGATATCGATGCGGTAGATCTCGGCGATCCCAATCCCGTTGAGCAGGGTGATGATCGGAAGAATGAGCGGGTCGGCCTGCGGTGCCACGATTCGCATGACGAAGTGCATCGCGAGCACAAGCACAGCGAGTCCGGCCGAGATCGTGACAACAGTGCTGTCAACGTGACCGAGAGCGCCAACCTGAACGAGCACGATCGCAAAAGCGCCAATTCCGCAGGAGATCAGCAGAAGGACAAGCTCGAGATTGCGCAGCCGCGCCGGGACACGAAGCCGAATTCGTATGCTCGTGGTGAACGACGTGTGAGGAACCATCGCGACAGTGTCGGGCTGGATCGGGACGGGCTTCGTGTGGCTACTTACTGGCATCGGCCAGCCGTTCTACGATCTGCTCCGCGAGCTCACGGCTGCTCGCATTGATAGTTGCCTTGACCTCGTCGCGGTTGCCTCCAGAGAGGTCAGACAGTGCGATGGTGGTCTTCCGGTAGACCGAAGACAACTGAATGGGCCCGAGGTCCTGCTGAACACCGCGATAAATTGCGACATAGCCGTGATCGTCGCCGACGTAGTAGTTGGACTGTATCCAGTTGTAGCCGACGATTCCGCCCGTGACAACCGCAGCGACGATGAGGATGATCGAGACGAGCCACGTGACCCTGCGACGACGCTGTCGAGTCCGATCCTCCTGGATGAGTTCGTCGAGGTAGTCCTCCGACTCTGGCTCGAAGTGGCTCGGGTCCGGCTGCGTTGCCTTGAGGGGATGCAGCAGCAGGGTCGGCAACCGAAGCGCGCGGCGAACGCTGTCGCTGTCGAAAGACAGCGGACTAGCCGCAGATCCAACCGTGATCGGTGGAACGTGCGACGAGTCTGGGGTCTCGTCGATGTCGACGAGCACTACGGTCACGTTGTCCGGTGCACCCTGGTCGAGGCTCTCCTTGATGAGGCGATTCGCGGCATCCTGTGCCGAGGGCACGGTGGCGAGAACGTGTTCGATCTTGTCGTCGGACACGTAGCTGGAGAGCCCGTCGGAGCAGATGAGCCAGCGATCGCCTCGGGCGGTGTCGAAGACGTTGGTGTCGATTTCCGGCGCCGCATCCACATCGCCAAGAACCCGCATGAGCACGGAGCGGCGAGGATGAACGGCCGCTTCTTCCGGAGTGATGCGCCCGGAGTCGACGAGTCGTTGCACGAAGGTGTGGTCGGTCGAGATCTGTTCGAGCTTGCCTCCGCGGAAGCGGTAGATCCGCGAGTCGCCGATGTGGGCCATCGCGATCTGGTTGTCGACGCGAACCAGCCCACTGACGGTCGTTCCCATTCCGGTCAGCTCGTTGTGTTCGAACACGGTCTCGGCGAGGAGGGAGTTGGCAGCGATCAGCGCGGACTGCAGGGCGAAGGCGGCATCGTGCGCGGAGGTGTATCTCTGGTCGACCTCGCTGATGCGGCGGACAGCGATCGCGGAGGCAACATCGCCGCCCGCATGTCCACCCATTCCATCGGCGACCACGAAGAGGTAGCTGCCCGCGTATCCGCTGTCCTGATTGTTGGCGCGAATCTTGCCAACATGGGAGGCGGCTGCGCTCTTCTGGTCCTCCGCCACGTCTACCGTCGCAACTCGAACGTGGTCGTGCCAATGGTGACCGGCGTGTTCAGCGGAATCAGGGTCGGCAGGGTGACACGAGTGCCGTCGAGAAAGGTGCCGTTGGTCGAGTCGAGATCCTGCACCACCCACCCATCGTTCCAGAGCAAAAGGCGTGCATGGTGAGTCGAGGTGTAATCGTCACGGATGACCAGGCCGGACTCACTCGAACGACCGATCGCGAGTTGCTCGCTCGGGAGCTCGATCTCGAGACCCTCCTTTGGCCCGGAGGTGATCACGAGCCGCTTGGCTACGGGTCGCGAGGTCGAGCGTGGTTTGGCAACGGGTTCGGTGGGCAGCTCGGCTGCGGGGACGAGCGGCGGGCTGACAACTGCGGCGCCGGCAAACGGGGATGCAACCTCCGCCCCCTGACGGCGAACGCGCTGTCCGAAGAGGTCGCTGCGAAGTGCGTAAACCACGGCGAAAATGAACAGCCACAGGATCGCGAGGAAGGCCAGGCGGAGGATCAGCAGCGTCAGTTCGCTCATTTCGACGTCGACCCCTTGTCTGCCGTGGACACCGGTGGGGTGTCGACCGACTGGGCGAGGACGCGAAAGACGATTCGCGTGCGCCCGATCTCGATCACGGCATCCGGCTCAAGCGGCGCCTTTGTCAGCTTCACCCCGTTGAGTTTCGAACCATTCGTGGAACCGAGGTCCTTCGCCTGCCCGCGTTTGCCATCCCACAGGATCTCGATGTGTTTCCGGGAGATGCCGCCGTCATCGACGGTGATGTCCGCTTCGGAGCCGCGGCCCACAATCGTCCTGGCTCCGGTCAACGGATGCATCGTGCCGTCGATCTCGAGTACGGGGGTCCAGACGACGGCGCCCTTGACGCTGACGGACTCGATCGTGACGACGCCCTCCGCCAGTCTCTCGTCGGACTTGAGGACTATGGATATTCCGCCCGCGAAGGAGTAGCGCTGGGCGGTAGCGTGCTGTTCGACCTGGAGCATGAATTCGTCGATCAGCGACGGCCCGACCTCTGACATCGTCGAATAATCGACGGGACTCAGGAGTACCGTGAACTTGTTGGGAACGAGGATGCGGTCGCGAGCTACAACGACCGCCTTGGTGTCGAGTTCTCGCTTGAGGGCACTGGTGACTTCGACCGGTTGGAGCCCGCTCCGAAAGGTCTTGGCGAAGGCTCCATTGACCGCCCGCTCAAGACCTCGTTCGAAGTTGTCCAGAAGGCCCAAGAATCTCCCCGTTGCAGCGGATGCTTACCTCACGATGTTAGTGCGCGCGGCTTAAGGTTGGCTTTGCCTGCTGTGGATAGGACGCACAGGCCCAGTGCCAGTGTGTATAGCGTGATTTTCGTGAAATCGGACCACTTCCTCGTCGCGGCGATTGTTTCGCTTGCCGTGGTGCTGGTCATTCTGGTCGTCCACGCTCTTGCGACCACCGGGCACTAGCCGAGAGTGAATGGCTGCCTCGCATCGTGCTAATCTCGCTGAGTTGACGACTCGTCGTCGGCTGGTGAGCGCGAGTGGCGAAATTGGCAGACGCGCACGGTTCAGGTCCGTGTGCCCGTGAGGGCATGGGGGTTCAAGTCCCCCCTCGCGCACCAAGAATAGGTCGCCCTTTCAGGCATGAGAGGGTCGCCTTTTAGGAATTAAGCGGCCGATCCTCCAAATTTGGAGGATCGGCCGATCTTTTTTCCCCGAAATCGATCGCGTCGCTCGCTTTTGCTCGCCGGGATCGTCCGAGAAACGACTAAAAGCCCGCCGAAGGGCAGGCTGAATCGCATCTTGGAGCGAAACGAAAGAAACGCGAGCTGGCGCAGCAGCGCCGAGCGCTACTCCGGAGGCGGCGGGGTCTCGACGGCGTCGACCTCGACGAAGGTGTCGACGAACTCCTCTTGGACTTCGGCCCGGTTCTTCGAGTCAGCCGGCGTACCGCGCTTCATGGTGTGTAGGAACGACAGGATTTTCCGCACGTTGCTGGCCACCACCGACATAGTGACCGCAATGTACGCAAAGGCGTTGCCGCGGGCTGGTCGAAGCCCAGCAAGAGCACTTCGTCGGCCATGGCAGTCGTGAGGAGCTCAAAGGCGGCGTCGCCCTCCCACTCCTCGCGTGGCCGATACAAAATCATCGCGATCGTCCACTCGTCCAAAGCGTGGTGGCGCAGGATCGCGACTGCCTCCGGTAAGCGGGGCAGGAGTCCACCCACAGCCGAGAATTGGAAAGCGGGGTAGCCGACGTCGCCGTCGGTGGAGTGGACGGCGATTATTTCTCCGGCGGCCTCGGCCAGGTCAATCTGTGCTTCGTTTAGGCCGAGCAAGTCGCCCAAGCCGCTTCGAACGTAGACCGGGCCGATGAGGCTCAACCATTCGCCCATGCTGGTGGGTTCGTCTTTCTTGCCGCTGGACATAGTCTCCTCACAACTCATTTGCGCTCCTACCATCTCAACTCGGAGGCTAAATAGTCAACGAACGTGTACTGTGGACCACGAACGTTGACCCTGAACTTGTGGGGTGAGCCATTCAAACCCGAACTATGCGGCGCTTAGGGCAGTCATGTCCAGTCGGCGAGCCGAGATGAAGATGACGTACGAGAATTTGGCAGAAGCGTCGGGGCTGAGCAGGACCGCGTGCGTGAACCTCGAGACTGGGGTCCGAAACGGATCTATCAACGCTTGGTTCGCGCTTAGCAAAGCATTGGATGTGCCGTTTGCAGAACTTATGGCGACCCTCGACACGACGGACTAACCGATTTTCCATCCTGTCTAGACCCTTCGGCCGAGGTGTTTGCCAATGAGCACGATAGTGGGCCGGCTCAGACGGACCGACAATGCCCCCACCGTCCTTCTACAAGCAAGAGTCACCCCAGCAGTCAAGGAAGCGGTCGATCGCGGTGCGCAAGCTAGTGGGCTAGCTATTTCCTATTACGTGGACGAGCTAATTCAGTCCCTGCTGGACACGAATGGAATGCTTGAGATGGCCGTTCCAGCATCGCTCGATCAGGAAAGAGCCCTCCTGTGACGGATGCGTCGACGGCGCATCACGCTCAGCAAGCCTCGCGTCGTAGCTAAGAAGCTCTCGCCAATGCCGACATCGCTCGCCTTCTTCCCAACGGGTTGCCAGCGAAACCAGACCGTGTTGACGCGACCAGGTCTGAGTGACGATCTGTACCGCATCACATGGTGAGCCGAGCGGGGCTGCAGGAGAGGACTAGTTCGTTGAGCTCGGCTACGGTCATGCCGGTCTGTGCATAAATGTTCGCCGTCTCCGTCAGAATGGGGAGGCGTTGTCGCCGCCAGTGCGACACCAGGCGGGAACAGATAGTGAAGGCGACAGACCTCGGGAAGGTCCGATCGACGTTGTGGGCGGCAGCCGACGAGTTTCGGGCGAACTCAAAACTCACAAGCGTCCAGTACCGAAACCCGGTGCTCGGCCTCGTATTCCTGGCGTACGCGGAGAGCCGTTTCGACGCCATCAAGCCTGAGGTCGGGGCCGGCCACAGCCCGCGCAACCCCGTCACGCCGGCGGACTACAAGGCGAAGTCGGCGCTCTGGTTACCCGACGAGTCGCGTCCTACTTGGCCGATCTACCGGAGGCGGAGGACCTCGGCAAGGCGGTTGACGAGGCGATGAAAGCGATCGAGGCGGCCAACCCCGAGCTTAAGGACATCCTCCCTCGTGGCTACTTGCGACTCGAGCGTTCCACACTCATCGAGCTACTGCGCCTCTTTGCCCCGCTGCCGTCGCAGCTCGGGGGCGACGCATTCGGACTCATCTACGAGGACTTCCTGAACAACTTCGCCGCACAGGAGGGCAAGGGCGGCGGCGAATACTTCACCCCGGAGTCGATCGTCAGACTCATCGTGGAGATCCTGGAACCCTTCGAAGGTCGCGTACTCGACCCCGCCTGCGGGTCGGGCGGCATGTTCGTGCAGTCCGCGCAGTTCGTCGAGCGCCATCACGGGTCGGCGGCTCGCAAGCTGACCATCTTCGGCGTCGAGCAGAAGGACGACACCGTACCGCTGGCGAAGATGAACCTCGCCCTTCATGGCCTCTCCGGAGACATTCGCCAAGCGAACAGCTACTACGAAGACCCGCACGCCGCAGTCGACGCCTTCGACTTCGTGATGGCGAACCCGCCTTTCAATGTCGACAAGATCAAGAAGGAACAGCTCGCAGGCGACAGGCGCTTCCCCTTTGGAATGCCGAAGGCGGATAACGGCAACTATCTCTGGATTCAGGAGTTCTACGCGGCTCTGTCCCCGAGGGGGCGCGCGGGCTTCGTCATGGCCAACTCGGCTGGCGATGCAGGGCACTCGGAGAAGGCGATCCGCCAGCAGCTCGTCGAGACCGGCGCCGTCGACGTGATGGTCGCGATCAGCTCTAATTTTTTCTACGCGGTCACTCTCCCCGTGACCCTTTGGTTCCTCGACAAGGGCAAGCTCGGCACGCCTCGTGAGGACACCGTGCTCTTTATCGACGCCCGGCACGTCTACAACCAGATCGACCGGGCTCACCGCGACTTTCGTTCAGAACAGTCCGAGTTCATCGCGAACATTGTGCGGATGAACCGCGGCGAAAAGGTGGAGACCGACGGCGGCAGCTCAGAGCTGTTGGCCGCGAGCTTCCCGGATGGGGAATATGTCGACGTGCCGGGCCTGTGCAAGCTCGCCACGCGCGCTGAGATTGAGGCACAGGGTTGGAGCCTCAATCCCGGTCGCTACACTGGTTCGGCCGCGATCGACGAGAACGACGAAGACTTCACTGTGAAGCTCGAAGCACTCTACGAAGAGTTCACTCGCCTCAGCGCCGACGCCGAAGTACTTCGTGCGAGGGTCGACGCGGCCCTCACAGGAATCATCGAAGCATGAGTGAGTGGAAAACGGTCGCCGTTCGGGAGGTGGCTGACGTGTTTGACGGTCCGCACGCAACTCCAGCGAAGACCGACGTTGGCCCGTGGTACCTGAGTATCTCCTCGCTAAGCAATGGCCGATTCGATTTCTCTCAGTCAGCACATCTCTCCGACGCGGATCTGCCTCGGTGGACGAAGCGAGTGGCGCCGTTACGAGGTGACATCCTGTTTTCCTACGAGACGCGCCTCGGAGAGGCGGCGTACTGGGAGCATGACGTCCGGGCCGCCCTCGGCCGACGGATGGGGCTACTTCGGCCGAAGGAAGGAAAGGTCGAACCGCGATATTTGTCCTACGCGTACTTGGGGCCGCAGTTCCAGGAAGTTATCCGTCAGAAGACTCTTCACGGCGCGACAGTCAATCGCATACCTGTCGGCGAGATGCCCTCGTGGCCGATTCTGCTCCCGTCAATACAGACTCAGCGTGCCGTACTCGACGTGCTCGACAACATCGACCGCCTGATCGATAACAACCGGCAACGGATGAGGACACTTGAGGAGATTGCGAAAGCCATTTTCGGGGAGTGGTTCGTGCACTTCCGCTACCCCGGCCACGCGTCCGTTCCACTTGTCGACTCACTTCTCGGCCCCATTCCGGAGGGATGGGAAGCGATGGTTGCATCGACAGCGTTGACCGTGGGTCCGCGGATCAAGCTCGACGGGGATGCCACGCACCCGTTCATGGCGATGGGTGATCTCGACGTAAGAAGTATGGTTTGTTACCCCAGCGAGACACGCAACGGCAACACAGGAACGAAATACCAGAACGGCGACACGCTGTTTGCGCGAATTACTCCCTCCCTCGAGAACGGCAAAACCGGGTACGTCCAGTCGCTCGCGGGCAACGAGATCGGCCTCGGTTCGACCGAATTCATCGTGCTCCGAGGTAGCAAGGTCGGCTCGGTGTTCACCTACTGCCTGGCGCGAACCGAGGAGTTTCGTAACCACGCGATCGCCAGCATGGTCGGCGCCAGTGGTCGCCAGCGAGTTCGCAATGAGTGCTTCGAGAGCTTCTTGCTCGCCGTCCCGCGTGTCGATGTCGCCGACGCATTTGAAGCGCTAACCCAACCGATGTTCCAAGAGGTTGACGCGTTGTATCGCGAATCAGCGCGTCTCGTCGCGGTCCGAGACCTGTTGCTGCCAAAGCTTGTGACCGGCCAGATCGATGTTTCGGGGCTCGAACTCGATGCCGTTCTCGTGGAGCCAGCGAGATGATGCAGGCGCGCGGCCCGGAGGCGCTCTACGTCCCTACCCCGAGCATGGAGCTGCTAGAGCGGCTCGGCTGGACTCGCGTGGATGCTTTCTTCGAAACGCTCGGGGTAGGCGGCACGCTGGGCCGCGATTCCCAGCACGAGGTCGTGCTTCCGCATCGTGTTCGCGCCGCTTTGCGGCGACTGAACTCCAGCGATGTTCCCGACTTGTCCATCCAGGAGGCGATCGACGCGATCACCCGCGATCGTTCTGCCTTGGATCGGGTGCGGGCAAACCGCGAGGTCTATGGCCTGCTCCGCGACGGCTACCGCGCGGAATGGGCTGATGAGCACGGCGAGAACCGCGTCGAGCTACTGCGCTACCTCGATCTCAAGGAACCGATGACGAACGATCTGCTGGCCGTGCAGCAGCTCTGGGTGAAAGGCGCGCTGCACAGTCGTCGCCTCGACGTGGCGCTTTTCGTCAACGGCATCCCACTCGTGCTTATGGAGTTCAAGGAGCCGAACGAGGACGTCAAGAAGGGTTTCGACGACAACGTCACGGACTACCGGGACGCCATCCCGCAACTCTTCATTCCCAACTGCTTCATCCTTATCTCGAACGGCAGCCAAGCGAAGATCGGTGCCACCTACGCACCTTGGGAATTCTTCAGCGACTGGTTAGTGATCGACGCGATGGGAAAGCGCGGCGTGATCCCGTTGGAGACCGCGCTCCGCGGGACGTGCGATCCTGCGATCCTGCTCGACATCTTCGAAAACTTCGTCGCCTACCTGGAGCGGCCGGGCGGTCTCATTAAGTCGGTCGCGCGGTCTCATCAGTACCTCGGCGTTAACGCGGCGATCGAAAATCTGCTTCGCGCTCGTGCTCAGCAAGACAAGCGGCTCGGTGTCTTCTGGCACACTCAGGGCTCCGGTAAGTCGCTGTCAATGCTGTGGTTTACCCAGAAAGTGCTGCGGCAGGTAGCCGGCAAATGGACCTTCGTCATGGTGACCGACCGCAGTGAACTCGACACGCAACTCCACGGCGAGTTCGCCGACGCCGGTGCGATGCCGGCCGAGGCGCGAGTTCACGCGGAGTCGATAGCGCACTTGCGTGTCGTACTCGCCACTGACCAGCGCTACGTCTTCACCTTGATCCAGAAGTTCCAGCCATCGAAGGCGGCGGGTGAGCGCGAGATGCCGGTGCTCTCCGATCGGTCAGACGTCATCGTAATCACCGACGAGGCGCACCGCAGCCAGTACGACACTTTGGCGCTCAACATGCGCCAGGCGCTGCCGAATGCCTCAATGATGGGCTTTACGGGAACGCCGCTCATCGCTGGCGAGGAGCAGGCCACCCGCGAGCAGTTCGGTGACTACGTCTCGATCTACAACTTCGGCGATGCAATCAAGGACGGCGCCACCGTTCCGCTTTACTACGAGAACCGCATCCCCGAACTCCAGCTGGTAAACGAGAACTTCGCCGATGATCTGAATGCTCTCCTCGAGGCGGCTGAGGTCGACGAGGACGCCGAGGGCGCGCTCGCGCGAGAGTTCGGGACCCAGTACACGCTGCTCACGCGCCCAGAACGGCTACGCACCATTGCTCGCGACCTCGTGCACCACTTTGTCGGACGCGGCTTCTTGGGAAAGGCGATGTACGTCGGACTCGACAAGGCTGCCGCGGTGCGGATGTACACCCTGGTACAGGAGCAGTGGGCTGCCTACCTCGGTGAATTGCGGGCCCAGCACGACGCACTGCCGGAACTGGAGCGGCCCTGGATCTTCTCTCGGATCGAGCTCATGGAGACGACGGACATGGCCGTCGTCGTGTCACAGGGGCAGAACGAGCTCAAGATGCTCGATGACCTTGGACTAGACATCCGCCCGCACCGCGAGCGGATGAATCGCGAGGACCTTGCCGAGAAGTTCAAAGATGCACAAGACTCCTTGAGGATCGTCTTCGTCTGCGCGATGTGGATGACCGGCTTCGACGCTCCCTCGGTCTCAACGGTGTACCTCGACCGGCCGATGCGGAACCACACGCTCATGCAGACGATCGCCCGAGCGAACCGCGTCTTCCCCGATAAGGACAACGGACTCATCGCTGACTATGTCGGCGTATTCCGAAACCTGGAGAAGGCGCTCGCGATTTATGGCGCTGCCTCCACTGGCGAATCGCCGATTGAGATCATCGACGCGCTCGCGGCCGAGCTTGATATGGCCGTGGCTGAGCTCATCGACTTCTGCGCCGAAATCGGCGTCGACCTGATTGCCATGCGAGACGCGGAAGGCTTTGCCCACGTCGCGGCGCGCGATGCGGCCACGGAGGCACTGCTCGTGTCCGAGGACGTATGGGGCGACTTCATGGCGCGAGCCCGACAAGTGCGGAAGCTATTCAAGGCGCTGCTGCCAAATCCGGCTGCCGCCCGCCAGCAGCGCACAGTGGCGGCGATCCGCGTCCTTGCTGAGCGCATTGTGGACGTCACCCGACCGCCCCACCCGGACATCTCGGCCGTCGCCGACGCCGTCGACGACCTACTCGACCGCTCCGTCGGAGCCGAAGAGTATGTGATCCGAGCTGCGGCCGAGGGGGTGAACCCGGATCCACTGATCGACCTCTCCCAGATTGACTTCGACGGGCTTGCTGCGAAGTTCGCTGGACGCCAACGCGCCGAGACCGACCGGCTCGCGCAGCTCCTCCGTATTCAGGCGATCAATGCCGCGCAGCGCAATCCCACCCGCTACGAGCTCGTCGAGCGGATCGAACAGCTCATCGCTGACTACAACGCTGGCAGCGTCAACATCGACGAATATCTCCGACGCCTCATTGAGCTGTCGAAGACGCTCACCGATGAGGAGAACCGCGCCGTCCGCGAAGACCTCACCGAGGAGCAGCTCGCGATCTTCGACCTGCTCACCAAGCCGGTGCCGTCGTTGACGGATGAGGAGCGGGTGACGGTCAAAGGTGCCGCCAAGCGCCTCCTGGAGCACCTTCACGACAAGCTCGTACAGGACTGGAGTCGCAAGGTCGCCACGACGAACGATGTAAACAGCACCATCCGCCTCGTCCTCGACGAGGACCTTCCCACGGCACCCTACACAAAGGAAGTCTTCGATCAGAAAGCGCAGCTCGTCTTCGACCATGTCCTGTCGGCTTACGAGGATGCGGCCTCCTCGGCCTACACGCGCCGCCCTGGCTATATTCGGGTACTTGGCGATGTGGTCGACTACGACGGCCCGCTCGACGTTGATCGCATTGCCGACGACGTGGTCGCCAGAATCAAGTCCGATGCCGATTTCGCGGCTCGCATCGCGGCGGAGCTTGGACGTGGAGGGGACCGCGACTAAGTGAGCGGACCATCCGTAGAACTTGCGGTACGTGATCGACTACTTCCCGAGATGGCGTTTCTGCTCCTGGAGTAGTCGAAAATTCGAAGGTACACGCCGACTCTTCGACTTTCCGGACCTCTAGGTCTGAACCAACAAGGATTCCTTGTTAGTTGCTCGCTCCGACAGATCGAACCACCGGGTATTTCCCGGTAGTTGCTGCTCGCTCCGGCTAGGGGGAAATCCTGCTGGTTGGGTCATGGTCGAACCCGGAATGGATTCTTCCTAGTTGACGCTCGATCGAACTAACCGGAAATTCCGGGCAGTTGCTCGTAGAAGAGAAACCATCTTCTCACCGAACTTATGCTCGGGACATCAGTACTGGCATCGGCACCGCATGCTCCGAAACGGCGCGACGTCTATATGAAATTGGCGCACCTCTGCCGCCGTGAGCAGAGAGTTCTCTTACGCTCGGCCCAAGATCGAGCAGGCGTCAAGCACACGGTCGCGACCTAGGTCCGGCCGCTTGCGAGCCAGGTCGTAGGCGGCCTTATCGTCGGTGACGAATATGGCGCCAGTCTCGATCGCAAGGGCCATGGACTCGGCTTCGCCGAGATTCTTGTCTTGACTGCGTCCTGGCGTAGCGAGAGCGGCCTGTATTCTCAGCACCTCCAGCGTGTCGGACGGAGAACCAGGGGCTCGCATCCAGGTGGCTTCGAGTATGCGCCCACTCGTTATAAGGCTTTCCGGGTGAGATCGCCCTCTAACAACTTCGGCGTGCACCTCGTCGGTCCATCTAGGGTCTGGTCGGTGACCGTACTCAGCGTCGAGCAAATCGAGTCGATCCATATGGGCGAATATGTGAAGCGTGACGGCGTCATAGATGACGGGTGTCTCCGAAGTCAGCGGCACCGAGGAAGTCCGAACTACGCAGGGACGCCGTCGTAGGCGGCCTCATCTGAAGGGACTGGGTCAGCCGTGCGAAAGTTCATCTCATCGCGCGTTTGATCTTCGGGTTCGTACCCGAAACGATCGATCACATAGTCGATGTCGGTTCCCAGGATGCCCGCGATCGGGGCTGCGCTGACAAGCCCGACCCGGTACGCCTCAATCAGCCTCGTCAGCAGACGCATCGGGGTAACTGTTCTCGGCGCCAGTTCGTCGGATCGCGTAAGAAGCAACTGCTGATTCCGCGAGTCGGGGTCAGCTGCGGCAAGCTCACTTACGTGCAGGCGCATTAGCGCGTCTCGCTGCGTGGCGTTTATCACGCCTAGGTTGTGAAGCCGGTAAATGCTCGTTTGCTTCGACAACCCGGTAAAAAGCATCAATCGTGCGACGGAGACGCGAACGTCGCTGACGTCATTCATGAGCCGCTTGACCGTCGCAATGGGCGCGAGGAATTCGGCCGCGAAGGCGTTCGCAAACCGCTCGCTGGGGCTTTTAGCCGAGAAATCCACGTCGCAAGCGATTTGCTTGCCATCCGCGGCCAGTACATGCCCGAGCTCATGCGCGAGTGTGAAAAGAGCTCGCTGGCGTCCTTGTCGAGTGTTGACGATGACGATTGGCAGCTCCGAGCCGACGATCGCCCCACCGATGACAGCGTCGTCGAACTCTTCGACGATTACATCAACCCCCAAAACCTGTTCTATGTACAGGGCTGTTTTGACGAAGTCGTCTGGTCGAGGATCATCCGTCGCCGCGGATTCCAGGGCCCAGCTCGCAAGAGCGCGGGCAGAGCCTAGCCAGTCAGAAAGATCCGCTACGGGCTTTGCTGACCAGTCCCAAATCGCGACGACGTCGCGCGACTCTGGTGACAAGAGCGACGCCACTTCCGCCACGCCTTGAAGCCGACGAAGTAAAGCACTTTCCCCCGCGTGGGTTGCTTCCGTTGTCCGGGCCGCGATGGAGACTCGACCCACAAGCGAGTCAGGTTCCAGCAAAGCCAGCGGCGAAATACCGAGAACATCCGCTAGAGCAACAAGCTCGGAAGCTTTCACTGACCGTTCGCCCGACTCGATGAGCGACATGGAGCTTGGGGAGAGGCCGACGGCGGCTGCTAGATCTTTGGCCAGCATGCCCGAGGCTTCTCGAGCAGCACGAATCGCTGTGGGGATACGAGCGTCCATGCTGACCACTGTACCCCGAGCTGTTTCGATTATCGAAAGTGACGCACTCGGGATTGACGCCGTCGTCGGCGAGGCTCAAGATCAACGAATTGACTCGTCTGTGCGACAAATAACACGGGAGAGCAAGACAGCGCCGTGGCGTATAGGCCAGTGAGGTCTGCGCGAACACTACGTTTGAGTGCCGTCGCCGGCCGAGAGAATCAGGCTGCGGTTTCCACCGCGAAAACAACAGCTCTCCCGGAGGACAACGCCTCTGCAATCACTGAAGTCAGTTGCTCCGTAGTCGCCCCATGCGTTCCGATCAGTCCAGAGGCAACGAGCCCCGCAAATGGACCGTTAGACAACGATCGGTTCTTGAGGGCTTCATCTTCTACTCGAGGCGCACCGCCACCACCGCGCATCGACCTCATGACTTCGCCTACAAACTCTGTGGCTACATATGAGCCCGAGATGAGCCGAATCGTATCCACATCAAACGGAGCATTCCGCCGACAAAACTTGAAATAGGTGACAGGCTCGGCCAGTCGGTACGCATCGATGTCGTCCGGATCGACGATGACACCACGCTGATGCGTTTCGATCGCTTCGAGTCTCTCGACTTCGGCGGCGAACTGTGCGTCAGGGTAATAGATTCACTTCGTGTCTCTGCGGCTCATCATCTTGTACTGGACCAGCACGTATGACTTTGTTACGTGACTGTAGTAGATGAGGTCGGCGCCAGTCGTTCGCTCGATTGCAGTCTTATTTGCATTCACCACCGTCAGCTCCCTGTCGCCATTCGAGAACTTCACCGCCGCCACATGGACAGTCTCTTCGGACGCCCAATCGAGAAAGTTCCGGGCATCGGCGTTGATCACCTGATCTTCAAGTTGATGCGAGTCGGCCAGACGATCCAGAAAGGGGGCTTCCGACGGTTCGTGCGACATGAGTCGCAGCTTGCTCCGTTCCTCACCAACGCCAAAAATGTCCATAGCGAGTAGTACCGCGTCTCGCTCTTGCAGGAGCACATTCGACGCAGCGGCGGATGGAGGCGCAAAATCCCTCAGCGACTCGGCTATCACGCGGAGTCGAGTGGATTCGTCACCGCTCGCGGCGACAATGGCCGCCCAAGCCGCGGCGGACGTCGCGGGCGGAAGTAACCGCCCGTACTGCTCGCCTTCCTCGAGTATTTGCTGTTGGCCTCGATTCAGTGTCAGTTTGCGGTGGACATCGGTGACGTCGATTGGTGCTGCCAACGTGATCAGCGGGTCGAAAGCCCAACGGCTCTGAACCGTCGTGGCACGGCCAGCCTGGCGAATCACGCCCGCTCAAATGATGAATGTGCCTTCGTGAGGTGTTGCGCCGAAATCCGAATACCGAATGTCATCGCTGTTCGCCAACACAACGCACAAGCGCCCGCCCGTGAGGCCCGGCACTTCATCGCGCCGGAGGGCGACGGTGAATCGCTTGCCGGCCATGGCGCGCCGATGAAAGCCGTCTACCTCGGTTTCGTCGGAAGCGCGATACATCACGAGATTCATTCGCTAACGATATTGCGACAGCTGTCTCATAGGGGCTCATGGTCGTGGATGCGAAGACCGCTAGTTAGCTCCAAGTGCGATCTCAACAACAATCGCGCCGAATGTAGCTTGGCAGCCATCGGTCGCGCTCGCTCTACTCACACCCGTCGTCGTGCCGCGCATGCTCGAATCATGATGACAAAAACGAACGATTCCGCCAGCACCCAACGACCGGCGACTGCTCGCGCCAAAAATGCTGAAGAGGGGCCTGGCGAAAACGTGCGGCGAAACGTGGAGGCCGCAAGGTACGTTTCTGGCCATCACGTAGGTTACGCGCGAGTATCGACCAACGACCAGAACCTCGACCGTCAGATAGATGCCCTTGGCGAAGCAGGCTGCGACAAGATCTTCAGCGATCAGGGAGCGTCAGGCAGTCACGAGTCCCGGCCGGGTCTCGATGCACTGCTTGAGTACCTGAGACCATCTGACGTCCTCGTCGTCCAGGCTCTCGACAGATTGGGCCGCACGACTCGCACACTTCTTGAACTCGTCGAAACCTTGCGACAACGCGGCATAGACCTTCGGATTCTCAACTTGGGCGTGGACACCCGCACGCCGGCAGGTCAGTTGGTCCTCACTGTTGTCGCGGGGATTGCCGAGATGGAACGGGCGCAACTACGAGAGAGAACCCTCGATGGCCTGTTCGCCGCGCGTCAGCGGGGCCGAGTTGGCGGAAGGCCGCCAAGGATGACCTTCGAGCAAGTCGCGGAGGCGCGCAGGCTGCGCGAAGACGGCAGATCGATAGCGGAGATAGCCCGCCTCTTTCGGGTAAGTGAGCGAACTGTGCGCCGCAACACCCCCTGAGTTAGAGCCCAACCAAACGTGGGATCCGCGGCGTTCAGGACGTATGCGCGTTGGTGAGCATATGACTGCTAGTCGCGGTGATTCGATTTACGTTCAAGCCGGCGAGGAGCCCGGCGAGATCGGTCGCCCCCGCGCTGCTCGCGACGATCACCTGGGTCGTTTCCGCAAGCGCCTCCAGGCTGACGTATAGCGCGCGAACGCTTGTCAGCTCTGCTTCCTGTTGTCGGGGTTCATCGAGTATCAGGAACCCGATTGGATGAGAGGAAGGCGACGCCTGGCTCGCCTCGGTGAGACCGACATAGAACGCCCACTTTGCTCGAATCGAGTCCGATGCGGACAAGCCGTGGTGAATATCAAATGTCAGCTCAAATCCGTCGTGTTCAGGGAGGAGAGTCTCCTCCCCGATCGTCACCTCATCCACGGGAAGGCTACGGAACCCGAATCGTTGGAGTTCTCGCTGAAACGCAGACTTGAATCGTGAAATGGCTTGTTGGTCCGCAAGGTCTGCATCGTTTCGCTGCAGCCGCGAGAGTTCGCTTCGCAGCGTAACGATCGCCTGAGCGCGTCGCTCAATTTCGGAAATGGTCGCCCTGGCCTGCGCCGCAGCTGTTTCCGAGGACGTAAGTAGGCGGGCGAGCTCGAGCCGCTCCGCTACTTGCGCCACGCTTGCCGCGTTCGACGGTCCGGATAGTTCGTCTTTTAGGGCCCGTACACGGTCCCTAAGCGAGGCGATTTCGGCCCGCAGAGATTCGGTGAGCGAGCGAGATGCTTCGACACGAGCCAACGCGTCCTGGACTAGGTGGGTGACAGCCTCTCGCTCACTATCGATCAAGGAAAGGTTCGAATCGACGTCCATCACGATCCCTGTAGCTACCTGTTGCTGGTCGAGACTTTGCGAGCACACCGGGCACGTGGCGTGCGAAAGGGAGACGGAGTCCAGATCGCTTCCCAGTTTCTCGAGTGTGCGCACGTCACGTAGCTGGACCTTTTCCGCTTCCAGGCCATCTCGATGGGTCGTCAGGGACTCCAACTCAGAGTTGACAGTAGAAAAGACTTCGTTCTCAGAGCGCAGACGAGCAGATTGAAGCGCGAGTGATTGTTCGGCGATCGCCAACTCGGCGCGCGCAGCGGTAGTCCGCTGTCCGGCCTGAGAAACCGGAATCGCGTTCAACAGATTTAGTTCGTTGCGCCAGACCTCGAACTGAGCATCGAGAGGGATCCACTCCTCACCTACCCGAAGCTGGATGGTGGCTTCCTGCCCTTCTAAGAGTTGCGTCCCAAGTCGCCAACCTCGCGCCGCGAGGTCGGCAGCGAGGCTATCCGAGCCGATCCGCCAACCTTCTTGAGCTTGAGACAGAGCGATCCTTACGCGCTCTATCTGCTTCAAACGTTCGAGCGACGCGAGGCCAAGCACCCACTCGGCCGCACGTCGGTACGCAGATCTAACACGGAAGTGCGTGGGGACTCGCGGAGCGAGACCTGCCCAACCATATTTCTGCTCGACGTAGAACAGCGGGAAAATAATCTCGAGATACAACTTGATCTCTTCCCCGTTGAAGCCAGGAACCTCAGGCAGCTCCCACCCCAGGAACGCCTCAAGTTGGCGGTGGAATCCGGCCTCGCGTGCCGCGCCGCCAGGCTGGCGTACGAAGTAATCCATGCGACTCGCTTCCGCGAGTCCAGCCTCGGTGTCGGCAGCCCAGGTTTGAACGAGATTGATTTCGTACTGCAGGCTCCGAGCAAACCTTCGGGTGCGAAGGTACTGCCGTTCATCGTTCGCCAAGGTCATAGTCACGCTTGACTCCACGACCGCTTCGCGCTGACCATCGAGGTCGATTACTGAGCTCATCGCTTCACCAAGGGGCGAGAGGTGCGAAGTGGATATGGCGCCTTCAAGACCGAGGCCGAAGAGAAGACTCTGCACAAGAGTTGATTTGCCCCATGAGTTCGGGGCGTCGATTACGTTTAGCTTCGGGGAAAATCGCGTAAAGAAGGATGCGTCATTGGTGGCCGTCCTGACGGATAGGGTCACGTCCACGATTCTCATCGCCATCAGTTACCGCCCCCGAGATTGCGCCACATTCCGCTCGCGGTGAACGGTCCGAGATTGATGACTGATTGCTGGTGGGGTCGAAGCGATCCCCCAGCGGCCGCGTACGCGTTCAGCACGTTCTTTCCTGCTTCCGTAAGTTGCTCCCGCCCGCTTTTTGCCTGTAGTAGCAGTCCTTCGACATGGGCGACCCTCAGAGTGTCGATCAGGCCAGGGACATACCCGCGAAGACGTTGAGCGTCTTCGGTCCCTGACCGGAACCAGACCGCCATAAACTTCTCGGCGTTCCGCTCGTCAGACATAGCCCACACGAGCGTATGAAGTTGCTCGATGGAAGCAGCGCCTGCTCGAGATGCCTGCAGCGACAGAAGCACCAGAAAGAGGCGCCATTGGTGTCGGAAGACACTCCTGAGGGGGAGAGGGACACGTCGCAAGAAGACCGGCTCGGTGGGAGGTTGAATCCCATCAGGCTCCGGGACCAGCAAATCTAATTCAGGCAACTTCGGCCGATTCGAACTGGAGGGGGCAGAGGATCCACCACGATGCAACGAAATGCTGCGCCAATAGAGTTACGAGATCCTGTCTCAGGCCCGGCACCCGTGACGTCAGCTTCTGTTCTAGGTCAAGCGTGATTTGTCTTACCACCACTACGGGCCGATCGTCCGTTTCAACTAGAGATCGCGCTAGTCCGTTCAGCACGATCTCTGCGCATATATTCACATCACGGTGAACTGACGGAACGTCGCGGGAAAGCCGCTCAAGTTCGTTTGCGCCCCTGAAGTAGTCCCGGAGGGTTGCATCCTTATAGTCGCTCAACGATTTTGGATTGGAGCGCAAGCGTGGGTCAGCGCTCAGCTTGTCAATCAAAGTCCGG
>Ga0193728_1000153_pt1 | contig 29966 bp, 27 predicted proteins | sample U1c1metaG_FD_143037 | JGI IMG/M metagenome (GOLD analysis project Ga0193728, IMG submission 143037) | Soil microbial communities from a riparian zone of the East river system, Colorado, United States - U1c1 | ecosystem: Environmental > Terrestrial > Soil > Riparian zone | place: USA: East River... | reverse complement strand
CTCGGCGCCTACGAGGACATCGTTCGGACCGTCCGCGGTGTGGGCTATCGCTTCGACCACCACGCGGATGTCGCGGTTCGGCACGCATCGACACCGAGCCCGGACTTCTTCTAGCGAGTCAGATGGCAATCGCCGCAGCAGACATCTTCATCGACGGGGCCCTGGTTCACACCCTACTGCGGCAGCAGCATCCAGATCTCGCGGAGCTGGATGTTCGGCTCGTTGCCAACGGGTGGGACAACAACCTCTACCGGCTCGGAAACGAACTGGCTATCCGGCTGCCTCGACGAAGGGTCGCTGTTCCACTCATTGAGCATGAACAGCGCTGGCTTCCCGAGATAGCCACCCGCGTGACGGTGGCCATCCCGACCCCTGTCAGGGTGGGGGTGCCGTGCAGCGAGTTTCCCTGGCCGTGGACGATCACGCCGTGGTTCGAGGGCACCATCGCCTCGGAGACAACCTTTGACCAGCACGAGACTCTGGCCGCCGAGCTCGCGCAATTCGTTCGCGAGCTGCACACTCCGGCGCCAGTGGATGCGCCGGAGAACCCCTTTCGCGGCGTTCCGCTCGCCGCACGCACGATCGCCATCGAGGATCGCCTCGCGTCGGGGCTTGTTCCGCACCCCGCGGAGGTGCAGGAGGCGTGGCGGAAGGCTCTGGATGCCCCGCCCTGGACCGCAGGGGCCGTCTGGCTGCACGGCGACCTGCACCCGGCCAACATCCTCACTCGCGACGGACGCCTGGAAGCCGTTCTCGACTTTGGCGACCTGACGTCAGGCGACCCCGCCGCCGATCTGGCCACCGCCTGGCTCACCTTCGATCCGGTGGGACGAGCGCGTTTCCGCGACGCCCTCGACTATGACAACGACACCTGGCTCAGGGCACGGGGATGGGCGCTCCTGCTCGCCGGCGCGTTTCTCGCGAACTCGACGGATAGCCCCGCAATGCTCGCCATCGGCACTCACGGCATCGAACAGGTTCTGCTCGACCAGGAGTGAATCGGGGACGCCCACGGCCATCCGAACTCGGCTCAGAACAGGAGTTTGAAAGCTCTCATGGTGATTGCGGTGACCTTCCTCATGGTTTGGTGATCAGCCGCGGCGCAGCCTGCTACCTCGGAAAACGAGCAGCAAGGCCAGTCCAGCCAGCAGTAACAGTGCGGCGGCCGCTGCCATCGGCGCGACATCGGCGGTTCCCGTGACCGGGAGGCTGCCAGAGGCTTCTGCGGTGATTGCGAACGGGACGATCGCCAGTGTGCCCGAGGTCTGGCCGGTGAAAACCAAGTGGTGTTCACCGCTGGCGAGTGCGGCAAGCCCGTTTACGCTGACCTGGATCGTTCCGTTGACGACGGGGAAGGTGCCAACGAACGTCGGGCTGGAGTACGTGTAAACGTCCACGAAGGCGTCGGTCGGGTCCTGCCACACGAAGCTCCCGCTTAGCGGCTTCGACGCGTCGACGGCCGCGAGGTTAGAGTTCACGCCACTTTCCGGCGTGAATTGTGCGAGGTCCGCAGCCACGTCAACGTGGTCGTCTGCGATGAGTTGATCCAGGTCCGAATCGCTGGCAGCGGGCGCCGGCGTCGGCGACTGCTGGGTCGGTTCAGTGCCAAAGGCGTAGGTCGCGCCATTGAATTTCAGATCCTTGACCCAGCCTGATCCCTTCGATGACGTTCCGATCTGGACTCCCCCCGAAACGATCTGGTAACTCACTATTTGAGCGAGATATTCATCGAGAGTGTTGCCCACCATGCTGCCCGGTTTCGCGTACTCGCCAACTCGATTGGTGTTTTTCCACCCCGCCGTTGCTGGGGTCGCGCCGGAATTCTCGGCCGTGATCGCCGTCAGATCCACAGTCGTCCACGCATCGGCGGAAGCGACAAGTGGGTCCCATTTGAGGGTCGTGTAGCACTCACCAGGGATGGCCGATCCGCCGACCCCCAGCGCTTGTGTACACGGAGAACTACCCGCAGGCCCGTAGAGGGCTTCATCGTTGGGTGTGAAGTACAACTCCACCGCGAATTGGACACTGGCACCCGAATAGCTGTAACTGGAGCCCGCAAGGAAGGAGTGGAGGTTCGTTTGGGTTGCGGCCAGATTGGGGCCAAACCCTAACAGCAATCGCGCCTGCTCCGTGGGGGTGTCAGCGCCGAGCTTGAGGTTCGCCTTCCCGTCGAAAGCATCCGTCGTAATAGTTGCGGTGCCACCTCCCGCGAGGTCCGTGTACCACGAACTGTTCGAGCCCGTCGGAGGCGTGCTGCCGATATCGGATGCGGACACAAAGTCGGTGCCGTTGTCGCCTGCGGCAATGGCTGCCGTGGTCCCCGCGAGACTGAACGCCGCGGTGCCGAGAGCGCCGGCGACAAGCATCGCCACGACCTTCGCGCGGACGGTTCTCTCGGTGGCTGCAGTCGACGTCGCGGTCCTACCGACCGGGGAGGTCGTATCACCGGGGGAGACCACCGTGCCGGAAGTTTTGTGTGTGAACATGAATCGGAAGAACCTTTCGTGGTGGAGCTACTGTGCGAGGGCGTCGCCGAAGTTCAGCGTCTAGAAGTCGACTGGCGGAGCTTTGGTGAGATTGAGCCAGGCGAGATACGTGTGGTCAGATGAGATCGCGCAGGTACACGTCATTCGGATGCGCTCTCCCGTCCAGGAGCCGACGTGAGTCTCCACATGAGGGACGGCACCGGTTTCCACGGCGCGGAATTTCTTGCTCTTGGTCTCTCCTTGCATCGCTGACCGTGGGGTCGATGACTCTGGGTCTCGCATTAACGCGCGATCCCTTCCTGGCTCGTGGTAGCCAACACGGGCCAATGTATGCCGAGAGATGGACGGGAACCGCCTCATTTAGGATTTCTCACCCCGATCCGGATTTGCATGCCCCACTCAGTCGCCGAAGGCCCCCCCAACGGGGTCAGCGGCCAGATCGTAGGCGCATGACCTTCGACGCGATGATCGCAATATCACCCCAAGGTCATCCCGATGATCGACGTTGGGACTAACCTCGTCTGCAAGGGTTGATATGACGAGATCTTTGAAGCGCTGCCCATCGGGTTGGGTGCACGACGAGGAACTCGCTGAATGACCGGTTGACGCAATCGGATTGTGTCGGGTCGTGGGGGCGCGGCTTTTAGGGTAGAAGATTGCGCCCCTCCGCCTTGGGGGATTTATCGTGCCAGGGTTCATCGTCGGGAGGCAGGCGTCGGCTTCCCCTGCCCGAAGTGATCGCACACGGTCTCCCGGCCGAAGACTCGCTCAAATTATTCAGGGTAGGTCGGTTCGGGGAGCTGGTCGCTTTTCCGGACGCGCGGAGGAGGCAGAACGGTGAACCACGATTCGGTCGCCCGGAGTCGTGACCTGGGGACAATGTCCTCGCGAGTGATGGTGGAGCACGAACGCCAGGGAGAAGGTCGATTTGAGCCACGATTAACTCCGAGGCCAAGGCTGCCCCGAGTCCTTATCAGGAATCTGAGGCTCGAGTCACGGCTCGATGAGCTCATCGCCGCGCGACCACTTGTGTGGATCCGCGCCGGGGCAGGGACCGGCAAGAGAACCGCCGTCGGCGCGTGGCTGCGCCACCGGGAGGGCGATCATATAAGCCGCTGGGTGAGATTGTCCGACCGGGCGGCCCAGAATCGAGAGGCCATTCCTTCCATTCTCGCCGCCGCTGTGGCCGCGAGCGCTGAGCGTATTTCGGAGCCAGTCCCATTTCCCAAGGTCGAAACGCTCGCACGTCAGCGAGCCTGGGCTATTGACCTCGTGCGCGAGCAGAAGAGGGAAACGATACTCGTCGTCGACCTCAACAATCAGTGGCTCACAGTCGACGAAATGGCGACACTGACCTTGTTCGCGGCGGAGTGCCCGCTCTTGCGCATAGTCCTGATTCAAGACGACGCTCTTCGCGCCGCGCCGACCCACGATGCCCCCGTTTCGGACATCGCCGCGGAAGATCTGCAGTTGGGATCTGATGACCTTCATCGTGAATTGCTCGAACATGGTCAACTCATCGATCGATACGGAGGCAGCCCCGCCGTGTTGTCCGCGTTCATCGCGCAAATGATTGGTCCGCCGACCCGGGATGCTGAACCGTCGCTGGAGTGGGCGCACGCCAAGGTGCTCGTCGAAACGGCGCAACTGTTGATGCCAGAGGAAGGGCTGACGGTGCTGTCTCTCCTGACCCTGATCCCCGAGATCAAAGAGGGCTACCTCTCGACATCGGTCGCAAGCCGACGCGTCGACCTCGAGCTCAAAGTGTTGTCTCAGCGAGGGCTCCTCGGACGTTCGTCGAAGCCCGAAGGGGAGTACGCCTATTCGCTCCCCGATCAGGTGCGGGAGATCGTGCGCTCGATGACGCTGCCCTATTACCTGGGGAATCGGGACCGACTTCATTACGCGGCGTGCGACTACCTCGTCGCTGACGGCGAACTGGACTCGGCCGTGCGTCAGCTTCAGCTGCTGGGCGACGTGGAGGCGGCGCTGGAGTTGTTTGCGACTCACTGGCGAACGTTTCTCCGGTTGCGGGGTCATCGCGCGGCTCAAGGTCTTGGTGCGGAGTTCTCGCTCACAGCTGTCATTTCGAATCTTGAGGCTTGTGCCGCGATCTGGCTTGTTCACTCGAACTCGCCGACCGGGGGCTTCGGTGGAGCCTACGCGGCGCGAATTCGCGCAGCGAGCGACGCGGAGATATCGGCGCTGAGTACCCGCGCCAGATTGACGTTCAGAACGGCATTGATTCTGAGCTCGCTCGAACGAGATGGCATCGAACTGGCGGAAGAGGTCGCGGCCGCGGCGTCTGCGGACATCGGAGCGATCCTCACGGAACCGGGTGTCGCGACCAGGGAACTGTATCTCGAATTTCTGCTGACCATCGGCGCGGTCTCGCTCGCCGGTGGGGCGCTCGGTCGCAGCGCTCAGCACTTCGAGGAGGCGTTGGCATTGGCAGGGTCGATGAGTGATTCACAATCCGCCTATCGCGCGCTTGCCGGCCTGGCACTAAGTCTGACGGCGAATGGTGAGCTCGGCGTTGGTCAGGGCTTGATCGAACGCGCGACTGAACTCGGCGAAGAGCTTGGGCTGAACTCGTCCTCGACTGCGGTCGAGCTGCTGTGGTGTCAGAGCTTGATCTGGATCCATCGGGATGTCTACGGGAAGCTCGCCTCAGCGTCTGCGGGCGCGCAAGAGAATTCAAACAATTCCCGGGCAAGGATTGCCAGTTTCCTCAAGGCGCAGTCACTGTTCAGAGCTGGGCACAACGCGATGGCAGCAGGCATCCTCCAAAAAGTGCTGGCATCTGTCCTCACCTCGCGGGCTCTACCGCTGTTTCGGCAATACGCGGTGTGCCTTCTCGCCGACATCTTCGTCGCCTCCCAGCAGCCGGGCGCCGCACTGGAGCTGCTCGATCGCGAATCTTCGAACCGTGACCACGCACCGTGCATTGCCTCCGTGCGCGGACTTGCATACATTGCCAAGGGAGATCCTCGTGCCGCTGTCGCGGAGACCGAGGCTTGCTTCCACCTCGGCCATCAGCACGCAGGCTGCTCCCTCATTTACGTCTATGTCACGAGGGCCGCGGCCTTCGAGGCGTTGAATCTCCCGATGTCCGCGGAAGACGCAATCGAAAGAGCACTCGGAATCGCTTCCAATTCCGGCATGCGATTGGATGTTGAGATCCTCGCGGGCAGGCAACTCGCCGACGTGCACCGGCGTGTGCGAGACAAGGCACCCCAACTCGACACAGGTTCATTGTTCACCGGCCACTCCGAGGCGGTCCGACTCCATGAACGATCCAGGCTACAAACAGAGCTAACCGGCAAGGAGCGCGATGTGTTGAATCACCTCATTGGACCTGGCTCGCTCGCCGAAATTGCCGCAGGGCTCTTCATCAGCAAGAACACTCTCAAGACGCATATTCGGAATATCTACACAAAACTCGAAGTGACATCGAGGGCCGAGGCTGTGGACATCGCCATGACCTGGGGCGATACCGTCGGTCTTTCGCCACGCGACTAGGGAACCTTCAAAAGTGTGGGCAGCCACGCTCTCGGGAGGCGGTAGCGAAAATCGGCCAGCATCTCGTTGGCAGTTGGAGATCCACTCGACACCGTTGGACAGCGCCCCGTTCACCTCAGCAATGGAGCCCACACGAGCGCCGCGTACCCATAACTGACGGACCTACAGGTGTCTCCCTCAATTGAAGTGTCGATGATCGGGCGGTGATCGAGTACGCGCAGACCTCACACATAGCAAACTCGCAGAAAAATAACGTTTAGGTAACTAGCGCTCCGTTACCTCACCGTTATATATTCATTTCAGCGGAAGTTGTTTGCTGTGGCAACATCTGCGGAATGTGATTGCAGGACACTCTTGGTGCAAGGGAGAGGGTCGGTTTCTAGCCTCTGAAACCGGCCCTCAATCCTTTTAAGGCGCTGCTCCTAGTCCACCGCTGGCTGCTCACCTCGGGTCGAGTAGCCGCGTGCCGTAGGCACCGGCGTTATCGAGACCGCCCTGCGAGCTATCTCCTCGGCCGGTCTCGATAACGCCGCCTTCGACGGCTACTCGACCGGAGGAAGGGACGGACTCTCGGCGCTCAATAGAGTTAGTGCGTGAGCGAGAGAAGCAGCGCCGCAGTGAGCGCGTGGGAGTCACTGTTTCGGGCGCAAGTCACAGTCCTGCGACAGCTCGGCCGGGAGTTTCCCTCCGGCGAGATCTCGTTCAACGAGTACGACGTGCTGTTCAATCTCTCACGCCAGGACGGCAGGCGACTGCGTGTCCGGGACCTAAGCCGACACCTTCTGCTCACGCAGCCGTCAGTCAGCAGGATGGTCGACCGACTGGTCGCCAAAGGCTTCGTGACCAAGGAGAGCGACCCGGTGGACGGTCGCGGTACGTTCGTGTGCCTGACCGATGACGGCTATGCCCTCTACCGCAGGGTCGCGGTCACTCACGCCAGGTCGATCGAACGACACCTCGGTTCCGCTCTGAGCGCCGAGGAACTGGGTGCACTCCAGGCGCTCACGGAGCGGATCCGAACCAGCGTCGCCGAGACGGACGACTAGCCGAAACCCGGTCGACTACCCGAAACTCTGCGACCAGCGTCTACGCGCGCCGAAAATTGCGACCACGGTTTTCGGCATGCCGGTGATCGACTGCACCACGTCTCGCACGGAGTGCGGTCGGCCGGACTTGCTCGCGTACAGGTACTTGCGGCCCTCGGGACCCAACTCGAGCAGTGCGAGCGCCCGGCGCATCTGTTCCGTAGGCTCCGGGAGCATCAGTCGCCACTGGGCATATCCCACCGAAGGCAGCGTGAAATCACACGGTGTCTCGCCCAGCGCGATGATCAGTCGATTCATCTCCGCGCATCCGCCCATTTTTCGAATCAGGTCGACGGCGGCCGCGCGATCGTGGTCGCTGAGCACCCGGGAAAACTGCGCTACAAAATACTCGAAGTTGCTTCGGGCACGGGTCGACCGGCCATCGAGTCCGTCATGGCTGGCAAGGATCGCGGAGTTGATCCGTCCGAGCGCGCGAACGATATGACCGCGAAGAGGCACCTCCTTGTGCCTCTCCCAGACCAGGTCGAACGTCTCCTCCGGATCCGCGAAGAATCCGGGGATGACCGGGTATACGGTGAGCCCGGCAAGTTCGTCCGGATGTGCCAGCGTGAGCCGGGCTGCGGGCAAGATCCGCAGTCGTCTGGGTGGCCGAACCTCGCGCCAGCCCAGATCCATGAGCGCCGACCGCAGGTGGCGAAAGGATGCGGGATCGACGACGATTGCGGCGCTGCGAGAAACATGTGGGGTCAACAGCCCGTTGGCGTTGAGCACCGGCCCGCCGCCCAGCATCGCGCGGATATGCAGGTCGCGACACAACTCGATCACATCGATCGCAATGAGATCTTTGCTCTCACGGATCAGGGCATCCCGTGCCTTCGAGGATGTCGGATCAGGGGTGGTCATGATCGCTCCACGGCTCCCAGCGTAGCCATGTGCCTCGAGATCGGGTGCCTCCCCTGCTGCCCATCAGGCCGGCGGGCGTCCGCCGATTACGCCGACCGCTCGGGCTGCGAGCGCGGCCCCTGCCTCGGCGGCCGCACGCGCGTCGCGCGACCCGATCCACTCGGCGAGGAACCCTGCGCAGAACGCGTCCCCCGCTCCCGTCGGGTCGACGGTCTTCGTCTGCACGACATCCACCATGATCGGGTCGTTCCGACTCGCCACGATGACCCCCGCGGATCCGAGCGTCAGCGCCACAACCGGGAAACTCTTGGCGAGCTTCTCCGCAATCGACTCCGGGTCATCGAGCCCGGTGAGAGCTCTGCCCTCGTCGAGGCTCGGGAACAACAGGTCCGCTCCCGCGATCGCGGCAAGGAAGCGTTTGGCCCCAAAATCCTCCATGAAGCCGGCGGATCCGGCATCCACGGAGACATGCACACCGCGCGACTTTGCCCGCTTGATCAGCCGCGTGAATCCGACGGTCTCGCTCTTGCCGAACAGGCTGTAGCCGGTGAAGTGCAGTGCGGATGCGCCGTCGAGGATCGCGTCTGACACTGAATCCGGGTCGAGTGCCGCGTTCGCTCCGCGCTCGGTCAGCATGCTGCGTTGGTCGCCCTCGACGAGGATGACGATGGTGCCGGTCGGTAGTACGTGATCTCCTGCGAGCATCGCCCGAACGCCGGCCTCGCGCAGCACTCGCGTGTGCCTCTCGAGATCGAGCACACCGACTCGTCCGACGAAGTCGACCGACGGCCCGAGGGTCGCGAGCCACGTCGCCATGTTCGCGGCCGATCCTCCACCACGACGTTCGATCGTGGCTGGTGTGTCGGTGTCCTGCCGGATGGCGCCACTCGGCGTCGCGATGACGTCATCAATCACATCGCCGAAGACGACGACCCGCACCGCCCCGTCAGGCATTGAGTCGTGACCACTCGGTCGCAATTTTCCCCGCCACACGCACATTATTGCGCGCGAGAGCTAAATTTACCTCAAGGCTTCGCCCGCCGGACGCGGTCACGATGTAGCTCAAGAGGAACGGCGTCACCGCCTTACCGCGCACACCCGCCTCATCTGCTGCGGTAAGCGCCTCCTCAAGCACCCGATCGTGCTCGTCCGGATCCCACTGCTGATCCCGGGGGACGGCGTTCGCGACCACAATCCCCTGGCCGTGACCGAGGGCATCCTGCGCCCGCATGACCTGTGCAACCTCAAGCGCGGTCTCGACGGACCAGTCGAGCAGATGAGAAGACTCGGTGAGCCAGAAACTCGGAAATACCTTCGTGCCGAACCCGATCACAGGAACGCTGAGTGACTCCAGGCGCTCGAGCGTCGCGCTAATGTCGAGCACCGACTTCACGCCCGCGCTCACCACCGTGATCGGCGTTACTGCCAGGGTCGACAGGTCGGCCGATTCGTCGAACGTGCTGGATGCGCCGCGGTGCACGCCGCCCAGTCCGCCGGTTGCAAAGACCCGGATGCCCGCCATGGCGGCGAGGTGCGCCGTCGCCGCGACAGTGGTCGCCCCACTTCCACCGCGCGCCGCAAGGATGGGCAGGTCGCGGACGCTCGCCTTCGCGAGCTCCTCCTCGGCGATGCGATGGACCCCCTCGTCATCGAGCCCGATCTGTGGCACGCCGTCCAGTACCGCGATGGTCGCGGGAGTGACCCCGGCATCCCGCAGTATCTCTTCGAATTCGACGGCGGCAGCGTAGTTGCGCGGTCGCGGCAGACCGTGGCTGATGATGGTGGATTCGAGGGCGACGACGGGACGATTGTCCGCGAGCGCGGAGGCAACCGCGGCGGAGACAGATACGTGTGTACTCATGCTGCGCCTAACTTACCCGTCAATAAAGACGGACAGGTTTCGACCTACTTGAGCAGCCGGGAAAGGACTCGGTCGGCGAGCGGCTTGCCGCCGGTCTGGCAGGTTGGGCAGTACTGCAGGGTGGAGTCGGCGAAGATGACCTGGCGCACCGTATCGCCACAGACCGGGCAGGGCAGTCCGGTGCGACCGTGCACGCGCATCCCGGATTTCTTCTCCGCCTTCAGCTCCGAGGCGGCCAGCCCGTCGGCGCGTGCAATGGCGTCGCGGAGGGTCGACCGCATCGCCGCGTAGAGGCGGGCGACATCATCCGGCGGCATCGAGGCGGGCTTGAACGGAGACATCTTCGCGACGTGCAGTATCTCGTCCGAGTAGGCGTTCCCGATTCCGGCAATCACGGACTGGTTGCGCAGAACGCCCTTGATTTGGGCGCGACCGGCGCTCGCGAGGATGGCCGCGAATCTCTCTTCCGTGAATGACTCGTCGAGCGGCTCGGGACCGAGTCGGGCGATCCCGGGCACGTCGAGAGGATCCCTGACCAGGTAGATTGCCAGGCTCTTTTTCGTGCCGGCCTCGGTCACGTCGAATCCGGAGCCGTCGTCGAGGATGAGACGTGCCGTGAGCGGTCCTCGGCCGAGTGCCTTCGACGGCTTCGGTGCGTCCTCGCGCCAGCGGATCCAGCCCGCGCGGGCGAGATGCATGATCAGGTGCACATCGCCGACGGCCAGGTCGAGAAACTTGCCGTGCCGGGCGATGTTCTCGACGCGGCGGCCCTCGAGGGTATCCACGGAGATCTCGAAAGTCTTGAGGGCCGAGAACGAGACGATGTCGAGCCGCTTGATTTCCCGTCCACTCAGGCGCGATCCCAGATCCGCGACGAGCGCAGTCACCTCGGGAAGTTCCGGCATGGGATCAGTATCTCGCGAAGATCTGGATCGCTGTCGGATCGGGCCGGTACCGTGATCGCATGAGCGTGCTCGAGTTAACCAAGGAGGAGGCTCGTCGCATCGCCGTTCGCGCGGCCCTTCTGGATGAAGCTCGACCCGATGACGTGCTCAGTATGGTTCGTGGGATCGCGATGCTCCGGGTGGAACTCACGACAACGGTCGCGCCCGCGGCCGACCATATCGCGTGGTCGCGCCTGGGCTCGTCCTACCGACCCACGGACACGACGCGCGCCCTGAGCCTCGGCCTGCTCTTCGAACGTGGCTGGATGCTTCGGCCGATGTCAGATCTCGGGCTTTACCTTGCGGGCATGCGTACGTGGGCGGACCGTGCGAATGCCCGCGGCTGGATGGATGCCAACGCCGACTTCGCCCAGGGTATCCTCGATCGGATCGCCGACCTGGGCCCGCAGACCTCGCGGGAGATCCCCGATGAGTCGTTTGTGCCCTGGCCGTCGACCGGCTGGAACAACAATCGCAGTGTGACGCAGATGCTCGAGTGCCTGCACATGACCGGCGAGCTCGCCGTTGTCGGCCGCGCGGGGCGCCTGCGCGTCTGGGATCTCGCCGATCGCGTGTATCCACAGGTTGCCGAGGTGCGGGCTGACGAGGCCCGGCGCATTCGAAGTCAGCGCCTGCTCACCGCCTGCGGGATCATGCGCGACAGCATCGCCGTCTCGCCCGGCGAACTACACGGCGTCGTGCCGGTTGGAGAGCCCGCCACGATCGCGGGCGTGCCCGGACGATGGCGCGTCGACCCGGATCAGCTGGGGCTACCGTTCGAGGGGCGCACGACCATCCTTTCGCCGTTCGACCGGCTCATGACCGACCCGCAGCGCGTCGCGAAGCTGTTCGAATTCGACTACACCCTTGAGATGTACAAGCCGGCACGAACCCGCATCTGGGGGCAGTTCGCGTTGCCCATCCTGCACGGCGACAGGTTGATTGGAAAGATCGACGCACGCTCCGACCGCGACTCCGGGCTCTTTATCGTGCACAGGATTCACGAGGATGAACCGTTTACCGCGGCAACGCGTACGGCGGTCAACAACGAGATCGAATCATTTGCCTCGTGGTTACACCTTGGGGTGAGTGGGCCCTGAGGTGTGCGGCGCCTACTGCACTACGACTTCTTCAGGACGGTGAGAAGGATGGCAGAGTCCTCGATAGCGTCGACGGTGTGCCGCTCACCCGGAATGATCATGAGGTCGCCGGGTGATCCATTCCATGTCACTTCCCCCACGCGAAGCAGTACTCGTCCAACGAGAACCTGAAGAGTCGCCTCGCCGGGATTGTCGTGCTCGCCCATGCTCTCGCCGGCCTTCAGTGCGATGAGGGTCTGACGCAGCTGGTGCTCGTGACCGCCGAACACGGTGCTCGCGCTTCTGCCGCTCGAGGCGAGGCGCGCTCGCTCGAGTTCGTGCCGGGCAAGTGCCGTCAGTGAGGTCTTCTGCATGGTTTCGTCCTCGTAACCGTGGTTTGACGTTAGCCGATGACGGACTCGGCGTCGAGGACGAGCTGATCGATCAGATTCACCGTGCGCTAGGCGGCGGCCTCGTCATCGACTGCGCGGGCTTCCGCCACGAGCCGTCCCCGTTCGGATTCCGGGAACCGCTCGAGCATGCGCCGCAGTTCGTCCGCGTCGACGTTCGCTCCGAAGGCCTCGCTCCCGGGCTCGAGGCGAATCCCCTCGCGAAGTGCGCCCGCGTTGACGGGATCGAATCCGAGGTCATCAACGAACGACGAGACGGCTTCGACATCCCCCGTTCGATCGCCCGCAAACGCGACTGCCTTGCGATCCGGGCTGTCGGCGGGACGTGCTCCCTCATCCAGGTCGTGGTACCCCATGTGGTTGAAGGCTTTGACGACGTGCGATGCCTCGAGATAGTCCTGCACGAGCTCGCTCGACGACGTGCGAAGGTCGGCGAGGTCTTCCCGGATCCCATCGATCTCCCACCAGTAGTTCGTCGCGTCGATGACGAGCTTGCCGCGGAGCTCCGCCGCGGGGATCGTGAGGTATTTCCCCAGTGGCAGGGCCAGGAGAACAATGTCGGATCGGGCCGCCACATCCGCGGCGGTGGTCGCGACCGCGCCGGGCGCCAGCACCTCAACGGTCAAAGCGATTTTCGAGGGGCCTCCCGAACCCGCGATGAGTACGCGGTAGCCGGCGGCGAGGGCGAGTCGTGCGAGCACGGTTCCAACCTTGCCCGCACCGAGGATGCCGAGGACGAGCGGCGTCTTAGGCATTCGCCGGCTCCTTCGCGAGCAGTTCGATCACGCGCGGGCGCACCTCGGTGCCGAGCAGCTCAATCGTCTTCGCCCGCGACTGCACCGGCAGCCCGCTGATGTCGTACTTGAGGTCGAATCGACTCAGGTGGAGGGCGCGAGCGACGCCGGCGATCTTCTGTGCAACCGTCTCGGGCGAACCGACGAAGAGCGCACCCGTGGAGAGCTCCGCGTCATAGCGCTGCCGTGTCGGCGCGTAGAAGCCACGCTCTTTGCCCAGGGTCTCAACGACCGGCTTCCAGTAGGTCCACCACATGTCGGCGGCCTCTTCGTCGGTGTCCGCGATGAGGCCGAGCGAGTGCTGGCCGACCGGCTGAACGGGCTGCCCGAATTGCTCGAGCGCCCGAAAATATAGGTCGACGTGACCCGCGAACCGCTCGGGCTGGCCGCCGATGATCGCCAGCATGAGCGGGAGGCCGTATCGCGCCGCGCGGATGACCGAGTTGGGGCTTCCACCAACGCCAATCCAGGTGGGGATGCCTCCCTCCCGCATCCGTGGATGCAGCGTCTGCTCGACGAGTGGCGCGCGGGTTGACCCGGACCACGTCACGGGCTGCTCGCGCTGCAGCTTCATGAAGAGTTCCAGCTTCTCCTCGAACAACTCCTCGTAGTCCGCGAGGTTGTAGCCGAACAGGGGGAATGACTCGGTGGCGGATGCGCGACCGAGCACCATCTGGGCACGGCCATTGGACACCGCATCCAGGGTCGAGAACTCGTGGTAGAGCCGCACCGGATCGTTGGTGCTGAGGACTGTCACGGACGTGCCGAGCTTGATGCGCTCGGTGGCCGTCGCGATTGCCGCGAGCAGAACGGGCGTTGCGGAGTCGACGAACCCCTCACGGTAGTGTTCACCCACGCTAAATACGTCCAGCCCGACCGACTCGGCAAGCTTCGACTCCCGCACGAGTAGGCGTAGGGTTTCCGCGTCAGTAAGGACGCGGCCGCCGTCAGTTGGCACATCTCCGAACGAGTTGAGCCCAAGTTCGAATGTTTCGACACTCACAAGCTGCTCCTAAAACTTATTGACATGTCAATAATGCTCTCATATGATTGACATGTCAACTTAAGGGAGGTCACAATGCCACGTTCAACGGGCCTTCGCCGATCACCAACGTCTGGTGACCTTGCCTCGTGGAGAGCCTTCATCGAGATATCCGAACGGATGCGCGGAGCCATCGGCTCTCGACTTCAATCCGATTCCGGGCTCTCGAGCGGGGATTACGCGGTACTGCTCAGCCTTTCGGAGGCGAAAGATAACCGCGTACGCTCCTCCGAACTCGCGGCGACGATCGGGTGGGAACGCAGCCGGCTCTCGCACCATCTCGGGCGGATGGAACAGCGTGGCCTCATCAGCCGCGACAACTGCCTGACCGACAGCCGCGGAGCCGAAGTGGTTCTCACGGCGGAGGGCGCTGCTGCTTTTCGCCGGGCATCCGGGCCGCACCTGCACGCGATCCAGGAGCTCTTCGTGAGCGCCTTGACCGCCGAACAGCTCGCGTCTGTCGCCGAGATATCCGGTGCTCTGTCCTCACACCTCAAATTGAGCTCGTCGACCTCGGCCTGAAGTTGTAACCGCTCGACGTGGTTACTACCTGTCGATCGGCCTCGGGTTCACTCGTCAACTTCATGGAACGCCGTCCGGGCGAGCGCCATGAAGGAGGAGTCACCGTGACTACCAGCACGCACATCACCGGGATCCGCACCGTCAGCATCCCAGTCGAGAGCCAGGACGCCGCCCTGCGTTTCTACGTCGACAGCCTCGGGTTCACCCTGCTACGCGATGCGCCCACGCCCAACGGTCGTTGGATCGAGCTAGCACCGGGGAACGACGGCATCATCCTGACTCTCGAGCCGGCCGCAGCCGACGTCACGCGCGGCGCCATCGGCATCCGCTTCACGACCGACGACATCGACGGCGCGCACACGTCGCTCAGGGAGCGCGGTATCGAAATCGACGAGATCCTTCGCTGGCCGGGCATCCCGACAATGTTTGCCTTTCGCGACCCCGACGGCAACGCGTACTCGATCACCGCGACGCAGTAGCCCTGGCGTCACCACGCCTGCAGCGTGACGCCTAACCACTCGGCGAGATCATCGATCTCTGCGCGCACCATCTCGTCCTCCTCGGCTTCGAACGGCAGGAGCTCGTGCACCGCTGTGACCACCAGCGCTTCGCGCTCCCGATTGACTTCTGCGTCGAGGAGCCCGACGAACCGGTCGCCCATCAGGATGGGATGCGCGAAGAATCCGTACTTGCGTTGTGCCTTTGGCTTGAATTGCTCGAGCACGTACTTAAAGTCGAAGAGTTCCTGAAGGCGCGGACGATCGAAGAGCATTCCGTCGTAGGGACTGAGGAACGCGACGCGGCCGCCCTCATCCTGATCGAGCGCCGTGATCGCCTCGGGATCGACGCGGTACTTCCAGGCGCTGCCCTCGATCACCGCGGGTTCGCCGGCCATGCCGACCCCCGACCACGGCGACTTCTGCTTGGCGATTCCAGCGGAGTGCAGTCGGCGTTCGCTCAGCATGCGCTGGGCATCGTCGAACTCGTACTCCGGGAGGTCTTGCGGATAGACGCGTTCCGCGAGATCCCAGCGTCGAGTCCGTCCCTCGCGTCCGACAACGGCGACTTCGCCCTGCTGTTGCAGGAAATCGAGCATGCGCACCGTTTGATTGGTCCCAAAGGCGCCATCCGAGGGTCGCGCCACCTCCGCGGTGTCGGGGATATCGCTCGCCAGGAGTGGCCCGTCGGCCCGCAGTCGAGCGAGGATCTCACCACGAAAACGCCTGTTTGCCTCGAGCCACTCCCGATTACTCTCCCGACGCGGCCAGCGCCGCATGGTGGGCAGCATCAGCGGCAACAGGCTCACCGGCCGGAAGGCGCCGTCGAACTCGAACAGCAGGCGATCCTGCTCGACGGCCTTTGAGAGTTGGATCGGATCGTAGGCTTCGCCGACCCTCGACCAGAGGATCGTGTGCTCGGCCGGAGCGATCGTGGCGGTCGGATCGATCTTGATGGCGCCAAGCTCCTCGGCCACCTGGACGACATCGCCCGGGCGGTCGGCGTCGAGCAACTGCGCCCGTACGACGATGCGGCGGGCCTGGTCGCGCGTGAGCTGGTGCGTCACGGTTCGAGATTACAGCGGAGGACAGCTCCCGGGGCCAGCGTTTTGTGCAGCTCGAGCAGCGGATCAGCCATTCCGACCCCGTCACGGCAAACCGTAGGCTCGACACATAGTTATGCTCCGCCAAACAAGACAGTTGGGATTCCGTGCAGCGACAGTGGACTCTTCGCACCACGACAAGCGAATACGTCGTAAGCCTCCTGCCCGATGACTCCGGTCTCGTGCTCGACCACTGGGGCGTCCCGGTTCCCGGCGGGCTACCGCCGTGGTCAGAACCCGACCGGCATCCGCAGTATCGGCTGCCCGCCGACGCCGCGCCGCTCGAATACGCGACAGCCGGCCAGCGCCACACGGGGTTCAGCGAACTGCTCATCGATCGCGGCGACTCGCTCACGGGTGCGGCCTGGCTGGCCGAAACCGCGGGCATCCTGTTCGACCAGCAGGCGTCATCCCTTTCTGTTCCCTTTCGCGACGAGACCGGAACGCTGCGGCTGACCCTGCACACGACCACATCCCAGGCGACGGATGTGGTGCGGCGATGGATCACGCTCGAGAACCTCGGTGAAGGCACCATCGAACTGCCCCGAGCCTTCAGTGCGGGCTGGTCGCTTCCCGTTGGCCAGCGGAGTCGCGTGCACTATCTGGCCGGAGCATGGGCGCAGGAGTTCCAACCGCAACACCTCGACCTCACGTTCGGCACTTTTAGTATCGGGAGTCGCCAGGGAGTAACGAGCCTCGCTTTCAGCCCGGTCGTCTCCGTCGAATCGTCGATCGGCGGCCGAGAGGCTGAGGGCTACGGTGTCGCTCTCGAGTGGAGCGGCTCGTGGCGGCTGCAGGTTGAATCATCCATCGTGGGCGACCGGATGCGAGTGTCGTGCGGTATCGATGACGACACCACCACCGTGGTTCTCCTGCCGGGCGAGCGGTTCGAAAGCCCAGCCTCTCTCGGCGTGTGGAGCGCATTCGGGGTCGAAGGCGTGACGCAGTCGTGGCAGCACTACCAACGCAACGCGCTCGCGCGCTCGCTGGATGCTGCGAAGCGGCCGGTCGTCTACAACTCCTGGATGGCGACGGAGTTTGAGGTTCGCTTTGACCACCAGCTGCAGCTCGCGCGCCGTGCCAAACGACTCGGGGTCGAAACCTTCGTGGTGGACGACGGCTGGTTCCTGGGACGGACGAGCGATCATGCCGGCCTCGGCGACTGGATGCCGGATCCCGCCAAGTTCCCTAACGGCATTCGCGAACTGGCCGACGCGGTTCTCGCCGAGGGTATGCGATTCGGCATCTGGATCGAGCCCGAGGCCGTCAACCCCGACAGTGACCTCTATCGCGCGCATCCGGACTGGGTCTACCGCGCGGGAGATCGACCCCTGGTGTTCGTCCGCAACCAGCTGGTTCTCGACCTTGGCCGCGGTGAGGTTCGCGACTGGGTCATGGAGACGCTCCGCACACTGCTTCACTCCGCTCCGATCAGCTATCTCAAATGGGACATGAATCGTCCCGTCAGCGACGGCGGTCGGCCGGGTGACATCCACGGACGGCAGTGGAGCCTGCAGCACACCCGCAACTACTACGAAATTCTGCGCATGCTGCGCGACGAATTTCCGCAGGTGACGCTCGAGGCCTGTGCGGCGGGAGGGGGGCGGATCGACAATGCCGTCCTTGCGCTCGCCGACGTGGTCTGGCCCAGCGACGCGACCGGGCCGCGCGACCGACTGGCAATCCAACACGGCTACCTGTCCGCCTATCCCGCGTACGCGATGAGTTCATGGGTGACCGATGAAGACGGGATGCGTGACCGGGGTGCGGTGAGCTTCGAGTTCCGTTTCGTCGTGGCGATGGCGGGAGTGCTCGGAATTGGCGCCAACCTGCTCGACTGGAACGACGAGCAGGTTGAGCGCGCGGCGGAACTCGTCGAGCTGTACAAGTCGATCCGGCATATCGTGCACCAGGGACGCTCGATCCGGCACGGGTCCACCGATGAACTGACCTATTTTCTCGAATACGCGACGGATGACCCCAGCGATCCAGTGTGTGTTCTCGTCTATGACCGCGACCGCGACCGCACCTTCGACCGCGAGCGGGTGCGCGTGCGCCCCACCCAGCTCGACGACTCGCGACGCTATCGCGTGCGCGGCACCGATGTCGAGGTATCCGCAGCCGAGGCGCGAAGCGTTGGTGTCGTCGTTCCGTTTGCCCTTGCCGCAGACGCAGACGTGATGATCTTCGATCCGATTTCCTGACCCGTGTCGGTCTACACGGTCGCGGGGGGCGGATCGACGGCAACCATCGACCCCGTGCGCGGCGGCAAGATTCTCTCGCTGCGCGGACCTGACGGCCGGGAGTGGCTCGCGCAACCCGCCGACCCTTCCCGCGAGCCTGACCGCGGCGACGCGATCTTCACCTCAAGCGACCCCGCAGGATGGGATGAGTGCGCACCCTCGATTGACGAGTGCGAAATCGACGGCCGTGGCGTACCCGATCATGGCGACCTCTGGACTTCCGAGTGGGCAACCGTGTCGGCTGAACCAGATTCGCTCGAACTTTCGGTAGCCGGCCGCTCACTCGACTACCGTCTGGTTCGGCGCATCACCGCAACGGACGTTGGCCTGCGGCTGGACTACTCTGCGTCCACGGCGGGAGTCGCAACGCCATTCCTCTGGGCGGCACATCCGCAGTTTGTGAGTCCACCGGGAAGCGTCCTCGAGCTTCCCGTGGCTGTGACACACGTCATCGATGTGATCGATCCCAGTCAGCCGGTGCTGCCGTGGTCGGCCGAACTTGCGACCGTCGACACTCTGCCGGACGGCGGATGCCGCAAGCTCTACGTCGATCCCGTCAGGCACGCTGACACGGCGACCCTTCGGCATCCCGATGGAGCAACGCTCACCATGAGCTGGCGGAACTGCCCGTACCTCGGCCTCTGGTTCGACAACCGTGCCTACTCGAGAGAGCCGGTCGTGGCGATCGAGCCATCACTCGGATTTCGGGATTCGCTGTCCTGGGCAGTCGAGCACGGTGATGCTCCCATCCTCGCCCCAGGACGCCCGCTGCACTGGTCCCTCCAGGTCGCGATCAGCTTCCCTACTTGACCGATCCGAGGGCAAGGCCACCGACGAAGCTCTTCTGGAAGATGAAGAACACGATCGCCGAAGGAATCGCCGCGATTACCGTCCCCGCCGCGACCACGGACCACGACGAAACGTATTCGCCCTGCAACGACAGCACAGCCGCAGTCGTCGGCAGCTTGGACGACGTCTGGATCAGGGTGATCGACCACAGCAGGTCGTTGAAGATCCAGGTGAATGCCAGCGCGCCCAGCGCGCCGAGTGCCGGCCGGGTCAGCGGAAGGATGACCTGCAGGAAGATCCTGACCGGGCTGGCGCCGTCGATCGATGCGGCATCCTGCAGCTCCGTCGGAATCGACCGCATGAACCCGTAGAGCACGAAGGTGTAGAAGCCCAGGCCGAATGCGGTTTGCACGGCAATCAGGGCACCAAGTGTGTCGAAGATGCCCAGATCCTGAGTTATGCGCGCCACCGGAATGAGGATGGTCTGCACCGGCAAGAGGTTTCCCGCCAGCATGATCAGGAGGATCGTGCGACGAAACGGAAGCCGGTACCGGCTGAGGGCAAACGCAGCAGCCGCCGCAAGCAGCAGCGAAAGAAAGACCGTGGGAATCGTGACAATCATGCTGTTCGTCAGCGCCTGTGCAAACCCGCCCAGCCGCCAGGCCTGGGTAAAGGTCGCAAAGGTGAAGCTGTGCGGCAGGCTCGAGATGCCATTGAGTGCGATGTCGTTGAAACTGCGAAACGAGGTGATCAACACCAGGAGGATTGGCGCGAACCAGAGCAGCGAGATGGCGCTCGAACCGACGTGGAAGCCCACGGTTACGAGCGCCCTGCGGCGACTCTTTCTCTTCAACCGCCGCGGGCGCGCCACGCCTGCCGCCTGGGAAATGCTCGTTGCGGTCATGATTCCTTGTCCTCAGAGAGCGCACGCACCAGGTAAGTGATGATGACGCCGATCGCCAGCACAAAGATGACCACGGCGATCGCGGAGGCGTAGCCGAGCTGCCGCCCCTGGAATGCCGTCGAGTACATGTAGGTGCTGAGAAGCTGCGTCGAGTTGAAGGGGCCGCCCGCAGTCATCGCCCAGACGATGTCGAACGAACGCAGCGAGTCGATCACGAGAACGGACAGGATGACCAGGTTGACGCTGCGCAGCTGCGGGAAGGTGATGTAGCGAAACCTCTGCCAGCGGGAGCACCCATCCATCCGGGCTGCCTCCGCGATCGCGGGGTCGAGCGCTTTGAGGCCGGCGATGAACAGCACCATTACGTAGCCGATCTCACGCCAAAGAGCAGCGACGATGATGGCATACAGAGCCGTCGACGGATCAGCGAGCCAGACGTGTGTCCAGCTGTGCAGGCCGACCGCGTTGAGAAGACCGTTGAGGATGCCGGTGGGCTGAAAGAACGTGTCCCAGATGAGCGCCGTTACCACGAGCGAGAACACAATCGGCAGGAACAGCGCGGTGCGGTAGATCCCGACGCCACGTCGCCCCGACTGGAAGAGCAGGGCCACTCCGAGCCCGCCCACGAACGAAAGGCCACCGAACAGCACGATCCAGATCGCGGTGTTCTTGAGGGCGGTAATGAAGATCGGGTCGGATGCCAGGCTGACGTAATTGCCGAGTCCGACCTCTTTGGACGGCGCGATCCCGTTCCAGTTCAGGAACGAGAGCATGACGCCCTGGATGGCCGGCCAGAAGACGCCGACCGCTTCGATGGCGAACGGTACGAGAACGAGGGCGAACACGACCGGCGGCGGGAACGATACCCGCCGCCGACCGAGTCGAGTTGGAACTGAGGTCACGAACCAGACCGCAACTTCACGGCTGAGGCCTGCCACGCCTTGAGGATCGCATCCAGATCGTTCGGCTGGGCGATGAACTGCGTGAGCGCGGTGTCGGCCGGCGTCTGCTGCGCATCCCCGGCATCCCGGTTGAAGAACTGCGTCACCTGGCTGGCATCCAGCAGCATCTTCTTGCCCTGGTTCGACAGCACGTCCATAGTTTGTGTTGCCTTCGGGTTGACAGCAAGCGAAATGCCATCCTCACCGTTGAGCAGCAATGACTGACCTTCGGCGCTCGCGGCGAACTCGAGGAATCGCTTAGCCAGGTTGGGCCGCGTGGTCTTGGCGCTGACCATGAAGCCGTCGGTGGGCGCCTCTTCTGAGACGGGAACCGAGGAATCGATGATCGGGAACTGGAAGAACCCAAGGTCGCTGCGCTCAGACTTCGGCACAGCCGTCTCAATGAAGGCTCCGGCGAGGTACATCGCAGACTTACCCGTGGACAGGTCGCTGATCGACTGGTTGTACGAAGTTCCAAGCACGGAAGGCGACAGGTCCGGCAGCACCTGCTTCATGGCCGCGAAGACCTTCCTGACCGGAGCGCTGTCATACGAGTGCTTCCCGGCCAGCAGGTCGAGGTGGTACTTCGCACCGTTGATGCGGAGGTCGAGGTAGTCGAACCATGCGGCCGCGAGCCACGAGTTGTCGCTCAGTCCCATCGTGATCGGTGTCACTCCGGCAGCCTTGACCTTGGCGGAATCTGCCAGAAACTCGTTCCAGGTCTTCGGTGGGGTGATGCCGAGCTTCTTGAACTCCTTCTTGCTGTAGTAGACGCCCCACCAGTAGTAGTCGCTCGGCACGAAGACCTGCTCGCCCGAGGTGGTGCTGCTGAGCGTCTTGAGCGCGCTCGAATAGTTGGTGAGACTTTTCTTCCACACGTCGGACAGGTTCAGCAGCAGGCCCTGGTCGGCGAAGTCCCGGGTTGCCTGTCCGGCGTACCACGTGTAGACGTCTGGTGGGTTCTTCGAAGTCAGGTAGGAGGGAAGCTGAGTGTCGAACGTTGTGGTCGGGAGGCTGTTCAGCTGAACCTTGCCCTCGCCCTTCTTGTCGAACGCCTTGATGACAGCCTCAAGGCCGCTCTTTTCGGCGCCGGTAAAGCGGGACTGCAGGACCAGCGCACCTGGCGCGTCCTTCGTTACGGCGGCGGTACTCGTGGAACCTGTTGAAACGCAGCCAGCAAGGGCAACGGATGCGGCCAGTGCCACACCGGTCACAGCCAACCAGCGATGCGATTTTCGGGTCATCTTCGACTCCTCTTATTCTGTGAAAGCGATTGCATGGACGTGCGGATAGCGCACAGTGCAGCAAAGCCTCGACCCGGAATCAGCGGTGCCAACAAGATCACCGATTCGTTCACTCCCAAGCGGGTTCTCAACTCTGAGCATGTCAGAACGGTACGGTCGGAATGTAATTGGCCAGTAGAAGAAAGAACTTGACTATCTGGACAAAACAACGATCAGCCCACAAACTCGTCCCATGCTGATCGCTGATGGCTTCCCCGGGCAGAGAATGTTGGTTCTTCCTCGACCGCGCGTGCGGGAGTTCCTCGGTCAACCCGGCACCAACCATCTCGTGGTCACCGATTGCGGCTACTTCCCCGAGGCCCAATCTCACGGGCGAACCCGAAGCACACCGTTGGGCCAGGCCGTGGTGCTCGTGTGTGCGAATGGCAAGGGCTGGTGCGAAACGGCCGCGGGGCGGTTCGAGGTGGAGACCGGTCAGGTGGTGGTTCTGCCACCGGGCCATCCTCACTCATACGGTGCCGATGCCGACGAACCATGGACCCTGTGGTGGCTACACGTGGCCGGACCAGAGCTGCCCGTCTTTTGCGAGCGGGCCGGAATGACGATCGAGGCTCCCGTGCGAAAGCCGGCGAGCCTGTACCCGGTTGTCACTCTATTGACTGAAGTTGTCCAGTGGATGGAGCGGGATGCCACCAGCCAGAGTCTTCTCGCCGCGGCGGGCGCGGCGTGGCACCTGCTGACCCTGTTGGCGGCGGACCGCACGACATCCGACAGCTCGACGGACGTCATTGACCAGGCGGCCGCCTACTTGCGCGCTCACATCAGCGAACACGTCAGTGTTGCCGAGCTGTCAGCCATGGCGAGGCTTAGCAGCTCGCATTTCAACGCCCTCTTCAAGAAACACATCGGCTATCCGGTCCTGCAGTACCAGACCCAACTCCGGATGTCCCGGGCGCGGGAAATGCTCGACACGACCCGACTTCCCATATCGACGATCGCAGACTCAGTTGGGTACCCCGATGCCTTCTATTTCACGAGGCAATTTCGGCAGATCCACGGGGTGACCCCGCGTGACTACCGCGCCCAGCACAAGGGCTGAACTGGACATAAGCGTTTTGTCCAGATAGTCAGCACGTTTCTTCTACTGGCGATCGGGGTCCCGCTCATAACCTGTCTCGCATGCCACCGAGGATCACGCTGCCCCCCGTGCCGCCCGAGTTTGTCGACGATGGGGTCGCAGCATGGTCTGAGCCGATGGTCATCGAAACGTACCTTCCGGAAGAACCGAGTCCCTATCCGGCGTTTCTGGACTCTCGCGTCTACCAGGGCTCGTCCGGACGAGTGTTTCCCCTGCCCTTCCACGAGCGCATCAGCCAGGAGCGGGTCCCGCACGCGTGGCAGGCCGTTCACCTCGAAAACGACTGGGTCAGGTTGGTGATCCTTCCCGAGTTGGGGGGACGCATCTACGTCGGTTACGACAAGGTTGCCGACTACGACTTCTTCTACCGAAACAACGTCATCAAACCTGCGCTGGTCGGACTGGCCGGACCGTGGATTTCCGGCGGGGTGGAGTTCAACTGGCCCCAGCACCACAGGCCGGGAACCTTCCTTCCGACCGATTTCGAGATCGAGCGCGAGAACGACGGCGCGATCACTGTCTGGTGCAGTGACCACGACCCGTTTACGCGCATGAAAGGTATGCACGGCATTCGCCTGCGTCCGGACAGCGCGGTCATCGAGGCCAGGGTGCGTCTCTACAACCGCACCGAAGAGACTCAAACGTTCCTGTGGTGGGCGAATGTGGCCGCCGCTGTCGGCGACGGCTACCAGTCATTCTTCCCGGTTGACGTCGACTACGTCGCGGACCACGCGAAGCGCGCCCTCGCCACATTTCCCAGGGTGGAAGGGAGCTACTACGGGGTCAACTACCCCGAAAGGGTCTCGCCAGAACACCCCGACGCAGATCGGCTCGACTGGTATCGCAACATCCCTGTACCCACCTCCTACATGGTCACTGCCTCGCACTATGACTTCTTTGGCGGGTATGACCACGGCAGGCAGGCGGGCTTCGTGCACTGGGCCGATCGCGCGGTCGTGCCGGGTAAGAAGCAATGGACCTGGGGCAATTCCGAGTTTGGGTGGGCGTGGGACCGGAATCTCACGGATGGCGACGGCCCCTACATCGAACTCATGGCGGGTGCGTTCACGGACAATCAGCCGGATTTCTCGTTCATTACTCCCGGCGAGACGAAGACCTTCAGTCAGTATTGGTACCCGATTCAGCGAATTGGCACCGTTCAGCAGGCCACTCTTGATGCCGCGCTGCACCTCGTCACAGTCGCGAGCGGGGCAGGCCTCGTACTCGAGCTTGGCGTGGCTGCGTCGCGGACGATATCGAGCGCGCTGATTGAGGTGAGTGCGGAGAACGGCGACATCCTGTTTCGCGAAGAGACCGACCTGGCGCCGGGGAACCCACTCGTGAGGACTGTCGCACTGGGCTCGACCGCCGACACGTCGGTACTCCTGGCTCGAATATCCGTCCACGGTCAGACGATCCTGGAATGGGTGCGGCAGGACTCGGCCAGGGGCGAGGCTCCGCAGCTCGCAACAGAGCCAGCTGACCCGCGACAAATCGAGTCCAACGATGAGTTGTTCTATACCGGTCAATACCTGCAGCAGTACCGCCACGCGACGCGTCAGCCGGAGGCATATTGGCAAACGATCCTGAACCGAGACCCACTGGACACCAGAGCGAACCTGGCGCTGGGAGCCGTCCGCGAGCGCGCCCATCGATATGCCGACGCGGAAGACCACTTTCGTTCGGCGCTGACCCGACTGCTCCAGAGGGTCCCCAACCCCGCCGAGGGTGAAGCGCACTATCGAATGGGCCTCAACCTCGTTCGCCAGGCGCGAGATGACGAGGCAATGAGCTATCTCCGGAAAGCATCCTGGAACTCGGCATGGTTCCTGCCGGCCTCGTTCGCCCTCGCGCGACTGTATTCGCGGAAGGCACTCTGGTCGGACAGCGAAAAGACTCTGCGTAGCGTCCTCGCCCACGATCCCTCGCACCTTCAGGCAACGAATCTCCTCGCGGTAGTGCTTCGACAGCGCGGCGCGACGGCAGAAGCGACCACTCTCCTATCCGGGCAAGCAGGTCTCGATCCGCTCGACCAGTGGACGCGGGAGCTTCTCGGTCTTTCGATCACGACGGATGCGCCAACTCTGCTGGACATTGCAATCGAATACTCGTCGGCGGGCTTATACGATGCCGCGCTTCGGGTTCTGGATTCGACCATCGAAGCGGCCAAAGTGACACCGGTTGGCCAGGTGAACGTGGGGACACTCGCGCTGTACCACCGCGCACTCACGATCTGCAGGATGGGCGGTGATTCGGTCGAGGCGTTACGGGTCGCTCGGACAAGTAATCCACGACACTGCCTCCCTTCCCGACTAGAGGACATCGACGCGCTCCAGTTCGGTCTTGCTGCCAACCCGGAAGACTCAACGGCCGCGTCGCTGCTTGCCAGCTGGCACTACTCGCAGAGCGACTTCGATCTGGCGATCGAGCTGTGGACGCGCGCACTCATCGCACCGTTGGACTCCCTGACGGCGGCGGTCGCGCACAGGAATCTGGGCATCGCGCACTACAACATCAGGCACGACCCGGAGGCGGCGCTCAGTCACTTCGAACTCGCTCGGCGATTCGCACCCGACGACTCGAAGCTGCTCTACGAATACGACCAGCTCCTGCTCCGCGTCGCAGCGTCTTCTCTCGATCGTCGCCGCCTACTCGAAGAGAACCCCACACTTGTCGCGCAACGGGATGACCTGACGATCGTCTGGATAAACATTCTCATCGAGTCTGGTGACAGCGAACGGGCTGAATCCATCATCCGATCTCGAACGTTTCAGCCTTGGGAAGGCGGCGAGGGCATGGTGCTGTCTGCGTGGGATGCTGCGAAGATCGCGCAATTTCATGCAGCTCTCGAGCTGGGTGACGGAATGGCGGCCCACCGCCACCTCGGCGAGGCGATCGACTATCCGGACTCCCTCGGTGAAGGACGGCATCCTCTCTCCAACCGGGCCCAACTGCAGTGGCTCCTCGGGCTCTCCGAAGAGTCGCTTGGTCACGACGACCTGGCCGCCTCCGCGTGGGAGGACGCGGCAAAGTACTCGGGCGACTTCGTTGGGATGTCGGCCCAGAAGTTCAGCGACCAAACCTACTGGTCGATTCGCGCCCTCCTGTCACTGGGACGGGAAGTAGAAGCCCGCGCACTCACCGATCAACTTGAGCGGTACGCACTCGAGCTAATCGACACGCCCGCGCGAATCGATTTCTTCGCCACGTCGCTGCCGTCGTTGTTGATTTTTCACGACGACCCCAACCGGGCGCGCCTTGCATCTGCACAAAACCTTCTGGAGCAGGTCGCGTCGCTCCGGTCGAGTCCCGTTGGCCGGCTTCGTCGATAGCCGAAGCCGGGCATTGACTTTCGCTCTATATTGGTGTTAATTACCGTTAACATGAATTGATGATGGATGCCCGCCGCGATCCGATTTGGTCATGAAAACTGTCGATCCCGCTACCGAGCAATGGAGAAGTCATCATGAGCAATATCCAACGACGCCTGCTCGTGGCAATCGCCGCCAGCCTGGCCGCGAGCATTCTCATCACCGGATGCAGCTCCACTGCCGGGAGCAGTGCACCATCCGGATCACATTCCACGGGTGCGGCGGCGGGTACCTCCCAGCACGCAGCCTCGTCCGCGGTCACCGCGTGCATGCTCGTCACGGAACAGGATGCCAGCGCCGCGCTTGGCGCCGACCCCGGGCCAGGCACGGCGGCAGCCCAGTCGGGCGTGAGCGCCTGCACCTATGGAACTGCTCCGCGAATGGTCAGCGTGCACCTGTCGCCGGCGGGCAAAGCCGAGTACAACCAAATGCACGCAGCACCCATCGACGGCGCCACGATGGTCGACCTTGATGGGATCGGCACCGCCGCGTTTGGCGCGTTCGTCCCACCCGTGGCAAGTATCGCGTTCTATCAGGACAGCTCGTACGTGTCGATCGTGATCTACGGGGATGGGTCAAAGGATCGAGCCGTCGTCCTCGCGACGGCCGCAGCCGCTCGCCTGTAACCCGCATGAACGCGGAGCGCCCCTATTCGATGACCAATCGGTCGGCCGCCGCTGCTCTGACGCAAGCTCGGATCCTTCAGGCTGTGCTGGAACTCTCTGCCCAGAAGCTCTCGGTAGAGATCGTCCTGGCCGATGTCGGCTCGCGCGCCGGGGTATCGGTGCAGACGATACTTCGGCATTTTGGAAGCAGGGACGGGCTGTTCGACGCGGCCGTGACGTTCGCGACAGCTGAGGTCGTCGCTGAACGCACGGCGTCCGTCGGCGACATCGGTGAGGCGGTGCGGGTAATCGTCGATCACTACGAGACCAGAGGCGATTGGGTTCTGGCGCTCCTCGGTCAGGAAGCCACCGACGAACGTATCCGCGGCATCACCGTGTCCGGCAAAGAGGTTCATCGTCGATGGGTGCAGACCGTGTTTGAGCCGCAACTGTCCCGCCGTGACGATTCGCAGCGAGCGATGATCGTCGACCTCCTGGTCGTCGCAACCGATGTCTATGCGTGGAAACTGCTGAGACGTGACGCGGGACACTCCCGCGATCGGACGGAACACAGCATGCGGTACCTGGTCGACGCGATCGTCGCGTCCCCCTCAGAGAGGAACTGATATGTCTGACGTCCTGTTCGTCACCTGGGACGGCGGCGGCAATGTCGCCCCGGCGGTGGAGATCGCGAGAGAACTGCAACGCCGCGGGCACCGCGTTCGATTTCTGGGCCAAAACCAGCAGCGTGAATTCTTCCAACGTGAAGGATTCGAGTTCAGCGCGTACGCGAAACCCGGGCCGTGGACGGCCACCGGCAAGCGCGGACCGCTCAAAAATGCGGTGGGATTTCTCAGACTGCTGACCGGCCGCAGCCTCGGCCACGACCTGCTCGCCGAGGTCGAAACCGTACCGGCCGACCTTGTCATCATCGACTGTCTGCTTTTCGGGGCGCTGGATGCGGCCGGCAGGGCTGGCCTTCGCCACGGGATACTCGTGCATTCGCTGTACGAAGCCATCGACACCAAGATGGCAGCCGGGGCGCCCGGCGCAGTCGCCCGATTGTTCGGGCTCCAACCGCGGAAGCTGTGGGCAAGGTCCGATCTGACGGTCGTTGCGACCCTGAAGGAGCTCGACCGGGCGCCCCGGGCGGGAGCGCCCACAAATCTTCGCTACGCCGGTCCAGCACAACCCGTTGTTACGCGACCCACAGTTCACGCAGCGGAGACGAGGATTCTCCTCAGCCTCAGCACGACCTACGTGCCCGGCCAGACTGAGGTCATCCAGAAGGTCCTGGACGCGCTCGCGGATTTACCGGTCAGGGTCGTGGTGACGACCGGTCCCGCCATCGATCCACGTACCTTGCACGCACCATCAAACGCCGAGGTGCATGACTACCTTCCCCACGCCGAGTTGATGCCTACCGTGTCAATGGTCATAGGGCACGGCGGACACTCGACCACGATGCTGGCCCTTGCACATGGCCTGCCCCTGCTGGTGCTCCCGATGAACCTCGTGTTCGATCAACTCCTCATCGGACAAGCCGTCCAGCGATCGGGCGCAGGCCTGACAATTCCGTCTCGGTCTCCGCATGACGAAATTCGCGCCGCGGTGCAGCGAATGCTTGCCGACGACACGTTCGGGCACGAAGCGGAGCGCCTCGGAGCAGGCATCCGCGACGCTCACGGAACGCAGACGGCGGCCGACCTGTTCCTGGCCCTGATCCCGCAGACGCCAACGGTGACGGCCCCGTAACAAGTCCGTCCACTCACGCTGTGAGAGAATCTGCGTATGGATGCAGATAAGCAGATTTGCGGGCGCGAGCCAGACAGTCAGTTCGTTGAACTCGCGGTGGAGGTCTTCGGCATGCTGGCCGACGCCACGAGGGTGCGCATCGTGCTCGCGCTGCGCGACGGGGAGCTGTCCGTCAATCGACTGGCGGAAATTCTCGACAAGTCGCCTGCCGCTGTGTCCCAACATCTTGCGAAGCTGCGGCTAGCCCGAATCGTCACGACTCGTCAGGAGGCGCAGCGGGTCTTTTATCGACTCGAGAACGAGCATGCGTCGAAACTCGTGTCGGATGCCATCTTCCAGGCTGAACATTCTCTCGGTGGAACGCCCCGCCATCACCACTCGGTCGAGACGGAGATTGCGTGAGCGGCCCCGAGCACGAGCACGATAGTCACGGCCATCACCATGGACCGGCCGGCCATTCGCATCCGACAGGCATCCGTGGGTTGTTCTACGGGCTCTTCGTTCCCCACAGCCACGATGCCGCCGACTCGATCGACGACGCCCTCGAGGCGAGCGCGGCCGGAGTGCGAGCCCTGAAAATCAGCCTCTTCGTGCTGCTCGGAACGACCGTGCTGCAGCTCGTCATCTTCATCATCAGTGGTTCGGTCGCGCTCCTCGCCGACACGATCCACAACTTTTCGGACGCATTGACTGCGCTGCCGCTGTGGATTGCCTTCGTCCTCGCTCGACGCACGGCCACGCGCCGGTACAACTTCGGCTTCGGACGG
>Ga0193728_1000152_pt1 | contig 30000 bp, 26 predicted proteins | sample U1c1metaG_FD_143037 | JGI IMG/M metagenome (GOLD analysis project Ga0193728, IMG submission 143037) | Soil microbial communities from a riparian zone of the East river system, Colorado, United States - U1c1 | ecosystem: Environmental > Terrestrial > Soil > Riparian zone | place: USA: East River... | reverse complement strand
TTTTATGTTGCGAGTGTTGCACCCGGTATGCCTTGATCACTTCGATCTTATCACCGATCTTAACGGGGAAGTGCATACGATACACAGAATTGCATTGCTTGATCTGTTCCAGGATGCCCGGGTCCCAACTGGTAAACGGGGCAGCTTTATCAAAGCTCTTTTCTACTGCCTCAAAAAATTTATACTCGGTTTGCGCTGCCATAATGGGAATGTTTTTTGTTTGGACAGGAATATTATTTTAGATTTTAATTACTTCTCGCCACTCGCTATTTACCACTCGCCTTCTCCATCCTGCTGATCCTTCGATCAATCCTGATCAGATATAATATCAGTCCGATCAGGATGATCAGTACTACCAGGACCACTACATAGATCTTTCCATTGCTGCGCATGTCATAAGCGGTATATTTTCTCTGGACATCGGATACCTGCGCGTAGCCAGCCAGGGAGAACAGGCAGAGCAGGAAAAAAATAAAGGGAAATATCTTTCTCATGATTTATAATATGCTTTTATCTTTTAATAGATCCAGCCTGATTTTGAATGAAGTGATCCAAACACCCAGAAGCGTCCAGCCCACGATGGCGGGGTAGAACACGGTCCTTAACCTGCCGTCCAGGTCATCGAATTTGAGCGCGGGATTACCCTCCTTGCCGGGATGAAGGCTTTCCAGTAACCTGGGTAGCACCCAGATGGATGGGAATAACATGACGTAAGCGAAGATGGCATATACGGCGCTGATCTTCGCCTTCTTATCGATATCGGTTATAGAACCGCGCAATACAAAATAAGCGAAATACACCAGGAGGGCGATCGCCGCGCCGAGCAGTTTCGGTTCAGTGAAAATCTGGGTGCTGCTGGCATATTCTGTCCAGGTATAGGAGGCCCAAACAATGCCCGTCGCATATCCGAGAATGCCGAAAAGAACGCCTGTCTTGGCAAAGTTCACTGCATAAATATCGTACTGCATTTTCTGTGAGCGCAGGTATTTAATGGAATAGACAAGCGAAGCCGTGAAAAGGATCATCATACCAAACCACATGCATACGTGAAAATACAGGTTGCGGATGGTCTCATGCAAGATTTCACGGGCAGGCACAGAGAATAAAAAACCGCCGATAACCGTATAGACCAGGAGTATGACGCAAATTATTTTCCACCAGGATTGTCGCATAAATTTTACCGGGTTTTTGAAAACCTGTTTGCGGATCCCGGGGTCGGGTTCATCATCCGCACACAAGCAATCGGAGAGGCGCAGCAAATTTAGGGTAGAATCGTCTAGTCTTTCCACAAAAAAGGAAATAAAATCAAGGCCAGTACAACCACCAGTGCATCGAGGGCCAGCAGGAGAAGGATGACCTGCCAAAGACCCCCTTGCAACAGGTCAGAAAAAACAATACGCGAAATCCTCATCAGGAGCATGATCTGCGGAATGATTACGGGAAATCCCATGATCACCATCAAACCGGCATTTTGCTGGGCGCGCGCGGCGATGGCAGACAGAAATGTAAAAACCAGGCTGAGGCTTAGTCCACCCAAAATCGTAATGCCAAAAAACCTGGCTCCATAAATCACCGGGTTGCCTAGCAGTATGCTGAACAGGGTCCAACAGGTAAGACTCATCACGACCATGAACAAGGCGTTAAACAGGAGTTTGGCCAAAAGGAAGTCCCTAGAACCGGCAATCGAATAGAAATACAACATCCTTCCTTTGTTTTCTGCCAGAAAGCTTTTTGCCACGGCATTGACACAAATAAATAACTGCATCATCCAGAATAAACCATTCCAAACGGTGGATTCAGGTTGTCCCATAGCCAGGTAGAGCACAAAAATGGTCGATACCACATACAGCAGGATGCCATAAAAAGTATATTGTTGGCGTATTTCCAGCAATAATTCTTTTTTAAAAAGAGCAATAATGTGTGAACCTGATTTCAATGATGAAACTTATTTGTTAAAGCAAGGTTTCTCCTTTAAAATAACAATTCCTGCACCTGGGCTCATACAAGTCTTTTTCACCGAGCAATAATTGCGCATCATCTCCCGATTTCCGGTACGAATAATTCGCAATATTTCCACAGCGCACACAAATGGCATGCAACTTGGTGATATAATCAGCTTTGGCAAGCAGGTTGGGCATTTGCCCAAACGGGTTTGCACTAAAATCCATATCCAGTCCGGCCACGATCACCCTGGTGCCCCCCGATGCAAGTTGGTCGCAGGTTTCAGGCAATTGGTTATCAAAGAACTGTGCTTCATCAATGCCGACGACATCAACTGATTTTGCCAGGGGAAGGATTTCGGTTGAATGACCCACGGGAATGGAGGGAATGGCGTTTTCATCATGAGATACAATATTTTTCTCATGAAAACGAATGTCCATCGAGGGCTTGAATATTTCGACAGAAAGATTTGCTATCCGGGCTCTTTTGAGCCGCCTGATCAATTCTTCGGTCTTACCGGAAAACATGGAGCCGCAAATAACCTCTATCCAACCCCTTCGTTCATTGTTAATATTGGGTTCAATAAACATGTAATTCAACGAATTGGTTAAAAATTTGCATTAAATTTATACATCACTAACCTAAAGCACCCGCAAAAGGAAATAATGGAACGTTTGCAACAACTTATCGGCAAATTAAAGGAACAATTTGAACAAAAGGCCTCAGCTTCCCAAATGCTTGTGACGGTGAAGCAGATTGAAGCCGAACTAGGTCATTTGCCTTCAAAGTCTGGTTCCGGCCACCAGAGTGCAAAAGTAGCGGTTGTTATGCCATCTTCTTCAAGATTCACTGTATATGAAGAGGATTTGATGCAGGTAGAACCCGAAACAAACGGTAGGGCGGCGCCTGAAAAAAAGCCTGCCGACATCGTACACAAAAAACAGGATCAACATGATTGGATAGTAGACCCCCTGATGGAGATTCCAACGCTTTCGCATCAGCAGGCGGCCAGGGATCTCAATGACGTCATCGGCCACAGCGGGGCTTCGCTTAATGATAAATTGAAGGGCAATGTGCTGGAACTGGCCGCCGCCCTTAAAGACGCCCCGGTACGCGAATTGAAGAAGGCCATCGGGGTCAATGACCGGTATGTATTCATCAATGAATTGTTCAGGGGTGATGAGCCCATGTATGAACGATCCATTAAGACAATAAATAATTTCAGGATATTACCCGAGGCGGAATACTGGATGGAAAGAGAATTGAAAATAAAACTGGGCTGGGACGATAGCCGGGAAATCACCAGGCACTTTTATCAATTGGTGAGAAGACGATTTTCCTGAATATACTGGATGATCTTTTCCGTTGCGCCTTTTTTGGAATAGACGTACTGTTTAGCCGCTTCACAACGGTGCAGGTATTCTTCCCTGTTCGAAAGTAAACGGTTGAACACCGTTTCGGCCTCCAGGGCGCTGTCAACGACAATTCCACCTCCGGTTTCGGCCAGTTCAATCGCTTCCACGAATTTTTCAATCACCGGACCATAGACTACCGGTCTCCCATATACGGCCGCTTCCAGTACATTATGTACGCCATCTTCCCCAAATCCACCGCCCAGGTAGGCGATGGTGGCATATTGGTAGAGACGCGAAAGCATACCGATGTTGTCTATGATTAAAACGTTGGCCCTTGGATGTTTGGCTGATGGCCGTTGGCCGTTGGCCGGATTTGAATTGCTGCTTTTGGGATTTTGTTCCTCCCTGACATCCGGGTCGGCCGACGGCCATCGGCCATCGGCCATCATTATTTCTAACTCCGAATACCTCACGGTCCGCTGAAACAATCCCTCGATATCTTTTACATGTGGTTCATCAATTTCATGAGGAGCAATAATAAACCGGATCTCCGGGTGTGTATTGGCGTAATGATCCAATTCTTCTTCGTCTTCATCCCAGGTGCTGCCGGCCACGATAACAGGGTGGTCAGCGCAGAACCGGTCAACGAGGGGGAAGGGTTGAAATTGTGCGGCGATTGCAATGACACGGTCGAAGCGGGTATCGCCGCTCAGGCTGGCATGCTCTGAATACCCGATGCGTTTCAGCAATTGTAAGGATTCTTCATTCTGCACAAAAATCCGCGCAAAACAGCCGAGCATATATCTGTAGAGCTTGCCATGCCATTGAAAAAAAGGCTGGCCCGGCCGAAAATGAGCAGAGACCAGGATCGTGGGAATGTTTTGCCGTTTGAGCTCATCGAGGTAATAGTACCAATATTCATATTTGACCCAGATGACGAGCTTTGGCTGAAGAGCAGTCACAACGAATTGAGCGTTTCTTTTTGAATCAAGGGGCAAATAAAGAATATGATCAGCCCCTGCATAATCTTTTTTTGACTCATAGCCCGAAGGAGAAAAAAAAGTCAGCGCAATTTTTTCAGCCGGGTACCGTGCTCTGATGCTTTCCAGTATGGGTCTTCCCTGTTCAAATTCTCCCAAAGAAGCGCAGTGCATCCATATATACCGGTTTTGTTTACCCGGATTTAAAGCGTTTATCCTTTCCAGTATGTTTTTTCTTCCTTTCAGCCATCGCCTCGCCTTGGGATTCCATGGAGATACAATCCGGATGCCCGTTTTATAGAGCCAGAGAAACAAGTTATACAACACAATACTCACGTGCATGCCTATTTATGAACAAATGTAAATCATTCTGTATCTTTTATGCGGATGCCTCGCGAGGCATTGGATTAACCACATTTTTGCAGTAGGTTTGTGCCCGTTAAAAACGGAGATTATGAGGCCGATACAAATGGTGGATTTGAAGCAGCAATACGCAAAAATTAAAGGGGATGTAGATGCGGCTATTCATGAAGTATTGGACAGCGCGGCTTTCATCAACGGGAAGGCGGTCACCGATTTTGCAGCGGGTTTATCGACTTATTTGGGCATAAAACATGTGATCCCTTGTGCCAATGGAACCGATGCTCTGCAGATCGCCATGATGGCGCTGGACCTTCAGCCCGGGGATGAGGTCATCACCCCTTCCTTTACTTATATTGCCACAACGGAAGTCGTGGCCCTTCTCCGCCTCAAGCCTGTTTTCGTGGATGTTGATCCCAAGACATTCTGCATGGATCCCGAAACCCTGGAAAAGGCCATAACGCCCAGGACAAAAGCCATCGTTCCGGTTCATTTGTACGGCCAGTCTGCACCTATGGAGGAGATCATGAAGATTGCAGAGAAGCATCACCTGTACGTTATTGAAGATAATGCCCAGGCGATTGGCGCGATGTATACGTTTAAAAATGGGAAAAAGGCAAAAACGGGCACCATCGGAACCATTGGGACCACTTCTTTCTTCCCTTCGAAAAATTTAGGCTGCTATGGAGACGGTGGGGCAATGTTTACGAACGATGATGCCCTGGCCGCTAAATTGAAAATGATTGCCAATCATGGACAAAACCGGCGATATTATCACGATATTGTGGGCTGTAACAGCCGGCTGGACTCTCTACAGGCTGCCGTCCTGAATATCAAGCTGAAAAGCCTCGACGATTATATTGCTTCCAGAAGAAAAGCCGCAGACTATTACGATAACGTCTTCGCCGCACACAAAAACATCACGATTCCTTGCCGCGTTGATTACAGTCATCATGTATTTCACCAGTATACTTTGCTGCTGGAAGCAGTTGACCGCAATGGATTGAATGAATTTTTGGCGTCAAAAAATATTCCATCCATGATTTACTACCCGGTACCCGCGCACCGTCAAAAGATGTTCGCCTCTGCGGTTACGGCATCGTTGCATTTGCCTGCAACAGATTGGCTAACCGACCGCGTGATCTCATTGCCGATGCATACGGAGCTGGACGATGAACAATTAGCATATATAAGCTCCAGTTTGCTGGAATATGTGGGATAAATACACTTAAACCTTATCTAAACCAGAAAAAACATGAAAATCGCTGTCGTTGGTACCGGCTATGTAGGCCTTGTAACCGGTACATGTTTCGCTGAAACAGGGAATGATGTGATCTGCGTAGACATTGACGCAGGAAAAGTTAAAAAACTTACTGCAGGGGAGATCACGATCTATGAACCCGGATTGGAAAAACTTTTTTTGCGCAACCTCAAGGAAGAACGACTCAGGTTCACCACCAGCCTGAAAGACGGCGTAAAGGAGGCAGAAATTATTTTCCTGGCATTACCCACACCACCTGGCGCCGATGGTTCTGCTGACCTGAAATATATTCTCGGCGTAGCCGAAGACCTGGGCAAGATCATTAAAGATTATAAGGTTATTGTAGATAAAAGTACGGTGCCCGTGGGCACGGCTGAAAAAGTGCGCGCCGCTCTGTCAAAGAATTATTCAGGAGAGTTTGACGTGATTTCAAATCCCGAATTTCTCCGCGAAGGCGTTGCCGTTGATGATTTCATGAAACCAGACCGTGTGGTGATCGGGACCACTTCTGAAAGGGCCAAAAAAATCATGGATGAATTGTACGGACCTTTTGTGCGCCAGGGAAATCCCATCATTTTCATGAACGAACGATCTGCCGAGCTGACAAAATATGCGGCCAATTCATTTTTGGCCGCAAAGATCACATTCATGAACGAGATCGCCCAGTTGTGCGAACGCCTTGGCGCCGATGTGGACATGGTCCGCCGTGGCGTTGGCAGTGATGAACGCATCGGGAAGCGATTCCTCTTCCCTGGTATCGGGTATGGCGGCAGCTGCTTTCCAAAAGATGTGCAGGCGCTCGTGCAATCATCCAATGAAGCGGAATATGATTTTAAAATACTGAAGGCGGTGATGGAAGTGAATGAACGTCAGAAACTGCACCTCATACCGAAGATCAGGAAATATTTTAAAGATAATCTGAAGGGAAAACATTTCGCCCTGTGGGGGCTGTCTTTCAAGCCCAATACAGACGATATCCGCGAAGCGCCATCCTTGTACATGATCGATGCACTCCTGAAAGAGGGAGCAACGGTTTCGGTTTTTGATCCCGAAGCCATGAATAATGTCAAGGCCTTGCTGGGTGACAAAATCGCCTACGCGGAAAATCAATATGAAGCATTGAAAAATGCAGATGCGTTGATTATTGCTACGGAATGGAATGAGTTCCGGACCCCTAATTTCCTGAAAATTGTAACGACCTTGAGGAATAAGGTTATTTTCGACGGCAGGAATCTATTCGATCTGGTCGCCATCAGGGAGCTGGGATTTTATTACGAAAGTATTGGACGTGCGCCCTCTGTTCCGGCCGGCGGCAATCATAATAAGTAAAGAGCATGGATAAAAAGCGAGTATTGATCACCGGTGCTGCAGGTTTTTTGGGGTCTCATTTATGCGATCGGTTCATCGGGGAAGGTTACCAGGTGATTGGAATGGATAACCTCATTACCGGGGACCTGAAAAATATTGAGCACCTGTTCAAGTTGCCTGAATTTGAATTCTATCATCATGACGTCAGCAAATACATCCACATTCCTGGCGAACTTCAATACATACTCCATTTTGCTTCGCCGGCGAGTCCCATTGATTACCTGAAGATCCCGATCCAGACCTTAAAAGTGGGGTCACTGGGCACACACAATTGCCTTGGCCTGGCCAAGGCCAAACAAGCGAGGATCCTGGTTGCCTCTACCTCTGAAGTTTATGGCGATCCGCAGGTTCATCCTCAGAACGAAGAATACTGGGGCAATGTAAATCCCGTAGGCCCTCGTGGGGTATATGATGAGGCCAAGCGGTTCCAGGAAGCCATTACGATGGCCTATCATAATTTTCACGGATTGGAAACACGCATTATACGTATATTTAATACGTATGGCCCGAGAATGCGGTTGAATGACGGTCGTGCATTGCCTGCATTTATCGGGCAGGCATTGCGGGGAGAAGACCTGACCGTTTTTGGCGATGGCAGCCAGACGCGCTCTTTTTGCTATGTGGATGACCTGGTCGAAGGGATTTACCGGTTGTTGAAGTGCGACTATGCGCTACCGGTAAACATTGGCAATCCTTCTGAAATTACGCTGAAAGAATTTGCCGAAGAAGTCATCAGGCTTACAGGTACTTCCCAGAAGATCGTGTATAAACCCTTACCAGTAGACGATCCCAAACAACGCCAACCAGACATCAGCAAAGCAAAGCAATTGCTTGGATGGGAACCCAAAGTAGATCGAAAATCGGGATTGAAAATAACTTATGATTATTTTAAATCCCTGCCTTCTACGGAATGGTATAAGCTGGCAAAAGAGTTCATAAGAAGTAAATAAACGCATTCATCTTTTGTAATCGGGTAAGTATATGTTTCAGGAACTGGTGGATAAAAAGGCAAAACTCGCCGTAGTAGGATTGGGATATGTTGGGTTGCCCATCGCATTGGAATTTGCTAAAAAGATCTCTGTCATTGGATTCGATATCAGCAAGAAACGAATCGGCCTGATGCGTGATGGCCGGGATCCCAACAAAGAGATACCCGATGACGCATTCAGGAATAAAGACATCCTTTTTACCGACGACCTGGAGCAGCTAAAAAAAGCATCTTTTTTTATCATTGCTGTTCCTACGCCGGTTGATAAATACAATGTGCCTGATCTCGGACCTTTACTTAAGGCCTCGGAGGCCCTCGGCAGGGTATTGAAAAAAGGAGATTATATTGTCTTTGAATCCACCACCTACCCCGGTTGCACAGAAGAAGATTGTCTGCCCGTGATAGAGCGGGTTTCGGGCCTTAAAGTGAAGATTGATTTTAAGCTCGGTTATTCACCGGAAAGGATCAATCCGGGCGATAAAAAAAATACCCTCAGAACCGTTGTGAAAGTGGTGTCGGGCTGTGATGCCGTTTCTTTGGATGAAATCGCCAGAACCTACGAACTCGTGGTAGACGCAGGCGTGCACCGGGCCACATCCATCAAAGTAGCCGAAGCCAGCAAGATCGTTGAAAATACGCAAAGGGATTTGAATATAGCCCTGATGAATGAGCTATCCATGATCTTTGACCGCATCGGCATCAACACCTATGACGTGATTGAAGCTGCCGGAACAAAATGGAATTTCCTGAAATTTCAACCCGGACTGGTAGGTGGGCATTGCATTGGGGTAGATCCATATTATCTCACGCATAAGGCTGCGGCCCTGGGCTATGAATCCAAAGTCATTTCTTCTTCGCGCTACATCAATGATGATATGGCAAAATATGTGGCAAGAAAGATCATCACGCATGTTGTGCGGCTTTCCACGAATCCGAAAGTGTTGGTGAAAGGTGTCGCTTTCAAAGAGAACGTCAGCGATATCCGCAATTCCAAGATCATCGATGCGGTTAAGGAATTGCTGGCCTTCAACATCACCGTGGACGTGGAAGATCCATATGCAGCGGAACAGGAAGTATTGGAAGAATATGGTTTGAAGTTGATGAAGGTTCCAGCTAATGATTATGATGCCGTCATCATTACCGTTCCGCATCAGCCTTACCTGGCATTGGATGATGCCTATTTTACTTCGATCACGAAGGATGGCGCTTTGATCGCGGACCTAAAGGGCATTTTTAAAAATAAGATCCTGAACAGAAAATATTGGAGTTTATAATGAGCGAATTTACCAGGAAAATAATGGTTACCGGTGGCGCCGGCTTTATCGGTTCGCATGTGGTTCGGTTGTTTGTTAACAAATATCCAGACTACCTGGTCGTGAACGTGGATGCGTTGACCTATGCAGGAAATATGGAAAACCTGCGTGACATTGAATCGTTTCCCAATTATCGTTTTGAAAGGGCCGATATTGGTGATGCCGCACACATCGCAACATTGTTTGCGCAGTATCAATTTGATGCGGTTATCCATCTTGCTGCTGAGAGTCACGTCGATCGTTCGATTTCCGATCCGCTGGCTTTTGTTAAAACCAATGTGCTGGGAACAAGTTCGCTGTTGAACTCCTGTGTCAGGGCATGGAAAGAAGATTTCAAAGGAAAATTATTTTACCATGTTTCTACCGACGAAGTATACGGCTCACTCGGACCCACAGGTTTTTTTAGCGAAGAAACGCCGTATGATCCCCGTTCGCCTTATTCAGCTTCCAAAGCATCTTCCGATCATTTTGTGATGGCTTATTACCACACTTATGGATTGCCGGTAGTCCTGTCCAATTGCTCGAACAACTACGGATCGCATCATTTTCCGGAGAAGCTGATCCCGCTGATGATCAATAATATTATGAACAACAAACCGCTGCCCGTTTATGGAAAAGGCGAAAATGTGCGCGACTGGCTATGGGTAGACGATCATGCCCGGGCCATCGACACGATTTTTCACCGGGGCAGAACAGGTGAAAAGTACAATATCGGCGGCTTTAATGAATGGAAGAATATCGATATCGTGTATCTTCTGTGCGGGATCATGGACAGGAAACTGAATAGAAAGGCTGGTGATTCGGCAAAACTGATCGAGTTTGTCAAAGACCGCCCGGGGCATGATTTACGCTATGCGATTGATGCATCCAAATTGAACAGGGAACTGGGGTGGAAGCCATCTCTTCAGTTCGAAGAAGGATTGGAAAAAACTGTGGATTGGTACCTGGAGAACCAGGAATGGGTAAAACATGTGACTTCGGGCGACTATCAGCATTATTACGACCAGCAATATGCGCAACGATAGGCGCAAAAAAAAATTCATCCAGCTAAAATTCTGAATAGATCAAGATGCCTTTTATTAAAACTGATTTCGAAGGAGCGGTCGTTTTTGAGCCCCGGGTTTTTGAAGACGATCGGGGATTCTTTTTTGAGTCGTACAATGAACAGGAGTTTACCCGGAACAATATTAATTCCCGTTTTATTCAGGATAACCAGTCTTTTTCAAAGTACGGCGTGATCCGCGGTATGCATTATCAGCTGGAACCTTTTGCGCAATCAAAACTCGTGAGGGTATTGCAGGGAACGATCCTCGATGTGATCGTGGACATCCGCAAGGGTTCTCCTTCATTTGGCCGGGCGCTCTCCATTGAATTGTCGGCTGCCAACAGGAAACAGCTGTTCATTCCCAAAGGCTATGCTCACGGATTTTCTGTATTGAGTGAAACAGCTGAGATCCTTTACAAATGCGACGAGTTTTATCATAAGGAAAGCGAAAGCGGTTTTATATACAGCGACGCGGCGATGCAAATTGACTGGAAAATTCCTGCGGACAAGGTCATCGTTTCATTCAAAGACCAGCAGCTACCGCTGTTTGCATCCTGCAAGAATAATTTTGAATTCTAAGGATAAGGCACTGCTGCTAAAGAAATCTTCTATAGATGGCTAACTTTGCACGGGACATGGGAAAATCAAAGATACTTGTTACAGGCGCCAGCGGACAACTTGGCATAGAGTTAAGCGTGCTGGCCGGGCTTCATCCACAAGTTGATTTTATTTTTTTATCGAAAAAAGATTTATCCATCCTGAACGCGGGCGCAGTTCAACAGGCATTGGAAAATCATCATCCCGATTTTTGCATCAATTGCGCTGCTTACACAGCGGTTGACAAGGCCGAAACCGAAAGAGAGCTGGCCATGGCCATTAACGGAGAAGCAGCAGGCATTCTGGCCAGGGCATGCCGGAGCGTTCAAACCAAATTAATTCATATTTCAACGGATTATGTATTTGATGGCAATTCTTCGGCCCCGCTGAAAGAAACAGATCCAACAAACCCGGTAAATTGGTATGGCGCTTCAAAACTCAAAGGAGAAGAATTGGCATTACAGCATCAGCCCGAGACCATCATCATCCGGACCTCATGGCTATATTCGGAATTCGGGAATAATTTCGTGAAAACGATGATCCGGTTGATGAGAGAGAAAGAATCGATCAGGGTGGTTCATGATCAGTTGGGCTCACCGACCTATGCGGCAGATTTGGCAAAAGTGATTCTGCAGATTACCGGCAGTGGGAAATTTGTTCCGGGTATTTATCATTACAGTAATGAAGGCAGGATTAGCTGGTATGAATTTGCTGAGGCCATCAGGGAGATGATCCATAGTCCTTGTCGCGTAGAGGCCATTTCCACAGCTGAATATCCGACGGCTGCACGAAGGCCGCATTTTTCTTTGTTAGACAAAGAAAAGATCAAGCGCGTTTACGCTGTGGACACGCCGGACTGGAAAAAAAGTCTCGGCGATTGCCTCAAAAAAATAAACAAATGATCGTGTAAAGATTTGTTTCGATAGTCGTTTCGTTTAGTTTGCGAGTTTTGCCCCTTTCAATGCATCGTGTTTAATTCCAATAACGGGGGTTTCGCTGGTTTGGGCGTCGTCTTTGCCGTACAGGATTTCTGCGTTCAGGTCAAGGACATCGCGTTGAAGACCATAAATTTCTTCTGTAAGTCTTTTTGCTTTCTTGCTACCCAGCCAAAATCCGATGCAGAAAATGAACAAGCCGGCGATCATAACCTCTAAAAAATTGAGACTAAATGCCTGGAGTAAGTCTAAAATGGCTTCCATAGATTAAATTTTAATAGGATTGGATTATTACTAGTGATAAAAGTAAATGAAGTTGTCCGGAGTTACAACGTAAAATTACTAAGCTTTATTGTCGTACAATTACTAGACCAGGCAGCCGGCTTTAGGGTTTTAATCTTTCGCCTTATTGAATTTTTTGACGGCTTTCGCATATTTTTTTGCGGCAAACAGGTCATACGCCCTTGCATTCATGATGAATAAGGGCAGAGCCTTCGGGTCAGCCACCGTAATCATCTCGCTATTATCCACCTGGATCCATTGCACGTAGGCATCCTCCGCAATGTTTTCGGCCGAACGGCTGTAAGCCTTCATTTTCCCGTCGATCACAGGAAAGATCCAGCAGCTGTCGTTGGGTGATCCTTCATACGCTTCATTTGTCACAATGTCGATCCGGGAAACGGATTTGGTCTGGGAAGGGTAAATCCTGATTTGTCTTGCGGAATCCTTTTTGCCAACAGCCTTGTTGATCATAATAAAATAGTCCCTTGTCGTGTCAATATTGAGTTTGGAATAAATGATCGTATCCTTTCCATCCTTAAACGTGATTTTGAAATGGTGCTTCATGCTGACCATGCCACCGTTTGGGTAATACATATGGTACATCATAAAATTGGGATTGACTGGCTGCGGTGGTGGGGTATAATGCTGGGCAAGGGTGACTTCTGAAATGAAGAATGAAATAGTTAGTATAACAAGTGAGATGTCTCTTTTCATCGTTAGGGGTTCGCAGCCAATTCTGTTTGGTTGCCCGACAAGGATTCGAACCTTGACAATCAGATCCAGAGACTGATGTACTACCATTATACTATCGGGCAATAGCGCAGTAAAATTAACCTAATTCATCCTCAACATCACAAAAAACCGGAGCGGTTGCTCCGGTTGCGTTGGCCTGCAAGGATTCGAACCTCGACAAACAGGACCAAAACCTGTCGTACTACCATTATACTACAGGCCAATCCTGTAAATGGAGTGCAAAAATAAGGTCTGTGGCTAAAATGACAAAATCAAATCCAAATAGCAGCGCATAGGGAGGCTGTTTCTTGTCAAACAATCATAAATTACAAATTCTTACCAAGACATGAGATGCCATCGAGTTCCCCGGATCTAAAAAGGAAAATCGGACTACTGCAGGCAACCGCCATCAACATGACCGATATGGTTGGTATCGGGCCATTTGTCGTACTCTACCTGGTCATTCAAATTGCTGCGGGTCCGCATTTTTTATATGCCTGGTTACTCGGCGCTTTTCTGTCTTTCACCGATGCGTTGATCTGGAGCGAACTGGGTGCCGCTTACCCGATGGCCGGCGGAAGTTATAATTTTCTGAAAGTTGCTTACGGAGAAAAAAAATGGGGCAAACTATTCTCCTTTCTGTACGTGTGGCAAACCCTGATCCAGGCGCCCCTGGTGATGGCTTCGGCGGCCATCGGTTTTGCAGAATACCTCGGATTTTTTGTGCCGATCGGTTTCTGGACCAGTAAGATCATTTCCTGCTCCCTGATCGTCCTGGTTGTGATCCTCCTGTACAGGAAAATCGAAGAGATCGGGAAACTGAGCATCATACTCTGGATGGCCCTGCTCATTATTTTTGTTTGGATCATCGGGGGTGGATTGATGCATGGGAATATACTCCAACCGCTCGGTCACATCAACGACAACCTGGTGATCAACCAGGTTTTTTTCGTTGCGCTCGGACAAGCTTCCGTCAAAACGATCTATACTTACCTGGGTTATTACAATGTGTGCAATCTGGGCGGAGAGATCAAAAATCCAGGAAAGAATATTCCCCGCAGCATGCTGATCTCCGTTGCAGGCATTGCTGTATTGTATCTCGCCATGAACCTGAGTGTCGTGAGCGTGATCCCCATACAGGAAGCCATGAAAAATAAATTTGTGGTGAGCGAATTCATCAGGGCAATTTCAGGCACGAAAGCCGCCAATATCGCCACGGTCCTTATCCTCGTCGTGGCATTTGCCTCCCTGTTTTCGGCCACACTTGGATATAGCCGCGTGCCTTATGCGGCTGCGCGGGACGGTGCATTTTTCAAAGTCTTTGGGAAGTTGCATCCTACCAAGCATTTCCCTTATGTATCCCTGTTATTTTTGGGCGGCGTGGCATTTATTTTCAGTTTCCTGTTTAAGATGAAGCATGCGATCGACGGCATACTGGCCATGCGCATATTGGTTCAGTTCGTGGCCCAGGCCATTGGAGCCATTTTGTTGAGGAAAAGAAGTGGAACAAAAAACCTGCCGTTTAGAATGTGGTTCTATCCTTTACCCATAGTCATCTCCGTTATGATCTGGTTTTTTGTTTTTTTCTCAACGGGTATTGCGGCTTTGCTTGCCATTGGCCTGATTGCGCTTGGGGTCTGTGTCTATTACCTGAAGGGCAGGCTGGTAAGTTGATAAGTTGATTGGAATCAACTACCCCCCGACAGCTTTAACTAAAAAATAATTCTTCCTTCCCTTCTGCACCAGGAGATATTTTTCATGTAAAAGCAAGCTGCTGTCGATGGCGAATTTCGGACTGTCGATTTTTTTTCTGTTGATGCTGATGCCGCCCTGCTGAACCATTTTCCTCGCTTCACCCTTGCTGGGAAGGATCCCGGATGCTGCAAGAAAGCTGACAATATCTACTCCCTGCTGAAGTTGCCGGAGATCAAAATCAGATTGAACGATTCCCTCAAGACTTAGCAGGTCAGATTCACTGAGCGATTCCGCCGGCGCAGATTGATTGGCAAATAATTTTTCTGTTTGATCCAGTGCTTTTTTCCATTCGTCTTCACCATGTACGAGGATGGTGATCTCTTTTGCCAGCATTCTTTGCAATTCCCGCGCTTCGGGATAATCGTGATGTGATTTTATCAGGGTTTCGATCTGATCCCTTGAAAGAAAAGTGAATATCCTGATCCATTTTTCGGCATCTGCATCGGCAGCATTCAGCCAAAATTGGTAAAAGAGATAGGGTGAAGTTTTTTCTGCGTCAAGCCATATATTACCCTTTTCCGTTTTCCCAAATTTTCCACCATCTGCCTTGGTGATGAGTGGACAAGTAAAAGCGAAAGCCTCTCCGCCGGATTTGCGGCGAATCAGTTCAGCGCCTGTAGTAATATTGCCCCACTGATCGCTGCCCCCCATTTGCAACTGGCAGTTTTTGTGCGTGTAAAGCCAGTAAAAATCATAGCCCTGAACGAGTTGATAAGTGAATTCAGTAAAACTCATTCCGGTTTCGCCGTCCAGTCTTTTTTTGACACTGTCCTTTGCCATCATATAATTGACCGTAATATGCTTCCCGGTATCCCGGATAAAATGCAAAAAAGACATATCCCGGAACCAGTCGTAATTGTTGACCAGTTCGGCTGGATTCGGAAGCGACGGATCAAAATCAAGGTATTTTTCTAATTGTCGTTGAATGCCTTGTATGTTTCGGCTCAGGGTATCTTCATCCAACAGGTTCCGTTCCTCATTCCTGCCACTTGGATCTCCCACCATGCCGGTGGCACCGCCGACCAATGCGATGGGTTTATGTCCGGCTTTTTGCAGGTGCATGAGCAGCAGGATAGGAACCAGTGAACCGATATGAAGGCTTTCGGCAGTAGGGTCAAATCCGATATAACCGCACACGGGTTCTTTTTGGAGTTTTTCCCTGGTTCCAGGCATTATATCCTGGATCATTCCCCTCCATTGCAAATCATCTATCAGAGCCATCGTAAATAGTTGGAAAATTTGGACAAAAATAAGGGTTTATCGGGTCGAAAAAAGTTGCAATAATTTGAATAAAAGTACGTTAGAGATTGTTAAGGCAATGCAGCCGTATTGTTTAACCAACTTAAAGACGGTTCTTTGCGTATTGCATTGTATGTGAAGCCAATATTTGTGAAAAATAGTCATTCAATTGATTGACCCTGTTTGTTGGATGAAACGATCCCTGTACCATTGTGAAAACATTCCAAAACTATTCTTGTAATGATTGGCTTATGTTGAAAAAAATGCCAGGTGCGCTTCGTCTGACAACCATAAAGCTAAAGACCCGTCAGATGACCAAATGCTACACTTCTCTAACTTTTTTGGCTGTATTGTTAAGTTGTAGCGTGTCTGCCCAATTTGCAAAATATTCCAATGAATTTTTAAATATTGGGGCGGGTGCAAGAGGGATGGCTATGGGCAATGCCCAGGTCGCCTCAGTCACTGACGGAACCTCCGGGTATTGGAACCCGGCTGGTTTGGTTAATGTGAAAGATAATCCTGAACTGAACCTTATGCACGCAGAATATTTCGCCGGTATCGGTAAATATGATTACGTCAATCTCGTTGTGCCCCTAAAAGACAATAAAAGAACGTTGGGCCTGACCTTTCTCCGCTTTGCGGTAGATGATATCCCCAACACCGTATTTCTCGTGCAACCCGATGGAAGTATCAATTTCAGCAACATCACTACTTTTTCATCTGCAGATTATGCATTCATCTTTTCGTTGGCCCAGCAAATGAACTGGCAGAAGACCAAGAAAATAAATTTCGGTATCAACGCAAAGATCATTCACCGCAAGGCAGGAGACTTTGCCACTGCCTGGGGTTTTGGTTTTGATGCCGGTGCCCAGATCATGGGTAATCGCTGGAAACTGGGCATCATTGCAAAAGACGTTACCACGACTTTCAATGCCTGGTCGTATAATCTCGATGAGCAAATGCGCGAAGTGTTTTATGTAACACAAAACGATATCCCGGTTAAATCAACTGAGTTGACAGCCCCTCAACTGATTCTGGGCGGTTCTTATAATTTCCGGATAAACCAAAAAATCAGTCTCATGGCCGAGGCGGATTTTGATTTTACTTTTGACGGCCGCCGTAATACGGTGATCAGTTCCAATGCCATCAGCATTGATCCAAAGCTGGGCCTGGAACTTTCGTACAACAATGTTTTTTTTGTGCGTGGGGGGATCAATAATTTTCAAAAGGCCCTGGATGATAAGGACACAACGAATCAAAGCAGGATCTGGATTTATCAACCTAGTGTGGGTGCGGGGTTTAAGATCGGTGACGTGCAGATCGATTATGCATTCACCAACCTGGCCAACCAGTCGAACCCACTATACACCCATGTGTTTTCGCTGAAGGTGAACCTGAAGGATCTGAAAAAGAAAAACAAAAAGAAATAGTCATCCGCTTATGAAAAAAATTTTTACGATATTGTTGTTGCTGATGAGTTGCGGGATCTATGCCCAAACCTACAATAATGAGTGGATAGATTTCAGTAAAACCTATTATAAGTTTAAAGTAGGTGCCGATGGCCTCTACCGCATTCCACAGTCCGTGATTGCGGCTGCAGGCCTCGCCAATACACCGGCGCAATATTTCCAGCTTTTCCGCAATGGGCAGGAAGTGCCTATTTTCACTTCAGTTGCCAGTGGGTTATTGGGTGGCAGCGATTACATAGAATTCTGGGGACAGATGAATGATGGTAAGATGGATAAACCATTATACAGGAATCCTAACTATCAGCATACCACGAAGTGGAGCCTGGAAACAGATACGGCAGCTTATTTTTTAACAGTTAATCCTGCGGGAGGAACTTTTCATTACAATACTGTCGCCAACGACACTACAGGGAATTTGCTTCCTGCCGAGCCTTATTTTATGTACACCGCGGGCTCTTATTTTCGGAGCCAGATAAATCCCGGTTACGCCCAGGTCATTGGAGAATACATCTATTCTTCATCTTATGACATGGGAGAATTCTGGAGTTCAGGATTTATTAACCAGGGAACTCCTTTCACAGACGACCAGAATAATTTATTTGTTTATTCCGCTGGCCCGGCTCCGGTTGCCTCCTTAAAGTTTGGCGCTGTAGGATGCGCAGACACGTTGAGGCATATCCAGGTAAAAGTGAATAATTCCCTGCTAAAAGATACCGCGCTGAACAGTTTCAATGATATTGTTTCATCAGCATCTTTTCCGGTTTCCCTGATCAATACGAGCAGTGCCAGCGTTCAATTTTTAAATATTTCGCAGGCCGTTACCTTTGCCGACAGGGTTGTTGTCTCATTTTATGAGTTGAGTTATCCCCGGCAGTTCAATTTTGCTGGCCAGTCAAATTTTAATTTTGACCTGCCGGCCAGGCTTGGTGGTTATTATCTCCAGATTGACGGATTTAACGCGGGGAGCGCTACGCCCGTTCTTTATGACAAAGCCACGGGACAGCGGTATCCGGCCATTACGGGCTCGGGAAGGCTTTATTTTCTTTTGTCTGGTTCAGCAGTTGCCCGGAGCCTGGTACTGGTTAGCGAGGATCCTGCCAATATTTCTGCCATCAATAGCCTGACGCCGAAGACCTTTGTCAAATTCAGTGATGCTGCCAATCAGGGCAATTATCTTATTATCAGTCATCCTTCTTTATATACGGGTACCAGTGGCAATAATCCTGTTTCTGATTACAAGGCGTTTCGCAGTTCTGTTGCAGGCGGAAGTTTTCAAACACAGGTGATTGATATCAATGAACTGGTAGATCAATTTGCCTTTGGAACCAAGAAGCATCCGCTTTCGATCCGGAATTTTTTGAATTATGCGCGGAACAGCTTTGCCTCAAAACCCGAATTTGTGCTCCTGCTTGGCCGTGGCATGGCGTATAATGATTACCGTTTGAATGAAGGTGATCCGAGGGATGAATTGTTAAACCTTGTTCCGACCTTTGGATATCCGGCCTCCGATAATATGTTGAGTAGCGCGGATGGAGCTCATGTTATTCCCCTGACGCCGATCGGACGTTTAGGCGCGATCAATGGCGCCGAAGTGGAGATCTATCTCCAGAAAATAAAGGAATATGAATTGGCGCAACAAACAGCTCCCAATACGATCGCCGGAAGGGGCTGGATGAAAAGTGTCGTACACGTAACCGGCGCAACCGATCCATTCCTGGAAGCCATCTTATGTGGCTACATGAATAGCTATAAACAGATTATCATTGACACCTTATTTGGCGCCAATGTATCTACTTTTTGCAGCACGACGCTCAGCCAGAATGACCAGATTTCCAGCCAGCAATTTCCACAGCTTTTTTCGGCAGGTATCGGTGTACTCACCTACTTCGGCCATTCATCCGTATCCTCACTTGGATTCAATTTAGACGATCCTTCCGTGTATAGCAACCAGGGAAAGTATCCGGTCTTTTACGTCAACGGTTGTTATGCGGGTAACTTTTTTACATTTGACCAGTCGCGCCTGTCCCTGGGGAAGTCCTTATCAGAATCTTATGTCTTTGCAAAACAGAAGGGCACCATATGCTTTATAGCCAGCTCACATTTTGGAGTGGTGAACTACCTGAATGTGCTACTTGGTCAGTTATATAATTTCATGGATCATCAGGACTATGGAAAGTCGATCGGCACCCTTCAGATAGATGCCTCGCAAGGCCTGTTGAATGTGTTACCCAATGATTACCTCGCCCGCACACACGTTGAAGAAATAACTATCCATGGTGATCCGGCAGTGAAAATTAATGCGGGGTTATTACCCGACTATGATGTGGAAGCATCGCAGGTCAGCATCTCTCCTGCCTTTATTTCGATAACGAATACCAGCTTTACGGTCAATGCCCGTTTTGTGAACCTGGGAAAAGCTGTGGGGGACTCCATCTCGATTTTGGTTACCCGCAAATATCCGGATGGAACAACCACTACCCTCAAATACAGGATACCAGGCATTCGCTTTGCCGACTCATTGCAACTGACTTTTCCGATCATTGCAACGCGGGACAAGGGTCAGAATACCATAACCATTACCGTGAATTCAGACAATGATGTACCCGAAGTGACGCTTGTTAACAATACAACATCCGTAAGTCTTTTTGTCTACCAGGACGAACTAACACCTATCTATCCTTACAACTATGCCATTGTAAATAATCAGACTCAGAAGCTGTATGCATCTACGGCCAATGCATTTGCGCCGCTCACACAATATGCCTTTGAGCTTGATACGACCGAGCTATTTAATTCGCCGGCCAAGATTACCAAATCGATTAGTTCTATCGGAGGCGTGCTTGAATTTGATCCGGGATTGTCTTACAGAGACAGTACTGTTTATTATTGGAGGGCCTCCATTGTTCCTGCAGCGGGCGGCCAGTATCATTGGAATGAATTTTCATTTGTATATATCGATTCTCTCTCCAGTACCGTTGGCTTTAATCAATCACACTTTTATCAGCACCTTCAATCTGCGGGACAAGGTCTGAGTCTCCAGGCAGACAACAAGTGGCATTTCTCGCAACACAATAATACGCTGTATATTAAAGATGGGGTATTCCCGACCGCTGCAGCCAATGCAACCGACTTTGCGGTAGAAATTAATGGAAATTCAAACACCATTCTAAGCGTTTGCGGTGTGTCTGGAGTGATATTCAGTGTGTTCGATCCGGTAACGTTCAAGCCCTGGTTAAATGCCATGCCCGGCTCATCGCAATACGGAAGCGATAATGTTTGCGGTATCGCAAGGATTTACAATTTTCAATTTAATATCCTGAGTGCTGCAAAGCGTAAAAGTATTGTAGATTTTATGGATCTGATTCCGGACGGATATTTTGTTGTAGTCAGAAATATTTCAGGAACCGACCCTGCATCAAATACTTATGCAAAGGACTGGCTCGGTGACACCTCTTTCCTGGGCTCTGGCAATTCCATGTACCACCGATTATTGCAGCAAGGATTTTTAGGTATTGATTCCTTCAATATGCCCAGGGCCTGGATATTTACTTACCAAAAAAACCGGCAAAGCAGCTTCATACCAAAATATGTATTTAGCGCTGGGATTTTCGATAAAATCTTTTTGTCGAGAGACGACTATCAGACACCGGATTCGGTTGGCTTTCTCACTTCTCCAAGATTTGGTCAGGCAAAAAAATGGAAACAATTACATTGGCGTGGATCAAGCCTTGAAACACCGTCAACTGACAGTGTCGGCATGACAGTCATGGGCCTTGACACTGCAGGAAATGCAACCACGCTGTATAATCTGAACCTGACCAACCAGGATTTCGATATTTCTTCCATTGATGCGGTCAGATATCCTTATTTACAATTGAAAATGAAAGTATTGGATACAGCCCATTCAACTCCATATCAATTGAGGTATTGGAGGTTGAATTATATTCCGGTGCCGGAGGGTGCACTCGCGGCAAATTTGTTCTTATCTGGAAAAGATTCGTTGGAGCTGGGCGAAAAGCTTGAATTTGGAATAGCATTTAAAAATGTAAGCCTTTCCGCCTTTGACAGTATGAAGGTCAATTTTACTATTATAGACAAAAACAATGTAAGCCATGCCATCAGCTTTCCCAGGAAAAGACCATTGATCAGTGGGGACACCCTGAAAATATTCTACGAGATCGATACCAAGAATTATCCGGGATTGAACACGATATTCCTTGACGTGAATCCAAATAATGACCAGCCGGAAGAATATCATTTCAATAATTTCCTATACCATAATTTTTATGTAAAAGTGGACCATACCAATCCTTTGCTTGATGTGACCTTCGATAATGTGCATATCCTGAATGAAGATATTGTATCATCAAAACCGCATATTTTGATCAAACTGAAGGATGAGGCAAAATTCCTGCTGCTAAACGATACTTCGGTGGTGAAAGTGCAACTCAGGTATCCCGACGGCTCACTCCATCCTTATTATTTTAATACGGATACGGTGAGGTTCACTCCTGCAGCGGGCAGTGCGGATAATACTGCTTCGGTTGATTTCTTTCCTGTATTTACAAAACAGTATAATCCTGAAGGAGATGAATACCAACTGATCGTTACTGGAAGGGATCAATCCGGCAATCCAGCCGGCACCACGCAATATACCGTTACATTCAAAATCATTACCAAGGCGATGATCTCGAATATGCTCAACTATCCGAATCCTTTTACCACATCAACGGCCTTTGTCTTTACCATTACCGGGAGTGATGTTCCTCAAAATATCAAGATCCAGATCCTGACCATTACAGGCAAGATTGTCCGGGAAATTACCAAGGAGGAATTGGGACCACTGCACGTAGGAAGAAACATCACTGAATTCAAATGGGGTGGAACGGATATGTATCACCAGCGACTGGCCAACGGAGTTTACCTGTATCACGTGGTCACTAACCTTAATGGAAAATCACTGGATAAATACAAAGCTGGTGGAGATAATACCGACCAATACTTCACCAAAGGATATGGTAAAATGTATCTGATGCGGTAAATAGAGTAGCAGGAGCTCTATTTGCGCTTGAAGAATTGAGTAACAAAACCCATGCTTAATAAGATAAAATAGGGCGATATGCCGAGATAAAAGCGGTTGTGCCAATCATCGCAGGTGAGCATTACTGACAGCCAGGTCAATCCGATGATACTGAATAGGAAAATCCATATAAGGCTGCCGGACTTTATCCAAAACCGAATACCTGCGATGGCCGTTATATGAATGATGTTGAAATAGACGATCAGGTATATATTGTGTCCCGGACTATAATAAGATCTGTACAATCCGAAAAATGCAAGGGTTTTTTGCCAGGCCAACCTTGAAAACTGGGAGAAATTGTGGCTGACGTAATAAAAGAGCCCATAAATAGAATTTCCGTTTTCAGCCGTATGTATCGGAACAACACCTGATAAAGTGGGTACTCCACAAATGATGTTTTCCTGCCGGTAAGGGAGCATGAAATCCAAGCCACCCCCGCTGCCTAGTGCCTTATCCAGAACAAAAAGGAATGCTATGGTCATGGCACCCAGAATGCCTATTTTTTTTGGAGCCTTCATTCCCCTAAAGAAAGTAAAGTACAAATAAATAAAACCCGGAGGCAGAAAAAGCAAACCTGTTGGCCTTGTACATACTATACAAACCAGTAACAAGAGATTGGTCGCGACCTTCACCGCAGACCATTTTTTGATGCTGAGCAAATGGCAACTATAGATCAACGTCAGACTGTAAAAAAGCGATTCGGTCTGAAGAATGCTGTTGAACTCCTGGTAGGGCTGATTGAATAACAGCAACACGGTACCCAGAAACGCAATGCTTTGTTTACAGAAGATTTCTTGAAGTATTCTGTAAAAGCTCAAACTGGCCACCAGGTTAACCAAAAGCTGGACGGCAATAGCAAAAACAAAGCCCATCCTGAGCTTAAAGCAAACTGTTAATAAGAAAATCTCAGTAAAATATAACCAGTACTTCGGAGCGCTTAGCTGACCGGTTTGTATGAATAGATGAGCTTCGCGAATATACTTCTCGGCCTCGCCTGTGACAATAATGCCATTTTTGACAAGAAAAAAGCCGTTCACGAAAGCCCATGCGACCCAAACCAATATCGTAGTCGTGTCAAAATAAGACCTAAGATTTCTGGAATGGTTAGTGATCATATTTCAAAACTTCTGGTTGGAGATTGACTTGTTTCTTTAACCGCAGGAAGTAAGACTCAAAATAATAGAAACTGACTGCACTAATCATGAAAGTTGTCAAGAGGCAGATTAAAATGCTGAGTAAATGCACCAGGAACAGGTGTCCGGGCATTTGTAAGGCGCCCCAATTGTTCAATTTCGTGCCGAGGATCAAAAGGATGGGCCAATGGAAGATATATAATCCGTAGGAGATCTTACCGCAAAACCGCAAAAAAGGAATAATAAGGAATTGTATAAACAGGCCAGTCCCCGGCTGGATTGCCATATATAAAAGACATGCGTAAAAAACGGCTAATAAAGTGATCCCGATGGTAGAGAAAAATGGATTGACAGCCTTTGCATTGTACACAAGAATGCCCAGGACAACCAATAAAAGACTGATCAACGAAATCAAACGGACCCATTTCATGAGTATCATCTGGCCGGTACGGATGCTAATGCTAACCAGGGCGCCCATGATAAAACTATCCATTCTGCAAAAACTATTAAAAAAAATATCAGGAGATCCGGACCTGGAAGGATTTTGAGAAAGAAGAAAAATCCTTAATAAAACGATACATGGGATAGCCACCAGCAGCGTGCTGAGCAATCCCTTTTTGTTAGTGAAAAAATAAATCAGGAAAGGCCAGAAAATATAGAATTGTTCTTCCATTGCGATAGACCAGAAATGGGCAAGATATTTATCCTGACCAAAAGATATGAAGGTCCAGTTCTCAGTGAAAATAAAATAACTCAGCCAGTGTTCGCGGTAAGGACTCAGCACCTGTCCATGTTCATTTTTTGCAAGAAAAAAAACTGCAGTAAAAAACAGGATTAAGATTAGGTAATACAGTGGAAATATCCTGAGTATCCTGTTCCTATAGAAATGAGAAAAATATCCCCGGCCGTTAGCAGAATCCACTAGTTTTCCTGTTATCAGAAATCCCGAGAGCACAAAAAACAGGTCTACGCCAGACCAACCCAAATTAAATTTGCCTGTCGATCCAGAATAGTGAAAGGACAGGACCAGCAGAATGGCTAGTCCCCTTAATCCATCCAGAGCCGGAATCCTGTTTTCATGATGCTGAGTTTGCAGGTTGTCATCCATATGGGGATCAATGACCAATTTCTTTAAGTCGGGTTATATATTTTCCGATCAGGTCGAACTCTACGTTTACAGTTGAACCGGCAACAAGCTGATACATATTAGTATGTTCAAAAGTATACGGAATGATGGCGACACGGAAACTTTTCTTCTTCACACCGAAAACGGTCAGGCTGATGCCTTGCAGACTGATGGATCCTTTTTCAATGACCAGGTGGGCGAATTGCTTCGGGAACTCAAATTCAAATTCCCAGCTTCCTTTTTTTTCTTTTTTTTCCGTACAAAGGGCTACGGCATCAACATGACCCTGAACCAGGTGTCCGTCCAACCGGCCGTTTAATTGGAGGCAACGCTCCAGGTTGAGCGTATCGCCATTTTTCCAGTCCCCCAACGTGGTTTTCTTCAGCGTTTCCTCGATGGCGGTGACGCGATGCTGCCCTTCTTTGATGGCATCGACCGTCAAACAAACGCCGTCATGGGAAACGCTTTGATCTACCTGGAGTTGCCCGGAAATGTCTGAAGATACCCAGAATGTCCTGTTTGAGCCATTGCCGGTCACCTCCCGGATCTCGCCCATTACCTCTATAATACCTGTAAACATGCTGTAAAAGTCGGATTTTTATGATTCCGTTTCAGAATTTCGGAATTTCGTTTTATCTTTGCAATCCATTATTCACCAAAGGGGGTATACTCATATGTTGATCATCGATTCAAAAGATTGCGAAAATATAGACAAGGCGCTCAAAAAGTACAAGAAGAAATTTGAGAAGGCCAAGGTGTTGGTTCAATTGAGGGCCCGCCAGTCTTATACTAAACCTTCCGTTAAAAGAAGGGGAGAAGTATTGAAAGCCGTTTACAGGCAAAAGATCAATAGCGGTCAGATTGAAATTTAAGGAAGATTAATTCGTTATAAGAAAAGGCACTTTTATACAAAAAGTGCCTTTTCTAATTTGGATCGGATGAAACAAAAATTAATAAATTTCCCAATCCATCCATTTGGGATTATTATTTTCTTTCTTTCACACGGGTACAGCGAAAATGCTGGTCTGATTAATTTCAAGAGTTTATTCCTCTTTTGTCTTGAAGCTTTTGCATTCACCTGCTGTCTTTTGGCATTGATAAAATGGGCGCTGGCTTCCTGGTCAAAAGCCGGATTGATAACCAGCCTGGTTATATTCTTTTTCCTTTTTTACGGGGCCTTGCAGGATTTTTTCCTGGGGTCCGGCTACCTCGTTTGGTTATCCAGGTATAGGTTCCTCCTTCCACTGGGTGTCTTATCCATAATATCGGTTTTCTTTTTCATCAAACGCTCAAAAAGGGATTATTACCGGCTTACTCAATATTTGAATTTGTTATTGCTGATCCTGATTGTTGTTGATATCGGCATGATCTTTTTTCGGTCCGCACAGTCTCAACCTGAGCTTTCGTCAAAGAAAAACAACGTGATCTCACAAGATATGCCCGTTTGTGAAGATTGTGAAAGGCCTGATATATACCTTCTTCTGATGGATGAATATTGTGGAACCAAAACATTGAAAAATTATTTTAATTACGATAATGGCTGGTTCATCTCATTTCTTAAAGAAAAGGGTTTTTATGTGGCTTCGAATGCACGCAGCAATTATTCATCGACGCCTTTGTCTGTAGCGTCTACTTTTGACATGAATTATATCGGTTGGATGAAAGGCAGGAAAAAGCTTGAGATCGGGGATTATTCACGGGCTGCCAACACCATCACGAACAGCGCCACCATAAAATTTTTACAAGCCTGCGGCTACCAGATAAAGAATTATTCGATTTTTGATATTCTGGGCCAACCCGCAAAATTAGATTTACATGTACTGCCGGTTAAGCTCAGGCTTATTACATCCAAGACGCTGCTATCGAGAATGGAAAGAGACCTTCTTTGGAATGTTACCAGTACCGCCGCCAGAAGATTTAGCTGGCTGGCCAAAAAATTCCAGGATCAATATAAAGCTGGCAACCAGGAAATTTTGAGTTTAACCCATCGCGAAATACACCCCAGTCAGGACCAGCCCCGGTTTATTTATTCACATTTTTTTATGCCTCATTTTCCCTGTGTTTTTGATAGCCTAGGAAAAGAAAATCTTTTTGACATCAACGCGTCGGCCAGCAGCATTGATCGCGCGTATCTCCAATATCATGTCTATGCATCAAAAATTGCCAAAGAATTGATACTTGATATCCAGGCGGGATCACGTAATAAAGCAGTTATTATATTCATGAGTGACCATGGATACCGATCTATGCAACCCCATGGCGGCAAAAAATTATCAGTCAATGATAATTTTTATTCCATTTATCTTCCATCCGCGGACTATGGGAGGTTTTATGATTCCCTTAGCGGAGTAAATCAATTCAGAATTATGCTCAACACCCTTTTCAAACAACAGCTGCCATTGCTCCGGGATTCAATAGTTGTTATAAATCAATAAGGGACATGAAATTATTTTCAGTAAATTTGAATAAACACCCGGCATATTTTGAACCCATCCATTCAATCCTATATTGACTACCTCAAATTTGAAAAACGCTATTCCGAGCATACTGTTCGATCATACCATGACGACCTGCGGCAATTCTTCCAGTTTCTGCAGCAATCTTTTGGTGAACTGGCTTTGAAGGATATCAGCGCGGCGTTTGTCCGCAGTTGGTTGGCCTCCCTCAAGGAAAAAAAAATAAGTTCCCGATCCATTGTCCGGAAAATATCTTCGCTGCAGTCATTCTTTAAATACCAGCTTAAAATGGGCAGCCTCAGTCAAACACCCATGGCGCATATTAATATTCCTAAAATGGCCAAACGCCTTCCCGTATTTGTTTCTGAACAGGATATGGACCGGTTGTTTTCGTCCATTGTATTTCCCGACAGCTGGAAGGGGTTAACTGACAGGCTGCTGCTTTCCATTTTTTATAACACGGGTATGCGACTGAGCGAACTGATCAACCTGCGCGCGGATAAACTTGATTTCGGCAACCGCACATTGAAAGTACTGGGCAAAGGAAATAAGGAAAGGATCATTCCCATCAGTCCTCAACTGATCAGTTCGATCAATGAATACCTGAAGCAAAAAACAAAAATGATCGGCCAGCCAGATACGACATACCTGCTCGTCAATGAGCAGGGCAAAAAGCTTTATCCTAAATATGCTTATCTGGCAGTCAAAAAATATTTGAGTGTCATTACCACGGTTGATAAGAAGAGTCCGCATGTATTAAGGCACAGTTTTGCAACGCACCTGACGAATGGGGGAGCAGATCTGAATTCGGTAAAAGAATTGCTTGGACATACGAGCTTGGCTGCCACTCAGGTGTACACGCACAATACCATCGAGAAACTCAAAGATGTTCATAAGAAAGCACATCCCAGGGGCTGAAAGCCGCTAAAACACTGCATGAATGGCCATTTTTTAAGTATAATTTATTTGGAAAAATACACAGCAAATGTTAATTTCATTGTCCTGACAAAACATAAAAAGTAGGGCCAGATTTCTTATTTTTTTAGTTCTTTTATTTATTGTTTCACTGTTAAAAAGCGATTCTATGAACGTTAACATTCAGACTGTGCACTTTAATGCCGACAGTAAACTGACAGAGTATGTAACAAAAAAAATTTCTAAATTAAATACGTTTCATGACAGGATTATAAAGATTGAGGTGTTTTTGAAATTGGACAATGTGGTCCATACCATTAAAGACAAGATCGCTGAAATCAAAGTCCATATACCCAGGCAGGATTTTTTCGCAAAGTGTTCCTCAAAATCATTCGAAGAATCATTTGACAATGCATTTGAGTCATTGGTCAACCAGATAAAAAAGAAAAAAGATAAAGAGGCCGCCTGAAGCGGTGAAGACAAACCCTCTCGTCTCGCCTTAGGTGAGACGAGAGGGTTTTTTTATTTTTGGTATTGGCCTGGCGATTTAATAATAAACCAATAAGCAGATAAAAAAAACCTGCAAAATTTTTGAATTTAACAAATTCGCTTACCTTTGCATTCCCAAAAAATCGAGTGCAAATTGCGCGGGGTAGTTCTTTAACAGGAAATATTGCCAGAGTAGCTCAGCTGGTAGAGCAGCTGATTTGTAATCAGCTGGTCGGGGGTTCGAGTCCCTTCTCTGGCTCTATGAGTTGGGCGAGTAGCCAAGTGGCCAACGGCAACAGACTGTAAATCTGTCCTCTTCGGAGTTCGGTGGTTCGAATCCATCCTCGCCCACCAATCTTCTAATATATGAATTTCCCTATTGGAAGTCATTTAACAGAACGAGTTCTTATATATAGGGTATGTAGGCAGAAATGTTCTAATTTGCACTCCCTTTACAGGGGGGACGCATGACTTGCGGAAGTAGCTCAGCTGGTAGAGCGACAGCCTTCCAAGCTGTAGGTCGCGGGTTCGAACCTCGTCTTCCGCTCAAATGAGATAACAGGCAACGGCAAACTATCAACAGATTCGGCAAGCCGTTGTAGCTCAGTGGTAGAGCACTTCCTTGGTAAGGAAGAGGTCAAGGGTTCAATTCCCTTTAACGGCTCAAAGTTTTTTGAAAACACAATTTAAAAATAGATAACAATGTCAAAAGAGACCTTTAAGAGGGACAAACCCCACGTTAACGTTGGTACCATTGGTCATATTGACCATGGCAAGACCACTTTGACTGCTGCCATAACCACTATTTTGTCAAAAAAAGGTTTGGCGGAAGCAAAAAAGTATGATGAGATTGATGCTGCTCCTGAAGAAAAGGAGAGAGGCATCACCATTAACACGGCTCACGTGGAGTATGCAACGGCTAACCGCCACTATGCACACGTGGATTGCCCTGGTCACGCTGACTATGTAAAGAATATGATCACCGGTGCTGCTCAGATGGATGGCGCCATATTGGTTGTGGCTGCGACCGACGGTCCGATGCCTCAAACCAAGGAACACATCCTGCTTGCACGCCAGGTGGGTGTTCCCCGCATGGTGGTTTTCATGAATAAGGTTGATCTGGTCGATGATCCTGAATTGCTGGAACTCGTTGAAATGGAAATCCGCGAACTGCTCAATTT